>OATR01000065.1_pt1 | contig 61550 bp, 61 predicted proteins | sample 1476031 | NCBI WGS metagenome assembly OATR01 (sample SAMEA2579982, study PRJEB22360) | human gut metagenome | biome: human gut; feature: human-associated habitat; material: faeces | place: Denmark | collected 2008/2010
CGCAGGTTCGAATCCTGCTAGGCGCACCAATAGCTAACGGCTTCTCGAAATTTCGAGAAGCCGTTTTTATATGTTACTATCTATATTTATTACACTGGATTCCTCTGGATCTAAATTCCTTCATGAGTATGTCTATTGATTTATCAATAATTTCTTCGTTAGATATATATACCATTTTTTTGTAATAGACAGTACCATCAAATTCTATCCAACGGCTTGTCTTACCATTTATTTTGCAAATCTTCATTCTCCCGGCCCAACTTCCCATGCTGCGGAATTTTTTCCCTTTAGAGAAACGCACTTCGCGAATATCTTTTAATTTATAGGTTCTTCTTACTAAACCAATGCCTATAGAGACTTGATCATCTTTAAAATAGAGAAGTTTATAACGTTCTTCAGGCGGCATGGATTTAATCATAGATAAGTTATAAGTAGCAAATGTCACGGCAATAGCAACTAATACAAACATTAGGATTAGTATATAAGTTCCCATACTTTCAAGTCCTCCTTTTCTTTATTATAATAAATATAAGTGGTGTACGAAATAATTTTTATCGTTAACATTGAAGCGATATTTGTATGTATTAATAGGAGAAAAATGAATGGACATACATGAACGTACTACTAAATGGAGTAAAGGTATATCTGAAATGTATTCTATAGTTTACACTTCATGAATGAAATTTCATATCAGTTATATATTTGATATGGTATAATGTTACCAAATTATTCATGTTGTTCATGTTATTTTGGTTTTCATTATAGAATTACAGATATGGAGAGAGGATTATATGAGTTCATTAATATTTCTGCTGATATTAGCATTGGTAATTTTCTTTATTAAGCAATATAATACATTGCAAAAATTAACTGTAGAGATTAAAGAAGCTCGCGCTAATATTATCGTAGCCTATGAGAAAAAGGTAGCTATTATCAATCAATACTCTGGTTTAGTTGATGAATATGGCGATTATGAGAAATCTATTCAATTAAAGGTGTCTGATAATTTCTTGGAAATGGCACGTGCAACGGCTAAGGCTGTTCAAAATATTACGGCGTTAGCTAATCAATTCCCAGAGTTAAAAGCAGATAGTCAATATGGTAAATTTTTAGAAGCGATTAGTGAAAATGAAACTTTCATTTCTAATAAACGCGAAATTTATAATTTCCAAGTAAAAGAATACAACAGTGCTATTGCGCAAATTCCCATGGTATTCGTAGCTGCTATGTTGGGCTTTAAACAAGCGCCATTCTTTGATCCTAAGAATGAAGAAGCTCTTGCAGCATTCAGCGGTGCAGATCCTGAGGCTATCAAAAACTTAGCTAAAGAAGGTACTGATAAACTTAGAGATACATTCGATAAGAAACCTGCTGAATTTAAACCTCAAGATAAACCTGAACAATCTGAACAACCAACTAGTGTAGAAGAATTAGAACAACAAGTTTTAAAACAAAATGAGCTTGGTAAATCTGTAGATACAGAAGAAACTAAGCAAGATGATAAAAAATAATTTATCTAACTATAAGGGACTATACCTTATGCAAATATATTGCATGTGGGTATAGTCCCTTTTGATGATTATTGGGAAATAATGAAATATATTGTTTTCTAATCATTAAAATAGTACAATATGATTAGATTAGATTAGATTAGATTAGATTAGAAAGGAGGTTTATATGTATAAAGAATCGGAAATAATAGAGTTGAAAAGAGAATATACAACGGATATTCGAAAGGAGATTATTGCCTTTGCTAATACTAATGGTGGTACTATTTATGTTGGTATTGATGATAATGGCGATATTGTAGGTATAGATGATTGTGATGCTCTTATGTTGAAAATAGGTAATTTAGTGCGAGATTCCATTAAGCCAGATATTACTGCATTTATTCATTACGATAATTTGGTAGAGCATGATAAAAATATATTAAAAATTACAGTCCAACGTGGCACGTTAAGACCTTATTATATTCATAGTAAGGGATTAAAACCTAGTGGTGTATATGTGCGACAAGGTTTCGCTTCTGTGCCAGCTAGTGATATGTTAATTAAGGATATGATTCGCGATACTGACGGAGATAGTTACGAAAGTGCTAGATCCTTACAACAAAAATTAACATTTAAACGGTTAAAACATGAATTTGATAGTAAAACTCTAGCCTTTAATGATCTGCAAAAAAGAACCTTAGGAATTACTGAATTTGATGATATTTATACCAATCTGGGGTTGCTATTGTCTGATCAATGTCCTCATGAGTTGAAAATTGCAGTATTTCAGGGAACAGATGGATATATTTTTAGAGATAGGCGTGAAATCAGAGGGGCCTTATTAGATCAATTATATGAAGCGTACGAGTATATAGATAATCGAAATGCAGTTAAAGCCACTATTGAAGGGCTTCATAGAAAGGATAAACGAGATTATCCACAGATTGCTATTCGTGAAGCATTATTAAATATGCTAGTTCATAGAGATTATTCGTATATGGCCAGTCCAACCATAGGCATATATGATAATCGTATTGAGTTTACATCGCTTGGCGGGTTGCCACCTAGAACTAGTTTAGACGATATTTTACTAGATGGGTTTTCATTGTGCCGGAATCCCAAATTAGCTAATGTATTTTATCGGTTAGAATTAATTGAAGCCTATGGGACAGGCTTACAAAAAATTATGGATGCCTATAAAAATAAAACAGTTAAACCTCAAATTATTGTGACTACTAATGCATTTAAATTAATATTACCAAATTGCAATATTGATGAGCCTATATCTGAACATAATGTACCTAAAATTAGCTATCAGCAAGAAGAACAGATCATTAATCTAGTTCGTGATTGTGGAAGCATCAAACGGAGTGATGTTGATACAGAATTAAAAGTAGCACAGGCCACGAGCGGTAGAGTGTTACGACGATTAGTGGAGAAGGGGCGACTTAAACAGATTGGCAAGGGACGTTCTATACGATATATTTTATCCGATACAATGTAAATATATAGAATAGGATATTCGATACTTTAGATAATATATGTAAATGTGACTATAGTAACACAAATTTTATTGAGAATAATATACAATGAAAATATAGTATCCATATACAAAATCTGAACTGCCCATTTGGAATGATAGGGCCATATGGATATTGCGTTAACTATATTTACAGTCACATATACAGTATTATAGTAGAGGATATAATATGAATAATACAATACAAGAAGTATCCGTTGATCTCCATGATTGGCGCGATGAACAAGCGGCCTGGAATAATCGATCTAAATTTTTCGTAGAACTACATAATCGAGCAGATCGTAAGGCACAGGTAACTGACTTTCTCTCATTTTTAAAGGGCGAACATCTATTACCTCCAAATGGTGGGACTGCCCTCGATATTGGTTGTGGTGTCGGCGATTACGCACTTGGATTAGCTAGAGAAGGCTATAAAACTACAGGCATTGATTTATCCGATGGTATGATTCATGGTGCAAAACAACTGGCAGATACAGAAGGCCTTGATGTGAGTTTATATATTGCGCCATGGTCTGAAGAAACTAGACAAAGATTAGGTTGGAATAAAACGTTTGATTTGGCATATAGTATTTTTTGTCCTATTATGTTTGATGTAGAGAATATACGTGCCATGCATGATGCAAGCCATGATACATGTCTATGGATTGCGTTTAGTGAACGTATGGATGAAACGGTAGATATGTTGTCAAAACATTTCTTCGGACGAGATTCATTTCCGTGGGCTGGTAAAATGAAAGAATGTTTAGATGCCATTCATGAGATAGGTCATAATGTGAAAGTTACCTACAAAACAGTTCCTGAAACAGAGGTTATGAGCATCGATAAAGCGGTAGATTATTTTACGTTGCGCCTCCACAATACTGAGTGGGGGACCATAGAAGATATGAAGCGAGAAATTAGACAACTCATTGAACCTCGTACTATAGATGGTAAAATTCATAATAAAACAGTGGATACGGTTGCATGGGTATCGTGGTCGGTTAAGTAGGAGGCATTATGACAGTAGAAGAGAAGCGTCAATTAGAACTAAAAACGATGCGTCAAATCATTGGCATCTATTGTCATGATAAACATCATACGCCGAAGGGCCAACTATGCGAAGATTGTGAACAGGTATGGCAGTATGCACAGCATCGTATCGATGTATGCCCACATATGGAGCATAAGACGTTCTGTAGCGTATGCAAAACACATTGTTATGCGCCGACCTACCGAGAAAAAATCCGTGAAATCATGCGCTATGGTGGTCCGCGGATGCTACTACATTCTCCAATTCAGGTTATTCGTCATATGTATTTAGAATGGAAAGACAAAAAAAGTATTAATACAAAGGCATAATAAAATGCACCTCTTACATTAAATTGTATGTTAGAGGTGCATTTTTATTGGTTATATAGTTTTATGCAAGCGCTTTGTCGAATACAGCCTTGATGTATGCTTTAGTTTGGTCATAGCTTTCACCAGGTTGTGCTTCGTATTGTTTATCAGTACCGAACCAAAGGTTAGGATAATATTCATATGGATGCGTTTTGAATAATTCATGAGCATCTTGATCCTCAACCCAGTCGATTTTGATATTTTTATATGCAGGATTTTCTGCTTGTAATTCTTCGATTGCACGGAATGCGTTATGGCAATAAGGGCAACCGTTTAAGTGGAAACCTAAAATTTCTTTCATAGTATTCAGTCCTTTCAGAAAATACGACTAAATTTAGTGATTTATTGAGTTATTTCATACTCACATCAACTAAGATATGATATATTAAAAAGTATATCATAAATAATAATAATATTCAATTTTTTAGATATAATCTACTAACATTTGTAGGTTGTTATATAGGAGGATGGCTATGATTTCAGGTGCCGCATATGTGGTGAAAGCATTGCAAGAGGAGAATGTTGAGATTTTATTCAACTATCCTGGGGCAGCAACCATCGATATTATGGATGAATTATACAAACAAGATCAGGTGAAAGTAATTTTACCTCGCCATGAGCAAGCATTAGCACATGCTGCTGATGGTTATGCACGCAGTACTGGTAAGGTTGGCGTTTGCATGGTTACTTCTGGCCCAGGTGCGACAAATCTTGTTACCGGTATTGCTACAGCCTACTCAGATAGTGTACCTATGGTGTGTATTACAGGCCAAGTTGATTTGGCGTTGATGGGGAATGATGCATTCCAAGAAGTAGATACGGTCGGCATTGTTCGTAATGTAAGTAAATATGCTGTTACCGTTCGTGACCGCAAGGATTTGGGACGTATTTTGAAAGAAGCTTTTTACATTGCTCGTACAGGCCGCCCAGGTCCTGTTGTCGTAGATATACCTAAGAATATTCAAAAAGCGATGGGCTCTGATGTATACCCTGATGCAGTTAACATCCGTGGTTATAAGCCAAATACGACAGTTCACATTGGTCAGGTAAAAAAAGCGTGCTCCGTTATTGCTAAAGCTAAACGCCCTTTATTCTTATTAGGTGGCGGTATTAGCATCAGTGGTGCTAATGAATTGATGACACAGCTGGTAGATAAAACGGGTATCCCTGTAGTCACTACCTTGATGGGGAAAGGTGCTATTAGTTCACGTCATCCATTGTACTTAGGTAATGTAGGCATTCACGGTGGCTATGCACCGAATGTGGCCATTACCGATTGTGATGTGATGATCTCCATTGGCACTCGTTTCAATGACCGTATTACCGGCAAATTGAGTACATTTGCACAAAACTGCAAAATTGTACATATTGACGTAGATGCTGCATCCATTTCTAAAAATATTAAGGTAGATATTCCAATCGTGGCGGATGCAAAACTAGCGATTGAAGCTTTATTAGAATATATTGAACCTCACGACTTAGGCGATTGGCCAGCTCAATTGCAACAGTTAAAAGAAGAGCGCCCTGTTACGCAAGCTGGTGAAGAAGGCCTTACGCCTCAAAATATTATCGACTACATTAATAATCATTATGACCGTCCAGTGGTGACAACCGATGTAGGTCAAAACCAATTGTGGACTACGCAATTCCTCGAAATCGAAGGCAATCATCAATTGTTGACATCCGGTGGTTTAGGTACGATGGGTTATGGATTCCCTGCGGCTATTGGTGCTCAATTTGGCAATCCTACAAAACGCGTATTCGCCATTTGTGGGGATGGGGGCGTGCAAATGAATATTCAAGAATTTGCAACAGCTATGCATTACCATTTGCCTGTGACCTTGGTTGTCATCAACAATGGCTATCTTGGCAATGTACGTCAGTGGCAACAATTATTCTACGATAAACGCTATGCATGTACTAATTTATTGATGGATGAAAGCGCTATTGTCACTCGAGATATGATTGATAACGATGAATTTGAATATGTACCAGACTTTGTGAAATTAGCAGAAGCCTATGGTGCACAAGGTATACGTGTTACAAAAGTTGAAGAACTAGAAGCGGCCTTTACAAAAGCGGATGCTTTCAAAAAAGGACCAACACTTATTGAATGTATCGTTCCAACCGAGTTAAATGTATTGCCAATGGTACCAGCAGGTAAATCGTTGAGCGACATGTTATTAAAGGATAAGAAATAGGAGGGGCTATGGAATTACATTTAGAAAAACGCTGCATTTCAGCATATGTAGAAAACCAAATCGGCGTATTGGCCAAAATTTCAGGCCTCTTCGCTGGTAAAAACTATAACCTTGATACGTTGACCGTAGGTGAAACAGAAGATCCTACCATGTCACGTATGACCATAGAGCTCACATGCGATGATTTGACATACGAACAAATCATTAAGCAACTTAACCGCAGTGTTGAGGTTATTAAGGTCATCGACTTTACAGACATGCCGATTACAAAAAAAGAATTACTATTCATCAAGATTAATAGCTGTAAAGAAGCGGACAAACAAGAAATATTCCGCATTGCAGAAACCTTTGACCTTAAGGTTATCGACTACAATCGAAAATCTGTACTTGTACAATGCGTAAAGACCGTGTCTAAGAACAATGACATGATTGCCTTGTTTAAGGATATGTTCGTTAATCGCATCGAAGTCGTCCGTGGTGGTAGTGTCGCTATAGAGGCATTGGCGACTCCGGATAGATAATTTTAGTAGATGTAAAAAGAGAGTATATACTAGCACAGCGACTTTAGTAGGTCGAGGCCCTAGGCCGAAGACCGTTAAGCTAGCTGGAGCGAGCAAGTATGTACTCTCTTTTGGCAACGTAGAAAATAATGTATTGGAGGAAACATGAGTTTATTAGATGATATTTTGAAACATAATAAGGAATATGTAGAGGATCAAAATACAGGATATGTTGATGTAGATACAAAATGCAGTAAGATGCCGAGCCGTCAGATGGCGATTGTAACGTGTATGGATACGCGCCTTGTGAATTTCTTAGAAGATTCCATGGATATTGGTCGTGGTGAAGCTAAGATTGTTAAGACTGCAGGTAACTGTATTACAGGGCCTTTTGATGGTGTTGTTCGTAGCTTGTTAGTTTGCATTTATGAGCTTGGGGTTAACGAAATCTTTATCATCGGTCACCATGAATGCGGTATGGCTAAAACAACAGCTAAAAACTTAACAGAAAAAATGTTAGCTCGTGGTATTGCACCAGAAGCGATTCATATGGTTAAAAAGGAAATGGAACACTGGGCGGATGGGTTTACACATCCTGCTGAAAATGTAGAGGAAACAGTGGACGAATTGCGTATGAATCCGTTGATTCCAAAAGACGTACCTGTTCATGGACTTATTTTCCATCCTAGAACAGGTGAAATTGAGGTCATCGTCAATGGCTATACACAAATGAAACAATATTACGAAAAATAGTAGCTTAATTCTTTAATAGAGGTATTGTGAATTGAGTAATATAGATAGATTAGATACATTTGAGGTAGCCTGTGATATCTATTTACCTAATGAATGGAACATACCACAATTAAATATGTTGGGATGTGTTTTTGCTAGATATAGAAAAGCAGATATTCAAGAAGTATAGAAAACTCTTATTTGACTTAAAGTTAAGTTTAAGTTTTATAATGTGTTCATATTAGTGCTTAATACATATTTACATAAAGGAACTATATGAATAAAAGTAAACTATTAAAAACGACTGTAGCTATTGTAGCTTTGGCCGCATTAGTTACAGGTGGCTATGTATATAAAGATGCTATTCAGAGCCGTATAGCTAGAACGGCGGCTGTAGTAACTGGTCAAGAGATTAAGCCTCTTCTCGACTCTGAAAGCCGCTATATACGACAAATTGTAGCTCAAGATAACAGTACGAGCCGAACCATTATGTGGCAATCGGATAGTAACGAACCTGATGCGGTTATTGAGTATCGCCTAGTTGGTAGTGATGATATTAAGAAATTATCGGCTACGGATACCGCTTTCACAGATGACGGCAGTACAACCTACATTCATGAGGCGACCATTACTGGCTTAACGCCAAATACTAAATATGAATATCGTGTTGGTTATGGAACAGATCGCCGTAGTGATTGGTATTCCTTAGAAACAGCTGGGGCTAAAGAGTACGATGTTCTCATCTATCCAGATTCTCAATCTGGCGATTATTCTGGGTGGGAGCAAGTTGTGAAGAATTCTGCCAAGCATAATCCTGGTGCAGCCTTGTATATCAGTATGGGGGACCTCGTAGATAATGGTGAACAGGCTTATCAATGGCGTACGTGGCTCGATTCCATTAAGCCGTTGAGTGCACGTATTCCTTTGGCCCCTACACTAGGTAATCACGAGATGTATACCTTAGATTGGAAGATGCGTGAGCCTCGTGCCTATTTGAGCTATTTTGATGTACCGAATAATGGTAATGCCACATTCAATCGTAGGTATTATTCCTATGATTATGGCGATGTCCATTATGTTGTGTTAGATACGCAGCTATATGAAAGTACTCATGAGGATAATCACGATACACATCACCCTGATTTATACGATGTACAGGTGCAGTGGCTACGACAAGATTTATCGTCGAATACGAAGAAATGGACCGTAGTCCTCATGCATCGAGATCCATTTCAATATGCCTTTGATCGACCTGGCGCTAGCCGCGCAGCAGGATTTGATGAAGAAGGTGTATTATTCATGCCTATCTTCGATGAGTTTCATGTAGATTTAGTCTTATCCGCTCATCTACATTCTTATCGTAATCGGGGCCATGTACGAAATTTTGACCGCGATCCATCAGGGCCTTTATACATTCTTACCGGTATAGCAGGGGATGCGCGGCGTCCTAAGTGGAAACAACATCCCCTCGATGTATATGTAATACCAGATCGAGAGGTAAGTAATTATATGACTATGACGGTTAGACCCAATCGATTAGTTGTAAGAGCCTTCTTGGCTGATGGTACACAGGTAGATCAGTCTGTCATTGAAAAATAAATGGAGCTGTAGTAGTATGCGTTACATCAACGCATGCTATTACAGCTTTTTTTATACTTAGAAATTCATATAATTTATAGCTTATAGTTCTATGATTAAAATTAATGCATAGCATAACAAATAAAAATACAAAATATATGTATAAAACTTGAATAATATAAGTGATAGTATTATAATACGTACATAGGTTATAAAAATACACATTAAATGTATAAAATATACATGGTGTGTATAAAGGAGATAACGTCATGAATACATTACAAGATTTAATAAAAAAATATGCAGCACAATATAAAGAACAAGTTATAGCATGGCGTCGACATATTCATAGTCATCCAGAATTATCTGGTCAAGAAAAAGAAACATCTTTATTTATTCAAAAGACTCTTGGAGAACTAGGGATTCCATTTGTCAATGATGTTTCAGATTATGCAGTTATCGGTGAAATACAGGGCGCTCACACAGGCCCTGTTATTGCGTTACGGGCCGATATTGATGCATTGCCAATCCATGAAGAAACAGGATTGCCATTTGCATCGCAAAATGAAGGTGTTATGCATGCTTGCGGACACGATGGACACATATCGATTTTGCTTGGTGCGGCGGCTGTGTTGCAATCTATTAAAGAGGAATTGCACGGTACCGTTAAACTCGTATTCCAACCTTCTGAAGAAGAGGCATTATTTCCTGGTGCACAAGGCATTGTGGACAGCGGTATCCTAGATGATGTAGATGAAATTTTTGGACTTCATGTATGGCCTCAATTGCCGGTAGGCACGGTAGGCCTTAAAAAAGGTCATCTTATGGCGGCATCTGATCATTTTCTCGTTCATATTCACGGTAAATCTACGCATGGTGCAGAACCTCACAATGGTATCGATGCCATCGTGGCTGCGGCCAACTGGATTGTTAATGTAGAATCCATGGTGGCTCGTGAGACGAATCCAATGGAAAATCTCGTGTGCACCATCGGTGTAATCAACGGTGGTGACCGCTATAATGTAGGCTGCGGTGATGTATACCTCGAAGGAACATGTCGTACCTACGAACCAGCGAAACGTGACTATATTGAACGTCGTTTAGGTGAAAGCTTACAAGCTTTGGATATGATGTACAAAACAAAGAGTACCTTAGATTATAAACGTGGTCATGGAGCAACAACGAATGATCCAGATGCCATCGACTATGCTACATCCATCGTAGAAAAATACCTTGGCAAGGACGCCGTAGTACATCCAGAACATCCGTCTATGGCGGCAGAAGATTTTTCTGCATACTTACACAAAATCAAAGGAGCTTTCCTTTGGTTGGGAACCGGTTTTGAAGGCAATCCAGCACTTCATAATGCAGGATTTACCATTGATGAAAAGATTTTAGAATCCGGTATTACCATGATGGCCGCACTAGCTGCAGAATATTTACAACCGAAAGAGTAGCTTTCACAAATAACAAAAGTAAAATTGTATAAATATATACCGTATAGATTGAAGGAGTTATCATGAAAAGTTTACATAATAAATCGTTTAAAACAATGTTAGATTACACACCAGAAGAAATTAAATATTACCTAGATCTAGCTGCTAAATTAAAGGCAGATAAAAAAGCGGGCACAGAAATCAAAACGATGGAAGGCAAAAATTTCGTACTCATCTTTGAAAAGGATTCTACGAGAACACGGTGTGCCTTTGAAGTAGGTGCGGCAGACCAAGGGGCGCATACGACATACCTTGGACCTACAGGATCTCAAATGAATAAGAAAGAATCCTTAAAGGATACGGCGCGTGTTCTTGGTTCCATGTATGATGCTATTGAATTCCGTGGCTTTGACCAAGAAGACGTGGATACATTGGAACAATATTCAGGCGTACCTGTATGGAATGGCCTAACCGATATGGATCATCCTACACAAACATTGGCTAATTTCCTTACATTGCAAGAAAATATCGACAAGCCATTGAACGAAATTTCCTATGCCTATGTAGGCCATGGTCAATCCAATATGTGTAACGCTTTGATGAGCGGTGCCGTGAAAATGGGCATGGATTTTCGCCTCATCGGTCCTAAACAATTCTGGCCAGCTGGTCCGTTCTACGAAGAATGCTTGAAGGTAGCAAAGGAAACAGGCGCTACGATTACATGCACAGATAATGTGGCGGAAGGCGTTAAAGGTCTTGATGTGATTTACACAGGCGTTTGGGTAACGATGGGCGATACTTACGATATGTGGGAAGAACGGATTAACCTCTTTAAACCATTCCAAATTAACGCAGACATGATGGCTTTAACAGGCAATCCAAATACGAAATTCTGTCACTGCTTGCCAGCATTCCACAATACGGAAACGCAAGTTGGTAAAGATATCTTTGAACGATTCGGCATGAATGGTATCGAAGTCACAGAGGACGTATTTGAAGGTCCAAACTCCTTGGCATTCCAAGAAGCAGAAAATCGCTTGCACACCATTAAGGCGGTTATGGTTGCTACATTTGGCGATTATCCAATGAAATAATAGGTAGAATACAGATGACGGGAGAGGTCATCTAGCACGTATAGTAAAGAAGGTTATCATATGAATCCATATAAGGTATTTATCGTAGGTCACGAAGGAACGACGGGCCTTAGAATTCACGAACGGCTATCCGGTCGGAAGGATATTACATTATTATCCATTTCCGATGAGGACCGTAAAAATATTGATGTTATTGCGAGCATTGCAAAGGACGCGGATATCGTATTCTTGTGCTTGCCTGATGCTGCCTCTAAAGAGGTGGTGGCTGCTATCGGCGATTATCCTTGCAAGATTATCGACACATCCACAGCATTTAGAACGGCTGATGATTGGGCCTATGGCTTTCCCGAACTTGGTGAAAGCTATAAAAACGATATTAAAACGAAACAACATATTGCGAATCCTGGCTGTCATGCAAGCGGCATGATTGCTTGCATTGCCCCTCTTGTGAAATCAGGCATTGCCCCAGTAGATTATCCTTTCACCATTACATCCTTAACAGGCTATAGCGGTGGCGGTAAGAAAATGATTGGTCAATACGAATCGGAGCCAAAGGATTATTTCCTTTACGCACCACGTCAATATGGCCTTAGTCAACAACATAAACATTTGCCAGAAGTAACCCATGTATGCGGCCTTACAGAAGCGCCAATATTCATGCCTATCGTAGATGATTACTACAGCGGCATGGAGGTCAGTGTTGGACTACATACACGTCTATTAGCAAAACCTGTTACTGTAGAAGATGTGCATGCTGCACTCGTAGATTTCTACAAGGATAGCACCATCGTCAAGGTAGCGCCGCTTAATTTAGAGGAAGATAACAAGCAATTGTTAAATGCTAATAAACTAAGCAATACGGATGGCATGGTCATATCTGTTACTGGCAATAATGACCGCATGGTCGTTCACGCTATTTTTGATAATTTAGGTAAGGGCGCTTCTGGTGCAGCCGTACAATGTATGAACATCGCACTTGGATTGCCAGAAGAAACGGGGCTTTCACTATGAACAGTGTAACAAATGCAATGCGGGCGCACATCTTAACGGCGGCCGTTCCATATATTAAACAATATACAGATAAATACGTAGTCGTAAAATACGGCGGCAATGCCATGACGGATCCGGAACTTAAAAAATCTGTTATGAATGATTTGTTACTACTTCAATTGGTAGGTGTGAAAGTAGTCCTCGTTCACGGCGGTGGTCCAGATATTAATAGCACCTTGAAGGCTATGAATATTGAATCGAAATTCAGTAATGGCTTGCGCGTTACCGACAAAGAAACGATGAATGTAGTACAAATGGTGCTGGCCGGCAAGGTCAATAAAGGCCTCGTAGCGGACCTCATCAGCTTTGGTGGCCGTGCTATCGGCCTTTGTGGCGTGGATGGTGAACTCATTCAAGTGCACAAGAAAAATGAAGAACTTGGCTATGTAGGCGAAGTTGATACAATCGATCCAAAGGTTATCGACGATGTCATCAGTAAGGGATATATTCCGGTTATTTCTTCCGTTGGTTGTGACGCAGAAGGCAATGTATATAATGTCAATGCCGATACAGCAGCTGCAAAAATTGCAGGTGCCCTCAATGCGGAAACCATGGTGGCCATGACGAATATCGATGGCGTACTACGGGATGTAAACGATCCTGATTCCCTTATTTCAAAGATTACTCTTGCTGAAGCGGAACAGTTGAAAAAAGAGGGCGTCATCGCTGGTGGCATGATACCAAAGGTAGACTGTTGCTTAGAGGCCATCAATGCAGGGGCTCAAAAGGTTTTCATCATCAATGGTGAAATTCCACATGCCATTCTCATCGAACTATTAACCGATGAAGGTCTTGGCACAATGTTTGTAAAGTAATATAGTAGATATAACGATGGTAACATCATTTGCCATCGTTACATTGCATATAGATTGACGGCGGCTAGGCCGTACGTTTGGAGGATATGATGAGTAAGACACAAGATTTTGAACAACAAGATAAAGAGTATATAGCCAATACGTATGGCCGGTTTAACGTTTGCTTTGAAAAAGGCAAAGGTTCTTTGTTATGGGATGTAGAAGGCAAAGAATATATTGACCTTGGCTCTGGTATCGGTGTTACCGCCTTTGGTGTAGACGATGATGAATGGTCCAAGGCCGTGATTGCACAAACTCATGCATTAAACCATATTTCAAATTTATATTATTCCGTACCACAAATTAAATTGGCTGAAATGTTATGTAAACGGACAGGCATGAAAAAGGTGTTCTTCTGTAACTCTGGTGCCGAATCTAATGAATGTGCTATCAAGGCAGCTCGTAAGTATAGCCATGACAAATACGGCGATGGTCGTAATGTCATCGTTACGCTCGTTAATAGCTTCCATGGTCGTACGGTAACAACCTTGTCGGCTACAGGCCAAGATGTGTTCCATCAATATTTCTTCCCATTCACAGAAGGGTTCGTTCATACCCCTGCTAATGATATTGATGCGGCTTTGAAAGTCCTAGCAAACCCAGCAGTTTGCGCTATCATGATGGAACCAATTCAAGGTGAAAGCGGCGTTATGCCTCTCGATAAGGAATTCGTTCAAGCGGTTACAAAATACGCGCATGAACACGATCAACTCGTTCTCATCGACGAAGTGCAAACCGGTAATGGTCGGACGGGTAGTCTGTATGCATACGAACAATTTGGCATCGAACCAGATATCGTGTCTACGGCTAAGGGCTTAGCAGGTGGCTTGCCTATGGGCGCTACTTTATTCAATGAAAAAACGCAATTCGTATTAACTGCAGGTGCGCATGCTACTACATTTGGTGGTAACCCAATCTGTGCCGCTGCAGGTTGCACTATCATTGAACGGTTAACACCAGAATTCTTGGCTACTGTGGAAGCTAAAGGTGATTACGTAAAACATGCCTTAGAAGGTAAACCAGGTGTTGTCGGCGTTAGCGGTATGGGCCTTATGATTGGTATCGAAACAACAGTAGATCCTAAAGACGTTATTGCTAAATGTCTAGAAAAGGGCGTAGTATGTTTATCTGCTAAAAACAAGGTTCGTTTGTTGCCAGCTCTTAACATCCCTCAAGAACAACTGGAAAAAGCAATTACTATCTTGACTGATGTCATTAGTGAATTGGCTAGCAAATAGTCATAGATTGATAGATTCATTCGTTTTGTATGAACAATTGATAAATATATAGATAAAATCCGATGAACATGTAGACTTTATATTCTATTCGTGATAACCTAGAATAAATAGTCTATATTGGAGGAGTAAATATGAATACAGAATCCTTACGTAATGATGTATTGGTTCCTGCTGTTGCTAAAACATTAGACATTGCAGCAAAAGTAAAACCAACAAAAGATGAGCTCTGCACAACTGCAAAAATTACAGCAGCTGTAGCGGTAGCAACTGCTGTTGTATCCTTGGCGGTACAAGCAGTATTGCGCAATCGATAAGAGAAGCATAAAGAAAACGACATGGCATTGCCTGTCGTTTTCTTTTACATTTACCCTGTTATTCCCATAAATATGGGGATTTCCAGTATATTTTGTTAATCTGTGCTGAAAGCTAAGGAGGCGATACCATGCATAGTCGCGATTTAATTGAACAATATAAAACCTATGTACAAGATTGGCGTAGGTATTTTCATAAACATCCAGAACTCAGTAATGAAGAGTTTGAAACAACAAAAACACTAGCCCAAGAATTAGAGTCCATGGGCGTAGAGGTTCATGTAGATACAGAACGTGGAACAGGACTTATAGGCATTATTCATGGTGCTAAGCCTGGTAAAGCGATTGCCCTTCGTGCAGATATTGATGCCTTGCCTGTACAGGAACATAATACATTTGATTTTAAATCTGATGTAGATGGCAAGATGCATGCCTGTGGTCATGACGGCCATATGGCGATATTACTCGGTGCAGCTAAGATGATTACTGCTATGAAAGACCGTATCGAAGGTGACGTATACCTTGCCTTCCAACCGGCCGAAGAAACCGGTGCAGGCGCTCCTGATTTCATGAAGTTTGATAATTGGTTTGAAAAAATTGATGCCATCTTTGGCGGTCACGTATGGATTGACTTACCGGCTGGTCTCATTTCCGTTGAAGAAGGGCCACGCATGGCGGCTAGCAGTAAAATTACAATCCGCGTAAAAGGCAAACAAGGTCATGGGGCACAACCACATCAAGCTATTGATGCGGTTGTCGTAGCCAGTGCCATCGTTATGAATCTGCAAACCGTAGTATCTCGCAATGTGAGTGCCTTAGACTCTCTTGTACTCACCATCGGCAATATTCACTCTGGTTCAGAATGGAACGTTATCCCAGGCGAAGCACAAATGGGTGGTACAATCCGTTTCTTTGATCCTGCACAAGAGGACCATTATGTAGAATCTATACGCCGCGTTGTAGAACATACAGCATTAGCTTATGGTGCTACGGCTGAATTGATTTATGAAAAGAAAGTGCCTCCAACCATTAATGACGCAGTAGCCAGTGAACTGGCTGAACGTGTTGTTATCGATACACTAGGCAAAGAAAAACTTTCTAAGATGCGCAAGGTGATGCCAGGCGAAGACTTTGCATGGTACTTACAAGAAAAACCAGGGTGCTTTGCCTTTATTGGTATCCAAAACCCAGAGGTAGGCGCTACCTTTGATCACCATAACAATCGATTCACCATGGATGATAGCGTACTATCTGCTGCATCGGCGGTGTATGCGGAATATGCTATTGCGTGGTTGAAAGAGAATAAGTAATAGTATTACTGTATAAAAACTATAGAGCACCATCATCGTAGCTGATGATGGTGCTTTTATCATGTATTTTTATTTGTACTTTGTGTATACTATAAATATATAATACAAGAATTGTTATATGAGAGGAATTTATGAATATACTTATATGTCTCATCATTATTGTTATTACCGGTATATTACTGATGAAGCGCTATCAACCGCAGCCAATTTTGATAGGCATGGGCATCCTCATGATGTATATCGCTTATGAAGGTAGCTGGATTAATGCCATATTAGATGAATCTCAGTCTACAGGCGTTTTGGTGTTTGATGCGATGGATATTGTGCGAATCACGACATCAGAGAATGTAGTGAGTTTAGGACTCATGATTATGACCTGTGCTGGTTATGCAAAATATATGGAACACATTGGGGCTGGAACGAGGCTGGCTCATACATTTATAAAACCCTTGTATCGTCTTAACAGGCCATACATAGTGCTAGCCCTTATGTTTTTACTTAATATGGGGCTATCCATATGTGTACCAAATCCGTTGAGCCTTGCCTTACTTATGATGGTCACCATCTATCCCGTGTTGCTGCGGCTAGGTGTAAGTCCTGTCGGCGCTGCTGCGGTTATTGCTACAGGACATTTGATGGATGTTGGGCCTGGTGCCGTTTCGACATTGCTCATAGCCAAGACACTTAATATACCGGTCCCAAACTATTTCGTAGGTTACCAGTTACGCCTCTATTTCTTGGTGGCTGTTGTGACGGCGGTAGCACACTTTTTATGGCAACGATATCGCGATCGATTAGATGGTCCTATGGATGTAGGTGACTGTGAAAGCATCCCTGAGGCATCAATTGGACCTAAGCCATACATGATATTCCCTTTGTTGCCTCTATGTTTCATCTTGGGCTTTAGTCAATATGGCTTGCCTGGCGTAAAGATGAATGTAACCCTTGCCATGATGCTTGCCTTTGGCATTGCTTTATTGGCAGAACTCATTCGTCATCGTAATTTAAGGACCGTCCTTAAAAGTACAACTGTATTTTTTGAAGGTATGGGGAATCAGTTTTCCTATGCGGTAACCCTCATTATAGGTGGACAAGTCTTTGCACAAGGCTTAGTGAGTTTAGGACTTATTGATTCGTTAGTTAGTGCACTTCAAACTTTATCTCTAAATTCAGAGGGACTTACCTCTGTTATGGGTGGAGGCATGCTAGGCCTTAGCATGGTAACTGGCAGTAATGTAGCACCTTTATTTACATTGGTACCGCTAGTACCTGATATTGTATCCAATCTCGGACTAGATCCGATTACGACCATGTTAGGCATGCAAAATGGGGCTAGTCTAGGCTTGTTCTTGAGCCCTATCAGCCCTGTTATGGTTGGTGTAGCTGGGGTAGCACATATTAAATCTGTAGATTTACTTAAACGAACCTCTGTGCCTGTGCTTGTAGCACTTATTACGAGCTGTGTGGGGATATGGATACTCTATTAATATTATAAGTTTATAAACAATAAGACGCCCTGTTATCGTAATAGCTAATGGGGCGTCTTGTTGTTTATAATAAAATATGAGAAAAACATGAATTTTTATATCTGTATATGATAAAATGAAATTAATTATACAAGTGTTTCGTGATTTACAGATTTCATAATGGAGTCCTTAAAATAAAAAAATCCCAATTCAGAAGAATTGAGATGATACCCTACGTCGGGTGGCCCGAAGGCATTGTAAATAAATTTGTATTTGAACTCGTAGTGTAATTCTGTAAACCTCCAAAACTAATTGGATTACTTATAGTATAGTTAACCTTTTGATGAATGTCAATTATTAATTTCCAAAGGAGCAGACTTATGGAAACGCAAACATCGAATCAACTTATTACTAGTCATTTAAAGGATTATCCTAAACAGGATTATTTTGTAGGACTGGATATTGGTACTAATTCAGTAGGGTGGGCAGTGACAAATAAATCATATGAGTTACTGAAATTTCATTCTCATAAAATGTGGGGCAGTCGTTTGTTTGAAGAAGGTGAATCTGCTGTAATACGTCGTGGATTCCGTTCGATGCGGCGGCGATTAGAACGTCGCAAGTTGCGTTTAAAACTACTAGAAGAATTATTTGCTGATGCTATGGCACAGGTAGATTCTACATTTTTTATTCGTCTTCATGAAAGTAAATACCACTACGAGGATAAAACTACAGGACATAGTTCTAAACATATATTATTTATTGATGACGACTATACGGATCAAGATTACTTTACAGAATATCCTACTATTTATCATTTGCGTAAAGATTTGATGGAAAATGGTACTGACGATATACGTAAGCTATTTTTAGCTGTACATCATATATTAAAATATCGTGGTAATTTCCTATATGAAGGTGCTACATTTAATTCAAACGCATTTACATTTGAAGATGTTCTCAAACAAGCGTTAGTAAATATTACATTTAATTGCTTTGATACTAATTCTGCTATTAGTTCTATTAGCAATATATTAATGGAGTCAGGAAAAACAAAATCAGATAAAGCTAAAGCAATAGAACGGCTTGTAGACACATATACCGTTTTTGATGAAGTGAATACTCCTGATAAACCTCAAAAAGAACAAGTTAAAGAAGATAAAAAGACTCTTAAAGCTTTTGCCAATTTAGTGTTAGGTTTATCTGCTAATTTAATAGACTTATTTGGCTCCGTAGAAGATATAGATGATGACCTAAAAAAACTACAGATTGTTGGAGATACATATGATGAAAAGCGAGATGAATTAGCTAAAGTATGGGGCGATGAAATTCATATCATTGATGATTGTAAATCTGTATATGATGCGATTATTCTTATGTCTATTAAAGAGCCAGGACTTACTATTTCTCAGTCTAAGGTAAAAGCTTTCGATAAACACAAAGAAGATTTAGTGATATTGAAGTCTTTATTAAAATTAGATCGAAATGTTTACAATGAGATGTTTAAGTCTGATAAAAAAGGGTTACATAATTATGTACACTATATTAAACAAGGTCGTACAGAAGAAACTAGTTGTAGTCGTGAAGATTTTTACAAATATACTAAGAAAATAGTAGAGGGGTTAGCTGATTCTAAAGATAAAGAATATATACTTAATGAAATTGAATTACAAACATTATTACCTTTACAACGTATTAAAGATAACGGAGTTATACCTTATCAACTACATTTAGAAGAACTCAAAGTCATATTAGATAAATGTGGACCTAAATTTCCATTCTTGCATACAGTATCTGATGGTTTTTCTGTAACAGAAAAATTGATTAAAATATTAGAATTCCGTATTCCATACTATGTAGGACCATTAAATACACATCATAATATCGATAATGGCGGATTTTCTTGGGCTGTGCGTAAGCAAGCGGGTCGAGTTACACCTTGGAATTTTGAAGAGAAGATTGATCGAGAAAAATCTGCAGCGGCATTTATTAAAAACCTTACAAATAAATGTACATATCTTTTTGGTGAAGATGTGTTACCTAAGTCATCTCTTTTATATAGTGAGTTTATGCTGCTCAATGAGTTAAATAATGTGTGTATTGATGGTAAAGCATTAGCACAAGGTGTAAAACAACATCTTATTGATTCTATATTTAAGCAAGATCATAAGAAAATGACCAAGAATCGCATAGAGTTGTTTTTAAAGGATAATAACTACATAACTAAAAAGCATAAACCTGAGATTACAGGTCTTGATGGAGAGATAAAAAATGACTTAACTTCTTATCGTGATATGATTAGAATCTTAGGTAGTAATTTTGATGTATCCATGGCTGAAGATATTATTACGGATATTACTATCTTTGGTGAAAGTAAAAAAATGTTACGCCAAACATTACGTAATAAATTTGGATCTCAGCTTAATGACGAGACTATCAAAAAATTGTCAAAATTACGATATCGGGATTGGGGACGACTTTCTAAAAAGTTGCTAAAGGGAATCGATGGTTGTGATAAAGCTGGTAATGGTGCACCCAAAACTATAATTGAATTGATGCGTAATGATAGCTATAATTTGATGGAAATATTAGGTGATAAGTTTTCTTTTATGGAATGTATTGAGGAAGAAAATGCTAAATTGACACAAGGGCAAGTGGTTAATCCTCACGATATCATCGATGAGTTGGCACTTTCACCAGCCGTTAAACGTGCGGTATGGCAAGCATTGCGTATTGTTGATGAAGTAGCTCATATTAAAAAAGCATTGCCATCCCGTATTTTTGTGGAAGTGGCACGGACAAATAAATCGGAAAAGAAGAAAAAAGATTCACGTCAAAAACGATTGTCTGATTTATATTCTGCTATAAAAAAAGATGATGTTCTACAAAGTGGTTTACAGGATAAAGAATTTGGTGCATTAAAATCAGGTTTGGCTAATTACGATGATGCGGCACTAAGAAGTAAAAAATTGTATTTATACTATACACAAATGGGGCGTTGTGCTTACACAGGAAATATTATAGATTTAAATCAATTAAATACAGATAATTATGATATTGATCATATTTATCCTCGAAGTCTTACTAAGGATGATAGTTTTGATAATTTAGTGTTATGTGAGCGTACTGCTAATGCTAAAAAGTCAGATATATATCCAATAGATAATACAATTCAAATGAAACAAAGGTCATTCTGGGCATTTTTAAAACATCAAGGCCTTATTAGCGAACGAAAATACGAACGACTTACTCGTATTGCACCACTTACAGCAGATGATTTGAGTGGATTTATTGCTCGACAATTAGTAGAAACTAATCAATCTGTGAAAGCTACTACAACATTATTACGTCGCTTATACCCTGATATTGATGTTGTATTTGTAAAAGCTGAGAATGTAACCGATTTCCGTCATGATAATAACTTTATTAAAGTTCGTTCATTGAATCATCACCATCATGCTAAAGATGCTTACTTAAATATCGTAGTTGGCAATGTATATCATGAGAAATTTACACGTAATTTCCGCTTATTCTTTAAAAAGAATGGGGCAAATCGTACATATAATCTAGCGAAGATGTTTAATTATGACGTTATATGTACTAATGCACAAGATGGAAAAGCTTGGAATAAAGATACTAGTATGGATACAGTCAAGAAAATGATGGCTAGTAATGATGTTCGTGTTACTAGACGTTTGTTAGAGCAATCGGGTGCATTAGCTGATGCGACTATATATAAAGCCAGTGTGGCAGCAAAGGCTAAAGATGGTGCATATATTGGTATGAAAACAAAATCCAGTGTATTTGCTGATGTAACTAAGTATGGTGGTATGACTAAAATTAAAAATGCATATTCTATCATCGTTCAATATACTGGAAAAAAAGGTGAGGAGATTAAAGAAATTGTACCTTTACCAATCTATTTAATAAATCGAAATGCCACGGATATTGAGTTGATTGACTATGTTAAGTCTGTTATTCCAAAAGCAAAAGATATTTCTATTAAATATAGAAAATTATGCATTAATCAGTTGGTTAAAATTAATGGATTCTACTATTATTTAGGAGGAAAAACAAACAATAATATTTATATTGATAATGCAATCGAGTTAGTAGTGCCTCATAATATTGCTACGTATATTAAATTACTTGATAAGTATGACTTATTACGTAAAGAAAATAAAGCTCTTAAAGCGTCTAGCATAACTACGAGTATATACAATATAAATACATCAACTGTTGTTTTCCTTTCTAATAAGGTTGGAATAGATGTATTTGATTATTTTATGAGTAAATTACGTACACCATTATATATGAAAATGAAGGGAAATAAAGTTGATGAGCTTTCTTCAATAGGTCGTAGTAAATTTATTAAGATGTCATTAGAGGAGCAAAGTATTTATTTACTTGAGATATTGAATTTACTTACCAATAGTAAGACTACATTTGATGTGAAACCATTAGGTATTACAGGTTCGAGATCAACAATTGGAGTAAAAATCCACAATTTAGATGAGTTTAAAATTATCAATGAATCCATTACTGGATTATATTCTAATGAGGTAACTATTGTTTAAATACGAGTAAGACTGTAATAGGTGATACTATGAGTTGGCGTACAGTAGTGATAAGTAGTCGTTCTAAGTTAGATTTTAAAATGAATTACATGATTATTCGGAAAGACTTTGAAACGACTAAAATCTATATTGATGAAATCTATATGTTAGTTATTGAGTCTACAGCAGTGAGCCTCACTGCTGTACTTCTCAATGAGTTAATTAAAAAGAAAGTGGCCATTGTATTTTGTGATGAGAAGCGTAATCCCGCTAGTGAGGTTCTTCCATTGCATGGTAGTCATAATAGTAGTAAACGTTGTCGAGAACAAGCTGATTGGTCTAAAGATGTACAGGCTTATATATGGACTGAAATTGTGCGTCGGAAGATTATGAATCAAGCGGAGTTATTAAAATACAAGGAGTTAAAGGAGGCGGACTTACTATATCAATATCTAGATGAGTTGACTTTAAATGATGAGACTCAACGTGAAGGGCATGCGGCCAAGGTATATTTTAATGCTTTATTTGGAAAATCATTTTCTAGGGAACAAGATAATCCTGTTAATGCAGCCCTTAACTATGGATATGCGATATTGCTTTCTACAGTTAATAGAGAGATTTTATCATTAGGTTATATTACACAATTAGGGCTTAATCACTGCAATCAATTTAATCCGTATAATTTAGGATCGGATTTAATGGAACCATTACGAGGCTTTATTGATGAGATTGTTATTAATTTAATGCCCACAGAATTTAATCGCGACATAAAACTTTCACTTATAGAATTATTATCTAAAGATGTAAAAATTAATGATACTATTCAAACATTTAGTGCCGCAGTACGTATTTATTGTAAAAGTGTATTTGATGCCTTACGTGTTCAAGCAGCTAACGAGATTAGGTTTATAGAATATGAGCTATAGATTTATGAGAATACTAGTGATGTTTGATCTACCGACTTTAACATCGGAGGATAGAAAAGAATATAGAAATTTTAGAAAGTATCTAATTGTATCGGGATTTCTCATGTTACAAGAGTCTGTATATTCAAAGTTAGTACTTAATACGACTAGTGCTAATCTCATTATGGAACATGTACGTAAAAATAAGCCTCCTAGTGGAAGCTTATTTATGTTAACCATTACGGAAAAACAGTTTTCTAGAATGGAGATTGTAGTTGGGGATAAGCAAAGTGAAGTTATAGACTCAACAGAGAGGATACTAATAATATGAAATTAATGTATCAAGACTCTATATTGGAGTTTGAAGTGCTTCGTGATAAGGTAACCGTTGTATCATTTGAAAATCGTAAAGTATTTCGTAGAATGGTGACTGAACTTGATATACAATGTGATAGTGGTGTGGGACCTTGGATTTTAAATGATAATGATAAAGCATTTAATTTAGATAAATATAGTCATATCATACTTAATCCTTTATATGTAGATGTAAATAGTAAATCCTTATTAACTAAATTACAAAATCAATTGACAAAAGAGGCTTTATTAATGACTGAAGAGGTAGCTGATATTGTTAATCGGCTTCATGCATTTTATTATTCCTTAGAATTTGGATATCCTTTATCAATTCAACATAAGATGGAAATGGGTGCTGCTGAGATTATTAAATTAGGTAGCTTTAATTTCGAGTTTAATCGTAAAGGAGATGTCATGGATCTTATGTCTTATATAGAGGTGGTAGACACATTATTATCTCCTATGATATTTATTATAGTAAATTTAGATTTAGTATTAAATGATGATGAAATTAATGCATTTTACCAAAATATGTTAAGCCGACAATTACGATTAGTTTGTTTCACAACAGGATCTTTTAATAGAGAAGCCCTTGATAAAAGTCTTATTAATAGGTATATTTTAGATAATGATTTTTGTATTATTTAAAGAGAATATAGAATTACACCTGGTGGTAGCCCGAGTTGCTCTTGAGCCTCAAATTTAATTTGGGGTTTGAGAGTAGTGTAATTCTGTAAATCTCTAAAACGTAATATTTTCAAGAATATCACGAACACCAGTTTGAGAGTAGTGTAATTCTGTAAATCTCTAAAACTGCAGTAAAATCTACGTTAAATACCTTTAAGTTTGAGAGTAGTGTAATTCTGTAAATCTCTAAAACTATTAATCTACCAACACGACCATTTCCATCGTTTGAGAGTAGTGTAATTCTGTAAATCTCTAAAACAAACTATCATCTAAATAACTAGAGTTGATAGTTTGAGAGTAGTGTAATTCTGTAAATCTCTAAAACCTCATCTTATTTATCTGGGTACAAAGTACCGTTTGAGAGTAGTGTAATTCTGTAAATCTCTAAAACAAAAGGCATTAAATCGTACAGGGTTAGCACGTTTGAGAGTAGTGTAATTCTGTAAATCTCTAAAACATTAGTTAGCTCTAATAAATCGGCAGCAAGGTTTGAGAGTAGTGTAATTCTGTAAATCTCTAAAACTTCTCGATCAAGTTTAGCATCTAGATTACGGTTTGAGAGTAGTGTAATTCTGTAAATCTCTAAAACTAAGGTGTAAGAGTTGCCAATGAGCAATTCGTTTGAGAGTAGTGTAATTCTGTAAATCTCTAAAACTAAATCGTACGTGGTCTTATGCCGATGGTAGTTTGAGAGTAGTGTAATTCTGTAAATCTCTAAAACAAGTCGAATTGATATTACTCATGGTACTGTGTTTGAGAGTAGTGTAATTCTGTAAATCTCTAAAACCTTGTGTGTTTCGGTGGCTTATGTTGTTTAGTTTGAGAGTAGTGTAATTCTGTAAATCTCTAAAACCTCTAAATGGGAGACTACTAATTTCGTAGTGTTTGAGAGTAGTGTAATTCTGTAAATCTCTAAAACCTATCGAATAGCGATTGGCTTGGGGCTAAGGTTTGAGAGTAGTGTAATTCTGTAAATCTCTAAAACTGAATTCTTCTTTGATCATGAAACTGGTGAGTTTGAGAGTAGTGTAATTCTGTAAATCTCTAAAACATATCCAGCTTCCCCAATCAATGCGACTTCGTTTGAGAGTAGTGTAATTCTGTAAATCTCTAAAACTTTGGTGAGTTCATTAGCTACCTCTAGTGGGTTTGAGAGTAGTGTAATTCTGTAAATCTCTAAAACAGTAATGTTTGATATGTTTGGAAACAAGCTGTTTGAGAGTAGTGTAATTCTGTAAATCTCTAAAACCAAAACAAATTGCAAAAAACAAAAATAATAGTTTGAGAGTAGTGTAATTCTGTAAATCTCTAAAACAATTACAAAATGCTAAAACAACTACATCTTGTTTGAGAGTAGTGTAATTCTGTAAATCTCTAAAACAGTTTCTCTATGCGTAATTAGTAGTGAATGGTTTGAGAGTAGTGTAATTCTGTAAATCTCTAAAACTTCGTTTTCTACTTGAATAATTGCAAGCGGGTTTGAGAGTAGTGTAATTCTGTAAATCTCTAAAACATTTTTAGGTATAATCTATCGTGGAACATAGTTTGAGAGTAGTGTAATTCTGTAAATCTCTAAAACTACGAGGAACCGCAAACGATTATAAACATAGTTTGAGAGTAGTGTAATTCTGTAAATCTCTAAAACGTACTTTCTATACATCTTAGAAGTTAATCTGTTTGAGAGTAGTGTAATTCTGTAAATCTCTAAAACATGCGCCTTAAATAATGTATCGGCAATCGTGTTTGAGAGTAGTGTAATTCTGTAAATCTCTAAAACCGCCCTTCAACCTAAACTCGTACCGTTCCTGTTTGAGAGTAGTGTAATTCTGTAAATCTCTAAAACCTACCATGAAGCTTTTGAGCTTTCGATACGGTTTGAGAGTAGTGTAATTCTGTAAATCTCTAAAACATGTGCGAGATCACATGGGCGCATGAAAGCGTTTGAGAGTAGTGTAATTCTGTAAATCTCTAAAACTAATGTATGTTATCTTTCTCTAGAAACGCCGTTTGAGAGTAGTGTAATTCTGTAAATCTCTAAAACAAACGCTCAACAATACAATCAACGAGCAATGTTTGAGAGTAGTGTAATTCTGTAAATCTCTAAAACACGTTCAACAAAAGGTATTTGATATTTACAGTTTGAGAGTAGTGTAATTCTGTAAATCTCTAAAACTCGAACGAAACGAAATGAGATTTTTGCCATGTTTGAGAGTAGTGTAATTCTGTAAATCTCTAAAACAAATTATAGAGTATCTATTGGCGAGATGTCGTTTGAGAGTAGTGTAATTCTGTAAATCTCTAAAACGCTTGCCGTGTAGCTGTTCGATAAGCTCCAGTTTGAGAGTAGTGTAATTCTGTAAATCTCTAAAACTAATGGGAAACAAAAAATTCGGATATGACAGTTTGAGAGTAGTGTAATTCTGTAAATCTCTAAAACAAATGGCAAAAGAAAACCCTGAGTTGTACGGTTTGAGAGTAGTGTAATTCTGTAAATCTCTAAAACGCTAATTCCTAATAGCCAGTTTGCTGCTGGGTTTGAGAGTAGTGTAATTCTGTAAATCTCTAAAACTAACAGGTAGCGGAGAAGAAAGCAAAGGCAGTTTGAGAGTAGTGTAATTCTGTAAATCTCTAAAACCCAAATGAAACGTCTAGCATAAGAGAAGCGGTTTGAGAGTAGTGTAATTCTGTAAATCTCTAAAACGCAAAATCCAACTACAAAAGGTGAAAAGCATAAAAATAATATAGATTTTTACCATAGATTGTATGTTCCTGTTAGTCTTAATGGAAATTTATACGTTATTAGATTAGTGGTAGAAGAGGATAAAAATAATATAGGTTTGCAACCTAAATTAATAGAATTATATGATATTTATATAGACAAAGAAGGATTACTACCGCCCCCTTCCGCTAATGGGAAGTCAAATGGAAGTAGTAATCCTTCTATTATTACTGTATGTGATATGCTTGAAAATGTCAAGCAGGCAGACAACCTAGATGTATATGTGTTTGAGAGTAGTGTATTTCTGTAAAACTCTAAAACTCTAAAACTCTAAAACTACCGCAATGATGATATAAGATTGTACAAAAGTAGCATTACTATACATAATATAGGGCACCTGGCATATGCCATCTGTGTCTATATGTTAGTAATGCTACTTTTATTCTGTTAAATATTTTATTACTTTAATTTCGTTAGATATGCATTTAGCATGTCTAATCGCTCAGCAAATAATGTTTTCATCATAGTAAGACGATCTTCCGTAATATTTGAATTTTTTGCATATATGGAATCCATCAATTCCATCGCTGTTTTAGACAATGACTGCGGAATTGTTAGTGGTGTTGTTACATACTTTATTTGCTTATCATGTTTCGATTTAAACGGTAATGCTGGGTACGTATGGAATGGTCTATGTGGATTAATAGTCATTTCGTTGTACCATAATGTATTGCCGTTATCGAAGATAGGGGCCATGCCAAGGAATTCAAGTGTTGTAGAATTCCGTAAGAATCCAAAGTTACCGTAGTGACGGTCGTCATTTAATGTTAGATAGTCCAAAGCAAGTGTCGCATCTAAATGGGCTTTCACATTTGGAATTGAAAAATGTGTACACTGATCTAAGAACGCTTGGTATTTATTATCGCGCCGTTTAAGTGGCGCTGCTATGTGCCATGCAGGGATGTATTCAATGTCTCTGTTTGTAAATAGTGGGCAAGATGACACGATTTCACCAGATGCGATTGTTTCTAATTCATATGTTACATGGTGAAAGTTTAGTTCTTTGCATAATTTTGACACAAATACTTCATTAAATGGTTGTTGATTGAGGAAGTTTCCTGCTTTTAATAGGCGAATACCTTTTTTTTGTTGTACCCACATCTGACGAAGGGAACCGTTTACAGATGAATTCGGTGTAATTAAATCGATATCGATATCGATATCATCAGAATCAGATAAGAATAAAGGCGTGTCAACTATAGGATGGTCATAAAAATTAATAGTATCCCAATCTAAATTAGAGTGTATCGGTTTCATCCAATAGTGGTCAGATAGATTAAGTTGATATGATTTTAATGAAAATTCTAATGCATCTGATGCGTGATAGGCCTCTAGTAGATCTTCTAAATTAGGTCTAGAGCTTGGTATAGCATGATACCTTAAAAAATCATTAAGTGCGATTTCTTGATTGTCCATGACCATCATATTCAATGGTTTGTGGTCTGGATTTATGATTTCAGTAACCTTGGTTACTGTTAACGTATCATCTAATATTGCTGTTAACACAGGAATATTTTTATGCATTAGGATATACGTACACATAGCATCACCTCCTTTATTGTCAAATTTTATAATTACATACATTATAATGTAAAATATAGCTATAGGTATACATTTTACATAGTAATCGAATATTTCTTAATAAAATGATTACTAGCAAAACAAAACGCCCCCTTCACAGCAACTATCTAAGGCTGCCAATGAAGAGGGCGTTTTGCATTGTAGTAAGAAAGTTAGTAAACATTTAGACGGAATCTAAATGTATGTATATAAGGCCATACAGCTTACGATAAGAGGGGGAAGTAGCATCCTATGGGAGTAGTATTGCATAAAAAGGGGAAATATATTAGGATGCGTCTCTCATAGATATGCAAGGGATATACAGGGGAGATATCTATGGTTGTACAACTATATGGCCGTATATAACGGTATGTAATATAAATTAGAATTTATGAGTAAATCCAGCGTTTACACCCCAGTCAGCTTGGTAATCACCAGATAGACCGGTAGTAACATCTGCATATACGCTGTTGTTCGTATTGAAACCATAACGGCCACCGAATGCGAGTTCAGTCCAAGTGCCTTTGAGGTCTTGTTCTGTCAATTTTACGGCATTACTGCTAGCATAGGTAGTTTTTACATTGCCTGTGAAAGCGTGACCTGCAGCAAATCGTGTATATAGGTTACCATTGCCGAATTGTTTGCCTACTTCAAGGCCGAGTTTGCCGGAGGTGCTATTTACACCAGCTTGGTTAACGGAAATATTGCCTGCTGTAAAGTCACGACCACCGAAGTGTGTATAGTTCAACTGTGCTTGTGGTTCTACATAGAAACCATTAGCAGATTTTATAGTTTTGCCGTAGCGAACGCCGATGCTATACGCATTGGATTTTACATCGCCAGATTTAGCTTGGCCGATTTCATTACGCGCTGTAAATTCATTAGAGATACGACCTAATTGAGATTCTACATGTACGTATTGATCCTTACCAAGGTCTTTCAATCCATAAGCGCCAACAGCATAGGATTTTACCTTGCCAGAACCATTGAATACATAATCTTCAGAACCGCGTAGGTAAGAAACTTGACCGCCTACGGTCCAGTCACGGCTAGTTTTAGTATCATAACCACCTTGAATGTTTGTATAATCAGTAGCTGTATTGATACCGTCATTAGAATAATTATATCTACCGCCACCAATACGAGCCCAAATACCTGTTGGAGAACCTTGTTGTAATTGGCTCGTACGATTCATATCGCTCGTCATTGTACGCCATGCGTTGATATTACCAACTACAGCAGAACGAATGCCGCGCATTTGTGGTGTATCGTAAGCACCTGGAGTTATCGGAGTAGGTGCCGGTGTAACAGGAGTTACAGGTGTCACAGGGCTAGGTGCTGGAGTTACCGGAGTAACAGGAGAAGGTGTTGGCGTAACTGGAGTAACAGGGCTAGGAGCCGGAGTAACTGGAGTTACAGGGGGAGGTGTTGGAGTCACTGGAGTTACAGGGCTAGGTGCCGGAGTAACTGGAGTTACTGGTGTTGGAGCTGGCGTAGGCGTTGGAGTAGGAACCGCATAGAAACCTTGACCATTACCGTTTTGCCATGTAATAGCACCTTCTTTTTGGTCTGTAGTTAACGCTTTTTGGAAGCTTGACACGATGCCATTAGAAGCGATGGATACAGTACCAGAAAGGTTTCTTTCACCATTCATATAATTTTCGTAATAGAATTTATGCGCCAAGTTATCTAGAATCTTGTTTACATTGCTTTCAGAGGACGTATCGAGATGATCGCCTGTTACATAGCCATGTACACCAGACCCTGTTGTAGCGGATTTTACGATGAAGTTACCGCCTTCGATGTCAGATGCATCAAGGCCTGTTTTTTGAGCGGCTGGTTTAGCGAAGTTCAAACCAGTACCAGCGCTCATGTCGTAAATGACATTGATGTGGCCGTTTAAATTATTAACGTGGATGTCGCTACGAGAATCTTGGGAAATACGGCTGAATCCTTCACGTGTACGAGTGCCTTTGAGTGTATTGATACTGCTGCGCGCTTCGTTGCCTTTAATTTGGAATGCCTCCAAGCCACCCATGTTATCGTGGCTCCACATGCCACCATCAAAGGTCATGTTGATTTCGCCACCCTTATCCTCTAATGTGTTCACAGCCTTGCCGGTAAATTGGTTAGGGCTATTGTGCGCACGGCCGAGGCCAATATTAATCACGGATGGTTGCTGTTGTTGGTATGGAGGCATCGTTTTATCAGATACAAGTATATTACCTTGCATATTAAATACTTTATGTTTTACAGTACCTGAATCATCGATACCAAGATTAATTTTACTGTTATAGGCAAATGCTAGTGGATAGGGTGCGTCCCATGGGGCCGTATTCACGTTCATAACCCCGCCATCCACTTGAATGGAACTATTATCTAGCATGCCTGTAATGAAAGCTGGTTGGCGGTGACGCTTAGGCAATTGATTTTGATCAGGCGTATCCAAGGATGCAATAGTCACTTGACCGCCGTTTGATGCAATGACACCTGTTGCCGTCGTATTGCCAGTGCTTTCAAATTTACTTTCAGAACCTACTGCAAACACATTGCCATTAGAACCAAGGCCTGCTGCCGCCCACGTGCTAGGGAGGGCCACTGTGGATGACAACATAGTCATCATTACAGCGGACAATAACATCTTATTTCTCGCTCTCATTCTCTTACACCTCAACTATATTACTTAATTTGTAATTTATTTTATATTGTGAAAGACTCTTCATAAATGAATATATATCTATCGGTTGATTTAATACTCTCTTATATGATAAAAGATAGATATATACTCACTTTATAAAGAATTAATGTCTAACACATTTAAAATATATTTAAAATGATATAACATTTTTTGTGAAATGTAAATGAATTTCCATAATTTTGTTTTAAAAATATTTAAAATATTAATGGATGGGTTATATATTAGGGGCGGTGAATACGATGTATGGTATTCTTTACAAATCTAGTGAGCATGGGTATTATTGTATGTATAGCGCGATTTCTAGTAACAGGCTAGTTGTAGCATAGAAAGGAGGCTCCATGAAAGTTATTTGCTCTTGGCCCACAACGCCACTGTATCAGGCGTATCATGATTATGAATGGGGGCGTCCTATTCATGATGACCAACATCAATTTGAATATTTATGTTTGGAGAGCCTACAATGCGGTCTGAGTTGGCTTACGATTTTAAATAAACGAGACATTATACGTCAGTGTTTTGACTATTTTGATGTTGATGCAGTAGCTAAATATACGGAAACAGATATAGAGCGCATTATGAGTACAGACGGTATGTTAAAGTCTCGTAAGAAAATCGAAGCCATCATCAACAATGCACAGGCGTTCCAACGCATTCAAGACGAGTTTGGATCCTTTTGCGAATATATATGGGCTTTCACCAATCATAAGACCCTTATTTACGAAGGTCATCCAGAGGGAATGGTGCCTGCTAAAAATGAATTATCTACGCGCATTAGCAAAGACCTTAAGAAGCGTGGATTCAAATTTGTAGGGCCTGTGACCATCTATTCCCATTTACAAGCCAGTGGTCTTATTAATGATCACGGTAAGGACTGCCCTTGTTTTAATGAGATTAATGAGTTCAATCCTGTGGTTTATATGACAATAGATGATTAATATATAGAGAGAACCGTATCTACCGAAATAGATGCGGTTTTTTGTGATATTTTATATTGATTAATATCGATATAGTTGATATACTACCTTCATAATAGCTTTCATAAGTAAGGGAAAGGATACAAGTATGATTGGGTTAGGAACGGCCATCAACATGGGGCTCATTGTCGGTGGTAGTATTATTGGGCTCACGTGCGGCCGATTTATGAAGGACAATTTAAAACAAACCCTTATGGTAGTATGTGGTATCATCGTACTGTTACTAGGGATGAGCGGGGCCATGCAATTTATGCTGGTTATCGTTAATGGTTCCTTGCAAACTACTGGACCTTTGTTGATGATTATCAGCATGGTAGTTGGTGCTGTGATTGGTGAAATCATTGATTTAGACCGATGGATTACGGTCTTTGGTGACTGGGTGAAAGATAAAACCGGTAATACAGGGGACCCTAAGTTTACGCAAGCGTTTATCACTGCATCGCTTACGTTTACTGTTGGTGCGATGGGCGTGCTCGGTTCAATTCAAGATGGATTGACAGGAGATTACCAAACCTTGCTACTCAAAGGAATTCTTGATGGTGTTATTGTTATGGTTATGACCTCATCCATGGGGAAGGGCGCATTGTTTTCCTTCATTCCTGTAGGTATCACGCAGTGGTTGATCACGGCCTTAGCGCATGTTGCGGCGCCACTTATGACACAGCAGGCTATCGACAATTTATCCTATGTAGGATCCATCTTAATTTTCTGTGTAGGCATTAATATAATTTGGCCTAATAAGATTCGTTTAGCTAATTTATTACCTGCTATTTTTATCGCTATGGGCCTTACGTTTTTAATTTAAATTTAAATTTTAAGAACCCTCTTTACATTATGTGTAAAGAGGGTTACTATATTCTCAATATAATTTTCTTGTAATTAAAATGGTTTCCCCTAGAAACGCATGTTATCGCGACCTAGCGGATACAAAAGGGCCTTTCTTAGCCGAACGGTTCTAGAAACCAGAAAGGACATGATGAGCGAACAAGTTTCTGTTTCAAAATCTAATATTCGTGGTGCATTTGGTGCATTTTTTATCCCTGGTATGTACACTGCCTTATGGGCCGGATTTGTGCCATATTTAAAAGCGAAACTAAGCATCGGTGAGGATGTATTAGGTTCCATGATTTTGTTGCTCGGTGTAGGTTCTTGTTTATCCATGGCTATAGCTGGTAAACTTGTAGAAAGCTTTGGCTGTAAGCGAGTCGTTTTATTAGCTAGTTTTATCGGCATGTTGTCTCTGGCTATTGTTACCATGTGTTCTACAATTGTGACAACCACAATAGCATTATTTTTCTTTGGCATTGGCGTAGGCCTTAGTGGTGCTTCTGCTAATTTGCAAGCTATTTTAACGGAAAAGGTAAGTAAAAAGCATTTAATGGGTGCTTATCACGGTGGGTGGAGCTTAGGTGGTTTTGCAGGTGCCGGTGTATTGCTTGTTCTCTTAAAAATCTTATCTTTACCTGTTAATGAAAGTATTTGGGGCCTTCTCATCATACTCTTTATTGCGATGATTGCGATTAGTCAATTTATGTTAACCTTTGGTCGTGATCCAAATGCAAAGGTTATGAAGAAGTCTAAAAGTCCGTTATCATTCCATCCAATTGCTATTATCTTTGGTCTCTTATCCTTTGTATCCTATTTGGTAGAAGGTGCCGTAGGGGACTGGAGTGCACTTTACTTATTTGAAGATAAAGGCATTGTTATTCAAGAAGCCGTAATGGGCGTTATGCTGTTTAATGGGACTATGTGTATTGGTCGCCTTCTTGGTAATACAATTGGTAAACATGTAACATCTAAACAAGTTGTTGTAGGTGGTTATCTACTAGGTGCTATTGCAATGGCACTCATCGTATTCCTACCTGGCCATGCGTCTATGTATACGTACTTATTATTAGGTATCTCATTAGCCATGGTTGTGCCAAATCTATTCTCTGCGATGGGGGAACAAAATGTAATTCCTATGACACAAGCAGTGGCTACATCTACCATGCTCGGTTATATGGGGATTTTGATGGGACCTGCATTGATTGGATTCATTGCTCATGGTACGAGTCTTACCATTGCATTCATCGTCTTGACTGTATTGCTTGTTATCAGTGCCGGTATCGGTAAATATGCATATTATTTAATAAATAAAAATTGTGGTGTAGAAGAATAGTTTCTTCGTTTAAATGCTGCAAATAAAAAGAAGGGGGGCTACGATTCGTATGAATCGTAGCCCCTCTTGGTATGTTAGTAATCGATTAGCGGTCGCCGTTAAAGATGGAGTTTTTAACAAGAACGTAGTCTACTTTGCGGATAGCTTGTAATGTTGTGCCACCAGCGTAGGAGATAGCGGATTGCAAATCTTGTTCCATTTCGATTAATGTATCAAAGATAGAGCCTTTGGAAGGAATGAAGATTTTTTTGCCTTCTACGTTTTTACGTTCCCCTTTTTGGAACTCAGAAGCGGAACCGAAGTATTCTTTTACAGCTTGGCCGTCAACAATTTTTTCTTCCCCTGGAGATTCTTGGTGACCAGCAAATAGAGAACCAATCATAACCATAGTAGCGCCAAAGCGAATGGATTTAGCGATGTCGCCGTGATCGCGAATGCCGCCGTCAGCGATGATAGGTTTTGTAGCTGCTTTTGCACACCAACGTACAGCCGCCAATTGCCAACCGCCAGTACCAAAGCCAGTTTTTAATTTTGTGATACAAACCTTACCAGGACCGATACCTACTTTTGTAGCATCAGCACCAGCATTTTCAAGTTCACGAACTGCTTCAGGAGTACCTACGTTACCAGCAATAACAAATGTTGTTGGTAAATTCTTTTTAATGTATTGAATCATGTCGATAACAGCATTAGAGTGACCATGTGCGATATCGATTGTGATATAATCAGGAATAAGGTTAGCTTTTGCTAATTCATCAACTAATGCGAATTCTTCTTCCTTTACGCCGATGGAAATAGAAGAATATAAGTTTTTTTCTTGCATGCGTTTTACAAAGTCAAGACGGCGTTCAGGTTGGAAACGATGCATGATATAGAAATAGCCTTTTTCTGCTAGTTTTTCAGCTAACTCTTCATCAATGATAGTTTGCATGTTTGCAGGAACTACAGGCAAGTTAAATGTACGATTACCTAGTTTAACATGAGTATCACATTCGCTACGGCTGTTTACGATACATTTATTAGGAATCAGTTGTACGTCTTCATAATCGAAGATGTTAGTTGTATTAATCATAGTTTCTATATCTCCTTTGAGGTATAATAAATTGAACCTGTACCATTATACTGAATTTGTTTTCAATTTTCAATACATTCCGAATATTAAAAACACTCATATAGTTATTATACAATTTTATAGGTAGCTTGTCTGTACATTTTCTCTATGTTCAGCCCATTATATACACATTAGATTAATAGGAGGTTATTTTAATGGAGCATTCCAAGACACGCATGATAGCAGAAGCTGGTGTAGCTATTGCTATTGCACAAGTATTATCTTTTATTACACTTTTTCATATGCCACAAGGCGGTTCCATTAAGGCCGCATCCATGGTACCTCTCATGATTTTTGCATATCGCTGGGGTGGTGCACGCGGTATTTTGGCTGGCGTTGTATATGGCATACTTCATTTCTTGCTCGGTTTTAAATCATCTATCCATTATCTAAGCATCATCCTAGACTATCTTGTTGCTTACGGTGTTATTGGTGTGTGCGGGTATTTCAAGGACAATATGACAGGTCTTGTTAGCGGATCTATTGTTGCTATTGCGCTTCGTTGGTTTGTGTCCGTAACAAGTGGTGCTGTTGTATTTGCTAGTTATGCACCGCAAGGTCAAAATCCATGGATCTACTCTATGATTTATAATGCATCTTATATGGTGCCGGATGGAATTCTTAATATTGTTGTGTTGTTGTTTATTTACCAAGGGGTAAAAAGAGGGTTGAAACGCGGTGCTTAATTTAGGCGTAATTATTTTGGCCGGTGGCCTAAGTTCACGCATGGGATATCCTAAGGCTTTATTGCCTTGGACGAATGGTGAAAGCCTCATTTCTCATGCGCTGCGCAATGCATTAGAACATGATGCTAATGACATTCTCATTTCTATCGGTGACGATGAAAGTCTAGGCCAAGCCATTCAGGCTAACATTATCGACACATTGTCGAATAAAGAGAAAGAAAAAGTTTCTATCGTTCGGGATTCTGTTCCTCGAAGTGGTCCATTAGGTGGATTATATAGCACATTGGCCGTAGGCAAGAGTCATGCTTATGCGGTGTTAGCTGTAGATATGCCGTTTATGGATTTTAATTTATATTATGATTGGCTCTACCAAGTAGAGGGCGATGACTGGCGTGTTATTGTGCCTGTTGGTGAACGTGGACGCTATGAGCCTATGGCGGGGATATATAAGCCATCCATTGCTCCATTATTGCAAACCACTTTAGCAGGAGAGGATGTATCTTTGCAGCATGCATTAGATATTGTAGGACCTGTGGTAACCATTGATGCAGGTGATTACGGTCATCATTTATGCAATGTGAATCATATAGAGGATTATAAGTGGGCCCGCGCAGAGGCTGTTAATGCGAATCGTCATGTTCCACTTATCAGCGTAGTTGCTGAAAAACGTAAGACTGGTAAAACTACGGTGGTAACGCGACTAATTAAGGAATTAGAACAAATTGGTTTCTCTGTAGGCGTTGTAAAAAGCGATAAACATGGTTTTCACATGGATTATGAAGGAACTGATACGGATCTTGCTATGAAAGCAGGCGCCACGGCCGTAGCCATTGCAGGCCCAACGGAAACGGCCATACGCATACGCACTGAAAAACAATCTAATCTGTATGATTTGGTACAGCAATTACCTGTAGATATTGCTATACTAGAAACGAGATCTCAAGGTATATTTCCGATTGTAGAGGTAACCAGAGAGGGGTATACAGAATCACTGATATCCAGTGATATAGAACGCGTAGAAACCATAGAGGTTACTGAATTAGATCAATGCGTACCATCGTTGGTATGTCGAATACAAAGTATGATGAGGAATTTAGATGATAGCCGTTACTGTTGATGAAGCGCTTCATTTGTGGAATGAGGCTTTACGAGAACAACATCATAGCATCGAATCCATTGCCGTTGGCGACGCAAAAGGATGTGTGTTGGCCGAAGATGTTTTGGCACCTACCGATGTGCCCGCTTTTCATAAATCCGCAATGGATGGGTATGCCTTAGCATATGATCCTAATTGTGATACCTATATCGTCGATGGTATCATCGGCGCTGGTGTCGTATGGGATAAGCCTGTAACGACTGGTCATGCCGTACGTATCATGACTGGTGCTCCTGTACCAAGTACTTGTGATACAGTTATCATGCAAGAACAGGTGAAAGGTACTGGCGAAGTAGGGGCTACAATTACTTTACAAGGTACGCAACAAAAGGGTAGCCATATTATCCCTCGTGGTGAAGAATGTTCCGCAGGGACCGTTGTCATACCAAAGGGGACAGAAATAACCTCTACGGTGCAGACAATTTTGATCGGACTTGGTTGTATCGATGTGTCTGTGTATGCGATGCCACGTATACTGGTTCTTACATCAGGCCATGAAGTTATTGAGCCGGGCGAACCCTTAACTGCAGGAAAAATTTACAATTCAAATCGCATGATGATTTGTAGTTTACTTGCTGATTTAGGTTTTCGGCGCATTACCCATTATCATGTGAGCGATGCACCGGATAGACTAGACGCAGAAATTGAACGCGTCCTTGAACTCAGTGAACAAGCAGATGTCATCATTAGCTCAGGCGGAGTATCTGTAGGTATGTTTGATACAATGCCTCTTATATATGAAAAGTTAGGAGCTAAAACCTTATACGGTCGTATCCAAATGCGTCCCGGTGCAGCCTCCTATGGGGCCGTTACGCCTAAAGGACAACTTATCTTTGGTTTATCGGGAAATCCCGGTGCAGCCTTTAATGGTTGGCACCTATTAGTGGTTCCTACCTTGCGTAGATATAAAGGTATTAAAAATTGGTCCACCCCAGTACTTAATTGTGTAATGGATTGTGATCTATCTAAACGTAATGCCTTTGATCGCTACGTGCAAGGCAAGGTCATATTTGGTGATGGACAACCTCGTTTTGTGGCAAATCGTCACTTTAACAGTAGCAGCATGCTTGGATTATATACCGTTAATGCCTTAGCCTGCATTCCGCAAGGCGTACATGAGGTACATGAAGGAGATATATTTAAGGTATATTTGCTAGGCCTCTTACCAACAATATAATAAATTGCAAGGGACTCATGTATGAGTCCCTTTTTAAATTAGTACAGGCCTGTTCTAATTTTGGAACCATATGTATAGGTCTGCTGCCAATACAACAGACCTGTACTAATTCTAGGTCCATATGTATAAGCTCGTTACAAATACTACAGACCTGTACTAATTCTAGGATCATATGTATAGGTTAGTTGCAAATAGAACAGGCCTGTACTAATTTTGGAACCATATGTATAGGCTCGTTACAAATAGAACAGGCGTGTACTAATTCTAGGACTGCATGTATAGGCTCATCGCGAATAGAACAGGCCTGTACTAATTCTAGGACCCTATGTATAGGATCGCTGCGAATAGAACAGGCCTGTACTAATTCTGAAACTATATGTATGGGCATGCTGCGAATACTACAGGCCTGTACTAATTTGTGGAACAGTATGTATCGGAATAGATATTAAAAGATATTATTGACCACAGTTAAATAAATATATGATAATGAAAACATCTCATAAGTTAGAAGAGATGCTTTTTGCATATGGAGCGGTTAAGATGCTATGGATTATTTTGATTATACCTATAAGCACAATTATATTGAGTTTAGCAGTAGTATATATAAGGTTGGTACTTATACTTACAATTGGCACGGGGGAACAGAGATTTTTATTCTCTTAAAGGGTCGTGTTGAGATGAGTTGTAATGATAAGGTTTTTACGATGGAACCTCTTGATGTTGTTATTATTTCTCCTCAAGTGGGTCATTCAACACTCGCTCTTGAAGAGGATGTGGTTGCCTTTGTTATTCAAGTAGGTAATGAATTTTATCAACAGTATGATTCGGATTTTGGCATGTATGAGTTTGTTATTCGTTCGGATGCGAGCACACGTCGTAATGAATTTTTTACGACATTACGCCATCATGCGGCCATGACGATGTTGTTAATGAATAAAGGTGAAAACCCAATTCATCGTATGTGGATAGAGCATCATTACTTGTCTTTAGCGGGGGATGTATTTAGAGAATTTGATCCAGTCAAAAAAATTCATGAAAATGCAAGACCTGGTGATATTAAACCGGCTACCTTTGATAAAATGATTGAGTATATTGACGAACATTACCAACAAAAGTTAGAACTAGAAGATATTGCGAGAATAGGTGGCTATAATGTGGCCTATACATCACAATTCTTTAAACGGCAAATGGGCATTTCTTTTGTGGACTATGTATTGCGGTTGAGACTGCGAGATGCTACGACACAATTAACTAGTACGGATGAGGCTGTTGCAAGGATTGCAAGTAGTTGTGGATTTGCAGATATCAAGGCCTTTAATGTAGCTTTCAAAAAGCATTTTCATATGACGCCAACAGAATATCGTAAGCAAGTGAAAGAAATTGGACGTAAAACAATGGTACAAGATTCTAAGGAAATTATTTCGGTTGAAAATCAAGATGTACTAGACCTATTACAATCCTTCTTGTCTTATGAAGATGATGCTAGAGCAAAGGTGGAGTTAGAGTACATGAGCCACAAGCTAGAATCATTGAAAGCGAAGCTTGCCGATGTTGTTAGCGAATTATAATTACTATCTATAGTATGGTGTGGCAATGATGGAACTTTTGCTGTTCATGCAAAATATTTTTTGTAGTATATAGAAAAATTAGACCTAGGTGATTTTCTATATATTTAAAAATCATATATTTCTTAGAAGAGCATTACTGTTGATAAGTAGTGCTCTTTTTATAGGAAAATCTATAGATTTTAGATTGATTAAAATGAGAAAATAGTGATGATTCCATATGTTTTTTATGATTTTACCTAAATAAATTACCTTTTAATATGGATAGTTATATCGACCAAAACGAGTAGAATATGATTCATCAGATAACAAATATGTATTGAGTTACTAATTTTGGAGGATATAATGACTCGTATTAAATTCATGGAAAATGTAGGTAAAGTTGCAACAGTTACAGCAGTAGCAATGTATGTATCTTATTTCCCACAAATTATGAACAACCTAGCTCATCCAGGCACAGGCGATTGGATCCAACCATTAGTAGCAGCTATCAACTGCACATTATGGGTAGCATATGGCTTGTTTAAAGAACATAGAGATATTCCAGTTGCATTGGCCAATGCACCAGGCATCTTCTTCGGTTTAGCAGCAGCTATTACAGCTCTTATGTAATTTTCTACATAAGCATTTCACATCGAGTTCTCTTTCGTGGGACTTGATGTGACTTAATCAATAAATAATCTTGAAATGCTGTTGACCATTTTTAATTATATATATCATAATAAATGCATCCCTTGGATTTATTAGGGATGCATTTTTATGTTAGAAGATGAGGTAATTATGGATTACTTTTACTATACATATAAACATAATCATATAGATTTCAGTAGCCATATTTATAAGATTAGTACTTATCATTACAACTGGCATGGGGAAACGGAAATTCTTATTTTGCTAAAGGGCCGTATCGAGATGAGTTGTAATAGTGAGGTTTTCACAATGGAACCTCTCGACTCTATCATTATTTCTCCTCAAGTGGGGCACGCTACGTTGGCATTAGAGCAGGATACGACGGCATTGGTTATTCATGTAGGTAAGGATTTCTTTCAACAATTTGATCCGAACTTTGGGATGTATCAATTTGTAGTACGTTCAGATAAAACAAATCGCCACAATCGATTTTTTACATCTTTACGCCATCATGCAGCTATGATGATGTTATTGATGGCTGATGGTGAAAGCCCAGATAATCGGTTGTGGTTAGAGCATCATTATTTGTCATTAGCTAGTAATCTATATAGTGAGATTGATGCAGTTAAGTTGATGCATGGTAAGCCTGTTGATATGACGGTGGCTACCTTCGATAAGATGATTGCCTATATAGATAAAAATTATCAGCAAAAGATTGAATTAGAAGATATTGCCCAAATCGGTGGTTATAATGTGAACTATACATCTCAGTTTTTTAAACGCCAATTAGGTGTTTCCTTTCTAGAATATGTGTTGCGCTTGAGATTGCGTGAGGCCACTGTCCGTTTGGCTAACTCTACAGATAGTGTGGCTCATATTGCGAGTGATTGTGGATTTGCAGATATCAAAGCCTTTAATGTGTCCTTTAAAAAGCATTTTCATACAACCCCTTCAGAATACCGTAAGCAAGCAAAAGAACTGGGGCGTAAAACTAAGCTACATGACTGGAAGGAAATGATTTCTACCCAAGAACAAGATATTATAAGAATACTAGAATCTTTCGTTCCTTATCGCGATGATTTGCAATATAAGGTTGAGCTAGATGAAGCCAATCAAAAGTTACAGACTGTAAAGAAACAACTTAAATCTGTTGTGGAGGAATTATGATATACAATCATTAGGTATAGGTGATTTTGTATATGCCGAAATTCTACTAATTTATATGGTAAAAGAGCACTGCTTTTCGATAGCAGTGCTCTTTTTTGGTACATTCATATAGGTGAAATTGTATATTTGTGATGGTGTGAAAAAGAATGATTAGGGGGATTTTGTATGAGTTTAATAGACTTTCACCAATCAAAATGAACTTGTAAATTGGATAGTTATATCCTGAAAAAAGAGTACAATGAAATCATCGAAAGGAGCTAAAGTTCCTAAACAGAAAAAATTAGCATTTAAATAATGAAGTCCTGTTGGAGGTTTACGATGAGTACGAAAGAACAACAAGTACAAGAGATGACAAATGTCATCGCCAAGTTCATTGCTTATATGGCAAAGAAATTACCTGATGATGTGGAAGCTAAAATCAAAGAATTGGCAGCGGATGAAAAAAATCCATTAGCTAAAACCATTTATGAAACTATGCATAAAAACATGGATCTTGCTTACGAATTGAATCGTCCTTCTTGCCAAGATACAGGGGTATTGCAATTCTGGGTGAAAGTAGGTTCTAACTATCCATTAATCGGTGAATTGGAAGAAATTTTGCGTAATGCTACATACCAAGCTACACAAGATGCACCACTTCGTCATAACTGTGTTGAAACATTCGATGAATTTAATACAGGTAAAAATATTGGCCGTACAGCACCATATATCATGTGGGATATCGTACCTGATCGTGATGATGTAGAAATTTTCCCATATATGGCCGGTGGCGGTTGCTCCTTGCCAGGATCTGGTAAAACATTGATGCCAGGCGAAGGTTATGAAGGGGTAGCTAAATTCGTATTGGACTTGATGACAAGTTATGGTTTGAATGCATGTCCTCCATTATTGGTTGGTGTAGGTATTGCTACATCTATCGATACAGCAGCGGTTATGTCCAAAAAGGCTTTGATGCGTCCTGTATCCTCTAAGGCTGAAAATGAAAAAGCAGCATATATGGAACAATTACTAGAAGATGGTATTAATGCATTACATCTTGGACCTCAAGGTATGGGCGGTGATAAATCCCTTATGGGTGTAAACATCGAACATGGCTCTCGTCATCCATCTGTAATTTCTGTAGCTGTTAACGTTGGCTGCTGGAACCATCGTCGCGGACATATGGTATTTGATAAAGACGGTAAGTACGAAATTCTATCTCACAAAGGAGTGACATTCTAATGGCTAAACATATTTTGACAACACCAATCCAAGCATCTGATCTTGAAGGCATTAAAGCAGGGGATATTATTTACTTAAATGGTCACATCACAACATGCCGTGATGTAGCTCATCGTCGTCTTGTTGAATATGGTCGTGAATTACCAGTAGATGTTCGTAACGGTGCCATCTTGCATGCTGGTCCAATCGTGCGTGATCATGGGGATGATAAATTCGAAATGATTTCCGTAGGTCCTACTACATCTATGCGGATGGAAAAATTCGAATATGAATTTGTAAAACAAACAGGTGTACGCCTCATCGTTGGTAAAGGTGGAATGGGCCCTGAAACAACTCGTGCATGTAAAGATTTTGGTGCTCTTCACTGTGTATTCCCAGCAGGTAATGCCGTACTTGCTGCTACAGAAGTAGAAGAAATCGAATCTGCGAACTGGCGTGAACTAGGTATGCCTGAAACCTTGTGGACTTGCCGTGTAAAAGAATTTGGTCCGCTCATCGTATCTATCGATGCAGAAGGTAATAACTACTTTGAAAATAAAAAAGTAGAATACAATGCGAAAAAAGAAGAAGTGTTAGAAGAAATCTACAAACACGTAAGCTTCATTAAATAATCGAATTGTGAGATTTAACTTAATAGGGGGATTATACGGATTTTGTACAATCCTCCTTTTTTGTACCCTTTTTTAGGTATATTACACGTATTGGGAGGTATTTATGGATACGAGTGTAATGATAACTCTTGGCTTTTTAGTATTTGCCATAGTCATGTTTGCGTGGGAGAAAATTCCATTGTCTATTACGGCGATGATTGTAGCCGTTGGTTTACATCTAAGTGGTGTATTATCTGCTAAAGATGCATTTGCAGGTTTTGTAGATCCAAATGTATTGCTTTTCATGGGTATGTTCGTGATTGGTGCAGCCTTCTTTGAAACAGGAGTGGCCGTAGAGGTAGGGAATGTAGTTCATAAGTTTGCTAAAACTGAAACATCTTTGCTCGTTGCCGTTATGATGATTACAGGTATTTTATCTGGTTTCTTATCTAATACTGGTACAGCCGCTGTACTGATTCCTGTAATTATCGGTATTTGTAAAAAAAGCGGTTTTAAACAAACCAAATTGTTGATGCCCCTCGTATTTGCCGCTGCTATGGGTGGTAATATTTCTCTAATTGGTGCGCCTGGTAATATGATTGCCCAAGCGGGCTTGCAACAAGCAGGTTTAGGCTCTTTTGGTTTCTTCGATTATGGTCTAGTAGGTTTACCGATTCTAATCGTTGGTACTATTTTCTATGCTACAATTGGTAAACGTTTCTTACCAGATGCTCCAAGTCATCAACCAGATGGTGCATTTGAAGGCAATGATGATTATAGTCATGTACCATCTTGGAAAAAATGGATTTCCGCCTTAGTATTGATATTAACAGTTGTGGCTATGATTTTTGAAAAACAACTAGGTGTAAAACTCTATGTAAGTGCTTGGGTTGGTGCTCTTGTGTTGGTGGCTACTAATGTTATTAGTGAAACCGCAGCGGTTAAATCCATCGATATGAAAACAATCATGCTCTTCGCTGGGTCTATGGCTCTTGGTGATGCAATGGTTAAAACCGGTACAGGTGCTGTTGTGGCAGATTTTATTGTTAATAACCTTGGTGCGAGCCCATCTCCAATTGTTGTATTAGTTGTTATTTTTGTACTTGGCGTATTCATGACAAACTTCATGTCCAACACTGCTACATGTGCATTGTTGGTTCCAATCGGTCTTAGCCTAGCGTCTCAACTTGGTTTTGATCCAAAAGCGGTTTTGGCGGCTATTGTAATTGCTAGCTCCTTAGCGTATGCTACTCCAATTGGTATGCCAGCTAATACAATGGTTTATAACATAGCAGGCTATAGCTTTATGGATTATGTGAAAGCTGGTTTACCGCTCATTGTGGTGTCTAGTATTGTTGCATTAGTATTATTGCCAATTTTGTTCCCGTTTTAATATAAATAATGTAATTTTATTAAATGGTATGAAAGCTCTAATATTGTTGTAGTTATTGTGATTATGTAATAAAACGTCAGTATGTAGTATTTGTGTACTATATACTGACTTTTTTACATATATGTATTAATTAGAGAAACCAATATACATATAAGTAAGAAATGATTAGACATAATCCGCACTTTCACATATAATAGAAAGGTAACGAGTGTACAAATATACATTCACAGTAGACAAAACAGGTGGATATGAGGAGGAATTATGCTTACCGATATTGAAATAGCTCAACAAAATAAGATGGAAAAAATTCAGGTTATTGCTGATAAATGTGGTCTTACACCTGATGATATAGAGCAATATGGTCATTATAAGGCAAAAATTTCCTTTGATGCCATTAAGCGTTTAGAAAATAAAAAAGACGGAAAATTAGTTCTTGTTACGGCTATTACCCCAACGCCAGCAGGGGAAGGTAAATCTACAACCTCCATTGGTTTGGTACAAGCATTAAATAAAATCGGTAAGAAGGCTATCGCTGCACTTCGCGAGCCATCCTTAGGGCCTGTGTTCGGTATCAAGGGCGGTGCAGCAGGTGGCGGTTATGCACAAGTTGTGCCAATGGATGATATTAACCTTCATTTTACAGGTGATATGCATGCCATTACAGCAGCGAACAACCTTTTATCTGCTATGATTGACAATCACATCCACCAAGGTAATGAGCTTCAAATCGATTTGCGTCAAATTTCTTGGACTCGTGTTCTCGATATGAATGATCGTGCATTGCGTAATGTTACTGTCGCAATGGGCGGTAAGGTTTGTGGATTCCCGCGTGAAGATCATTTTATGATTACCGTTGCCTCTGAAATCATGGCTATTTTGTGTTTAGCTAAGGATTTAGAAGATTTGAAAGCTCGTTTTGGTCGCATCGTCATCGGTCCAAATCTCAAGGGGGAACCTGTGTATGTACATCAACTTAGATGTGAAGGTGCGATGGCACTTCTTATGAAAGATGCTATTAAACCAAATCTTGTACAAACATTGGAACATACGCCTGCCATCGTTCATGGCGGTCCATTTGCTAATATTGCACATGGCTGTAACTCTGTAGTAGCTACAAAACTCGGCATGAAACTTGGTGATATCGTAGTAACCGAAGCTGGCTTCGGTGCTGATCTAGGGGCAGAAAAATTCCTCGATATTAAATGCCGTTATGGCGACATCTTCCCAAATGCCGTTGTCATCGTCGCTACATTGCGCGCTCTTAAAATGCATGGTGGCGTATCAAAACAAGAGTTAAATACAGAAAACGTAGAGGCTGTAACAAAAGGGTTTAGTAACTTACGTAAGGCCATTGAAAATATGCGCTTCTTTGGTGTACCTGTTATGGTTGCCATCAATAAATTCGTTACCGATACAGATGCGGAAATTGCGGAGTTAACTCGTTTGTGCAATGACTATGGCGTGCCTGTAGAGCTCAATGAATGTTGGGAAAAAGGTGGCGAAGGCGGTATCGATATGGCTAAACGTGTTGTGGAACTCGTGGAAGGCAGCGAACCAACACCTAAATTCGTATATGAATTAACAGATAGTATTGAAGATAAAATTGGTAAAATCGTTCGCACTATTTACGGTGGTGATGGCGTTACATTTGGGGCAAAGGCAAAAAAACAAATCGCTCAATTAAAAGAATGGGGCCTTGATAATCTACCTGTTTGTATGGCAAAAACGCAATATTCCTTGTCCGATAACCCAGCTCTATTAGGGGCACCAACAGGTTTTACAATCAATGTAACGGATATTCGCGTTGCTAATGGTGCAGGATTCCTCGTATGCCGCACAGGTGATGTTATGGTTATGCCAGGTTTACCTAAACGTCCTGCTGCACTTAACATGGATATTGATGCGGACGGCACTATTAAAGGCTTATTCTAATAATATGGTATTGTAATCGACATAGTATTTTTATTGACATAGTATACAGAGGGGGCGATGGCCCCTTTTGTTATTGAGGAGTATATATGGATTTATTGACGAGTTCTGTAAAAGATTTTGTAGCGGCAACCGCTTCAAAGGAGCCAACTCCAGGTGGCGGTGCTATTGCAGCATTGACGGCCGCCACAGGTGCAGCGTTAGCTGAAATGGTAGCGAATTTAACCTTTGATAAAAAAGGGTACGAAGATGTGCAAGAGGAGATGCATCTTTTACAACAAAAAGCAGAGTTTATTCGAGAGAAAGCGCTTTCACTAGCACAAGCAGATGCTAATGTATTTAATTTGTTTATGGATGCCTTGGCATTGCCAAAAAATACGGATGAAGAAAAATTAGCGCGTACTGCTGCGATTCAACAGGCTTATAAGGATGCGGCTAATGTACCTTTAGAAATAGGCATGATTAGTTATGAAATATTTGATCTTGCCTATGTTGCGGCTACGAAGGGCAACCAAAATCTCATTACCGATGGTATTATTGCAGCTATTAATGCAAGAGCTGCGGTAAAGGCAGCCTTTTTAAATGTGCGTATCAATATATCTGGCATTAAGGATGAAAGCTATGTAGCTGATTTGAAAGCGCAAATGAATCAAATAGAATCTGAACTAGACGAAAAGGAAGCATCCGTTTTAGCTTTGTACAAATAAATGGACGATAACATACTTTTACACTAAGAATGTTCGGAAAAAAATAAAATAGAAAGCCTTAGAAAATAAAATTTCTAAGGTTTTTCTTTTTCTATTGTTAAAATCCGAATAATAACGTAAAATATAAGTGTAATGTTTGTAGTTTAGAAAACAGGAGACCATTATGTCAGAACAAAACAATACTGTTGACTCTATGTTGCCAATACCTAAGCTGTTTGCCTATGGTTTACAACACGTATTAGCAATGTATGCCGGTGCTGTAGCGGTACCAATCATTATTGCGCAAGCTATGCATTTGCCTGTAGAGGACTTAATTCGACTTATTACAGCGGACTTATTTACTTGCGGTATTGCCACACTTATTCAAACATTAGGGTTTGGCAATATTGGTGGTCGTATCCCGATGATTCAAGGTGTAACCTTTGCCTCTGTTGGACCTATGGCCATGATCGGGGCCCAACATGGTATGACCGCCATTTACGGTGCCATCATCATAGCCGGTATTTTTACATTCTTAGTAGCACCATTTTTTAGTCGTTTGATTCGACTTTTCCCACCTGTTGTAACAGGCACCATTATTACAATCATTGGTATTAACCTCATGCCTGTAGCTGTAAACTGGATGGGGGGCGGTGTAGGCAATCCGCAGTTTGGTAGTCTTACCAATATCGGTCTCGGATTCCTTACATTCTTAATCGTTATCTTTACTTATAAATTTGCCAAAGGTTTTCTTGGTAATCTTTCTGTTTTAATTGGTCTTATTGGTGGTACGGCTATTGCCTTTGCCATGGGTGTAGCCAATTTTGCTGAGGTTGGCAAAGCTCATTGGCTGGCTGTTATTGAACCATTATACTTTGGATTACCAACATTTGATTGGGCCTCTGTTATTTCCATGGTAGTTGTTATGCTCGTTGTTATGGTTGAAACAACTGGTGATAGTATCGCAATCGGTGAAATCGTAGATAAAAAAATCGATCGTAAGGAATTGGCATCCATTATCCGTGCCGATGGTCTTTCCACTGTTATTGGTGGTATTCTTAACAGTTTCCCATATACAGCATTTGCTCAAAACGTTGGTCTTATCGCTGTAACACGCGTTAAAAGTCGTTTTGTAGTAGCTGCATCTGGTGTAATCTTAATTCTATTAGGCTTATTCCCTAAATTGGCGGCTGTTGTAGCAAGCATTCCAAATGCAGTGCTCGGTGGTGCTGGTATTGCCATGTTTGGTATGATTATTGCTAGCGGTATCCGTTCTCTTGGTAAAGTTAATTTTGATGGCAATCAAAACTTGATGCTTGTGGCGATTAGTATCGGTGTTTCCATGATTCCTATCGCTGCACCAACATTCTATGCGCATTTCCCAGCATGGGCTCAAATTTTATTAAAATCTGGTATTACATTCGGTAGTATCATGGCTATCCTCCTTAACCTATTGCTCAATGGCGTGAACAAGGGCGATGAATTCAAAGAAATGGGTCGTCGTTAATCGGCTTTCACCATTATTAATACTAAGAACTCTACTCGTAGTGGGTAGGGTTCTTTTTTTGAAAGTAATAATCTCCAAATAGTGACTAAACTCACAGGGGTTACACCTATATACTATGGTATAATAAATTGATAAATTTAGATAATTTGTTCCCATAAGAAGGGAAGGAGTTTATGGCTGAAGGTAAGATTATTGCCATCTCGATTAGCGAGAAAAAAGGGCAAAAGAAACATAATATTGAATCTGCCAATCTCATCGTAGATCACGGCATGGAAGGCGATGCACACGCAGGTAATTGGCATCGCCAAATTAGTTTACTCGGCATTAAGAGCATTGAGCATATGCGTGAAAAAGGGGCCGATGTAAAACCTGGTGATTTTGCTGAAAATATCACCGTCGAAGGCATTGTTTTGTATGATTTACCGGTCGGTACAAAATTACAACTAGGTCCTGAGGTGTTATTAGAGGTCACACAAATTGGTAAAGAATGTCATCATGGTTGTGAAATTATGAAACAAGTTGGATCTTGTATTATGCCTACGCAAGGAATTTTTGGTAAAGTTCTAAAAAATGGTACAATTAACGTAGGTGATGACGTATCCATTATTAAATAAGGATGTAAAGAGGTGTGCTATGAAGGATGCATGGGGCCGAACAATTGAATATGTACGTCTGTCGTTGACAGATGCGTGCAATTTTTGCTGCCCTTATTGCAGACCAGCAGAGATTACACCACAAAGCCAACATCAACTACTATCTGTGGATGAATGGATGACTATTTTAGGTGCGTTTCACCAAGTAGGGGTGAAAGCTGTACGCCTCACCGGTGGTGAGCCGTTACTATATCCTCATATTGAAGAGTTATTAGCACGTATCAAGCAGACCGGATGGTTTGAAGATATTTCTATGACAACCAATGGCAGTCTATTGGCGCCGCGGGCCGAGAAATTGAAAGAACTCGGTTTGAACAGAGTCAATATTAGCCTTGATTCCCTTGATAGCGACGCTTTTGCTCTATGTGTGGGCAAAGCTGACCAACTCGACTCCGTTCTAAGTGGTATTCAAAGTGCTATTGATGCGGGCTTTACTTCTGTTAAAATTAACACTGTATTATCCCGACATTGGACTGATGATGAAGTTCGTGCTTTACTAACATATGTGGAAACTTGGCCGGTGATTTGGCGCTTTATTGAATATATGCCATTTCAGGGCGATGCGTTTCATGGGCCGACCTTCGATGAATGGAAGGCTCAATTAGAACGCGTCAGCGGTGGTATCCTCACTGAAAATCACGGTGTGTACGGTTTTGGACCTGCCACGTATTACAATTTACCGAGTGGTAAGGAGATTGGTTTTATCTTCTCCATGTCTCATAGTTATTGTGATACATGCAATCGCGTTCGTCTTACTTCGGATGGTCAAATGCGACTCTGCCTTTTGCGTGATGATGAGGCCGATTTAGTGTCTCTTGTACGTCGAGGCTTAAGTGAGACTGAACTCGCCAGTCATATTGAATGGGCTCTACAACGTAAACAAGAACGTCATGATGGTGTTACGATGGATCAACCAGAACGCCCTATGTGGCGCATTGGAGGGTAGTATGGGCTTCTTTGATTTTCTGAAACCGAGAAATAAAGAGTTTGTCGAATCCTGTTGGCCTGGTGGTAAAATGCTACAAGTCCACATGGAATACGATACACAAAAACTTATATTTACCTATATAGGCCGTTATGGATTACAATTTAGCGTGCCTAAGGCTGATATAACAGACATCATTGTGAAAGAAGTAAGTCGTACCCATAGCGTTATTCAAATTTATCGCGGTGATGTATGTGTGGGGACTACGGATATCATTCCTACAGAGGCTTGTGAAACGATAAAGAATTGGATGTTAGAATTCTAATATCCTATGCATATAGATATGGTATAAATCAAATTGATATATTTTATGGGAATGTAATAAATATTCTTTACATTCCTATAAAATAAGCATATAATAATTCATGTCATGGACCACTAGCTCAGCTGGCAGAGCACCTGACTCTTAATCAGGGTGTCCAGGGTTCGAACCCCTGGTGGTCCACCATATCGCATGAGTGCGAACATTCAATGGCCTGTTCCTTAAATTGGGGCAGGTCATTGCTATAATTAAATACAATTTCAACCCTATCATCAAATATGGTAGCTTGCTTTATGAAAGTGTCAATAATGCTTGCTCTACCTTGCTTGGTGGTGGGGTTTTCTTTTGCCATTTTTGTCAAAAAGAACTCAATATGTTCCGCCGTTAGGTGTATTTGATTATTTGCTATTTCGTGGTTCGCACGGCGTGTCATTTGGTCTTGTAATTCCGCCTCAGCTTTTTCAATTTGAGCTTGTAGCGTATCAGAAATGTATCCTTTTGCAATAGCTTTCATATAATTATCTAATTCCGATTGCAATTGTTTTATGCGATCATTGACGGCTTGTAACTCTAATTTGCTTGTACTCATCATATCTTTGTTAGCTTTTACCGCTAATTCCGCCAGTTGCTCGATAGTATTAGGTTGATTCAATATCTCAAGTGTTTTGTTAATAACAATATCCTCAACAATTTCACGTTTTAGATTTGGTGCATCGCAAGTGTGATGTTTTCGTCTGTTGTTACACACATAATAGTAATGCTTTTCACCGCTCCTAGAAGTTGCCGTAGAGCCTACGTAATGAGCGTTACACTTTCCGCAGTATAATTTACCGCACAAATTATAAAACTCGCTCCTAGATGCCTTTAATCTAATTCTACGGCTATTTGCTGATTGCACTTTATCAAATATTTCTTTTGAAATAATAGAAGGAATAGCATCTTCTACTATAATGTCATTCCATTTCATGATACCGATGTATTTCTCATTGCTTAAAATGCGTCTAATGACCGCATACGAGAATTTACCGCCTTTCTTGGATAAATACCCTTTGGAGTTTAGAAACGAGCATATAGAGGGGATAGAGTGCCCTTTTAGGTACATATCAAAGATACGTTCTACTATTTTTGCCTCGTGTTTGTTGATGATGAGTGAATTATCATCTGTCTTATCGTAGCCTAGCGGTGTAGGTGTGCCATTCATCTTGCCTTTTAATGCGTTGTCAGTCATGCCACGCTTAACCTTTTGAGCCAATTCCGCACTATAATATTCCGCCATGCCTTCTAATACAGATTCGAGGATAATACCAGCTGGGTCGCTACTGATATTTTCCTTTGCACTAACTACCTTAACGCCATTACGTTTTAGAATGGACTTGTATACGGCACTATCCTCACGGCTACGGCTAAAGCGGTCTAATTGGTATACAATAACATATTCAAAATTATGTTTCTTCGCATCGTCAATCATTTGGCGAAACTCTGGGCGGTGGTCTGTTCTTGCGGATAAGGCTCTATCTGTGTATATATGAGTGATGATGATACCTTCACGCTCCGCATATGCTTTACATTCCCTTATTTGCCCTTCAATTGATTCATCACGTTGTTTATCTGATGAATACCGAGCATATATAACTCCTTTTGACAATTCCATAGTTAATCCTCTCTACAAATAAAGCCACCTGTGTAGGTGGCTCTTTTTTTATTTCTTTAATGCATCACGATTTCCGTATTGGTCTTGTAATTCTTTTGAAAAGTACATGCCATACGCTTTATAAAATACATAGTTACCGACTAAGTATGCCATTGTGCCTTCACGCACTGGTTGTAAGTCGGTATTGTAATATTCATCTTCGATAAATTCAGATGAACCATCGCTTGTATATTGTTTTAGTGTCTTTGTTTGCATTTCTCTTTTATCGTAATCATAAAAGTATTGTGCATGTCTAGCACCGAGTATGCCGTCTTTAAAATTCTGATGATACTCATCAACGTTAATGATGTAATAAGGCGGTTGATATCTAACTACTTTAATACTATTTGTATCAATACCAACGTTATATTCCATGTTCTTAACAACACCAACTATATTGCGATTGCCATCTGCAAATACTGCAAGAGGTATACACAATACTAAGAATAACAATACAACTAGCTTTTTCATTTCCTTATCTCCCTTATTTGAAATGATGGTAGAAGTTAATATCATCTGTTAGATTTTCATCTTTTAGATCATACCGCCTTACCATTTCTTCTACTAAATTAACATGACTATCTAAATAGAAATCATCATTGATGATATGAGATAACTCATGCCGTATTTCTGCTTTCATTTTATCATGTGGCAAGTTTTTATTCACATATATATTATGTGTGTCTATATCCTCTGTTTCCTCAGAAATAGCCTTAACACATGGTAAATCGCAGTAAATTATATTTACTACCAATACAACACACTCCCTAATATTATTTGTTTTTAGACTTTAAAAACTCAATGTATTCCACGGCTTTCTGTAAATCGTCTTTTGATATGTCTTTTGCAGCCGAGAATAGAAGTCTAGCACCTGGTCGAGTACGTAACATTTCAGCATACTCCGCCGTTTCCTTGTCTACATAGTACCCATTTGGTACTTGCATTTGTTGAGTATCATCAATTTCATCACTTTCCCCTGTTAGATATGAAATTGATACACCAAAATACTCGGATAGCTTTTGCAATTTATCAATTTTTGGTTTTGACCTTCCTTTTCGCCAGTCAGCAAGCGATGCCTGTGATATCCCTGTATCTTTTGACACTCTATAAGCCGTTAATTCCCTTTCTTTCATGATTTCGAATATGCGGTCATATGCCATTCTATCCACCTATTTATAAAAAGTTAAAAATAAAACTGTAATTCTTAATTGTTTTTATTGTAAGTTAATTGAATTACTAGCATATGCGTAGTACTATGTAATCACAGGGTAACGCAAATACATAGCAATGTAAAAGCGTTGCATATACTAAATAAATACTTAGTAATTTGATTGTAGCAAAAAGCGAGGTGATAATCAATGAATTTGCAAAAAATCAAGCAACTTATGAAAGACCAAGATATGACTGCTTACACACTGTCAAAGAAAACTGGTATTTCACAAGCTGCAATAGGCCAATGGCTTAACGGCAAAAACGGGGCAAGTGTTACAAGCCTTCAAAAGTTGGCCGATTGCTTCAATGTGCCAATTGGCGAACTCATCAAAGAGGAGTGAGGAAGTGAGGTTGTTTATAGAAGAAATCTACAAATTTTACGAAAACCCTAAAAACCTAGCTGAATTTCAAGAATGGAAAGAGGCTAAAGCATCTAAAGGAAAGGAACAAAAAAATGAACGTTTACGGAGAATTCAATAGAATGGCTAAATCTCACGTAGCCGACATAACAGAATGCGAAGTATTAACAGATGAAATTATAAAGTCAGCACGCACATTTATTGGTAATGCGATTAAGTGGGATAGCGGTGCTTACAGACCTGTAGTCGATGCTCTTCATAAAAGACTGCTTGGTGAAATTTATAAAGCAGAATATGACAACGAGTATTACGCAAGATACCAATGGCCAGATGCAACAAATTCTTACGAATACGGCAATGAAATTGCACATCGTGAGGCCGACAAATTAGCTAATGAATTAGTAGATGAGCTGGAAAATAAGGATATCAGTGAGTTGTACAAAGTATGGAAAGGATATAAGCATGATTAAGCTAGTATGGGCGTTGAGAGTGATCGCATTCTTGATGGTAATTGGAACAGTCGGCTCGATTGAAATAAATCGCATTGACGTTTATACCGCATTTTTACAAATTCTATTAGGGTTTACGTTATTAATTCTCAGTAATTATTGGTACAGAGAAGTGAAATTTTATGAAAAAAGAAAAGTCCGCTAATCATGGCATAGGAAACCATAGCGGACTTGGTAGAGTACATCGCATACTCTACCTGTATTGTAACAGAAACAGGAGAAAAAACAATGAAAAACATGAATAAAGCAGTATTAGTATTAGGTATTTCCGCATTAACAGTAAACATAGCAAGTGCAAATAATAACACATTAGGTGGTACAGATAACACAATCACCGCATCATCTCATAGCAGTGCAGTATTTGGCTATCAAAACACTATTGATGCTAATAATGCAATCGCATTCGGCGAAAATAACGTGGCAAGCGGTACCAACTCTTTTGTTGGTGGAAATAATAGCAAAGCGACTGGTCGTAATTCCCTAGCATATGGGAGCCATGCAGAAGCATTGGTCGAATACACATATGCTATCGGTTCACAAGCTAGAACTTCCGCATATGATACTGTGGCAATCGGTAATGGTGCATATGTTAGTGGTGTATCGAGCATTGCAATCGGTCGTACAAACAATGTAACAGGTGAAAATACAGTGGTTGTAGGTGCTAATAACAATGACATCAAAGGAAATCAATCAACTGTAATCGGTTACAACAACAAAATGGCTGGTGATATGGAACAAACTATCATCGGTGCTAACTCTGAAACAAGTGGACAAGGTGCCATGGCAATCGGTACACATACGCAAGCAACTGCAATTGATGCGGTTGCAGTAGGTAACAATATCATTGCTGATAAACAAAACTCCGTAGCAATCGGTACAAATAGCGTTACCGATAATGCTGTAGGCGTAGATGGCATCACAATTAATGGAACTCGCCATGTATTTGCAGGCGAGCAACCTACTAGCGTTGTAAGTTTTGGGGCCAAAGGCCGTGCTGGTGCTGGTGGTGTGAAATATTATAATCGCCAATTACAAAATGTTAGTGCTGGCCGCATTGAGGCGGATAGCCTAGATGCAATCAATGGCAGTCAATTATATGCGGTAGTTGATGAAGTAGAAACAAACGCAAAACAAATTGCGAAAAATAAAAACAATATTAAAGATATCGCAGTAGGATTAAACATGCTCGGTGATGTGGTGAATGATCATGAAGGTCAAATTGCAACATTGCATGATACAACAGTTAATCATGAAGGCCGTATTACTGCACTTGAAAATAGACAAAATAATATCGGAAATGAAATTCACGCTACTAACCAACGCATGAATAAACTAGGAGCAAGCTCCGCAGCATTAAGCGGTTTACATCCATTAGACTTTAACCGCAATGATAAAGCATCTTATGCGGTATCTTATGGACACTACCGCAACGCCAATGCAGTAGCATTGGGAGCGTTCTATCGCCCTAACGAACGTGTAATGATTGGTGCTGGTATGACATTTGGCGGTGAAAATCAATACACATTGAACGTAGCGTTCAAAACTGGTAAAGGTAGCGACTACCTAGCAGAAGCAAAAGACAAAGATAGCCGTATCTCCAAATTAGAAGCTATGGTTCAAAAACTTATGGCAGAAGTTGAACAACAAAAGGCGGTGAAATAAATGGAAATTAATTTAACACCAGTTGTTAGACAAAAAGAACAAGTATTCAAATGGAACAAAGACGAAATCAAAACATATTTTGAAGCACAACTAGAAAAGTATAAAGGACTTGTAGTAACAGAAGAAAACTATAAGGAAATGGTAAGTGCTAAAAATGAAATCGTTAAGTATAGAACAACGCTTGATAAATTCTGTAAAGAGAAAAAAAGAGAACTCAAAAGACCTATTGAACTGTTTGAGGAAGAAGTAAATGAAGTATTGAAAGTAGTTTACGATGCAGAAAAGCCATTGGCGGAACAAATTAAATACTTTGACGAAAAAGAAGTACAAGCAAAAACGGAAACCATCAACAAGTTTATCGAAAAGATGGTTGAAAAGTATAACGTTCGTGCAGAATATGCGGAACAACTACAACGTGATAAACGCTGGTTAAATAAAACTGCAAAGATGAAAGATATTGAAATCTCTATTGAGGGAATGATGATTGAGATTTCAAAAAGACAACAATCAGATGATGATTATAAACAAATCTTAGCAGAGAAAAAAGGAATGATTGAGTTTATTGTAGATACTTGTAATCAACAATACGAACTAGCCACACCGATTACTTTTGATGAGTGCTGGCCTGTAGTAAAAGATATGCCACTAGATCAAGCTAGAGAATTTATCAATGCAAAATTTGCTGAACGCAATGAAATGGAAGAGGCTGCACGAGCAAGTATCACAAATAAAACAGTTGAAACAAGCGAAGTTGTAGAAACTAAAACTGGTTTTACAGTAACTGTTTATGACTTAACGGAAGATGATGTAAAAGATTTGACTGATTTCTTAGAAATGCGTGGTTACAAGTACAAAGAGGTATAGATGGATAGTAGATATAATGCGGTAAAAACTGTACCGCAATCAGCGTTAAAGGTAATTGACTTTGGGAAGCTTAAAGGCAAGTATGATATTTCTCCTCAATGGCGATGGGAAGTATTAACCGAAACATATGGTATGTGTGGGATTGGTTGGAAGTTTGAAGTTGTTAGTACTCAACAAGTACCAGTCGAAGAAACCAAAGAAACTATGTTGTATGTGTTGGTAAATCTATACATCAAAGATGGTGATGAATGGAGTGAACCAATTCCTGGATATGGTGGCGATTTCTTAATCTACAAAGATAAAAATGGTTTTCATGGCAACGATGAAGCCTTTAAGATGGCCGTTACTGATGCACTAGGTACTGCAGCAAAAATGATTGGTGTAGGTGCTGATGTATATAGAGGATTACAAGATACAAAAATAAATGCAGCAGCAGAAAAAGAACGAAAGGAAAAAGAATTTGATCCACACAATGCATATGGAATTGTTTTGAAGATGGCAAGTGAACATGGGGTGAGCGCAGAACAAGTGGCGCAACAAGCAACTAAAATGTTTGGAATGTGTGTTATTGATAACATTACGAGAGACCAAATGTCTATGCTTTATGACTGGGTAAAAGGTTATGAAGTGGACAACAAATAACATCGAACTGTTACGTTCTCCATTAGGTGTAATGGTAGTCATACCAGCACCACATGACAATGACTTATCAAAGATTACTACTGACAAAGAATACACAGTAGAAATCAAACGTAAAACTAAATCAAGAAGTCTAAATGCCAATTCTTACTGTTGGCTTATAGCACAAAAGATTGCAGTTGAGTTAAGCAAAAATAGCTACACAACAAAAGAGGATGTGTACAAAAAGGCTATTAAGGATTGTGGACATTTTACATATGTTCCAGTCCGAGAAGATGCGGTAGAACGCTACATAACGATATGGAAAGCACATGGAATAGGGTGGATAGCCGAAGATGCAGGCGAATGTAAAAGTCTACAAGGCTATCACAATATTATGTGCTACCACGGAAGCAGTGTATATACAGTATCAGAAATGCAACGATTGATAGATTGTCTAGTCGATGAATGTCATCAACTAGGGATACAACTCGAAGATAGCGACTACATACAGTCGCTAGTTAAGGAGTGGGGGGAATGAACAAGAAAAAAAGGCTTGACGATAAACTCTATAAAATCACAAGACCGAAAGCTATCGAACGAGATAGTATAGACGGCTATCCATGTTGCGTAATATGTGGTTCACCTGCAACGGAAGTACACCACATATTGCCTAGAGGTAGAGGCGGTACAAGTGAATTAACCAATCTAGCATGCTTGTGCAGATATTGCCATGAAAATTTAGCACATGGAGTATTTGCCAAAGAAACAAAAAGGAAGCTAGAAGCGATCATTGAAGAAAGGACAAAACGATATGAAGAGAATTAATGTAGTTGAATTATATGTATTTAAACGCATTGAAAAACTAGAACGAGAAAATGGTAGTTACAAATTACACGAAAAAGAAATTGCGGAACTAAAAGATGTTCTAGATGTAATACATCACGTTAATTACGCTAAACAAAAACAAGATGCCAATAAAATTGATGCATTTGTTTGTAGCCTAAGCAAACTTAATGAACTTTTGGCGGATGCGGAAGAAGATTAGCCTATGGCAGAACGAAGAATGATGGCAAAATCTGTCATTGATACAGATGCATTCTTGGATATGCCAGCAAGTACTCAAAATCTGTACTTTCATATGCTACTAAGAGCAGATGATGATGGGTTTATTGCAAGCCCTAAAGGGATATTAAGAATAATCGGTGCAAGCGATGATGATTTAAAACTTTTGTTAGCGAAACAATACCTTTTCAGATTTGAAAGCGGTGTTGTTGTAATCAAAGATTGGAAGATACATAACTACATTCAGAGTGATCGCTATAAGCCGAGTTTGCAGCCAGAACGTGAGTTACTGACTATTACTGCTAATAAGGAATACACACTGACTAACAGTGATGTATCCAATATGGATACAGAATGTATACAAAATGTATCCATAGGTAAGGTAAGGTTAGGTAAGGTTAGGTTAGGTAAGGTTAGGTTAGGTAAGAATAATATGTCGAGTAAACTCGACTGCACGGACGAAATTATTCAACACCTTAACATGCGTGCTGGTACTAAATATAAAAGTAATACCACTAAAACAAAGCAATTAATCAATGCAAGGTTAAATGAAGGTTTTACACTTGATGATTTTAAAACAGTCATTGATAAAAAGTCCGTTGAATGGTGCGGTACTGAATTTGAAAAATTCCTAAGACCTAATACACTATTTGGCACTAAGTTTGAATCATATCTAAATCAGAATGTTGTTAAGCCAAAAAGCAAAAAAGGCGATGCAATTGATGCGGTTAAAGATTTATACATGAAATATGGTGGTGATAATGGTGAACAAGAAACAACAGATAGTGAAGATACTATCGACATTACAGCTAGCGTACAGTACTGATTTATCAATAGAACGATTAGAAATGTATGTTGAAATGTTGGCGGATATCAATCCAGTTACATTAGAACAAGCGATAAAAAATATAGTTAAGACAAGAAAATTCTTACCTACTATAGCTGAAATCAGAGAGGAATGTTCCGCATTAAGTGCATACGTGAATGCACATGAGGAAATTCCAACTCCTCAAAGTGCATGGGAACGAGTGATTAAATGTGCTAGCACATACGGATATGAACATGGATTAGAACATTTAGACGGCTTGACATTAAAGTGTGCTAAATCGATATGGTCATCGTTTAACCCTCTAATGGGAGATGAATATAACGAGGCCTCTTGTAGGGCTCAATTTATTAAACAATACGAGCAAGAGGAAAAACGAGAAATGCATCGCCAACGTATGGCGAACTCAATCAAGGATAATCATATATTGCTCAAGGCTAGGGAAAAAGCAGAAAAAGAACAAGCAATGATCACGAGCGGTCAAAAGCAAATCGAAATGACTGCTACAGGCAACTTGGTAGAAGTAGCAAAAGAAACAAAGCCTGTTGATTTAAATGAAGTGCTTAATAACGCTAATATATCCGATAAAGGTAAAGCATTATTAAAACAAGCAATAGGGGGATAGATGAAACAAAAACCAAAGGAATTTGAAGTGAGTTGTAAAGTATCGTTCGATGTTAGCTTTACGATGCTGGCAACTAGCGAAGAACAGGCTAGAGTGAAAATCGATAACCTACTTGAAATCATGCGTGATGAGGCAACAGTCAATTGCCACATTCATCCTAGCTACGATGTGTTTATTGATGATGTAGAGGCTGAACTAAACCAGCTTAGTTATTGGTAAGGGGGATAAATGCTAAGTAAGAAACGAAAGATGGTAATTACCATTGAGATACCTCTAAACGTGGAAACAAAAGAAGAGGCAACTCAACAAATGCAAATGATTATGAAAGCGGATGCACGAACTTTTGAAAGCCTAGAGGAAATCATCAAGGTATACAAAGGAACGATGTGTATCGAACAAAAGATTTAAAGGAGAATATATGAATACAGTACAAATTCTAGGCAATCTAGCACGTGATCCAGAATTACGTTTTACAAAAACAGGTAGAGCCGTGGCAACTTTCACAGTAGCTGCTACGAATACTTATATTGACTCTACAACCAATGAAACGA
>OATR01000067.1_pt1 | contig 59464 bp, 55 predicted proteins | sample 1476031 | NCBI WGS metagenome assembly OATR01 (sample SAMEA2579982, study PRJEB22360) | human gut metagenome | biome: human gut; feature: human-associated habitat; material: faeces | place: Denmark | collected 2008/2010
GAGGTGGGACGACGAAATCGAATTCTAACGAATGACCGATTTCTGTCCCACTCTCTTTCTTAACCTGAGTTTCTAAGTCCTGTAGCCACTCCATTAATGGTAATATGGATTAATTTGTCTTGATCCGTTGACAATTGACCCGTCCGTTGACGTCGAATCAATTCTAACTGGATATAGTTCAACACATTGAAATACGGCATCCGATAATCCAAACTTTCTTTTAAATAAGGATTTTCTGCTAGTAGCTCGTCATGCTCTTCAATCATTAAAATGACATCCTTGGTTAATTGCCACTCATCTAAAATGATTTGATAGATGTTTCTTACCTCTTCTTCTTCACACAATTTAGCATATTCAAAGGCAATGTCCATGTTGGCTTTTGACAAGACCATATCTACATTTGACAGCAAAGATTGGAAAAAAGGCCAAGTCTTATACATATAGCGAAGGGTTTCAATATTTTCGGGATCTTCATCGATGAATTCCTTAAAGCTAGAACCTACACCATACCAACCCGGGAACATCACCCGACTTTGTGACCAAGAGAAGACCCATGGAATGGCGCGCAAACCACCGATTTCTGTAATAGTTTTACGAGCCGCTGGACGGGAGCCAATGTTAAAGCTAGAGATTGCTTTAATCGGGCTTGATTCAAAGAAATAATCATAGAAATGTTCATTTCCAAATACAAGTTCTCGATAGATGTTGTAACTACGATCGACAACTTTATCCATCACTTCTCCGAACCGATCAAACATTGAAAATGGACTCTTTTGTTCAGAAATCATTCGGTTGATGGTTGCAGACACCAGCATCTCTAAGTTGTAGTAGGCTGCATCTTTGTTTCCATATTTATTGCCAATCACTTCTCCTTGCTCCGTTAGACGAATGCGGTCATTAATCGATTTCAAGGGTTGAGAGGTAATGGCTTCATAAGTAGGACCTCCACCACGGCCAACAGTTCCACCACGACCATGGAAGAAGGTGATCTTCACCCCAAATTCATCACCGATTGCAGTCAATTGTTGTTGGGCTTTAAAGAGGGTCCAGCAAGAGGACAAATAACCACCATCTTTGTTAGAATCTGAGTAACCTAACATAATTTCTTGGTAATTGTTTTTCGATTCAATCCAACGTTTTGCAATTGGAAGTGACAAATAGCTCCGCATCGTTTCCTCAGAGTGATCCAAGTCTTCGATTGTTTCAAACAAAGGTACAATTTGCACGCGCGCTTTTTCAGTATCGATCAAGCCCACTTCTTTTAACATCACAGCCAATTCCAGCATATCCGATACACTTGTTGCGTGCGAGATAATATTTTGGCGAATGACTTCTTCACCCAAGCGGTCTTTCAATTCACGCGCTGTTTGGAAAATTGCTAATTCTTTTTCAAGTAGTTCCGATTTTTCAACATGGGTTGCTGACAAAATACGTGGGTCTTCTAAGAGTTCTTTCAATAGAACTTGGCATTTTTCTTCCTCGGTCAAGTCTGAATAATGGTCATTGATGCCTGAAGATTTCAGCAATTCAGCGACACAAGCTTCATGAACACTCGAATCTTGGCGCATATCAATAGATGCTAGATAGAATCCAAAGACATCGATCGCTTCTAAGAGTTCAGCAAACTCCCCAGAAATCAAATATTCTGATTTATTCTCCAACAAGGATTCTTTAATTTTTTCAAGGTCATCTTTAAATTCTTCGGCTGATGCATAGGCTGGAGCTTCTTTAGCATTAATTTCTTTTAAGGCACCTGAAATACGATTGCCAATATAATCAGAAACTGGACCTTGTTGATGAGCACTTGCCCCCAAAAGTCTCTCTACGGCATAACGATCTTCTCTCGTTTCCCCAACCATAGTCCATTCTTTTAAGTTGACCAAAGTTTGAATGAGTTTGGATTGGATATAATGGAAAGCGCGACGATAGGGTTCTTTTTCACGAAAGACAGATGTATCACTAGATAGAGCCGCCATTTCAGCTACTGCCTCACTTGTCTTAGAAAGACTTGTTGAAAGTGAGAAATGACGATAGAGTTTTGAAATTTTATCGATATAATAATTTAAGATTACTTCACTTTGAATAGTGGCAGACCGTTTCAAGGTATCTGCTGTTACAAAAGGATTCCCGTCTCGGTCACCTCCAATCCACATTCCCATGGTGATCGGGCGTGGATGTTCCAACTTCAGACCATGCTCTTTTGCCAAGCGTTTGTATTCCAACATCAAGTTTGGAACAGCTTGCAAGAAGGAACTATTGTAATATTCCATCACATTCGTAATTTCATTGGTAACCTTTAGCTTTTTATCCCGAATCATATCGGTTTGCATCATGATTTCAATATTGCGGCGAAGGTTACTATACCACTTCTGCTCATTCATCATACCTGCTTTGACATCGCGATGTTGGCGAAGCAAGGCATGAATATGGTTGGTCAAATCCAACATGGTTTTTCTTTGTACTTGAGTTGGGTGAGCTGTTAAAACAGGCACAATATTAAGATGCTCCAAAATTTCTTGGGCATCTTCGTGTTTAGCTACTTCTTGAATTGTAGATGATAGCTTCCCTAGGTATTCTCCGTCAACATTGTTGAGGTGATTAATCTCAAAGGCTAAATCAACGTCTTCTGAAATATTGATCAAGAGTGGTAAAATCGCAAAATAACGTGAGATGACCGTCATCTCTTCATTTGATAATTTTTCTACTATTTGATTTAATTCACGATAATTTTTTGTTTTTGATAAATCTTTCAACTGAGAAATCTTGTCAAACGTTTCAGGACGGACCAAATTCTTTGTAATATCATCCAATAAATCTGTTAAGATTTCTGATTCTTCTTTGATAATTTCTTTATGAGTGAAGTTTTCTAATTTTTGTAAGACCATTTTCTCTCCTTTTCAAAAGTCAGCTAAAACATCCTGTATTAGTAATAGGAGGTTATTTTCCCTTTTTCTTCAAACACCATTCCGTCTTTTTCCATTTGTGCCCGTTTTTCACTTGCATCAATATTTAGAACGAAAGCAATCGCAACAGAAATAACCCATAAGCTATTTCCACCTTGTGATAAGAAGGGGAAGGTCACTCCAGTAGAGGGAATCAGGCCAGAGATCCCACCGATATTCACGAAGGTTTGCACCAACAGCATCCCACCAATACCTATGGCCATCATCGAATTGAAGGGATTCTTCGCTCGAATGCCAACCAAGATGATCCGTAAGATCAAGAAGAATAGGAGAGCAAGGATCAAGCTAGCTCCTACAAATCCCAATTCTTCAATGACGATCGAAAACACAAAGTCTGTATGGGCCTCTGGTAAGTAGCCTTGCTTTTCAATAGAATTTCCTAATCCAAGGCCAAACCAACCACCATTACTCATGGCATAATAGGAATTGGCCAATTGGTGTCCTGCACCCGACAAATCCTTAAAGGGATTAAAGAAGGCACTAAAGCGTTTTGCTACATACCCAAAAAGAGGAACCTTTGCCACGCGATCTACACCGACTATCCAGATAGTCCCAAGGACAATCGTGGAGCCACTAACAACCAATCCGAGCAAAGAAGTAAACCATCGATAACCAATTCCACTAACTGTAATCATCATGAGGACAGTTAAGGCTAAAATCGTCGCATTCCCTAAGTCCGGCATGATCGCAACAATCCCAATAAGGATCAGGGTCAACCAGCGCCAATCTGTTAAATTCCTAGGGATCCACTCGTTATGGGTGAGGGCTTGGTAATCATAATCTTGAATTTCTTCTTGCCGTTTGGAGAAGGTCAAAGCCAAGTACCAGACTAAAATAACCTTGAGGTATTCCGCCGGTTGAATACTAAAGCCTCCTGGTATGGTTAACCAGCCATGAGCTCCATTGACAGTAGCTGTTACAAATCTTGAAAGAAGCAATAAAATCACTTCTACAAAAATCACTAGAGCCAATACTTTTTTATTTCGAAGAAAGTTTAAACTGAATTTATAAATTAAGGCGATCGTAAAGAGACTGAGAACAAAGAAGGCCCCTTGTGTCAACACCATCCGAATTGAACTTCCGCCACTTTGAATCGCTAAGGCACTCGTTGTCGAATAGACCATAATCAACCCGATAATGGATAAAATCAAATAGGGAATGAGAATGGAATAATTTAATAGACGTCTTTTTTCAATTTTCATAATTTACCATATTCCTAATTTTCATCCTTCATTATATCATTTTTACAAGTCAAAACCAAGGAAAGGTTTGAAAAGATTCGGTTTCTTCTCTCTATTGGCAAAAAATTGGCTTAATCCTTCTTATTTTCAGTTTTTTTGATTCATTTTTGGTAAAAAGATTCCTATTTTAAAAAAATATGCTGAAAAAGTGCCCATTTGAGTATTAAGTTTTGCCTTTTCGTTAGTTTTAGGGTAAAATGATTCTGTATGAGAAAAAGGATAAAACCCGTTGTTCTCTTAGTTTTTTTTATTGGTATCATTTCTTTTTTAGTTCTGTCACGAACAATTGCCGATATTCAAGCAAGAGAAAAACAACAAACAATCAAAACGATTCCAACATCCAATTCACATTCAAAAACCACTACTTCAAGTTCTTCTTCTAAAAAAGAGGAGAGCATCAATCCAGAACTAGTTGGGCGACCGATCATTGATATTTCAGGTTGGCAATTGCCTAGCGAAATCGATTATGATACCCTTTCTCAAAATGTTGGGGGCGTCATCGTTCGCGTACACAGTGGGGCCCAAGCCAAAAAAGAAAACGCCGCAACCTATCTAAATGGTCTGGATAAGTCTTATCAAACCCATATCAAAGAATTCCAAAAGCGCAATATCCCTGTAGCAGTCTATGCTTATGTCGCTGCCAAGGACAAAAAAGAGATGGAAAAGGAAGCAGAAGAATTTTATAAAGCTGCTTCTCCCTACAAGCCAACCTACTATTGGCTAGACGTTGAGGAAAAAACAATGAAGGATATGAATGCAGGAGTGGAAGCCTTTCGGGCAAAATTACAATCCCTAGGCGCTAAAAATATTGGACTGTATATCGGAACTTACTTCATGGAAGAACATAGTATCTCTACTGATAAATTTACCGCACTCTGGATTCCGACTTATGGATTTGATGATGGTTTTTATAACGCCGCACCAGATACTGCAACGGAATATGATTTGCATCAATACACTTCCCAAGGGCAATTAAATGGGTTCTCTCACTACTTGGATCTCAACCAAATTGCTCCGACACAAAACCAGGAAGCTATTTATCAGAAACTTTTTAAAGTAGAAAAAGATTAATCTTCCTCATAGCTATCAAACAGCAGTTCAAGTGACTTCACTTCTACTGCTGTTTTTTATTCCAATACCATTCGTTAATTTCATTCGTATCTATGATATAATGATTGAATGAAACCTAATGCTGAATGATAAGAAATAGAAAAGGGGAAACAATGGCCAAGAACAATAAAGTTAAAAAAACATTGGTTGAGCAAATCTTAACCAAGGCCAAGGTTGAACATCAAGGCTTACAGATCAACGCGCTAGAAGGTGTCTTACCCGAAGGCATCGATCGGTCGACCATTTTCAAAACCTTAGCACTTAAAGGAGATAAAACCGGGCCTGTGATTGGAATCCTTCCTATTACTGAGCATCTATCAGAGAAGAAAGTGGCGAAGATATCTGGAAATAAAAAAGTTGCCATGATTCCGCAAAAAGATCTAGAAAAAACAACTGGTTATATTCATGGGGCTAATAATCCGGTGGGCATTCATCAAAAGCATGCTTTTCCCATCTTTATCGATGAATCTGCCCTCCAATTAGAGTCTATGATCGTCTCTGCTGGTGAAATTGGTCATAGTATCCGAATCAAGCCACAACTACTGGCAGACTTTGTGAAGGCAACATTTGCAGATATCTTGGAATAAGAACAGAACAAGGAGAAAAGAAAGTGAAACTGTATTTTATCCGGCACGGACGAACAGAATGGAATGAAGAAGGACGTTTGCAGGGGGCAAATGGGGATTCCCCGCTCCTACCTGCATCGGTTGAGCAACTTAAAAAATTAGGTAAGCACTTGGCAACTGTTCCTTTTGATGCAGCTTATGCGAGTGATCTTCCTCGGGCGGTCCATACTGCCCAGATCATACTTCATCAGTTGGAACACCCGCTAAAATTGCAAGCAACTCCTACTCTACGGGAGTGGAATTTAGGAAAATTAGAAGGGGCTAAGATTGCTACAATCACATCTATCTATCCCCAACAAATGCAGGCCTTTCGCCATAACTTGGCACGCTTTGACAATGAAATTTTTGATGCAGAATCTGTCTGTGAAACAACCAAACGGACCTGCGATTTTGTGAAAGGTTTGAAAGGAAAAGAGCTCGATACCGTACTCATCGTTGGACACGGGGCTAATTTGACAGCTTCTATTCGTACCCTTCTTGGGTATGATACTGGAGAACTCCGAAAAAATGGTGGTCTGGATAATGCCAGTGTCACCATTTTGACAACAGAAGATTTTGAACAATTTCACTTAGATACATGGAATGACACGTCTTATATGGAAGACTAAAAAGAGGCTGGGACAAAAGTCCTAGCCTCTCAATTGTTTTTGGATTGTCGAGCAAGACGCAGTGGTTGAGTGGGCTCTACTACGCTGATTTCATCAGCTTTTACAGCCCTACTCAACTGTGCGGAGGTGGGACGACGAAATCGAATTCTAACGAATGACCGATTTCTGTCCCACTTTCTTTCTTATTAAACTTATTAAATTACTTCATAGTTGGGAAGAGAAGAACGTCGCGAATGGTTGTTACATTGGTCAACAACATAACCAAACGGTCGATCCCGATTCCAAGTCCACCTGTTGGTGGCATACCATATTCAAGGGCTTCAACATAATCATAGTCGATACCTGTCGCTTCATCATCACCCAATTCTTTTGCTTTAGCTTGGGCTTCGAACCGGCCAAGCTGATCAATTGGATCATTCAATTCCGTGAAGGCATTCGCATACTCTTTGGTCATGATGAAGAGCTCAAAACGATCCGTAAAGCGTGGATCTTCTGGATTTTTCTTAGCGAGAGGTGATACCGCTACTGGATGTCCATAAACAAAGGTTGGTTGGGTCAACGTTTCTTCAACAAATTCTTCGAAGAAGGCATTGATAATTTGTCCCACTTCTGTGTAGTGTTTTTCAACCGGTACATGTTTTTCATTTGCAAGGGCTACGGCTTCTTCAAAGCTTATTTCCTTCCAGAAATCAACACCTGTAATTTCCTTAATCGCATCAACCATGTGAATCCGTTTGAATGGTTCGTTGATTTTGATTTCTGTTCCTTGATAGTCAATTGGACCATCTCCATGGACCGCTTTAGCAGCATGTTGGATGATACCTTCTGTCAAATCCATGATATCGTGAAAATCTGCATAAGCTTGGTAGACCTCAATAGAAGTAAATTCAGGGTTATGAGTAGCATCCATCCCTTCATTACGGAAGATCCGTCCAATTTCATAGACACGTTCCATCCCACCAACAATCAAACGTTTCAAGTGAAGTTCTGTCGCAATACGGAGTACCATATCAATATTTTGGGCATTGTGGTGAGTAATAAAAGGTTTTGCAGCAGCACCACCAGCTTCATTGTGAAGAACAGGTGTTTCTACTTCAAGGAAACCTTGGCCGTCCAAATAACGACGGATTTCAGAGATAATTTGTGAACGTGTGACAAAACGATCAAAACTTTCACGATTTGAAATCAAATCCAAGTAACGTTTGCGGTAGATGGTTTCCACATCAGACAAGCCATGGAATTTTTCAGGCAAGGGACGAAGGGCTTTTGATAAGTGAGTGATGTGGGTAGCTTTAATAGAAAGTTCTCCCATATCTGTCCGCATGACTTCCCCTTCAACACCAAGGAAATCACCAAGGTCCGCTTTTTTGAAGATCTCATAGTTTTCTTCTCCAACAGCATCCTTACGAACGTAGATTTGAATTTGACCATCACGGTCTTGGATGTGGGCAAAACCAACTTTCCCTTTACCACGCTTCGTCATCAAACGACCTGCAATAGTAGCAGTTTCGTTGATTTCATGCAATTCTTCTTTCGTTTTATCAGCATATTTTTCTTTTAATTGACCAGAGGTAGCTGTACGTTCAAATCGTTTACCAAATGGGTCGATTCCTTGTTCACGAAGTGCCGCCATCTTTTCACGACGGACAAGCTGCTGGTCATTTAATTCTTCCATATGTTCAGTAGTCATTTGGACCCTCCTAAGTTATTCTTTCCTATTCTACCATATTTAGACTAGAAATTCACTAATAATTACCATTTCAGTAAAAATGAGACTAGGAAAAATCAATCCCTCATTAAACTTGTTTCCTTCAATGTGTAGACAATCCCGATCAAGAGTAGGAAATTGCCTTTTTAGAAGTTGCCTCCCCTATAGTGAAACTTCCTAGAAATACTGATTTTAGGGCATGGAATAGAATTTTGCACTATATATTCTAAAAGAAAAAGATCGAAGAAATTGTCCAAATTGAACTTTTTCTTCAATCTATCAACTTTTTTTATTTTGTTATTCATAGCGCAGCGCTTCAATCGGATCCAGTTTAGAGGCTTTATTAGCTGGTAGAATTCCAAAAATCATCCCTACGAAAGCTGAGAAAATAATACTTCCAATCGCAACTTTCAGGGAAATAATCGGTGGTCCTTCTAGGGTGCTTGCAGCAACTGTTGTGATTAAGCTATTGACACCATAGGCAAGGCCAAGTCCAATCAACCCTCCAATGATGGTCAAGACCATGGACTCAATCAAAAACTGAACCAGGATCTTACCTCGAGTTGCTCCCAAAGCCTTGCGAAGACCAATTTCTCTTGTTCGTTCGGTGACAGAAACCAACATGATATTCATAACGCCAATACCACCAACTAAGAGAGAAATCCCCGCTATGGCACCGATTACTGTGGTCATGATTCCAACCACTTTATTGGTTTCTTCTAGGATACTATCTAGATTAAAGATCTGGAATTCTCCTTGACGAACACCTGAAATTTCTGTTAACTTTTGAGCTGCTTCAATCCCAACAGATTTGATTTGTTTTACATTCGGAACGTGGACGACAATATTTTGAATCTCGTCTGTTCCAAATTCAGAAGCTAGCTGGGTATTGGCCATTAGGGCACTACCACCTGAAGAAGCTCCATAAAGGGCTGTCCCCGCATTTGGATCTTTAAACACACCAACAACCCGATAATTATTGTCTCCAACAGAGACAATCTGGTTCAGTGGATTCTCAGACCCAAATAATTGTTGCGCTAATCCTTCATCTAGCAGCACGACCCGTGAAAAATTACTATAATCTGCAGGCGTTAATTTTCGGCCAGATAGGAGTTCCACCTTCTTGACAGAAAAATAGGTCTCATTTACCCCTTGGATATTCACCCCGTCTGCTTTTTTCTTTTGAAAAGCAATGGTTGCGTTAGAAGTGTTACCAACGTAATAGCCATCGATCCCTTTAATCTTGGTTAACTCCTTGACCCAGGATTCTTGCACAACTGGTGGTGCTTCTTGTACTTGACCATCAATATCTTCAGCATTTTCTCCATCCATATCCGATGGAGCTGCCATCCCTCTATCTTCGGCTGCAGGGCCACTTTCGCCTCCACCTCCTCCTTCTCCAGTCTCAACAGAAGGGCCGACATTAATTCCGGTCACATAACCACTCTTATTTGGAGAATAGGAGATTTGTACATATTCTTGGTCCTTAGTGAAGGTCTTGGTAACACCAGCTTTCATGCCATCTCCAAGAGCCATGATGACAACGACCGAAGCAACCCCAATAATGATCCCCACCATCGTTAAGAAAGAACGTAATTTATGACTCATGATCGAGCTCATTGCAAATTTCCAATTTTGCATCACTCCCTCCTTTCCAACTTGCTATCTGAAGAAATCACCCCGTCACGAATGACGATACGGCGATTGGCGAAGGCGGCAATTTCAGGTTCATGCGTAACCATGATAATGGTCTTTCCTTCTTGATTTAGCTTGGTTAGTAAATCCATTATTTGCTCGCCAGTCTTGGTATCTAAAGCACCCGTTGGCTCATCTGCAAGGACGATAGCAGGTCGATTTACGAGAGCTCGAGCAATTGCCACCCGTTGCTTTTGACCTCCAGAGAGTTCCGAAGGCAAATGGTGCATGCGCGAACCAAGCTCTACCTTTTCGAGATACTGCTCCGCTATTTCCTTGCGTTTAGCAGGATGCACCCCTGCATAAATGAGTGGTAATTCGACATTTTGAAAGGCATTGAGTTTAGACAAGAGGAAAAATTGTTGAAAGACAAAGCCGATTTGTTCATTTCGGACATGTGCCAACTTTTTCTCACTCAGATTTCCAACTTCCTGTCCATCTAGGAAATAGTCCCCACTTGTTGGGCGATCCAGCAAGCCAATCACGTTCATCAAGGTTGATTTTCCCGAACCAGAAGGGCCCATTATGGCGACAAATTCACCCTTTTCAACTTCTAGATCGATATCTTTTAACACGCGAAGTTCCTGATCCCCATTTTTATAGGTCTTATTGATGCCTTTTAGTTCAATCAATTTTGTCATATTTACCGATCTCTTTTCCATCTTCCAGTTTCTCATTAGGGTTTACAATGACTTGGGCATCTTTCTTCAGACCAGATACGATTTCTTGGTTTTCAGCATCGGCATTCCCCAGAGTGACCTTCACTTTCTTGGCCTTGCCCTTTTCGACGGTCCATACGTAACTCGTATCCCCATCAGCCATCACACTCGTCACTGGAACAAGGGGGTGTTGAGTTGAACTTTTGACCTCAATATTGACAGAAAAACCTTGCTTAAGCTCCCCAATCTCACTGGTAATATCTACTGTAAATGGATATTTGGTCCCCGCAGTTCCTTGCGCTCCGCCAGCTGTATTGTTGCTGGCTTGCCCGGAATCGGTTGGATAACTACCCACATAAGAGATTTTTCCTGTCCAGGTCTTATCCGGATAAACTTTGGAAGTAAGGACCACTTCTTGGCCTTCAGAAATATTGGCCAAATTGTATTCGGACAATTCCCCTTTTACTTGTAAATGGCCGTTGCTGACAATATGCACCAGAGTTTGATTAGTACCTGTGGTTGATTTTGAAACATCTTTATTGACTTCTACCACTGTCCCATCAATACTACTTTTGACTATTGTTGCATCCAGCAATGCCTTGGCCTTATTCATATTATCAACTGCATCAGCTCTTGCATCTCGCAAATCACTCGCTTGGGAATCCACTGTTCTTTGCGTTTGGGAGGCTGACTTAGCATCCTCTTCATCGTCGCCGGTCGTATCCACACTCACCCCATTGGTCATTAAATCGTTTAATTGGCGATCGGCCTTATTGACGGCACGAACTGCTGCATCATAGGCCGTTTGAGCTTCTGTACTACTATACTGTACAATCGCTTGTCCAGCTGTCACTTGATCTCCCACATTGACCAAAATCGATTGCAAATCACCCTTGGTCCCATCAAAATAGACATACTGTTCTTGATCGGCAGTAACCTTTCCAGTTAATAAGACAGAAGAGGCAATAGAGCCATCCTTAATGGTTTGTACCATCGGAGTTTCTTTAGTGACTGCTTGATCAGAAGTACTTGGGTGCGAAAACATCATCACACTTCCTGTTCCGATCACCGCAATGGCTGCACCTGCAGCTGTCCAAATTTGCCATTTTTTAAATTTCTTCATCGTTTTTCTCCATAAAAGAAAGCGTTTTTTTCTATACTATAGTATACCATATATCCCTCCTTTTCTATCCAAAAATAACATCAGAAATAACATATTTTGTAGCAAAATCTTTACTCTTGACTTTTGTAACAATAGATATTACAATCAAACTGATCAGTCACTAAGGAGGACAGTATGAAAGAATTCGATATCATTGCAATTGGTGGCGGCAGCGGAGGAATCGCAACGATGAATCGGGCCGGCGAACACGGAGCTCACGCAGCCGTCATTGAAGAAAAACAATTGGGTGGAACTTGCGTTAACAGAGGCTGTGTTCCTAAAAAAATCATGTGGTACGGAGCACAGATTGCAGAAGCCATTCGTGATTACGGGCCAGACTATGGTTTTACTTCTGAACAGACCAAATTTGATTTTAAAACCTTAAGAACAAATCGCGAAGCCTATATTGATCGTTCTCGGAATTCTTATGATGGTAGTTTCAAACGAAATGGAGTCGAACTCATTGAAGGTCTTGCTCATTTTGTGGATACTCATACGGTTGAGGTCAATGGAGAAACCATCAAGGCCAAGCATATTGTGATTGCGACAGGAGCCCATCCTCATATTCCTTCTGTTCCTGGAGCAGAATTTGGTGAAACATCGGATGATGTCTTTGCTTGGGAGGAACTTCCAAAGTCTGTTGCGATCATTGGAGCTGGCTACATTGCGGTAGAATTAGCCGGTGTGCTCCACCATTTAGGCGTTCAGACAGACCTCTTCATTCGGAAAGACCGGGTTTTACGTCAGTTTGATTCCTATATTGTCGATGGATTAATGGAAGAGATGGAAAAACAAAACCTTCCACTTCACAAACAGAAAGTTCCCATGAAGCTTGAAAAATTAGCAGACGATCGTGTGAAGATCTATTTTGAAGATATGACCAGCCATGTGGCAGAACATGTCATCTGGGCAACCGGACGCAAACCAAACGTCCAGGATCTCAATTTGGAAGCTGCAGGTGTCACCTTAAATGAAAAAGGATTTATTGCAGTGGACGAATACCAAAACACCGTTGTTCCGGGCATCTATGCCCTTGGCGATGTCACAGGAGAAAAAGAATTAACCCCTGTCGCGATTAAAGCTGGACGCACTCTTTCTGAACGACTATTCAATGGAAAAGTCAATGCCAAAATGGATTATACAAGTATCCCTACCGTTGTCTTTTCTCACCCTGCTATCGGAACGGTTGGCTTAACGGAGGAAGAAGCCATACAAACATATGGAAAAGAGAATATTAACGTCTATACTTCTCAATTTGCTTCCATGTATACCGCCGTTACCCAGCACCGCCAACAGGCAAAATTCAAACTCATCACTGCGGGTCCAGAAGAAAAAGTCGTTGGTCTCCATGGACTTGGATATGGAGTGGACGAAATGATCCAAGGATTTGCAGTTGCTATCAAGATGGGAGCGACAAAAGCCGATTTCGACGCTACCGTTGCCATTCACCCAACTGGATCAGAAGAATTCGTAACCATGAGATAAAAATGCTTAAACTTCAAGTTTGTGAATAAAAGAAACACTATTTACCTCATCATAGTTCATCTTTGGAACTTAAAAAGCGAACAAAGACTTTAGACACTTGCTTCCCAAGTCCTATCTGCCGTATGGAGCAGTGCTTTAAGCAAGCAACCTTGTTTCATACTGTTATTTCTTTCAAACATCTAAGGCTGGACAGTTTCTGCCCAGCCTCTTTTTCATTTATCCAATTATAGCAAAATGCTAAAAATTTCATAGATAAATTATTTTTTATAATTTAAATTTCACTAATTTGTGATATAATTCATTTTATAGGATGTTTTTTAATATAGACTAGTGGGAGGTGCATTTATAATGGTGCAGTCTTTAGAAAACCAACCTATAAAATCATGCATGTTTTTGTAAGTTTTTAACAAAAACATACAAACTGATCTAAATAATTGGAGAAGAAAATGAAAAAAAGTAATTTAAGAAGGCTTTCGAAACTCTTCTTTCTTGTGTTTTTACCACTATTATTCATACTATTTTCGCAATCTGATATGGTAAAAGCTGGAGATGTGAGCAACAATATTAGCTCACTAACTGTTTCATCCGAAGAAATTACAGATGGTGGACAAACAACCGTTAAGTTTACCTTTGATGAACACGCACAAAAAATCCAACCAGGAGATACGCTTCGAGTGAACTGGACAAGCTCTGGAACGATCTACGGGACAGGATTCAAGAAGACCATTCCATTAAGTATTGATGGTACTTATGTTGGAGACATGGTCATTACAGATGGTGCTGCGACAGTTACTTTCAATGAAGGTATCAAAAACATTCAAAACATCCATGGTTGGGGTGAATTTGAAATTGAAGGTCATAACGATACAGCAACCGATAAGGAGCATGTTGGAAAATTCACTATTATTAGTGGAGTTAGAACCGTCGATTTAAACGTTAAGAAAATGGCTACTGGTGTTAATAGTGCCCCATTCTATCTCAAAGCAGGTGATATGCATGCTAACGATCCTGAACACATTCTTTGGACACTAACCATTAACGCTATGAACTTAGAAGCTGATGGAAACGTTCGTGTTGAAGATGAAATTCAAGGCGGACATTCACTTGTGAAAGATAGCTTCAGTATTACTACAACTGGTAACAAGCCAGGATATTACAGTGGTTCGACTGCTATCGACGATTTCTTAGCAGCCTTTCCTGGAGCTACTTTTACAATCGAGGCATCAGGAAAAATTACGGTTACACTGCCTCAAAGTGAAATCAACAAGACTGGCGTCCTTATCTTTTACCAAACTAAGGTAGGGAATGACAAACAAAAGAATTTCTTGAATAATACTAAAGTATGGTATCAAGTGAAAGGTGAACAAGCAGTCGTTGCAAAAGAAGTCAATGCCTCTGTAGCAAATATAAATGCAAATGGTGGTGTGGATGGCGATATGACTTCAACAACAACCAAAGAACCTAAGACTACCGTTACTTCGACTGAAGAACCTAAGACTACTGTTACTTCAACTGAAGAACCGAAGACTACCGTTACTTCAACTGAAGAACCTAAGACTACCGTTACTTCAACCAAAGAACCTAAGACTACTGTTACTTCAACTGAAGAACCTAAGACTACTGTTACTTCAACCAAAGAACCTAAGACTACCGTTACTTCGACTGAAGAACCTAAGACTACTGTTACTTCAACTGAAGAACCTAAGACTACCGTTACTTCGACTGAAGAACCTAAGACTACCGTTACTTCAACTGAAGAACCTAAGACTACCGTTACTTCAACTAAAGAACCTAAGACTACCGTTACTTCAACTAAAGAACCTAAGACTACCGTTACTTCTTCTGAAGAACCGAAGACTACCGTTACTTCTACCGAAGAACCTAAGACTACCGTTACTTCAACTGAAGAACCTAAGACTACTATTACTTCGACTGAAGAACCTAAGACTACTGTTACTTCGACTGAAGATCCTAAGTCAACTCCTACAAAGTCTACTACTAAACCAAACCTTTCTGGTACTACCGCAACTTCTAAAAGACCAGCTTCAAATGGGGACATCAAGGGAGATCGCAAAGTGATCTTACCTAATACTGGTGAAATGGTTGCAACTGGACTTGTATTGACAGGTGCTCTTGTCTTGGCAGGTTCTGTCGTTATGAAACGCAAATTGACGAAAAACTAATCTAGAATTAGATGGATCGTCGTATCTTAAAGCGTAACCATAAGAACATGAACTTCTATAATCTCAAGTAGATGTTCAACCTAAAAATAGGGAACCAGATTGATTCCCTCGGATTGAAGAAAAATCCCTTAGAAAATAAGTTTCTAAGGGATTTTCTTTGTATAAAGTCTCATAAAGGTTATTCTCACTTTAACGTATTTACATATCAAAAATTGGTGAAATGGATAGTGACGGTCTCTCTTTATTTTACTCTAAATTTGGTTTTCGGATGGATTACTAGATGATAAAGCTAATAGGTTCAAAAAAGACAAACGCCATATTTGACGATTGTCCCAAGCTTTTTTCTTTGTTTATGGTAAGATGGCAATGGCACGAACTGGTGAGCCAGTTGCCTTGTCCCAATGTGGGAAAGCAATCGAAATCAAAGCGCCAACAGCTGGTACTTGATCCAATTGGTTCAATACTTCTACTTGGTAGATGTTTTGTTCCAAGAGATAATATTCATTGACCAAACCATGTTCTGCTGCTGGAATACCTGCATCTGTATCAAAGGTTTCATGGCCTACTGCTTTAACATGACGTTCATGAATCAAGAATTCTAGAGCTTCACGGCTCCAACCTGGACTTTGTTGAACCCCATTTTCATCTAGGTTACGCATAGCATCTTGATCTGGCCAACGTTTTGACCAATCACTACGGAAAGCGACAAAGGCCCCCTCAGTAATTTGTCCATACTCTGCTTCGAAGTCTAAGATATCTTGTTTGCTCAAGATAAAGTTTGGATTGGCTGCAACTTCTTTCGATTTGTCGATGACATAAAGTGGCAAGAGGAGATCTTTGAGAGCAATCTCATCCAACCAACGGCCTCCTTCTACAAAGTGAATCGGCGCATCAATATGTGTTCCGTATTGCCCCACAACCGTGAATTTTTGAACATGAAAACCATCTTTAAGTGTAAAGAGGTCTTCTTGCTTCAAGGCCGGAAGAGCTGGAAAGTGTGGGCTTTCTGCATTGATTTGGTGACTCAAATCCACCCATTTTTTAGCTTGCAATTCCTTGTAAATACTTAGTAAATCTGACATTCTTTCTTCCTCCTGCTTATAGTTATACATTAAGCAATGAATGAATACATTGTAACACTCTAGTGCTTGATAAACAAGGGGTTAGGATAATCTAATATCTTTGATCTATCTATAGTTTTAACCTATATCTAAATAAAAAAAGAGTAGAGGACAAGCCCCCAACTCCCTTTAGCTATTCATTCTTAAAAGCATTCAATAGTACTTGAAATTCTTCATTGGTGAGCGTAATGCCCTTGCCCATCTTTGTATGATCAGGACTCCATGTCCGAAGGTCATACTTTGCAGGTGCACCATTAAAGCTCACACGATTGAGTTCTTTGGTCCACCCCTTGTCATTTTCAGACAAAACTAACAGATGCTCTTCGATTTGAAACGAAAATTCAGCCATTTTTATCTCCTTTCTTTCCTTCTCATCTCTATTATTCGTAAATTATTTACAAATTCGTGGAAATTATCTATAATATATTGTATCAAGTTATGGAGAATTTAGCTATGAAAAAATTTCTCGAGATCGTGAAAGACCGCGCGAATGAGTTTTTTAATGGAAAAGTCAGTACACCTGCCCCATTAGAAGATGAGCGAATTACTGAAATTATTCAACAAGCACTACGAAAAAAACAAGGGGTTCACGTGATCTTTTCAAATAAGAGTTTTACAGGTGACATTGTAAAATATGACCAAGATCGCCAACAATTGATCGTCAAGAACTTCAAAAAAAGTATGTCCACGATTATCCGTATTGCTGAGATCCAGAAAATCAGTCTGGTTCCCAACAATATTCGCATCGCTCAGCAAAAAAGAGAGGTTTAGGCCTCTCTTTTTTTGTTATACTCGAACGGTTTTGCTTGCACCATCTTTTGAGTAGAGATTGATCAAACCTTCTTGACAAGAACGGATCATATCTCCTGGTTTGACTTCCTGTGGAACGGTGATGGTAAGGAGTTCCATCGGATTTGGTGCACGATCAATTTTAACACCGTCTTTATCGTGCAAATCCTGAATATGGCATTCAAAATGACGGAAGCCTGGTCCGTAGAATTCCACTTGGTCCCCTTCATTGATCACATTCCGTTGACGAATCGTCGCTGTCATGGTAGATGGATCAAAATCTACGACTTCTCCTACAAATTTATATTGAGGAATCTTCCGACGTGCTCCAAACAATTGTTCATTTTCGGTAGGTGTTTGGTAGTAGAAACCAGTCGCCAACTCACGTTGAGCCACCTTCCACAATTCATTGATCAAATCATCCTTGATCGCATAAAAGGCTTCTGGACTTTCCATATAAGCATCACAAGCGGCCTTGTAACAGTTGGCAACCGTTGATACATAATGGACTGATTTCATCCGACCCTCAATCTTCAAGCTGTCAACTCCATTGTCAATCATATCAGGGATATGTTCGATCATACACATATCCACAGCTGACATAGAGTATTCTTCTGGGATTTGGCCTTTCACACTCTTGCGTTCTCGACCAAACGGCATATCATAAAGATCGTATTTCCAACGACAAGATTGGGAACAGCCCCCACGGTTAGCGTCTCGGTCAGACATGTGGTTGGAAAGCGTACACCGTCCTGAATAGGAAATACACATAGCTCCATGCACAAAGGCCTCAATCTCAAGGTCTGTACGCTTACGGATCTCAGCCAACTCTTCCATGGACACCTCACGAGCCAATACGACACGAGTCAATCCATATTCTTTCCAGAAATGGAAGGTTTCTACATTGGTCGCGGAAGCTTGGGTAGACAAGTGAATATGAAGACCTGGTGCATAGGTTGAGCAGATTTCAATCAAGGCTGGGTCTGATACGATCACAGCATCCAGTCCCATATCCCGCAATTCGCGGAACCACTCACCAGCTCCTTTTTCATTTCCTTCATGTGTCACCATGTTCGACGCAACGTGGACATCTACCCCATGGGCATGAGCGTATTCAATCCCTTCGCGAAGTTCATCCATGGTGAAATTTCCTGCTCGGCTACGTAAGCCATAGGCTTGTCCACCAACGAAGACAGCATCTGCCCCGTAATTCACAGCAACTTTTAATTTTTCTAAGGTTCCAGCAGGTACCAAGACCTCTGGACGTTTTTTTGTATTTGTCATGTTTTCTCCAATTTACAAGATTGTCGATTTATGAATCGCCTCTTCGTTCCCTGAAAATGGAAAACTCTCAAACGAAGAAGCTGCTATTGTTTCTATTATTTTACACGATCTGGCGCGTAATCGTAAAAGCCAGTGTCAAGCCCCCTATTGGCAGGATGCAATTTACGGATTTCTTCATCAAAGAGATAGGCTTGATCTTGCGTGAAGGTTCCTTTTTGGATCAAATCACGGGCTTTGATAAAGTATTCTGTAATCTTGACAAAGTTCTCACCCGGACAGTAGACACCATCCAGTTTCCAATGATCATACCCATGCTCAACCAACTCAGAGAGCTTGGTCATCATATCCAAATCATTGTTTGAAAAAATATGTGTTCCATGCTTATCTTCATAGACAGAGTAATGAGAATCCGGATCTCCCGGCTCTGCTAGGAACAAATCACGCTCCTTGGTAACCGATTCTTCTGTCTTGATAAAGTTATAGTAGTTATGCAGTAAAGGACGCTTCGAATGGTGAATAATGCTGGCACCATAGACCAAGACTTCAGCTGGTATCTGTAAATTTTCTGCCATCACAAATAGTTCAGCAGACGGAATTTCACGGGCCAAAACAGCCTCAGAAGCACCTGCTTGTTTTCCCCAGAAATTAATCTGGCGACTTGAAGTGACCATGGTAGAGGCATCATAAATAGTTTTAAACGGATAGCCGTCACGCTTCAGGACATAAAAAACGCCCGCATCTCCGACGGTCACATAATCTGCCTGAATCTCCTTCAAAAAATCGAGGAAGGGCTTGATGTGATCCATCATCGATTGGTGCATGAGTGCATTTACAGCCACTGTCAACTCTTTGCCAGCAGCATGAACCAGTTGAGAAATTCGATTTAATTCATCATAACTTAAAGTTTGAGGCAATCGTAATCCATAGTCTGCTTCACCAACATAGATCCGGTCAACCCCTGCATTGATCAGGGCTTGTGCTTGCTCCACACTCTCCGCTGTTGCTGTAATAATTATATTTTTCATAGATCCATTATAACAAAAATTCCCCTATTCATAAAAAATTTCTTCATTTTGTAAAATTTGTAACATTTTTGTAACATTCAACTGCATGAATTCATGGTAGAATAGTAGAGAACTGTTAGGAGAGAGAATATGCCCGTAAGAAACTTAAGACACTATGATGAAGAATTCGATTATCTCGAATTAGTAAAAGATCAAGAAATAACCCCTATTCAGGATTATATGCCTGAAGTTGAACCCGCACCCCAATTAAGTGAATTGCTGTACTTTTTGAATATTGCGATTTTCTGTGTATTGACAGTTGTTTTTAGCTTTGTCTTTTTAGCAACAAAAATGAATACCTTCTTCGCCTTTGCTTTGGCGATTGCTTCTAGTTTTGCTAGTATTCAAGGTTTTAGAATCTACTTCAATAAAAAAAGAAAATAAAAAATCAGGTCTGCCTGATTTTTTTGTACAAATTTTTAATAGAAAATGATATTTCAAAATAAAATGTAATGAGCAATTAATCATTTAACTTCAAAAAAATGAGGCATAGAGAGCCTTAGAACATAGATAAGCTATTTTATCAAAGCAAAATAAGTTAAGAAATTCTGCAAAAAAATATAAATGTATTCTAATTTTTTGAACAAATCAAGAAATACTTAAACTTTCCGATGTGAGAAAAATGAGGCTGGGACAAAAGTCCTAGCCTCTTCTTGTTTCTGGATCGTCGAGCAAGACGCAGTGGTTGAGTGGGCTCTACTACACTGATTTCATCAGCTTTTACAGCCCTACTCAACTGTACGGAGGTGGGACGACCAAATCGAATTCTAACGAATGACCGATTTCTGTCCCACTCTCTTTTTTATTCTTTCGTTTCTTCTACTGCTTCCGAGTCTTTTTCATCCAGATCAAGGACAATGTCTTCTGACTCAGTTTGTTTGCGAATGGATTGAACCAAGTCGTTTCCTGCTAAATTTTCTTTGTGGAGTTTATCTTTTAATGAATGATAAACTTCTTGTGACTTTTCAACCACATCCTGCGTCTTTTCTTTGACAGATTCTAAAACGGTTCCTGTTGTAATTTCGCCTGAACCAACTTTTTCTTTGGTTTGTTGGATTACTTCCGCTGCTTGTTTGGAAACATCTTTAGCAGTTTGTTTCACAGATTCATGGACTTCTTGAGGATCTTCTTGATAGTCTTTTACAAAGCGTACGACCTTTTTAGTGACCTTCTTTCCTTTCTCTGTTGATAAATAGTAAGCTGCCGAAGCACCTGAAATAACACCGATTAATAAACTAGATAAACGTCCCATTTGTTTTCATCCTCATTTCTATTTAAATAATTTTGAAGCCATTCGAATCGCCTTTAATCCAATAGAGGCTTTCACCGTTTTCTCACCAGCTGATACAGCTTTGGAACCTAATTGACGGGCTTGGTCATTTAGATCTGATACAGATTCAGAAAGGTCCGCTACAGCTGTAAACAAGGGATCAATCGTCGCAACCTTTTGGTTCAAGTCGTCCGTTAAGACATTGACTTTTGCCAATAGGTCATTTGTTTGGTGTAAGGTAACATTGACATCTGACGTCAATACCTGGATGGTTTTTTGTGTCTCATCCACAACTTTTCCAATCTTTGAGAGAAAGAAAATCATGTAAACGACAAGAGCCACGAGAGCTAGGCCTAAGAGGCCGTATGTAATTTCAATAAACATAGGTTACTCCTTTACTTCTAGATAATAAGGGGCTTTTTTGCGTCTCTGGTAAACAAATACGCCAATGCCAACTAAAATCAATATGATCGATAACCATTGAGATACGCGGATGCCAGCAAACATCAGGCTATCCGTCCGCATACCTTCGATGATCATCCGGCCAAAACCATACCAGATGAGGTAAAAGCCGGCAACTTCACCTTGCCTTAAAAATTGGGGTTTTCGGCGTAACCATAAAATCAAGACGAAGCCGAATAGATTCCAGCAGGACTCATATAGGAAGGTTGGCTGACGGTAACTTCCGTCTATATACATCTGGTCACGAATAAAAGATGGGAGATAGTTGAGACTGTTGACGGCTCTACCATACGCTTCTTGGTTAAAGAAATTTCCCCAGCGCCCAATGCTTTGAGCAATCATGACGCTAGGTGCTGCGATATCCAAAAAGTCGATCGTATCAATCATGCGTCTGTGAGAAAAGAGATACAAGACGAGTGCCCCTGTTAACAAACCACCATAGATGGCAATACCTCCATTCCAGACGGCAAAAATTTCAGCTGGATGCTGGCTATAGTAGCCCCATTCAAAGATCACATAATACAATCGAGCCCCAATAATGGCTAGTGGAAAGGCGATCAAAATGAAATCAATAATATCATCTGGATTGATGCGTTTGCGAGGGGCTTCTTTCATGGAAAGATAGACCGCCAAGATCACACCTGTCACAATACAAATCGCATACCATCGGATACTAATAGGGCCTAATTGAAGAGCTATTGGATTCATTCCTTCACCTCATTTTGACTGATCAACTGAGTCAATCTTTCTTCAAAGGTTTTGGTTGCATCGTAGCCCATTTCTTTAGCACGTACATTCATGGCTGCAGCTTCAATCACAACGGAAATATTCCGACCTGTTTTGACAGGAATGCGAATACGAGGAATGGTCACCCCGCCGATTTCTATTTCTTCTGCGTTATTTCCAAGACGGTCATAGACCTTATCCGTGGTGTAATTTTCCAGATAAACGGCGATTTGGACTTGTGAAGAATCCTTTACCGCACTTGCTCCATAAAGGCTCATCACATCGATAATTCCAACTCCGCGAATCTCCAGTAAATGGCGTAAGATCTCAGCCGGCTCTCCCCAAAGAGTCATCTCATCACGGGCGTAGATATCAACCCGATCGTCTGCGACTAAACGGTGACCACGCTTGACAAGCTCAAGGCCGGTCTCGCTTTTTCCGATTCCACTATCTCCTTGGATCAAGACCCCCATCCCATAAATGTCCATCAAAACACCATGAACACTGGTACGCTCAGCTAGACGGCTATCCAGATAGCTGGAAAGTTCCCCGGACAAACGGCTGGTTGCAATATTGCTACTTAAAATAGCAATTTGCTTCTCTTTTGCTGCCCGTAACATTTCTTCAGGAATTTCCAAATTTCGTGCTACGATAATCACAGGAGTCTCTGGCTGAAACATCTTTCGTAAAACTTGGTGGCGATTGTGAGAGCTCATCTTGATCAAGTAGGACCATTCTTTCATCCCTACAAGAAGAATCCGCTCTGGGGTGTAATAATCAAAATAGCCTGTCATCTCAAGACCTGGCCGGGAAATATCTGAAGTGGTGATTTCCTTGTCCAAGAGATGATCTTCTCCGTAAATAACGGATAAACGAAGCTTTGCTTGTAAATCGCGAACAGTAACTGCCATAGCATTCTCCCTTTTCAAATTCTCTCTCTATTATAGCAAATTTTCTCTTCATACGAGAGCCTAAAGTGTTGTTTGCTCGATTCAATTTCCATTCTTTCTTACTTTTCACAGTTCGCTTTAAAACAATGATCCGCCCTAGCAAAAATCAAAAAATGAGGCTGGGACAAAAGTCCTAGCCTCTCAATTATCTTTGGATTGTCGAGCAAGACGCAGTGGTTGAGTGGGCTCTACTACGCTGATTTCATCAGCTTTTACAGCCCTACTCAACTGTGCGGAGGTGGGACGACGAAATCGAATTCTAACGAATGACCGATTTCTGTCCCACTCTCACTCAAGTGATGAAGACTTTTTTGCTTTCCTAGACTCCAGCAGGTCGATCAACATTCTTTTTAGACCCATTGAGATTCCGTAGACCAATGCGTTTGATGGAATTGCGAGCAAGCCTAATAGGAAAAAGGTCGGTCCACCTCCCAGTAGGGAGGAAACGAGGAAAAAGCCTGGCAAAAATAAGATAAAAAATCGAACAATTTTTGGTTCTATCTTACCTTTTGCCGGAAGAAACAAGAGATAAAAGAGACTATTTCCAAGACCTAGTGAGAAAAGAAATAGTGTGATCAGACCCGTCCCAAGTCCGTCCCCAAGAATTCGATTTAAAATGAAGAATTGAGCAATAAAACTGATATGGACGTATACGATAAAGGCAAGATAATAATATCGTTGTTTCACAAGGACCTCCCTTTAGAAAAATGGCTTGTCCGTTTGATCATAGATGGGTTCGGCTTCTTTTCTCCTACGGGGGCCATTCCTATACCTTACTTGCTCTTCTTCCTTCTTGTAGGGTAAGATAGCATCTAGTAGAAAGTAGATCACGACAGCCCAAAAGGCGCTAGAGAAAATAAAGAGAATAAACAAAAAGCGAAGTAGGGCCACGCTAATATCAAATTTATCAGCTAGGCCAGCTAGCACACCTGAAACCAGGCGGCGGTGTTTTAATTTGTAAAATGATGATTTCATTAGATGTTCCTCTTTCTAGTTAGACCTATTTTAGCAGAGTCTAACTGGAAAGAGATCCGCCTAAAGACCGATTCTCACTCCTGCCTCATTTCAAGGAATTGTAGGCGACCCCGACAGCGACCGCAGGCATATTTCTTCAGATCGATTTTTCGCTTTCGTCTATACTCTTGACCACAATGGGGACATTGATAGAGATAGATCCGCTTGACTCGTCCAGTATTTTCGGGCAGGGGAGGTGTGAATCGAATTCCATCCACTTGCTGAAGGAGCTGTTTAAAGTCTGGGTCTTTGTGGTGGTAGTCTTTTCCTTGATCGTAAAGATGGTAATGACAGAGTTCGTGACGGACGATTTTGCGAAAGGTTTCTAATCCGAAAGTCTGGTAAATCTTGGGGTTGAAATCGAGATGTCGATCCTTGGGAAAGAAACGGCCTCCGGTGGTTTGGAGACGTGAATTCCACACTGCTTGATGGCGGAATTCTCTCCCAAAATCTTCTATGGATACTTGGCGTACATACTCAGTTAGATTCATTCGGTGCTACCAAACTGAGGTTGACTTTTTCGCGTTCCACGTCGATTTTCTTCACCCAGACGGTTACCAAATCACCTACTGAGACGACTTGGCTTGGATGCTTGATGAATTGCTTGCTCATATGGGAGATATGAATCAAGCCATCCTCGTGAATGCCAATATCGACAAAGGCTCCGAAATCAACCACATTGCGCACAACCCCTTCTAATTTTTGACCGATATGGAGATCTTTAATATCCAAGACATCCTGACGGAGCACTGGTGCATCAAAGGAATCCCGCAAATCGCGACCTGGTTTTAGGAGATCAGCAATGATATCTTTCAGGGTTTCCGGCCCCAGTTCTAACTGGGTCGACATTTCCTCTATCTTGACAGCTTTTAATTTTTCTTGAGCAGATTCATCGAGTTCGGTAATCCCAAGGAGTTCAAAAAGTTTTTCAACTTCCTTATAACTTTCAGGGTGGACGCCAGTATTGTCCAAAATGTTTTTACTTTCAGGAATGCGTAAGAATCCCGCTGCCTGCTCGAAAGCCTTGGCCCCGAGGCGAGGGACTTTTTTAATCTGTTCCCGTGAAAGGATCATTCCTTCTTCTTCCCTGTATTTGACGATATTTTCAGAGATAGTTTTATTGAGCCCGGCTACATGCGCTAAGAGAGAGGGACTAGCTGTATTGATATTCACCCCAACTTGGTTAACGACCGTATCCACCACAAAGTCCAAGCCTTCGGTCAATTTCTTCTGATTGACATCGTGCTGGTATTGACCCACACCGATCGACTTGGCATCGATTTTAACCAACTCAGCCAAGGGATCTTGCAGGCGGCGGGCAATGGAGATAGCCGAACGTTTTTCAACGGTTAATTCTGGGAACTCATGGCGGGCCAACTCACTTGCCGAATAGACAGACGCTCCACTTTCATTGACAATGACATAGCGGACCCCTGGATGGTCATGGAGCACCTCTGCGACAAAGGCCTCACTTTCACGGCTGGCGGTTCCATTTCCAATCGCAATAATCTCTACGTCAAACTCCTTGATCAAGGAGGACAGATCCTTCTTAGCTTGCTCGATCTGAGCTGGTTTTGCAGGGGCAACTGGATAGATGACCTGGGTTGTGAGCATCTTTCCTGTTTCATCGACAACGGCTAATTTAGCACCAGTACGGAAAGCTGGGTCAAAACCAAGGACCACGCGCCCTTTTAATGGAGGAATGAGCAATAGATTCCGTAGATTTTCAGAGAATAATTGGATAGCACCGTCTTCGGCAGCCTCAGTCAACTCTGTTCGAATCCGGCGTTCGATCGCTGGTACAATTTTTTTCTTGACGGCCTGCTGAATCACCTCATCGATATAGGTATTTTTCGTTTTAAATCGAGCTTCAAAAATACGAATGATTCGATCCAGATGGTGCTCAAATCCGACTTTAAGAACGCCCAATTTTTCCCCACGATTGAGAGCCAGGGTCCGGTAGCCTTGCATACTCTTGATCTTTTCAGAAAAATCATAGTAGATTTCAAAGGTTCTCTTAAGATCTAAGCTTTCATCCTTTAGAGTTGAGGTCATGAGGGAATACCCATGAATTTCTTGATAGGTGAGAGCCCGCAATTGGGTATCCTCTGAAATAGCCTCTACCAGAATATCCACTGCACCAGTTAAAGCAGCGGTTTCAGTTGGGAAGGTCTCACAGGTAAATTTCTGTGCCTCTACTTCCAAGTTTGGACTATTCTGCAGGATGAGACGTGCCAAGGGGAAGAGTCCTGCTTCTCGGGCAATCGTAGCCTTGGTCCGCCGTTTTTCCTTATAAGGCAGATAGAGTTCTTCGACATCCGCTAATTTTTCAGCAGCTTCAATGGCATGCTTAAGCGCATCCGTCAACTTGCCTTGTTCAGCAATCTTGGCTAGGACGGTTTCCTTCCGTTCAGCTAGGGCTGTTAAGGACTTATCCCGATCAATAATGGCCTTGATCGCTACTTCATCTAAATTTCCCGTCAGATCTTTTCGATAGCGGGCAATGAAGGGAATGGTTGAGCCTTCCGCGGTCAGGCTCAATACGGTATCGATTTGTTTTAAGCTAACACCCAATTCTTGGGCTATTTTTTCATATTTATCCATAGCTTCTATTATAGCATATTTTGCTGCCATCAAGGAGTGAGATCGCCTGTTCTGGTCTCTGTTTCAGGGGTTTTCCATAGAATAATTTTGACCCTATTGATCTTTCCTTTTATGCTCCATTTCCCCCTTGCTCTTTTCTTTTTGTTATAATGATAGAAAATGAATAAGGAGGCCCAAAAATGGCTATTAAATTTTCTAAGACAGATGATCTTGATAAAATGTTTGAAAACTTTGCAAGTTTTCCAGATGTAGAAAAAAAAGTCGATTTCCCAGATGAGAAAAAAAAGGCTCAAAAAGCTCTTAAAAAAGAAGACGAGAAGGCTAAATAACTATGGCCCTCTTTCAACACCTACCCTCAAGCGTCTTGCAGGCTGGGGCTATTTTTCTTTCGATTATCATTGAGGCCCTGCCCTTTGTCCTAATCGGAAGTATCATTTCAGGGATCATTGAGGTCTATATCACCCCCGAGAGGGTCTACCGCTTTCTCCCCAGAAATAAATTTGGGCGGATTTTCTTTGGGACTTTTGTCAGTTTCATCTTTCCTTCCTGCGAATGTGGGATTGTTCCTATTATCAATCGCTTTTTAGAGAAGAAGGTTCCTAGTTATACTGCTGTTCCCTTTCTGGTAACGGCGCCCGTTATCAATCCCATCGTTCTCTTTGCAACCTATTCCGCATTTGGGAACTCCCTAAAGATGGCTCTCTACCGCGCTTTGGGATCCCTTCTTGTCGCAACGGTGCTTGGGATCTTTCTTGGTTTTATACAGACCGACTCAATCCAAAAAGAACAGCGCAAGGCTGTGCATGAGCATAATTTTAGTGGCTTGAGCAAAGGGAAAAAACTCTTCCAAGTCTTGGTGCAGGCCATTGATGAATTCTTTGACACAGGACGCTACCTGGTATTTGGTTGCCTCTTTGCTAGCCTCGTCCAAGTCTATGTTCCAACGCGGATTCTCACCTCAATCAGTGCGACACCGATTATTGCTATTCTCCTCCTTATGGCCTTGTCCTTTCTCCTCTCACTTTGTAGCGAGGCGGACGCCTTTGTTGGATCCTCTCTTCTGAGCAGTTTTGGACTAGCGCCTGTTCTAGCCTTTTTGGTGATTGGTCCCATGCTGGATGTCAAAAATCTCCTCATGATGAAAAATTATCTCAAGGCTCGTTTCATCTGGCAATTTATCGGAATTGTTTGTGGAGTTGTGCTCCTTTATGCTTGGTTTGTGGGGGTAGTGCTATGATTCGTTTCTTGATATTAGCTGGCTATTTTGAACTCACCATGTATTTGCAATTATCTGGTAAGCTCAATCAATACATCAACTTACACTACTCTTACTTGGCTTATATTTCCATGTTCTTGTCCTTTGTTTTAGCTCTTGTGCAGCTAATTATATGGGTCAAGCAAATGAAGCTCCACAGTCATCTCTCTGGCTTCTGGGCTAAAGCAGCTAGTATTTTCTTGCTTTGCATCCCTTTGTTTGTCGGTCTATTTTTCCCAACCGTAACGTTAGATTCCCAAACAGTCTCTGCCAAAGGCTATCACTTCCCAGTGGCGGCTGGTTCTTCCAAGGAAATCCAGCAGGACGAAGGAACAACCACTCAGTATCTCAAACCGGATACCAGTAGCTATTTCACCAAGTCTGCCTATGAATCAGAAATGAAGCAGGCTGCAAAGAAATTTGTGGATAAAAAGGTGATCCAGGTGACTACTGAGAATTACATGGAAGTCATGGAAGTGATTTATGATTATCCTGACCAATTTGCAGGAAAGACCATCGAGCTAACTGGCTTTGTCTACAATGACCCTAATAACAAAGACAGTCAATTCCTCTTTCGCTTTGGGATCATCCACTGTATTGCAGATTCCGGCGTCTACGGCCTCTTAACGACCGGGGCCCCTCAGCATTTCGAAAACAATACTTGGATCCAGGCCAAAGGAACCTTGTCCATTGAATACCACAAACAGCTCAAGCAAAGCTTGCCTGTCCTCCACATTAGAGATTGCCAGACCATTACAAAACCCGACAATCCTTATGTCTATCGCGTATTCTGATGGAGCTTGGGTTGTGAGTCAAATATCTTATACCAGTCAAAGAGAGTGGGACAGAAATCGGTCATTCGTTAGAATTCGATTTCGTCGTCCCACCTCCGCACAGTTGAGTAGGGCTGTAAAAGCTGATGAAATCAGCGCAGTAGAGCCCACTCAACCACTGCGTCTTGCTCGACAATCCAAAGACAATTGAGAGGCTAGGACTTTTGTCCCAGCCCCTTTTTCTTTCACCGAGTCACACTCAATTGGAAATTGTGAGGAACTTAGTTTCTGTATAGGAAATCTTGTAGATTTTATGGTAAAATATGGTTAATAAAATAGGAAATAGGTACTTAAATGTCTTCAAAAGTTATTGTAACCATTTTCGGGGCCAGTGGAGATTTAGCTAAGCGCAAACTCTATCCATCCCTTTTTAGACTCTATAAATCAGGAAATCTATCTGAACACTTTGCAGTGATCGGAACAGCCCGCAGACCATGGAGCAAGGAATACTTTGAATCGGTCGTGGTAGAATCCATCACAGATCTGGCAGATAGCCCACAGCAAGCTCAAGAATTTGCCAGTCATTTCTACTACCAAAGTCATGACGTCAATGATACAGAGCATTACATCGCTCTGCGCGAATTGCAAAGCAGCTTGGATGAGAAATACCAAACAGAACACAACAAGGTCTTCTTCTTATCCATGGCTCCTCAATTTTTTGGAACCATTGCCAAACACCTGAAATCAGAAGGCATTGTGGATGGACAAGGCTTTGAGCGCTTGATCGTTGAAAAACCTTTTGGTACAGACCTAGAAACGGCCAGTCAGCTCAACAAGGAATTGGAAGAAACCTTCGATGAAGAACAAATCTTCCGAATTGACCACTACCTTGGAAAAGAAATGATACAAAATATCTTTGCCATTCGTTTCGGCAATCTGATTTTTGATAACCTATGGAACCGAGACTTCATTGACAATATCCAAATTACCTTTGCAGAACGATTGGGTGTTGAAGAACGCGGTGGCTACTATGATCACTCTGGTGCCCTTCGGGATATGGTTCAAAACCATACGCTTCAGCTCTTGTCTTTGCTTGCTATGGACAAGCCAGCTACCTTTACCAAGGATGCGATTCGGGCTGAAAAAGTTAAAGTGTTCGAGCAAATGCACAATCCTACTGATGAGGAATTAAAAAAATTCTTCATCCGTGGCCAATACCATTCTGGAACCATCGAAGGAAAAAAAGATATCTCCTATCGCAGTGAACCAAATGTCGATCCTGAATCTACTACGGAAACCTATGCTTCTGGAGCTTTCTTTGTTGATAGCGATCGGTTCAAAGGAGTACCTTTCTTCTTCCGTACTGGGAAACGTCTAACTAAGAAAGGAACCATGGTCAATGTGGTCTTTAAGCAAACAGATTCTATCTTTGGAGACAGTTTGCGACCTAACGTCTTGACCATCTATATTCAGCCAAATGAAGGCTTTTCATTGAGCATCAATGGAAAAGAAGTGGGCGAGCAGTTCAGTATCGCGCCGATTTCTTTCGACTATGAAACGGATGCAACGGCAACTGGAGCTTCACCAGAGCCATATGAAAAATTGATTTATGATGTATTGAACAATGATTCCACCAATTATAGCCACTGGCACGAAGTTCGCGCTTCATGGCAATTAATTGATCGAATTGAAAAACTCTGGGCTGAAAATGGAGCACCGCTCTATGAGTACAAGTCAGGATCCATGGGACCAACTGCTTCTGATGATCTCCTTGCAGAATACGGAGCAGAATGGGTGTGGAAACCTGAGCCTAAGAATTAAAACAAGCCACCTTCGGGTGGTTTTTTATTTCAATGACACAAAAAGACAAATTGCCCTTCTAACAATTTGTCTTTTTCTATTGTACGGTTAAATCAATCCTTCTAAAAGGCCACGCATGAAGTTTTCTGAGTTAAATGGTCCGATGTCATCAATCTTTTCTCCAAATCCAATCAACTTCACTGGAATATCCAATTCTTCACGAATCGCAAGCACGACCCCACCTCGAGCCGTTCCATCAATCTTGGTTAAGACAATCCCAGTTACAGGTGTGATTTTTGAAAACTCTTTGGCTTGCACCAAGGCGTTTTGACCCGTCGAAGCATCGAGCGCAAGCAAGGTTTCGTGCGGTGCCTCCGGTACCACACGCTTGATAATCCGTCCGATTTTTTCAAGCTCTGCCATGAGGTTGTCCTTGTTTTGCAGACGGCCAGCCGTATCAATCATCAAGATATCGACATTCTCGGAAATGGCGCGTTCCATTCCATCAAAGACAACGCTTGCTGGATCCGATTTTTCAGGGCCTGTCACAACTGGAACATCCACGCGACGTCCCCATTCTACAAGTTGAGCCACTGCTCCCGCACGGAAGGTATCCGCCGCAACCAATAGGACTTTTTTGCCTTCTTGTTTGTATTTGTGCGCTAATTTCCCAATAGAAGTGGTTTTTCCGACGCCATTAACCCCGACAAAGAGCATAACCGTGAGGCCATCTTGAAAACGAATGGCTTCATTAAATTGGCCATCCTTTTCATACAAGTCTACCAATTTTTCGATAATCACGCGCTTGAGAGCATCTGGTTTTTTGGCATTCTCCAACCGGGCTTCATATCGTAATTCTTCAGTTAAATTGGAGGCAACCTGAACCCCAACGTCACTCATGATCAAGAGTTCTTCCAATTCTTCAAAGAATTCTTCATCGACTGAACGGAAATTGGCAAAGAAGGCATTGAGACGGGCTCCAAATCCAGTCCGCGTCTTTTTCAAGCTACGATCATATTTTTCCTGAATGGTCTCTTGCTGAGGTGCGACCTCGGATTGAGCTTCCTGATCTGGAGCTTCCACCACTGGTTCAACAACCGGTTCTTCCACTTCAACGGGTTCTTCTGCTGGTTCAACAGGAGCTACTACTTCCGTAATTTCTTCTACCGGCTCAGCTGAGGCCACCTCTTCAGCAATTTCTTCTGCTGGCTCAGCAGGGATTTCCACTTCAGTAGGGGCTTCTGACGAATCCGGAGTTGCTACAAATTCAGTGATTGCTTCTACCGGCTCAGCTGAGACTACCTCTTCAGTAGTTTCTTCTGCTGGTTCAGCTGGGGCTTCCACTTCTGCAATTTCTTCTGCTGGTTCAACAGGAGCTTCCACTTCTGCAATTTCTTCTGCTGGTTCAGCAGGGGTGGCTACTTCCGTGATTTCTTCTACTGGCGCTTGGTCCTCACTAGCCTCTACACTCTCTTTTTCTTCAACAAGAGGTTCCTCTGATGACTCTTCTTGAGTGACGGTTGAAACAGGTTGATGTGTGGCTGCAATCCGCTCTTTAAGCTCTTGGTAATAAGCCTCCATGTCAGAGATCTTTTGCTCGTCCCGATCTTGGGAAACAACTTTTGGCTCCTCTGTATCAGCTACTTCTTGCTCTTTGTTTTCCGTCACTTCTTCAGAAGTCGGAAGGACTTTTTCTGTCTTTTCTTTTTTACCAAATAAACGATCAAATAATCCCATTTATTCACTCTCCTTTAGCACATAATTTTCAATTGCCCATGCGACAGCGTCTTGGTCGTTCGTCATAGGGGCAACAAGAGTTGCGACTTCCTTTACTTCTGGCACTGCATTTCCCATAGCTACCCCAAGTCCAGCCCACTGGATCATGGACAGATCGTTGGCTTCATCTCCACAGGCCATGACTTGATCCGCCTCAAAGCCCAAGAAGGTAGCCAATGCTGCTAAACCCCTTGCCTTATGAACATCTTTGGGGCACCATTCCAGTAGCATATCCCGAGATTTAAAAATTTCATAGTTTTGAAAGAGCTCAGGCTTTATCTGTGCAATAGCTGAATCCAAAAATTCTTGATCAAAAGCGGTCACACACTTGTTGTAGGAGATGGTCGCTGGCAAGTCATTCGCATCCACCTCAATAAAGTTCAAGTACGGATTGTAACGGGAGTATAGAGACTTCCGATCCGCATGAATCTCATAAACGGTTCCCTCACTGATGGCATCAAGAGGAAGGCCTAGACGAGCTGTTTCATCATGGATACGATCGACATCTTCTTTCGTAAAAACGATTTTCGAAAGGATCTCACCATTGTTTCGCTGCACCAAGCCACCGTTGAAGGTAATCGTATACTCTTCTTTGAGACCGGCTGTTCCCAATTCTTCCAAAAGAAAATCCATGGCTTTCAAGGGACGACCAGTGGTCAATACCACTTTGATACCTTGAGCCCGTGCAGCAGCAAGGGCCGCCCGATTACGAGTAGAAATCTTTTTTTCAGAATTAAGCAGGGTCCCATCTAAATCCAGTGCAATCAAGGCAATCTGACTCATAGTACTTCCTCCATATAACGCAGAACAGAACCAGTAGCATGGTGGCCAATGACTGTTTCAGCAATGGCCAAGATTTCAGGGCGGGCATTCTCAGGCGCTACAGGATGGCCGACGACCTGCATCATATGGAGGTCATTTAAATTATCTCCAAAAGCCATGACCTGATCCATCGAAATTCCTAATTTATCCGCTAAAGCCGTAATTGCTACGCCTTTGTCGACATAATCGAGGACAATATCAATGGATTCAAATCCTGTCGTCATCGCTTTGACACCGGGGATATGCTCATTGACCCATTTTTCTCCTTCAAAGACAAGGGCTGGATCAAAATTGGTAGTTAATTTAAAGATATCATCTTGAATGTCCGCTAAGCTCTTGATCTTTTGGATATTTTCATTGTAGTGTTGGCTCAAGGCCAAATAATCAGAGTCTACCGTTTCCAAAACATAACTCCCTTTTTTCCCTGTCAAGAGAACCTTGTTGGGATCCGCATAGGGAGAGGATTTCAAAGCTTCAAAAACACCCAAATAAAAGTCTTTGGACATGGTGGCTTCATAGAGATCTTCTCCATGAAATTCCACCACACTGCCATTTTCAGCGATAAAAATCATTTGGTCTTGAAACTCTTTAAAAAGGGTCTTTAGCGAAAGCAGGGCACGCCCACTTGCTGCAGCAAAATACACTCCCTTTTCCTTGCAACTCGCTAATACCTTGCCTAATAGGGCTTGATCGTACTGATGTTTGTCATTTAGAAAGGTTCCATCCATATCCGTAGCGATCAATTTGATATCATTATTCTTCATTTTCTAAGTCTTTCAATTTTACTGAGACGATTTTAGAAACTCCTGATTCCTGCATGGTCACACCGTAGATGGAATCAGCTGCTGACATGGTTCCCTTCCGGTGGGTCACGACGATAAATTGGCTTTCCTTATCAAAGCGATTGAGGTAATCACCAAATCGTTTGACATTGGCTTCATCCAGAGCCGCCTCTACCTCATCTAGAATCACAAATGGAATGGTCTTGACGCGAATAATCGAGAACAAGAGGGCCAAGGCTGACAAGGCTTTTTCTCCACCACTCATGAGGTTTAAGGATTGGATCTTTTTACCAGGTGGTTGCACAGAAATCTCAACACCAGCTGTCAGAAGATCTGGCTCTGTCAGGATCAAATCAGCAGAACCCCCACCAAACATTTGACGGAAAGTAACCTTAAAGGATTCACGAATGGCTTCAAAGGTTGATTTAAAGCGTTCCTTGACTTCATCATTCATGTCGTTGATGGTAGACATGAGCATATTTTTAGCTTCCAAGACGTCCTCTCGTTGGCTAGAAAGGAAATCAAAGCGCCCCTTCACCTCATCGTACTGCTCGATCGCGTCCACATTGACAGGACCCAGCGCCTTAATGTCTTTTTCGATGCTCTTGAGCTGGTTTTCAGCTGCCGCAAGATTTTCAACAGGTTTGGCCTGTTCTTTGGCTTGGTCAAAGCTTTGCATGAATTCATCGGTAATTTGCGTTAAGAGCTTGTTCAAGCGGTCTGCATGCTTTTCACGTGTCGCTTCAGCCTTAGCTTGTTGACGAATCCACTCTTCGTTTTTCTTGCGCGCTTGTTCCATCTGTTCTGCCACATCTTCGGCCTGGCCTTCTAAATCATCCAGCTCAAAGCGTTTTCGAATGATCCCTTGTTCCAAATCCGTTTTCTTGGCTTGTGCCTGTGTCAATTGGTTGGCTAGCTGCTCTACATCGACTGTCTGAACTTGGGCCTCGCCTTGTTCAATCAGCAATTGCAACTGATGCTCTTCTACTTCCAACTGAGTGATCGTTTCTTCCAAACGACGAGCATCTGTTTGCTCGTAACTTTGTTGACTTTTATATTCCGTCTGTTGGAGTCGCAGTTCTGCCAATTGCTCTTGCAGGTTTTGTACTTTTTGTTGTAGGACATCCTTGTCCGACTTCATGGTTTCAATGTCGCGGTTCAAGTTTTCTTTTTGAAGCTCAATCGCTGCCAATTGCTCGGTAAGGGACTCCTGCTCTTCTTGGAGAGATTGGGTCGCATCTGTTGCCAATTCTAACTTCAAAGCTTCTAATAATTCCTGAATTTCTTGCAGTTGCTCTTGGCTTTGTTGGTAAGCCAATTGGGCCCGCTGTTGCTCCAGACGCGCTTGCTCACCCTGACTTTGAATAGAGGCCAAGTATTCTTGCGCCTGCTTGAGCAGATTGTCCTTGGTCTCTACCTCCTGCTCTGCTTCTCTTAAACGAGCATCCAGAGCTTGCATTTCCTGTTTCAAACTATCCAATTCTGGTTTGACAAAGACCGTATTTTGGGAACGATTAGCACCACCTGCGTATGATCCTCCGGTCCGCAATTCGGTCCCATCCAGGGTCACAATCCGAACTTGATAGTTGGCTTTACGAGCCGCCTCACGCGCATGCTCCGTCGTATCAAAGATGGCCGTTACTCCAAGCAAATTTTGAAAAATCTGTTCAAACCGATTCTCATACGTCACCAGGTCACTGGCAATTCCAAGAAATCCTACACTGGTTTGAATCAACTCCATATTCCGCGGAGAGAGTTGACGGGCTTTGATCGTCGTTAGCGGAAGGAAGGTTGCCCGTCCTAAGCGATTTCGTTTCAAGAAATCAATCGCTCGTGTTGCCGCCTTTTCATCTTCGACAATGATCTGTTGGCTACTAGCTCCCAGAGCAATTTCAAGCGCTGTTTGGTAGTCTTTTGAAAAACTCAAATTCTCACTAACAGCCCCGCAGATGCCTCCTAGACGTTCTGCTTCTTGTAAGACGCTCTTGACGCCTGCATAGAAGTTACTATGATTTTTCTGAATAGCTTCCAAACTATTGATTCGCGCCCGTTTGTTTTTGCTCTCATCCATCAAGTCAAACATAGCCGTTTGAGCCTCTTGGTAGGCAGCTTTGGCCTGCTCCACTTTTACTAGCTGATCTTGGTATTCTGCTAATAGGCCTTTGACCGTCGCTTGTGCCTGATCCAACTCTTCCAATTGTCGAACTTCTTTTTCCTTGGCAGCTTCAAAATTGGATTGGGCCTTGGTCAAGTCCTCTTGACGATGGCTAGATTCTTGTAGGAGCGCTTGGATTCGGCTCTCAATCGCTGTCCGCTCATTTGATTTTTCAGCCTCTGTCTGTAAGAGCGCCACATACTGCTCACGTAGATGCTCAATGACTTGTTCCGGATCTTCTTCGTAGTTGGCTAATTCTTTTTCCAACTGCTCTTGTTGCTGACGGTTCTCTGTCAACTTTTGTTGAAGAGTTGCTAGCGTCTCTTGTTTTTGAACCAGCTCTTGTTTCGCTTCTTCCAGACGGGCCAAAACAGCATGCAGTCGCTCTAGATTTTCCTTGCGACTATGAGCTGCTTGACTCGATTGCAACTTAGCCACTTCGATTTGCTTTTCCAAATCACTGATCAAACGAGTGACCTCTAGCAAGCTCGCCTGATCCTCAGTCAAGCTTTCATCCAACTGATGGCGGGCGTTCTTGATGCGGACATTGTCTTCTTCTAGAATCTGACGACGTTGGTAATAAGAGGACAACTGTTCTTGAATGGCTTTTTCTTCTTGGTCCGCCTTTTCATAAAGGTCCTTTGTCAGATCGACTTGGGCAACCAAAACATCCAGCAAGAGTACCTGGCGTTCTTGGTCTAATTCCAAGAAACGACGAGCAACCGTCGCTTGCTTTTCAAGAGGCTGGATCTGTCCTTCTAATTCATAGAGAATATCTTCCAGACGGTCCAAATTCTCCTGAGTTTGATTCAGCTTGGTCTCTGTTTCCTTGCGACGCGTCTTAAATTTCAAGACACCAGCTGCTTCTTCAAAGATGGCCCGGCGTTCTTCCGGTTTGGAGTTAAAGATCTCCTCCACCCGACCTTGAGAGATGATGGAGAAGGAATCTCGTCCCAAGCCAGTATCCATGAACAAATCATGCACATCTCTGAGACGTACTTTCTTACCATCTATCTTATACTCACTGTCTCCTGAGCGATAAATATGGCGTTCGACCCGAATTTCTTTCCCCGCTTGCTGGATAAAACTGTCCTGGTTGTCCAAAACAACCGTTACACAAGCATAATTCAAGGGTTTTCTCGCTTCTGTCCCTGCAAAAATGACATCGGGCATCTTGCCCCCACGTAAACTCTTGACACTGGATTCCCCCAGGGCCCAGCGCAAGCTCTCCGTAATATTTGATTTTCCAGATCCATTAGGCCCTACAACGGCAGTGACCCCTTTGTCAAACACGACTTTTGTCTTATCCGCAAAGGATTTAAAGCCTTGGATTTCAATCTCTTTTAGATACATGGCCCATCATTCCTCGTTTCAACTGCATTGCGGGCTGCTTCTTGCTCCGCTAATTTCTTGGAGCGACCATGACCACGACCTAGAGTTTTGCCGTTAGCGAATACTTCCACCTCAAACTCTTTGGCATGAGCAGGACCCGACTCACTAATCACTCGGTATTGGATCTCCACGTCCCCATGAACCTGCAACAGTTCTTGCAGACGAGTCTTGTAGTCGATGACTTGGGAAAATTGACCCGTTTCAACCTTGGGAATCATGACCTGATAGATGAAGCGTTTGACAGCGTCCACCCCTTTATCCAGCAACAAAGCACCTAAAAAGGCTTCAAATAAATCGCCAAGAATGGTATCACGATCCCGGCCTCCTGATTTTTCTTCGCCTTTGCCCAGTTTGATATAGAGATCAAACTGGCAATCCCGGGAAAATCCAGCCAGACTTTCTTCACGGACAATCATGGAACGAAATTTAGACAAATCTCCTTCCGGTCTGTTGGGGTGTTCCTTGTACAAATATTCGGAAATAACCAATTGAAGAACAGCGTCTCCTAAAAATTCCAAACGTTCGTTATGTGAAATTTTTAAGAGGCGATGCTCATTGGCATAAGAGGTGTGTGTAAAAGCTGTATCTAATAAACTGCTATCTGAAAAAACGATCTGAAACCGTTCCAATAACAGGGCTTGTAATTTCTCCATGGAAAGCCTACTTTCTAATAAATTCATACTTCTTAAGTATACCAAAAAAGAAGCACGAACGCACTTCTTTTCCTAGTTCTAGGGCCTGAATTCTCTATTTTTACTCAGGATGTTCTTCTGTTGGTTTTTCCGGCTTATTGGGGATCACTTTTAAGAGATAAAAGGTGATAAAAATCGTCAAAGCTCCTAAAGCAAGCTTCACCCAAATAATCGGTGCCAGATAGATGGAAATGCCCATCAGAATGTAGATCTGAAGAAGGATCCATTTCTTCCGTTCTTTGGCAATCGATTTGGTCTCTCGGTAATCCGCTACATAGGCCTGATAAAGCTTGGTTTGGTAGAGCCACTTTTCAAAGCGTTTGGAACTTTTGGCAAAGCAAGCCATCGACAGCAGTAAAAAGGGGGTTGTCGGTAAAATTGGCAAAGGAATTCCAATAATTCCTAGTCCCAATGATATAAAACCAATCGTAAGATAAACAAGGCGCATTTTCTTCTCCTTTGCATGATGCGTTTTAGAATCATACCATTCTATCAAAACTGCATCGTACTTTAAATTAAAATCGTCTATATAGAACAACAGTCACTTGATTCAAATATTTAGGAGCTAGTATAGTTTTTATGAGATGAGTGATCTCTTTTCAATCTCACCATTATAAAACTCTTGAATCTCACCATAGGAAACTATCTTTTGATTTTTCCCGTTGATACTCCATTTTGATGGTATATAGAGATCCTCATAGACAGATTTTCCAACAGGAATAAATTCTGACTCAAGATCCAGTAATTCCTTCCCATTTGTAATCATTCCATTATCAGACTTTATCACCTTATAAGCAAAACTGTCTTTCTTTGAAAATAAGTCAAAAGCGGACGGGTTATTATTTTTTAGATTGATATTTCCTTTGTAAGTATCTGCTTTCCAAAAGCTATTTCCAAGCTGTTTAACTCCTGCTGAAAAAGCTTTATTGGAATTTAACTCAAGAGCAATTCTTCCGTTCTCCTTTAGTTCTTCATTTGTTTTTTCACCATCAATTTTCAGCGTTTTTAAATTCAATAGAAAATAACGGTAATTTTTTTCGCTATTTACAGTTAGCACTGCATAATCGTTACTCTCAAATTTTCTAAGAGTTGATAAATAACCGATCAATTCAAAACCATCGTTACCCAAGTAGTCAACTAATTTCTGCCAAACATTAACTTCTTTCTTGTTTGCTTTTTGATTAGCTAAATTATAAATATCAAGATAAAAGTATTCATCTGACTTCATCTTTTTGGTCACGCTTGAATGTCTCACTTTTGCTCTTTGTCTAACCAAATAATCTGAATTTACAGTCACCCAGCTAGCATTTGTTGTGGCAGACTGCGACTCTTCTTTTTCCTTTTTATTAAAATCCCACTCTACGACAATCCCATTATGATCATTGATAAATTCAAAATTTTTGATTTCTGCTTGGGGATTGTAAATGAAAAATTCTTTAGAGTTTCCAGTATCATCTGATATTTTGGAATTCTTTTCTTTTTTACCACAACCAATTACTGCTATCAAGGATATCATTATTAAAGTTGTTTTATACATTAATTTCGACAAATCAATACTCCTTCCGTTTTATGGATCGCCTCAGGATTCCTTTCCCTTTTAGAAATTCAAAACTAATCCCTAGTTGACTTACTAGCTTTTGCTAATCCTTTCTCAATTTTTTAAAAAAGCAACTAACACCACAGCATAGACTAGAAGAAGCAAGGTCCCATAAAGGATTCCAGCCCATTTATAATAGCGATTCACACCACAATAACGCTCCACATAAGCTCTACTCGGTTTTTCAGGATCATACCAAACCGTCATCGAAGAGCAAAGTGGAAATTGGGTCTGAAGGGCTGTATTGAAAGAAACAAATGAATTTCGATAAAAGGTAATCGAATTGGCTAACATATCTTCTCTAGTATAGATGTTTGGCACATTTCTAGGTCCCCATGGAGTCGAGATCGTTTTTACCAGAAAATAACGAAAAGATTTTTTATAAGCCATGCCATTTACCTCATATTCAACAATCGGAGGATTTCCCCCTCGAAAGCGATTATAGCCCACAACGGTTCCTTTGATCGATGATGTAGCAAGCCGAACCATCTTTTTATAACGGAAATAAAGATAAAAATAAGTCCCACTCAAAAAAACCAAGGCTAAAAAGATAACTATAGTTGAGAACCAAAACAGTAGCATTTTAGTTGACATTTATTTCTCCAATCACTCTACAGTGTTCACATCTAACATTAGAAGCAGCATATTATTGACGCTTCAATAGTTTAAGAATCTTTCTAGTCTTAATTTCCTGATGAAAATGTATCACACAAGCAAAAGCCAGTAGATAAATCATCAGACATAAAAAATCAGTTTCTCTAATATAAGTAGCCAAGAAAAAAATCCCTAAAAAAGCAAAAAGAAGCTTCATAATAAAAATTGCAAGCACCTTTGCTCTGAGTGTTTTGCGCTCTTTTTCCTTCAAAATAACTGTTTTCCAACCAGTTCTCAGATCTTTTTTTCTCGCCTTCGCTATCATCAACATTCCGAAAACTATCAGAGTTCCAATCATTGCAATACCGATATTGATCGTATACAGTAATCCCCCAAAGGCTGCATTTAAAGCACTAGCAATTCCTTTTAAAAGAAAGACTGCAAGTGGAGCAGCAACCATTATCCAATTCGAAGTATTTTTTTGATCTTGATATTTGAAATACTTCGTTTTCTTCATCAAAATAAATCCATTTCGAATCCAAATAACCGATATATGTTTTCACAATTAACATTTCTCCGTCAATTTATTAATGAGATAAAGTACTCCTATCATACACGAATTTTGGCTAAAGAGCAAATTCATCACTAGATATAGAAATCCTCGAATAAGCATACAAAAAACCAGTCGCAGCTGGTCCTATAATGTAGACAAACTATTTAAAAGTGAAATAAGTTAATCAATTCTGCAAAGAAATGAAAAATGAGTTCCGAGTTTTAGATTAAATCAAGAAAATACCAAAACTTTCCGCTGTGAGAAAAGTGCCTGAAACGTTATAGTTTCAGGCACTCGGAATTATTGAGACCTTGGGCTCAATAATTAGTCATGGAACTTCATAGAAGTTCGCTGACGTCCGTACTCACCTAAGGAAAGTTTTCAAGTTGACTATGTCTTCAGTCTGAAATTCCCCTTAGGTGGCTCTCCATCTTATATCTTCGTCAATGGAGTCGCGGTGTCTGGCGAGGTATCCAGCACTTCAAAATCATGACCGACTGCTAGATCTGCCCAAGCCAGTTGGTTCTCCATGGTCATATGGGCCAATTCTTTGATATTGTTCTCTTTTGACAAATGCCCCAGATAAATCTTCTTGGTGCGATTTCCCAAGGTCCGGATCATGGCATCTGCCCCATCTTCATTTGAAAGGTGACCCAGATCAGATAAAATCCGTTGCTTCAAGCGCCAAGCATACGAACCTGCTCGAAGAATTTCCACATCATGATTGGACTCAATCAAATAGCCATCTGCATCCGCGACGATTCCAGCTAAGCGATCGCTCACATAGCCCGTATCCGTCAGCAAGACAAAGCTCTTCCCATCCTTCATCAAGCGATAAAATTGAGGGGCTGCTGCATCATGGCTAACACCAAAGCTCTCAATATCAATATCTCCGAAAGTCTTAGTTTTGCCCATCTCAAAGATATGCTTTTGAGCATCATCGACCTTGCCTAGATACTTGGTTCCTTCCATGGCCTTCCAAGTAGCTTCATTAGCATAGAGATCCATTCCATACTTCCGCGCTAAAACACCCACACCATGGATATGGTCTGAGTGTTCGTGCGTAATCAAAATGGCATCTATGTCTTCTGGTTTGCGATCAATTTCAGCCAATAGTCCCGTAATCTTTTTTCCAGATAAGCCTGCATCAATGAGCAGTTTTTTCTTTGGTGTCTCCAGATAAAAAGAATTTCCACTGGAACCAGATGCTAAAATACTATACTTAAATCCCTTTTCTGTCATTGACTCCTTACTCTTCCTCTTCTGAATCCCAGTCATCGTCTTTGATCGCATCCTTGTCATATGGCAAGACAATGGTAAAGGTCGAGCCCTTGCCATACTCACTCTTGGCCCAAATAAAGCCTTTGTGCTGCTTGATGATTTCTTTCGCAATGGCTAGGCCTAGACCAGTTCCACCTTGGGCCCGGCTGCGCGCCTTATCCACTCGATAAAAGCGGTCAAAAATACGAGGCAAATCTTTCTTTGGAATTCCCAATCCCTCATCAGAGATGGAAATAATCAACTGAGCATCTGTCGTTTTCATCCCGACTCTAATCGTCCCACCATCCGGTGAATACTTGATCGCATTATTCAGGAGATTGTCGATCACCTGCGTCATTTTGTCAGTATCAATTTCGACCCAGATCGGTGTAATTGGATACTCTCGAATGAGTTCATACTTTTTGGTATCCTCTTGCGATTGACTCTTGATCTTGTCAAATCGGTTCAAAATAAAGGTGATAAAGGCTGTAAAGTTAGTTAACTCAATCTCCAATTGACTGGTTTCGTTGTCAATGCGAGACAGGCTTAAAAGGTCTGTCACCATCCGCATCATCCGGTTTGTTTCATTGAGCGAAACCTTGACAAAGTCCGGTGCAACGGGCTCAAATATAGCTCCATCGTCCAAGGCTTCCAAGTAAGATTTGACACTGGTCAATGGGGTCCGCAATTCATGGCTGACATTGGAGACAAAGAGACGCCGTTCACGTTCTTCCTTGTCCTGCTCTGTCGTGTCATGCAAGACTGCTACTAGACCAGAGATAAATCCTGATTCCCGACGAATCAAAGCAAACCGCACTCGCAAGCTCAAATATTCCCCATTTTCATCCTGGGAATCGATGGTCAACTCAGGCACTTCGGTAATCAAGGTTCGCAGATCATAGTCCTGCCCAATCGAGAGCAAATCCAAAATACTCGTATTCAAGACTTCTTCTGGATGAATATTTAATTGCTTGGCAGCCATTTCATTGACCATAATGATCTGCCCACGACGATTGGTCGCAAGCACCCCATCTGTCATATAAGAAAGGATACTGGTCAAGCGCTTGGTTTCCTGCTCCAAGTTTTCATGCGTGAGCCGAATCACCTCTGACAAATCATTGATACTATTGGTCATATCGGTCAATTCTGGGCTTCCTTGCATGTCAACAACTTCGGAATAGTCCCCTGCGATCAAATCCTTAATTTTGGCATTTAGTTGTCTCAACTTTACATTGTCCTTGCGGTTCTCCAATAAGAACAAGGCTACGACGATCATAAAACCAATCGTAATCAGGACAAATACAAAGTTTGATGACATAACAAATTGTTTTAATTGATCAATCATTGTTTCTCATGTAATACCCAACACCACGGCGGGTCAAGATATACTCAGGACGTCCTGGTGTGTCTTCGATTTTTTCACGCAAGCGACGAACCGTCACGTCCACTGTCCGAACATCTCCAAAGTAATCATAGCCCCAAACGGTTTCAAGAAGATGCTCCCGTGTCATCACTTGTCCAACATGGGTCGACAAGTGATAAAGCAATTCAAACTCCCGATGGGTTAGATCCAATTCTTTATTGCCTTTTTGAACCAAGAAAGCATCTGGAAGAATGTGAAGATCTCCAATGACAATCTCAGTGTCGGCATCATTTTCAAGCTGAGGATCCGCAGCAAATTCAGAACGACGCAACAAGGCCTTCACACGCGCCTGCAATTCACGATTTGAGAACGGCTTAGTCACGTAGTCATCCGCCCCAATCTCAAGACCGATGACCTTATCAAACTCCGTATCCTTGGCAGAAAGGACAATAATCGGAACATTGCTAGTCTTACGAATCGTACGCGCCACTTCCAAACCATCAATCTCTGGCAACATCAAGTCCAAAATCATAATATCTGGATTTTCAGCAGCAAAAACTTCCAAGGCTTCCCGACCATCAAAAGCCGTCAAGACTTCATAGCCTTCTTTCGCCATGTTGAATTTAATAATATCTGAAATCGGTTTTTCATCATCAACTACTAATATTTTTTTCATCTTACATACCTGTTTCTAATGCTTCTTTTCCTAATCAAATCTCTATCTTCTTATTATATCAAACTTATGCAGAAATGTGGAGCCTCAATGGCTAGACTTTCAAATAAAAGCATGAAAAAAAGACTGAGATCGTTCCATCTCAATCTTTTCTTTGTTCATTATTTCTCAACACGAGATTTGTTGGCGATATCAGCTAGGATTGCTGCTGCAAACTCATCATGTTTAAACATTAAAACGGTCTCTTCTTTCAGAGGAGATACCGTTCTTCCTTCTTTGAATAAAGAATCTAAAATTTCTGGCTTTCTCTATCTGTTCAATTGATAGATTTCTTCAGAGAAAGACTGTAAAATTTTTGATATAATATCAAGGATGGACTGATGGATATTTAAAAGATAATGTTCAAAAAAATTATAAGTGAGAATTAAAAATATGTCAGTTTGGACAGAAGTCTCTCTACCATCATCCATGTAGAAACAAGATTATATGAAATAAAAGGAATAACCAATGACCGGAAACTATTCAACACGTGAATTCCGCGAGAAACTATATGATGACCTTCATGTTCGATTAAGAGATACAGTGATTTTGATGTGTTCGATTTTTATTGCCTCTATAGGTCTAAATATGAATTCAACAGCTGTCATTATTGGAGCCATGCTGATTTCCCCTCTTATGACACCGATTGTTGGACTGGGGTTTGGTTTAGCTATTTTTGATACGCGTTTAATCAAGCAATCTCTAGAGGTTTTATTTACTCAAGTATTGGTCAGTTTGCTTGTCTCGACTCTGTATTTCTGGATTTCTCCCTTATCTTATGCAAGTAGCGAGTTGATTGCACGAACCTCTCCAACCATTTGGGATGTTCTCATTGCTATTGCTGGTGGTATAGCAGGTGTCATTGGTTCAAGGAAAAAAGAAGCAAACAATATCGTGCCTGGAGTAGCCATTGCAACAGCTCTGATGCCACCTATCTGTACTGCAGGCTATGGTTTAGCTAATGGAAATGTGCGATTTTTATTTGGGGCTCTCTATCTTTTCTTGATTAACTGTGTCTTTATCATGCTAGCCAACATTGTTGGAACAAGAATTATGATGAGAAAATCTCCCTTAAGTTCATTTAAAGAGCTAAACATTAAAATAAGAATTGGGTTGATCTCCTTGATTGTATTATTGGTTCTTCCAGCCAGCTATTCAGCAGTCACTCTGACGATGGATCAAGCACGAAAAGAAGGGATCAAACAGTTTGTAGGAAAAGAGTTCGCCAATCATACGGTCATTAATCAAGTCTACAAGTCTAGGGATAATGAATTGGTCTTGACAGTTGTTGGAGATCCGATTTCAGAAGAAGAATTAGAAACCATTCGCCAAAAACAAGCCTCTTACGGTATTCAATCTGTTCAATTGAAAGTCAATCAAGTCCATAATTCGACAAAATTAGATAGTGAGACGGCCAAGGAATTTTACGAAAACATTGACAAGTATATCGATCAAAAACTCTCTGAAAAAGATTCACAAAACGATCTCGTAAAAGAAAATGAGGCAGACAAGGACTGAGGATAGTCAACTTATCTAACTCATGGAAGCAAATCTTGGGAGGATATCCTATATCCAAAAGTTAATGGATAGAAAGGATTGTTGATGAGGATACTATTTGTGGTGGTTTGATCAATCACTACTAGCTCAGCTTAATCAAAATGTAAAAAAGCAACAACTATTTCAGTTGTTGCTTTTTAGGTGGCTGGAAATCTTAACCCAGCTTTTATCTCTTATTTTTCAACACGTGATTTGTTAGCGATATCTGTAAGAATCAATTCTACAAATGAGTCTACTGGCATGGTTTCTGTTTCTTTTTGACCATAACGGCGGACGTTGACAGCATTTTCTTCCATTTCCTTGTCCCCAACGATCAATTGGTAAGGAATCTTTTGCGTTTGAGAAGCACGAATCTTGAACTGCATTTTTTCATTGCGTTCATCGACATCGACACGGACACCACGGTCACGAAGTTTCTTCGCTACTTCCCAAGCGTAGTCCACGTGTTTTTCGTTTGAAACAGGAATCACAGTGACTTGGTGAGGAGCAAGCCATGTTGGAAAGGCTCCCTTGTAGTTTTCAATCAGGATAGCTGTGAAGCGTTCCATTGTTGAGATAACTCCACGGTGAATCATAACTGGACGGTGTTCTTCGCCATCAGCTCCGATATAGTGAAGGTCAAATCGTTCTGGTAACAAGAAGTCAAGCTGGATAGTAGAAAGGGTTTCTTCTTTTCCAAGAGCTGTCTTCATTTGGATATCTAATTTTGGTCCGTAGAAGGCTGCTTCCCCTTCAGCTTCGTAGTATTCAACGCCCATGTCGTCAACGGCTGCCTTCAACATGCGTTGAGCATTTTCCCACATTTCATCGTTGTCAAAGTATTTGTGCTTATCTGCAGGGTCACGATAAGACAAACGGAAGCGGTAATCCGTTAAGTTGAAATCTTCATAGACATCGATGATCAATTGAAGGATTTTCTTGAATTCATCTTCAATTTGTTCTGGTGCAACGAAGGTATGTCCATCATTAAGAGACATTTCACGCACGCGTTGAAGACCTGTAAGGGCACCTGATTTTTCATAACGGTGCATCATCCCAATTTCAGCGATACGGATTGGCAATTCACGATAAGAGTGCACATGGTGTTTGTAGACTTCGATGTGGTGTGGACAGTTCATTGGACGAAGGACAAATTCTTCCCCATCTCCCATATCCATTGGAGGAAACATGTCTTCACGGTAGTGATCCCAGTGACCTGAAGTCTTGTACAGTTCAACAGAAGCAATTGGTGGAGTGTAAACGTGTTGGTAGCCCGCAGCGACTTCCTTGTCCACGATATAGCGTTCGAGGATACGGCGAATCGTTGCACCGTTTGGCAACCAGAATGGAAGACCTTGACCAACTTCTTGAGAAATCATGAACAAATCAAGTTCTTTCCCAAGTTTACGGTGGTCACGTTCTTTGGCTTCTTCACGCATTTGAAGATAGTCCTTCAAATCTTTCTTGTCAAACCAAGCTGTACCGTAAATCCGTTGCATCATAGCATTGTCACTATTTCCACGCCAGTAAGCACCCGCAACATTCAAGAGGTGGAAGATTTGGATACGACCAGTTGATGGCACGTGAGGGCCACGGCAAAGGTCTACGTATTCACCTTGACGGTAGATGGTCAAGCCACCCGCATCTTCAGAGTGTTCTTCAATCAATTCCAATTTGTAAGGATCGTTTTTGAAGATTTCACGCGCTTCATCCTTAGTCACTTCTTCCCGAATAGATGGGAAGTTTTCCTTCACGATTTTCTTCATTTCTTCTTCGATACGAGGAAGATCTTCATTAGAGATTTGACCTGCTTGGTTGTCTGTATCGTAGTAGAATCCATCTTCAATAGCTGGGCCGACACCCAAGTGGATATCTGGGAAGAGGCGACGAGCTGCTTGAGCGAACAAGTGAGCCGCTGAGTGACGCAAGATGGAAAGAGCATCTTCGTGATCAGGTGTCACGATTTCGATGCTTCCATCTTCAGTGATGGCACGAGTTGTGTCGATGAGTTTGCCGTTGAATTTACCAGCAAGAGCTTTTTTAGCTAGAGAATTGCTGATGGATTGAGCAATGTCAAAAGTTGTCACGCCAGATTCGAATTCACGAACAGCGCCATCTGGGAAAGTAATTTGAATCATGATGTTCTCCTTAAATTAATTTCGTAAGTAATGTTTGGAAAGAGGTGCCTGCAAGCAGAGGATGAATAGAAAAAAGCGACATCCTCAAAAGGACGTCGCAACGTGGTTCCACCTTCATTTATGTTCCTCAAAAAAGAGGGACACCTCTGATTGGCTCTAACGTGGCCACCGTTTTATGTTTGCATAAAAGGAATACGAGTAGTCCCAAACCTATCCTCTACGCGATTTCCAGCTTCACGCGCTCTCTATTAGATTTCCTAGATTTGATATGTCTCTGACAGTTATTATAGCACGATTGAAAAATTTTGCAAGAAAAAGTTTTATTTTCAATCAAAGAAATGCGTGATTTTACGGATTTTCTTGACTTGTTTGACCGAAGCCTTCATCATTTTCACAGATCCATTGACCGGAAGAGCAATGACCTTGGTTGGAATTTTAACAATTTTCTTAGACATCCGTTTCATACGACCTTGTTCTGGAGTGATATCATTTGTAAAATCTTTGGAAATGATTTTATCCAGGTAAAATTCGTAGACCCGACGACCAAAGGTCGCTGCGGAAATATCATCGATCTTTGCAGCCCATTTGGCCTCATCGATTGTAGGTTTTGCTTCAATTGCTTCTATAATAGCGGCTGCTAGATCACTTTCTTCATAGAAAAGTTTTCCAAACATGGGATCATCAATCACATGGTCCAGATAAGGATTGCCATGCGCAATAACGGGCGTGCCACTAGCGATACTTTCCAAATAGGTCAAACCTTGGGTCTCACTAGTAGATGCCGAAATAAAGAAGTCCGCCGCCTTATAGTAGAGAGCCGTCTCATTTGGCGGAATCATCCCCGTAAAGATCACCGCATCTGAAATTTCGAGCTTGGCGGCCTGCTTTTTCAAATCATCCAGATAAGGGCCATCCCCAGCAACGATCAACTTAACCTTAGAATTGACCTTGAGGACATCAGGAAGAGCTGCAATAACGGCCTGGATGTTCTTTTCATAAGAGACCCGCGACAGGCTCAACAAGAGTGTTTCATCTTCTGCTACTTCATATTTTTCACGCAGAGCCGCTGTCTCTGTCGAGGTGATCTCTGGTCGGTCAAATTTAGCCAGATCAATCCCTGTCGGAATAATGCGTTTTTCCGCCTTCACCTTGTACTTTTGAAGCAAGTCATAGACGATCTCACTCGGGCAGATCACTCCGTCCAGATCATTCATGTAACTTCTCACAATGTATTTGACCATACTTGGGCGAATGACCATGCCTCGAGCAATGTAACGAACATAGTCCTCATACTGGGTATGGTAGGTATGGATGACTGGAATTCGCAACTCGCGTCCAATCCACACTCCCAAAAGGCCCAATGAAAACTCTGTCTGGGTATGGATGATATCCAACTGGTATTGCTTGGCAATGGCAAGTGCCTTTGAGAAGCCACGATAGGCAACTCGACGGTCCTTAAAGGCGAAGAAAGGCACACTTGGAATCCGAATGATCTGCCAATCTTCATAGCGGTTCACATCTTTATCGGTCGTTGTAAAAATGAAGACCGTGTGACCCAATTTTTCTAATTCTGTTTTGAGCGTCCGAATACTGGTCGCAACTCCCGACACTTGCGGGAAATAGGTATCTGTAAATAACCCTACACGCATCTTACATCTCCAAAACTGTTTGATAGGCTTCGACCAATTGATGGGCCACTAAGTCGATCGAGCGACTTTCAGCAACCTTGTAGCCAGCCTCCCGCTTGTCCACTTGTCCATTCAAGACCTTGTTCAAGGAATCCACAAATTCATCCACATTGTGGCACAATTCAGATGAGCTCTCGTCGATCCAGCCATTGTAAACGGGAATATCTCGCAAGACTGTATGCTGATGGCTAGCCAAGGCTTCTAAAACAACAATTCCTTCTGTTTCCTCATAGGATGGGAAGAAGAAAGCATCTGAACCCGTCATGGCCCCTTGGAAGACCGCCCCCTTGAAATAGCCAGGGAATTCCACATTACTAGGATGATCCTTTTCCACCAAACGGCGGATCTTACGCGGAATGATCCATTTGTTGATAGAACCTAGCCAAATAAAGCGCACATTCGGCATACGACGAGCGACTTCGACGAAATCTTCGATTCCTTTACGTTTAAAATAAAGCCCAGCACAGATGACAACCTTTTGGCCTTCTTGGATCTTGAAATGCTTACGAAAGACTTCTTCTTTCTTGGGATCTTTTTTATATTTTTCCAAATCAATCCCATTGGAGACGGCAATGATCGGAGTCGTCACTCCATAGGACTGGATCAAGTGTTTGGAATACTCAGAAGGCGTGATGACATAGTCTGCCTTTTGGTACATATGAGCCAAATACTTTCCAAACAAGGGCGCAAAAAGGTTAGATCCAATAAAGGAATTCTCAAAATCCTCACGGGTTGAATGGCCATGCATGATGACTTTTTTTCCACGACGTTTTGCTGCATGGAGCAAGAGAAAACTCCGAGGTCCATAAGTATTGATATGCACCACATCATAATCTCCCAAAATATCTGTCGTATAGGGAATTCCAGCCAAATCAAGTGCATGCATTTGGTGCTGCAAGGCTCGACCAATTCCTGATTTTTGTAATACGGATTTTCCTTCTAAATACAGTAAAACTTTCATACCTTCTATTATACCGAAATAAAGAGTGCCCAGCAAGTCTCTACCTGTATAGAGTATAAAAAAGAGAGAGTGGGACAGAAATCGGTCATTCGTTAGAATTCGATTTCGTCGTCCCACCTCCGCACAGTTGAGTAGGGCTGTAAAAGCTGATGAAATCAGCGTAGTAGAGCCCACTCAACCACTGCGTCTTGCTCGACAATCCAAAAACAATTAAGAGGCTAGGACTTTTGTCCCAGCCTCTTCCATGACGACTAGACACGTTTTCCCAAGTCGAGACTCTAGTCTACTCATCCTTATTTTTTCGTAGTTCCACGTTTCGTAATATCATGTGACAATACTACTTCACGTTCTTCCAACTCTTCTTTGTGCATAATCTTGGTCAACATCCGCATACTAATGGCTCCAAGATCATAGAGTGGTTGGCCAATTGTGGATAGATTTGGACGAGTGTAACGCGTTACTTGTGTATCATCACTCGTGATAATTTCGAAGTCTTCAGGCACCTTGACACCTTGATCAGACAAGCCATTCAAAAGTCCAGCTGCCAACTCATCTCCCGTCACAAAAGCAGCAGTTGCTTTTGAGGCAATGACACGTTCTGCCAAATGGTAGCCTTCCTCATAGCGGTATTTGGATTCAAATACCAGACCTTCGCTATAGCTCAATTTTTTAGCTTTTAGAGCTTCTTTATAACCTGATAAACGGATCTTACCATTGATATCATCTACCAATGGACCACTTACAAAGGCAATTTTCTTGTTGTGCTTTGCAAGTTGCGTCACAGCATCAATTGTCGCTTGCTTGTAATCAATATTGACACTTGGCAATTGGTGCTCCATATCCACTGTTCCAGCAAGCACAACTGGCGTACGAGAGCGTGAAAATTCAGAACGAATCTTTTCAGTCAAATGATAGCCCATGAAAACGACCCCATCCACTTGTTTGGAAAAGAGGTTATTGACAACCGAAACTTCCTTGTCATCGTCTTCATCGCTATTTGCAAGGACGATGTTATACTTGTACATTTCCGCGATGTCGTCAATTCCTTTTGCAAGTGTAGAGAAATAGCTGTTGGTGATATTTGGAATCACAACTCCAACTGTCGTTGTCTTCTTACTAGCCAGTCCACGAGCAACTGCATTTGGACGGTAATCCAAGCGTTCAATCACTTCTAAAACTTTTTTACGTGTATTTTCTTTTACGTTTTTATTTCCATTCACAACCCGGCTAACGGTTGCCATTGAAACCCCTGCCTCACGGGCGACATCATAAATCGTTACTGTATCGTCTGTATTCATAAGATTTCCTTTCGTTTTTGAAAATTTCGTTTTCACTCTCTCATTAATCCTATTTTATCACTTATTGTAAACACTTTCAAGCATTTTGACAAGTTTTTGTAAACTCTTGCTTTTTTGAGGAAAATTTGACAAAATAGATCCATAGAAAGAAGGTAGCATTATGTCTAAATTAGATCAAATCGTCGATTTTCTTGAAACTGAAAAAACAGATGTCGCTGTCATTTCCGACCCTGTCACGATCAATTACCTGACTGGATTTTACAGTGACCCTCATGAACGCCAACTCTTCTTGTTTGTCTACACAGACCACGAACCACTTCTTTTTGTTCCTGCCCTGGAAGTAGAGCGTGCAACAGCTGTCGTTGACTTCCAAGTTCTTGGCTATGTCGATTCTGAAAACCCATGGGAAAAGATCAAAGGAGCCATTGCAAAACCAGATGCCAAAACAGTTGCCCTTGAGTTTGATAACTTGATCCTTACCAAATACCATGAGTTGCAAACAGTCTTTGAAAAAGCCCAATTCACTAACCTGACCCCACGAATCAACCGTATGCGCTTGATCAAATCAGCAGATGAAATCCAAAAAATGTTGGTCGCTGGTCAATATGCAGACAAGGCGGTTCATCTTGGTTTTGACGCCATTTCTCTTGATAAAACCGAAACAGATATCGTCGCTGAAATTGACTTTGGCATTAAACGCCTCGGCCAAGAAATGAGTTTTGAGACCATGGTATTGACAGGAAACAATGCTGCAAATCCTCATGGAATTCCTGGAAGTAACAAGCTCGAAAACGATGCGCTTCTCCTCTTTGACCTTGGTTGTATGGTCAATGGCTACGCCTCTGATATGACGCGTACAGTGGCTGTTGGGAAACCAGATGACTTCAAAAAAGAAATCTACCACCTGACTCTCGAAGCGCAACAAGCAGCTATCTCTATGATCAAACCAGGCGTGACAGCTCATGAAGTGGACCGAGCTGCTCGAAGCGTCATTGAAAAAGCCGGATATGGAGAATACTTCAATCACCGTCTTGGACATGGTATCGGAATGGATGTACATGAATTTCCTTCTATTATGGAAGGAAACGATCTCGTCCTTGAAGAAGGAATGTGTTTCTCTGTCGAACCAGGGATCTATATTCCAGGAAAAGTCGGTGTCCGTATCGAAGACTGTGGCCACGTAACCAAAGACGGATTTGGACTCTTCACCGAAACCAGCAAAGACTTACTCTACTTTGACTAAACACTTTGCCAATCCTACACTAGAAACTCAGAACAGGCTCGTTCTGAGTTTTTTTATTTACTTATCATGTTAGAAAACCTAACATAAACACTTGACTTTTTTTCTCCTAGCGATTATAATAGAAAAAATCAATTGACGAAAAGGAGAACCTTATGCCACTTGTAGAATTTAAACATGTCGAAAAATATTATGGAGACTACCACGCCCTTCGCGACATCAATCTAACATTTGAAAAAGGGCAGGTTGTTGTTTTACTTGGACCTTCAGGATCTGGTAAGTCAACCCTTATCCGGACCATCAATGGACTAGAGGCTATCGACAAAGGCAGTCTTGTGGTCGACGGACACCAAGTTGCTGGCGCCAGTCAAAAGGATTTGGTTCCCTTGCGTAAAAAGGTCGGGATGGTCTTCCAACATTTTAACCTTTATCCTCACAAAACAGTGTTAGAAAACGTAACACTTGCCCCAGTGAAAGTTCTTGGAATTGATAAGAAAGAAGCCAAAGAAACGGCTCAAAAATACTTAGAATTTGTAAATATGTGGGACAAGAAAGACTCTTATCCCGGTATGCTTTCGGGTGGTCAAAAGCAACGGATTGCCATTGCACGCGGTTTGGCCATGCATCCTGAACTCTTGCTCTTTGATGAACCCACTTCTGCTTTAGACCCTGAAACCATCGGAGATGTGCTAACTGTTATGCAAAAATTGGCCCAAGAAGGGATGAATATGATTGTCGTCACTCATGAAATGGGCTTTGCCAGAGAAGTTGCTGACCGTATTATCTTTATGGCAGAAGGCCAAGTCTTGGTCGATACCACAGATGTTGCTGGGTTCTTCGATCATCCTACAGAGTCTCGTGCCAAACAATTCCTTAGTAAAATTATCAACCACGAAAGTGATACTGTTCATTAAGGAGGGAAACAATGAAACGACATAAAAAAGCATGGCTATTAGCCCTCATTCTATTTTGTAGCCTGGCATTTTCAAAGATGGCCTTGGCTCAAACAACCGTTAAGGATATCCAAAAACGAGGCGAACTCATTGTTGGGGTCAAGCAAGATGTTCCCAACTTTGGTTACAAAGATCCTAAGACCGGACGTTACACCGGTCTTGAAGTTGACATTGCAAAATTAATTGCCAAAGAGTTACATGTCAAGGTCACCTACGTTCCTGTCACTGCGCAAACACGTGGTCCACTTTTGGACAATGAGCAGGTAGATATGGACATTGCGACTTTCACCATCACAGATGAACGAAAAAAAATCTACAACTTTACAGATCCATACTATGTAGATGCTTCCGGATTTTTGGTGAACCGCTCAGCCAATATTTCAACCATTAAGGATCTCGATGGGAAAACCATTGGGGTGGCTCAAGGATCGATTACCGAATTATTGCTCAAGTCGATTGCAAAAGAAAAGAGATTATCCTTCAAATTTGTCGAATTGGGATCTTACCCTGAGTTGATTACCTCTCTTCATGCCCACCGTATTGATGCCTTTTCGGTCGATCGCTCAATCCTATCTGGCTATACCAGCAAACGAACTACACTGCTGAATGATAGCTTCAAGCGGGCTGAATACGGGATTGTGACCAACAAAAAGAATACCGAACTAAACACCTATGTCAATCAGTTGATTCAAAAATGGCAAAAAGATGGAACCCTTCAAAAACTCTATGACCGCTACGGTCTGAAGCCTTCCACAACGACAGAATAGAAAGGAGCCCTCAACATGAATCTCTCATCTTGGTCCGCTTATTTCAAAGATTTTCCTCAATTTTTGAATGGCTTTCTATTTACCATTGCTCTTTCTATCGGAGCTTTTATCCTTGCCATGATACTTGGAATCTTCTTTGGTGCCTTATCAACTAGCAAGAAGAAGGTCTACCGCTTGATTGCTCGAATTTTCGTTGAGTTTTATCAAAATACACCACTTCTCGTTCAATTCATGATTATTTTTTATGGTTTCCCCTTGATTACAAACTATGTGGTCATGATTCCGATCTATTGGACAGGGGTCTTATGCGTCGGTCTCTATCATGGGGCTTATATCGCTGAAGTTTTTCGATCTGGTATTCAAGCAATCCCCAATGGTCAAATGGAAGCTGCCTTGTCTCAAGGCTTTACCTACCTTGAAACCATGCGCTTGATTATTCTTCCACAAGCCTTCCGCATTATCCTCCCCCCACTCACCAATCAAATCGTAAACCTCATTAAAAACACGTCCACTGTGGCAATTATTTCAGGGGTAGATTTGATGTTTGTGACGAAATCTTGGTCTGCCTTGAACGCAAACTATATCCCATCCTTTTTAGGAGCAGCCCTTCTCTACTTCCTACTTTGCTACCCTGTCGCTCAGTTTGGCCGCAAAATGGAAGAAGACAATAAAAAAGCCTACACAATGTAAGGAGGATTTTCATGGACGATATCTTAACAGTTTTAACTCCCACAAACCTTCTCTTTCTATTGCAAGGCTTCGAGTTAACCCTATTTATTTCACTCATTTCGATTGTCTTATCGATGATTTTTGGGACTATTTTAGCAATTATGCGCAATGGGAAGAATCGCCTTTTCAAACTTATCGCTAGTATTTACATTGAGTTTGTTCGAAACGTTCCCAATCTCTTGTGGATTTTCACCATTTTTCTTGTCTTTCAAGTAAAATCGATTCCTGCAGGGATCATCGCCTTTACCCTTTTTACTTCTGCAGCTCTCGCGGAAATTATTCGTGGTGGCCTCAATGCGGTTCACCACAATCAGATCGAAGCAGGGATGTCTCAAGGCTTTACTTCCTTCCAAATTCTGTATTATATTATCTTGCCACAAGCTATTCGTAAGATGCTTCCAGCGATCATTTCTCAGTTTGTGACCGTCATTAAAGATACTAGTTTGCTCTATTCGGTCATTGCCTTACAAGAATTATTTGGAAGTAGCCAAATTCTGATGGGACGCTATTTTGAACCCTCTCAGGTCTTTACCCTTTATCTATTAATCGCTGCTGTTTATTTTCTCTTCAACTTCGCACTCTCCAGTTTCTCTCACCATTTAGCCAAAAAATGGGAAAATGCGACAGACTGATAGAAAACGATTGCTCTTGCAGCGTGCCCATATCTAAAAACAAGAAGAGGCTGGGACAAAAGTCCTAGCCTCTTCTTGTCTTTGAATTGTCGAGCAAGACGCAGTGGTTGAGTGGGCTCTACTACGCTGATTTCGTCAGCTTTTACAGCCCTACTCAACTGTGCGGAGGTGGGACGACGAAATCGAATTCTAACGAATGACCGATTCCTGTCCCACTCTCTATTTTTTTAAGATACTGATACCTGGTCTATTTTTTTCTGGGTCGTGATGACAACTTCTTTAAGGCTGGTCCGGGCCATTTCTTTTTCCATGGCGATTTGAATAGCTGCGAGCTTGTCATCTAAGATGTCGTGAATGTTGTGACCAATCGGGCAGTCTGGGTTGGGATGATCATGAAAGCCAAATAACTGACCTGTCGTTCCTAAACATTCTACAGCCCGATAGATATCCAATAAGCTAATCTCATCATCTGCTTTTGCTAGGGCTGCTCCACCTGTCCCACGCGCTACATGAATCAAGCCTGCCTTCTTTAACTGAGATAAGGTCTTCCGAATAATCACAGGGTTCACCCCAACGCTTTCTGCTAAAAAATCGCTGGTTACTTTGGTTTTATCACCTTGAAGGGCAATCATGATCATGACATGGGTCCCGATAGTAAAGCGACTCGAAATTTGCATCCTTCATTCCTCTCAATCTATTTAGCAAAGCATTTTCTTTCCCTCTATTATACTCTTTTGAGATGTAATGTCAATAGTTACACTATGAAAAGAAGGTCTGTAACCAAGCATCGGTTTCGAGATCATGACCTTCTCTGTGTTCGATCTCATGAAGGAGCTCATGGTTGTGCGTATGGTGAATACCATTGACCAAACTCTCATAATAAACTTGGTAGTATGGCAGATGCAGGTCTTTAGCAAGTTGGAGTTCCCTAGCGACGTCATAATCCACCCGTCTAAAATCAACATCCTTAAGCCCTACCTCATCAAATTCAAGAATAGCGTACATGGCTCGAAGATCCTTGCGCAAGTTCTTTTCTAAGAAGAAGGGTTGGCCAATCGAGCCAGGATTGAGGATGAGTTCTCCGCCTGAACCATAGCGGAAAAATTGCTGGTGAATGTGGCCATAGACTGCGATATCACAGGCAGGATTGGTCACCAAACGGTCGAAATCTTTTTGCTCTCCAATATGGATCAACTCACGTCCCCAATTCTTATCCGGCAAGTGGTGGGTAATCCCGATTTTCAAGCCACTCAGTTCTCGGTGGACCTGCATAGGCATCTCCTGCATGGCTTCGATTTCTTGGGGGGTGATTTCTTCGAGAATATATTGGCACTGGCGCATGAGGTAGCGATGGCTCGATCTCTTAGGGTCTAGCATTCCATTCATGGCCCGCCACATACTATCTTCCCAGTTACCGAGGACCTTGACTGTAATCGGTAGTTCCTCCAGCAAGTCCAAGAGCGCCCGTCTACCTGTACCAGGCATTAAGGTATCTCCTAACAGCCAGTATTCGTCCACCTTGGCTCTTTGGCTATCCGCAAGGACTGCCTCCAAAGCGGTCATATTTCCATGGATATCCGAAAGTAAAGCAATTTTTGTCATGATCTACTCCTTTCTTCCATTATAACAGAGCCTCAAAAATCTTTCAGCCTGAAGCAACGATTTATAGGAAGTTCTTTTCTTTCCATTTCTTTGAATATCAAAGGATTTTTCACTAAAAAGGGCAAGAAAACCTCTAATTCTAATGGACAATTATAAATTTTATGCTATAATTAAAGTGAAATTAAATTATTTCTTAAGTGAAATTAAATTATTTCTTAGAAAGAAGGCTCATTATGAGTTCACAACATATTGAAAGGAAATCTCTTCAAGAAATCAATCAATCCATCAAGGTGCCAAAAGGAATCTCTTTTTGGAAAACCCTTCTTCTCTTTTCAGGACCAGGTGGTCTGGTGGCCGTTGGCTATATGGACCCTGGTAACTGGATTACCAGTGTGGTCGGCGGTGCCCAATATCGCTACCTTCTCTTATCGATCGTTCTCCTCTCTTCTTTGATTGCCATGCAATTGCAACAAATGGCTGGAAAATTAGGGATTGTTCATCGTAAGGATCTAGCTCAAACAACCGCTCATCACCTCTCTAAATAGCTTCGCTATACCTTATGGGTCGTTATTGAATTAGCCCTTATGGCTACAGACTTAGCCGAAGTTATCGGATCTGGGATCGCTCTCCACCTCCTTTTTGGATGGCCCTTGCTCTTTTCCATTCTGATCACCATTTTTGACGTCTTCCTCTTATTGGGATTGATGCACCTTGGTTTTCGGAAAATTGAAGCCATCGTTTTGACTCTGATCTTAACGATTCTAGTCATCTTTGCCTATCTGGTCTTTCTATCGAAACCAGATATCGGTGGGATCTTTTCCGGCTATCTACCTCAAAAAGAAGTACTAGGGATCGGGCTTCCAAAAGGAAATGAAGCCTTGACCTTGGCTCTTGGGATTATCGGAGCTACTGTCATGCCCCACAATCTCTACCTTCACTCATCCATCTCTCAAACCCGTCGAGTGGACTACAAGGACCAGGCTGATATCAAGCGTGCCGTACGCTTTATGACCTGGGACTCCAATATTGAGTTGGGCTTGGCCTTTGTCGTCAATTCTCTACTCCTCATCCTTGGGGCTGCTCTCTTCTTTGGACATGGTGATAAGATCGATGCCTTCTCCAGCATGTACAATGCTCTCAAGGACAACCAAATCGCAGGGGCAATTGCCAGTCCATTCTTGTCGACCCTCTTTGCCATAGCCTTGTTGGCTAGTGGTCAAAACTCGACCATTACGGGAACGTTGACCGGTCAAATCGTTATGGAAGGCTTCTTGAAATTCCGTATACCGCAGTGGATGAGACGGCTTATAACCCGGATTTTTGCTCTTATTCCTGTGATTATTGTAGCTATTTTATTTGGAGATCAAGAGCATGTCTTGGATGACCTCTTGGTCTATTCCCAAGTCTTCCTATCGCTTGCCCTACCGTTCTCCATCTTTCCTCTGGTATACTTTACCTCTAATAAAGAAATCATGGGAGAACATGTCAACGCCAAATGGAATACCTTATTAGGCTATCTGGTCGCCATCGTCTTAACGGTCTTAAATTTCAATTTGATCTACACCACCTTTATCAAATAAAAAAGTCGGAGTGGAACAGTCAGCAAAGCGCTACTTGATATACTCCCCTTATAGTGGACAGTGAAAAAACAAAAATTCACTAGAAACGAT
>OATR01000073.1_pt1 | contig 54367 bp, 52 predicted proteins | sample 1476031 | NCBI WGS metagenome assembly OATR01 (sample SAMEA2579982, study PRJEB22360) | human gut metagenome | biome: human gut; feature: human-associated habitat; material: faeces | place: Denmark | collected 2008/2010
ACTTCTCTTCTCTGTTCTTGTTGAGGCTGGTATGGCGCCCCCTGCCGTTGACTTGACAGCTGTTCTTGCTGCTGCTAAAGGTTCAAACCTTAAAGTTGCTGCGCAAAACACTTACTTTGAAAATGCTGGTGCCTTTACTGGTGAAACTAGCCCACAAGTTTTGAAAGAAATCGGTACTGACTATGTTGTTATCGGTCACTCAGAACGTCGTGACTACTTCCACGAAACTGATGAAGACATCAACAAAAAAGCAAAAGCAATCTTTGCTAATGGCATGCTTCCAATCATTTGTTGTGGTGAAACACTTGAAACTTATGAAGCTGGTAAAGCTGCAGAATTCGTAGGTGCTCAAGTTTCAGCTGCTTTGGCTGGTTTGACTGCTGAACAAGTAGCTTCAACAGTTATCGCTTACGAACCAATCTGGGCTATCGGTACTGGTAAATCAGCTTCACAAGACGATGCACAAAAAATGTGTAAAGTTGTTCGTGATGTTGTTGCTGCTGACTTCGGTCAAGAAGTTGCTGACAAAGTACGTGTTCAATACGGTGGTTCAGTTAAACCTGAAAACGTTGCAGAATACATGGCTTGTCCAGATGTAGACGGAGCTCTTGTAGGTGGTGCATCACTTCAAGCTGATAGCTTCTTGGCATTGCTTGACTTCGTTAAATAATCTTTTATAAAGTCGAGGTTTCCTCGGCTTTTTCTTATGTCTTGGAAAGCCACGCTGTTGCTATAGGGTTTCGTATCGGGTGGGGGATCAATGATAGCATTATGCTTTTAACTTGAAAATCAATTTATCTACTGATTTATCACTTAAAGGATCCTTGATTTTTTATAATCAATTCAATCGTGTTTCCAAAACGTCATTCTATCCATATACAAAAAATGCCACTTTGTAAATCGGATAAAGAAGGTCTAGTCATAAATGAACTTAAGCCTTTTCAAATAGAATTGAATCGCCCAAATAGTCAGATAATGTGCTATAATAAAGGCAGTATAACTAGAGCACAGACCCTAAGTGTTTATTTGCTCTGCATTGTCCAAGAAGAGGAGAATTAGAAATCATGACTTTTGATGCTATTGACCAAATGGCGGTCAGCACTATTCGTTCGCTTTCAATTGAGGCTATTCAAGCCGCAAATTCAGGACACCCTGGTCTTCCTATGGGTGCAGCGCCAATGGCCTACGTACTTTGGAACCATGTAATGAATGTTAATCCAAAGACTAGCCGTAATTGGACAAACCGTGACCGTTTTGTCCTTTCTGCAGGTCATGGTTCTGCTTTGCTTTATAGTTTATTGCACCTTTCTGGCTATAAGGTGACAATGGATGATTTGAAAAACTTCCGTCAATGGGGATCTAAGACTCCAGGACACCCTGAAGTTAATCATACTGATGGTGTTGAAGCTACTTCAGGACCTCTTGGTCAAGGGATTGCTAATGCTGTTGGTATGGCCATGGCTGAAACGCATTTGGCTGCTAAATTCAACAAACCTGGTTTTGATATTGTTGACCATTATACTTATGCCCTACATGGCGATGGCTGTTTGATGGAAGGTGTTTCTCAAGAAGCTGCCAGTCTTGCTGGTCACCTTAAACTTGGCAAATTGGTTCTTCTTTACGATTCAAACGATATTTCACTGGATGGTCCGACATCAATGGCTTTCACTGAAGACGTTAAGGCTAAATTTGAAGCTTATGGTTGGCAACACATTCTTGTTAAAGATGGAAATGATTTGGAAGCTATTGCTAAAGCTATTGAAGAAGCTAAAGCAGAGACAGATAAACCATCTATCATCGAAGTAAAAACTATTATCGGTTATGGAGCTGAAGGACAAGGAACGTCAGCTGTTCACGGTGCACCGATTGGTCAAGAAGGTATTGATCATGCCAAAAGCGTGTACGGCTATGATGCACCTGCCTTCACTGTTCCTGACGAAGTAGCTCGTCGTTTTCAAGCTGGTATTAAGTTCCGTGGTGAAGCTGCTGAAAATGCTTGGCAAACTAAATTTGCTGAATATGAAGTTGCCTACCCAGAGTTAGCTGCTGAATACAAGGCTGCTTTTGCAAATGAGTCAGCAACTGTTGAATTGAACACTCATGAACTTGGCACAGCTGTAGCTAGTCGTGTGTCAAGCCAACAAGCTATCCAACAAATTTCTGAACAAGTTCCTTCATTCTGGGGTGGTTCTGCAGACCTTTCAGCTTCAAACAATACCATGGTTAAGGCTGAGTCTGATTTCCAAGCAGACAACTATGCTGGACGTAATATCTGGTTTGGTGTGCGTGAATTTGCTATGGCTGCAGCGATGAATGGTATTGCTCTTCATGGTGGTACTCGTGTTTATGGTGGTACTTTCTTCGTCTTCTCAAACTACTTGCTTCCAGCGGTACGTATGGCAGCTCTTCAAAACCTGCCAGTAACTTATGTAATGACACACGACTCAGTAGCAGTTGGTGAAGATGGACCTACTCACGAACCAATCGAACAATTGGCAAGTGTGCGTTCAATGCCTAACCTTAACGTTATCCGTCCTGCAGATGGTAATGAAACTAATGCTGCGTGGAAACGTGCTTTGGCTGAGACTGAACGTCCAACAATGCTTGTCTTGACACGTCAAAACTTGCCAGTCCTTGATGGTACAGCTGAAAATGCTGAAGCTGGTGTCAATAAAGGGGCTTATATCATATCAGAAGCTAAAGGTAATCTTGATGGTATCATCATTGCCACTGGTTCTGAGGTGAAATTGGCTCTTGATACACAAGCTGCTCTTGAAGCTGAAGGTATTCATGTTCGTGTCGTATCTATGCCATCACAAAATCTCTTTGATGAGCAAGATGCTGCTTATAAAGAAGAAGTCCTTCCAGCTGCTGTGACAAAACGTTTGGCTATTGAAGCTGGAACTAGCTTTGGTTGGGGCAAATACGTTGGTCTTGCAGGCAAAACACTTACTATCGATACTTGGGGTGCCTCAGCACCTGGCGACCGTATCTTTAAGGAGTATGGTTTCACTGTTGAAAATGCAAGTCAACTATATAAATCATTGTAAGAAACGAAAGAACTTGGCTAGTCCGAGTTCTTTTTCATGTCAATGTGATGTGATATTACATAGCGCTTGACATTTTGGGAGAGAGTGCTAAAATGACTGTGTTAGCCGATTTAGCTCAGTTGGTAGAGCAACGCACTCGTAACGCGTAGGTCACAGGTTCGATCCCTGCAATCGGCATGGTTTGAAGCATTCGAGATGTGTAATGGGAGTCTTTATAGACTTCTTTTTTAATATAGTTTTCAATGCTCTATAATAATTTTGGGAATGTTCATTTAAGCTAAAATTTGATAAAATAGAAGATAATAAAAAATAAAGGAAGTATCATGTCAAAAGGGTTATTAATCTCAATCGAAGGGCCAGATGGGGCTGGGAAGACCTCAGTTTTAGAGGCACTCTTACCTCGTTTAAAAGAAGTTTACCCTGGTCAGGTTATAACGACACGTGAGCCGGGTGGGGTGGCTATTTCAGAGCAAATCCGTGAGGTTATTTTGGATGTAGATAATACGGCTATGGATGCTAAGACAGAGCTCTTGCTCTATATAGCTGCCCGTCGTCAACATCTGGTCGAAAAGGTTCTTCCAGAGCTAGAAAAAGGCAATATGGTTATCATGGATCGTTTTATTGATTCATCGGTTGCCTATCAAGGTGCTGGTCGTGGCTTGGAACAGACTGAGATTGCTTGGTTAAATGCCTATGCGACGGATGGTCATAAGCCTGATGTCACTTTGTTGTTTGATGTGGATTCCGAAACTGGCTTGAAACGTATTGCAGCAAATGGTGAGCGTGAAGTTAATCGTTTGGATTTGGAAAAGCTTGATATGCATCAACGTGTTCGTAAAGGTTATTTAGACTTGGCTATGGTCGAATCAGAACGGATCAAGTTGATTGATGCTTCGCAACCCTTTGATAAAGTGATAGAGGATGCTTGGCAAATTATCAAAAGCTATTTGTAAGGAGCAAAATGAAATTAGCTGAAAGTCAGAGCAAGCTGTTCGAAGAATTTTCACAAATTATCAGAGAAAATCGTTTGAGTCATGCCTATCTATTCTCGGGTGATTTCGGAAGTTTCGATATGGCTATTTGGCTGGCACAGAGTCGTTTTTGTCTGACGCCTGAAGATGGTTTACCTTGCGGTAACTGTCGTCCCTGTCGCTTGATTGCACAAGGGGAGTTTTCGGATGTTAAATTGGTGGAACCTCAAGGGCAACTTATTAAGACAGATACGATTCGGCAGTTGACCAGAGAGTTTAGTCAATCAAGTTTTGAAGGACAGGCTCAGGTTTTTATCATTCGTGATGCAGATAAGATGCATGTCAATGCGGCCAATAGTCTTTTGAAGTTTATTGAGGAGCCCCAGAGTCAGATTTACATTTTTCTCTTGACGGCTGATGATAGTCGTATCTTACCGACGATTAAAAGTCGAGCGCAACTCTTTTATTTTCCTAAGAATCGGGCCTATTTGGAGGACTTGTTACAGAGGGAAGGCCTGTTACTTAGTCAAGCTAAGGTCTTGGCAGACTTTGCCAAGGATGAAGCTCAAGCTTTGCACTTAGCTAAGGATAATAAGGCTCTTGATTTGATTAACGCAGTGGAGCGTTTGACACAGTCCTTGCTGGCTAATCAAGATTTGCTTTATTTGGACCTTGCAAAATTGGCTGTTCAGTGTGGTGAAAAGTCAGAGCAAGAGATGGTTTGGGATTTCTTAACTTATCAATTGGGGAAGGATATACAAAATCCAAAAGCAAGACGATGGCTTGAATTGGTTTATGAGGCCCGTAACATGTGGCTAGCCAATGTCAGCTTTCAAAATGCATTGGAGTATATGGTATTATCATGACAGAGGTCATTGGAATCAAATTTGAAGAAAATGGAATGGTAGAATACGTCATTCCAGATAGACACTACGCCAAAGATGACTTTGTGGTCGTTTTGGAAAAAAAGGACAAGCGTTTGGCTCAGGTGGTCGTGGAGAATACTGATTTTCCTGAGGTTAGTCTACCTAATGATCTGAATCGGGTTGAAAGACTAGCTGAGGAGGGGGACTTTGCTAGATATAATGACAACCTTTTGAAGGCTGAAAAGAGTATGGCTGTAGTGGCTGACTTAATTCTTCAAAATCAGCTGGAGATGAAGGTGGTTGATATCGTCTTTCCTTTAAATGGTTCTTATGTGCTGATTAATTTTGTGGCTGAAAAGCGAGTGGATTTCCGTCAGTTACTAAAGGATTTGGCAGCTTATTTTAAAACACGTATTGAGCTCCACCAAATTTCGAGTCGTGAGGAATCGAAAATTTATGGTGGCTTAGGACCTTGTGGGCGTGCCCTGTGTTGCTCTAGTTTTTTGGGCGAATTCCCACCAGTATCTATTAAAATGGCTAAAAATCAGAGTTTGTCCTTAAATTCTGGTAAGATGAACGGTCTTTGTGGGCGTCTCATGTGTTGTCTCAGTTATGAAGATGACTTTTACAGAGATAGTAAGGCGAGTTATCCTGATTTAGGTGATGAAATTGAAACCAAGGATGGCAAAGGGCATGTTGTTGCTATTGACGTGATTGCAAGGACTATTAAGGTTGCATTTGATAAGGGGCGTGCTCCCCTAACCTATGGAGTGGAGGAAGTTCAGCTAAATGGAAAAGCGTGAATTGTATGATAAATTTGAGGAATTATCACAAAATTTGATGTCTATGTTGGCAGAAGTTGAGGCAATTAAGGCGAACTTCTCAGGCATTCTTGATGAAAATACAGCTCTTAAGTTGGAAAACGACAAGTTGCGTGAGCACTTGAGTCAAGTGGTTCAAGAAGAAACGGGCACGAAAATGTCTCATGGTAAGGTTAATCTCGAGGCGATTTATGATGATGGCTTCCATATTTGCCCAGATTTTTATGGTCAACGTCGTGATAATAATGAAGCCTGTGGCTTCTGTGCGGAATTGTTGTACGGAGATTAAAGATGCAGGTTCAAAAGAGTTTTAAGGGGCAGTCTCATTATGGTACCCTCTATCTTGTCCCAACTCCTATTGGAAATTTACAGGATATGACCTTTCGCAGCGTTCAAACTCTCAAAGATGTCGATCTTATTTGTGCGGAGGACACGCGCAATACGGGGCTATTACTCAAACATTTTGAGATTGAGACTAAGCAGTATTCTTTTCACGAGCATAATGCTTATGAGAAAATTCCGGATTTATTGGAGCGCTTGAAGTCAGGGCTTTCCCTGGCTCAGGTCTCAGATGCTGGTATGCCTTCCATTTCTGATCCTGGACATGATTTGGTTAAAGCTGCTATTGCTGAGGATATTCCTGTGGTGGCTTTACCTGGTGCATCAGCTGGGATTACAGCCTTGATTGCCAGTGGTTTGGCACCTCAACCTCATATTTTTTATGGTTTTCTTCCTCGTAAAAAGGGTCAGCAGCTTGATTTCTTCAAGGAAAAGCTGTCTTATCCTGAGACGCAGATTTTCTATGAGTCACCTTATCGTGTAGCTGATACTCTTGAAAATATGCGTGAGGTTTATGGCAATCGTCAGCTGACTCTAGTTCGAGAACTGACCAAGCTTTACGAAGAATACCAGCGAGGTAGCATCTCCGAAATTTTGGATTATATTGCAATCAATCCTCTCAAGGGGGAATGTTTGCTGATTGTAGCTGGTGCATCGGATGAAGAAAGGGAAGAAAACCTGACATCAGATGTTACTCCAATTGAGGCTGTTGAAGCTTTAATTGCTTCCGGTATGAAGCCTAATCAAGCTATAAAAACGGTTGCCAAAGAGCGAAAACTAAATAGACAAGAGCTTTATAATCTCTTTCATGGGGTCTAAGAAGCTCTTTTTTTGTGGCGACATAAGATGTCAGAAAAGAAAGAATTATCAAAAAATTCCATAAATAAGCTTGTCTACTCCATGTTTTTGTGTTATATTATCTAACATAAAAATAATTCCTTTGGATTGGAGTGGTTTCATGGATACAGGTAGTAGTGCCTTTATATTGATATGTTCAGCCATGGTGTGCTTGATGACACCAGCTTTGGCCTTCTTCTATGGTGGCCTTGGGCGTCGAAAAAATGTCATTAATACCATGATGATGTCTGTTCTTCCCTTAGCAATTGCTTCCCTCTTGTGGGTTGTTGCTGGTTATTCACTTTCTTTTGGGGGGCATGGCTATTTCTTTGGGAATATTAGTCATCTCTTTTTACACGGTGTCTCTGAAACGGCTTCAAGTCGTGGTCTAGCCATTCCTGATCTCTTATTTGCAGCCTTTCAGATGATGTTTTCCATTATCTGTGTGGCGATTTTGACAGGTTCAGTAGTAGGGCGTATGCGCTTTACCCCTTTAGCTATTTTTGTAGTCTTTTGGCTACTTTTGGTCTATTATCCTTTTGCACATATGGTATGGGGAGACGGAATTCTTGCCAAGTGGGGGACAATTGACTTTGCGGGTGGTGATGTGGTCCACATTACTTCTGGTGTTTCAGCCTTGGTTTTGGCAATTGTTGTTGGGAAACGTCGTGACTATGGCATCTTAGAGCACCGTCCTCATAATGTTCCTTTTGTTCTGTTGGGAGCGGGTCTCCTGTGGTTTGGCTGGTTTGGTTTCAATGCAGGCTCAGCCCTAGCAGCCAATGGCTTAGCAGTTCATGCTCTTGTGACCACACATGTTTCTGCAGCAGCTGCCATGTTTTCATGGCTAGCTCTTGAAAAATATGTGACAGGTCATCCATCCTTGGTCGGTGGTTCGACTGGTTTAGTAGCCGGACTTGTTGCCATCACACCTGGAGCTGGTTTCGTTTCCATCTGGAGTGCCATTCTAATTGGAGCTATGGTTAGTCCGGTTTGTTTCTATGCCATTTCTGTCTTGAAGAAACGTTTTGCCTATGATGATGCTTTGGATGCTTTTGGTTGCCACGGTGTCGGAGGTATTTTTGGTGGTTTGGTTACAGCTATTTTTACAACACCAAATCTAGCCCTAGATAAGGCTAATGTTGGACTCATCTATGGGAATGCACGTTTGTTTTTGGTGACAGTTTTGGCCATTATTTTCACAGCTACTTGGTCAGGGCTGGTAACCTATGGTATCATAAAAGTAATTGCCCGTTATATGCCTTTACGTGTCAGTGACCGTGATGAAGCTATTGGTCTTGATGACTGTGAACACAAGGAAACAGCTTATCCAACCTTTATGGGTATGGATTCGTAGGAGGATACTGATGAAAAAAATAGAAGCGATTATTCGTTCGGACAAATTGGAAGATTTGAAAAATGCCTTGACTGGTAGTGGTTTAGCCAAGGGAATGACTGTAAGTCAGGTCTTGGGGTATGGAACCCAACGTGGCTTTGCGGAGTTCGTTCGTGGACAACGGATTGTTCCAACCTTATTGGCCAAGGTTAAGGTGGAAATAGTAGTCAAAGACCTGGCAGTTGATGAGGTTGTTGATGCTATTCGTGGTGCTGTGGCGACGGGTGAAGTCGGTGATGGGAAGATTTTTATTGTTCCTATTGATGATGTCATTCGTATTCGTACTGGCGAGCGGGGTGGAGACGCTATTTAATGTCATATTGGATTAGGGCTTAAACCAGTTGGTTTGGGCCTTTTTTGTTGATTTTTGGTATACTAAAATAGATTATTAAGGATGAAGGGGGTGACTGATTGGCAAAAGGAAAAAAGAAAAGCAGGTCGAAAGCTAAATTTAAGAAGACTAAGAAGAAAAAGAAGTCTTTTCTGCTTTTTCCTAGAGTTTTACAGAAATGGAGCCTGATCATTATTGGCTTACTTGCTTTGCTTGGGCTTCTAGCTAGTTTGAATTTTCCAAAGTTGACAATGGAAAAGAATATGACATCTACAGATGAGACGACAGTTGCTTTTATTGCTGAGATTGGAGAGACTTCACGCTATTTAGCAGCGAAAAACGATCTTTATGCCTCAGTCATGATTGCCCAGGCCATCCTAGAATCGGACTCGGGACAGTCACAATTAAGTCAAAAGCCTTCCTACAATTTCTTTGGAATTAAAGGAGAATACAATGGTCAAAGTGTAACGCTACCGACCTGGGAGGATGATGGTAAGGGAAATCCCTACCATATCGATGCTGCCTTTCGTTCCTATGGCTCCGTTGAGAATTCGCTGCAGGACTATGTGGACTTTCTCGAGGGAAGCTACTATGTGGGAGTGCACCGCTCCAAAACGAGAAGCTATAAAGATGCAACAGCGGCCCTAACAGGCGTTTATGCCACTGACACGACTTATGGTGATAAGTTGAACAGCATCATTGAACAATATCAGTTAACTATTTATGACACTTATTAGAGTCAAAGGAGAATAAGAAGAATATGAATCAGAACCAAGTGAAACTCATTGCCATTGATATGGATGGTACACTCTTAGACAGTCAAAAAGAGATACCTGTAGAAAACATTCAGGCTATTCAGGAAGCCGCTGCGGCAGGTATTAAGATTGTCCTTTGTACGGGTCGTCCACGTTCAGGCATTGTTCCCCATTTTGAAAAATTGGGTCTTAGTGAAGAAGAGTATATTATCATGAACAACGGTTGTTCGACCTATGAAACTAAAAATTGGACCCTGCTTCAACATGAAAGCTTATCTCATACGGAGTTGGAAGACCTTTTTCAAGTGAGTAAGGATTTTCCAGATGTAACTCTAACCTTGACAGGTGAAAAAACCTACTATGTTGTTGGTAATGAAGTGCCTGATTTAGTTGCCTATGATGCTGGGACAGTCTATATGGTGGCTGAGGCCAAATCTTTGGAAGAAATTTTTGCGGAAGGTCAGGTCATTTTTGAAGCCATGTATATGGCGGAATCTAAACCGCTTGATGACTTCCAAAATGCCATGGAAGAAAGTCTTAGTCAGCACTATAGTACGGTTCGCAGTCAAGACTATATCTTTGAAATTATGCCACAAGGAGCAACCAAGGCTAGTGGACTGAAGCATTTAGCTGAAAAGTTGGGGATTGATCCCGAACAGATTATGGCTTTGGGAGATGCGGCCAATGATATTGAAATGCTTGAATTTGTTGGTCAGAGCGTCGCCATGGGAAATGCTAGTGATGACATCAAGTCTTTGAGTAAATATGTAACCTTGACAAATGACCAGGCAGGTGTGGCCCACGCTATTCGTACTTGGGCTTTATAAGAAAAAGACCTTTAGCTTCTATCTGCTAAAGGTTTTTCGATTTCGGATAATGGCAATGAGAGTGGTTAGCGTGATGGTGATGTCTGTGATGGCAGCGGGATAGGCCTTAATGGTCAAATCGTAAATTAGCCAGAGTAACATATTCTCAATAATGACCCAGCGAAGCCACTGAAGGTTTCGTGTGATGGCAATGGCTAGACTATAAGAGACTGAAGAGATGATTGGCAAATAGCCAATAAGTCCAAGCTGATTGAGATAGGATCCTACGATGATTTGAATAATGATGAGGATGGTCAAGATAGTCTTGGTCATCTTCTTTTTGACCATCAGGCTATTTCGAATGATGGAAATACTGATGGTTAAAGCCCCAGTATAGCCACCCAATAAGAGGTTGGCAGTGGCAGTGAAAATGTAGTCGGTAATTTGCCAGACGAGCATCTTATTTTTTGATTTTGCAAAAGAGGATATGGCGACACAGAGAGCTCCGATGGCTGAGAATACTTGTGCTAGAAGGTAGATTGTCATGATGTCACTTCCAATTTTTGCCTTTATTATATCACAAGAAAGAAGGATTTATTTCAAGAATATTTATCGGTTATTTATAAGTCCCGAAAGATGTAGTAGTAACTGAAAAAACATCGCCAACGGATGATGGTACTGCTATGGTAGTTTTCATTTATGGAATTTTCAAAACACTGCTAGTAATGTTTTTCGATTGCCTTTGCTTGAAACCTGGTGACAAGTATCAAAGAAAAAAGCAGTATATTCGAGACGGGCCTTGATGGATTTCTGATATGAGTAATAGTGGTATTAGACATCATGAACTTGAGAGTTAAATGAGATATCTAAGAAGGTCAGATTTTATTGGTTTCTTTCTATTATTTTGAGGAAAAGCCTTGTTTATTCCCTAATAAATAGATACAATAGAAAGGTCGGTTTTACCGAAAATTTTTGAATAATGAGGACAAAAATGTGTCAGTAAATTGGCAAGATATTGTGTTTTCTTTCCTCGGTGGTTTGGGACTCTTCCTTTTCAGTATTAAGTACATGGGGGATGGTCTTCAACAGGCAGCCGGTGATAAGTTACGCTATTACATCGATAAGTATACCAGTAATCCTTTTTTAGGGGTCTTGATTGGTATTGTCATGACGGCCTTGATTCAGTCAAGTTCAGGGGTAACCGTTATCGTCGTAGGTCTGGTTTCGGCAGGACTTTTGAGTCTTCGTCAAGCTATTGGAATTGTCATGGGGGCAAATATCGGGACAACCGTAACTTCCTTCATGATTGGTTTCAAGCTAGGTGATTATGCCCTTCCGGTGCTTTTCATTGGTGCGGCGCTTCTCTTCTTTACAAGTAATAAGAAGCTCAACAACCTAGGTCGTATCTTGTTTGGTGTGGGTGGAATCTTCTTTGCCCTTAACCTGATGGGAGATGCGGTAGAGCCTTTGAAGTCCGTCACAGCCTTTAAAGACTACTTGGCAACTTTAGGTGACCGCCCAATCATGGGAGTCATCATTGGTGCTGGTTTGACCATGTTGATTCAGTCTTCGGCAGCTACCATTGGTATTCTTCAGAGCCTTTATTCAGGTGGCTTGCTTGATTTGCAAGGTGCCCTTCCAATCCTCTTCGGGGACAATATCGGAACAACTATAACAGCGGTTCTTGCGGCTCTTGGTTCCAACATTGCGGCTAAACGTGTAGCAGGAGCTCATGTACTCTTTAATGTCATTGGAACGGTCTTGTGTTTGATTCTTTTGGTGCCATTCACAGCTTTAATTCAATGGTTCAAGTCTGTACTTGGTTTGACACCAGAGATGACAATTGCCTTTGCTCACGGTACTTTCAACATTGCCAATACTATTGTTCAGTTCCCATTCATCGGAGTTTTAGCTTACTTGGTAACTAAGATCATCCCTGGTGAGGACGAAGTTAATAAGTACAAAGCACTTTATTTGGACCGTTTGCTTATCACGCAAGCACCAGCCATTGCCCTTGGTAATGCCAAGAAAGAATTGGTGCATTTGGCGTCATATGCTATCCAGTCTTTGGAAGCTTCATATGCTTTCTTTGATAAGGGAGATGAAAAATACTTTGACAAGGTTGAAAAATTTGAAACAGCTGTTAATAGTATTGACGAAGAGTTGACAACTTACTTGATTGATATTTCTAACGAGTCACTTAGTGTTTCTGAAAATGAAATCTTGGCAAGTGTCCTGGATTCTGTTCGTGACTTGGAACGTATTGGTGACCTTGCAGTCGCTAGTGCTAGTCTTTCACAACACATTCATAGCAAGGGAATTGAATTCTCTGAAATAGCCAAGGCGGAACTTGCGGATGTCTATAACCGCACTCATCGTATTACACTTGACAGTATTCGTGTCGTTGTGGACGATGATAAGGTGCTTGCTGGTCAAGTTATCCTCCGTCATGAAGAGTTGGAAAAACTTGCAAAACAATTGCGTAAGATTCATACCAAACGTCTTAATAATGGTGAATGTACTGCGCAGGCAGGTATCAACTATGTTGATTACTTATCGCATTACACACGTATTGCAGACCATGCCATTAACCTTGTTGAAAAGGTTACAGAAGGTGTGATTTAATATGGAAAGTCGAGAACATTTCTCGGCTTTTTTTGATATAATGAAGGCGTATTGAGAACATAGAAAATTGATGAGAGGTAGTACTATGACTTATTATATTGCAGCCAAACGATTTTATTTTGATCATAAGGTCAAAGAAGGTGGCTACTTGGCAGTCACAGATGGTCGTTTTGCTGAGTGGACAAAAAAGGTGCCAGAAGGTGCAGAGGTGCTAGATTACAGTGACTATCAAATTGCTCCTGGTCTTGTGGACACCCACATTCACGGCTTTGCGGGTTATGATGTTATGGACAATTCGGCGGAAAGCCTCTTAGGTATGAGTCAGGCCTTACTTTCAGCAGGCGTGACCTCTTTCTTGCCGACAGCCTTGACCGCACCATTTGAGGAGTTGAAGGCTATTTGTCAAACGACAGCTGAGACAGCTGGTAAGGAAAGAGGCGCAAAAATTCAAGGCCTCTTCTTTGAAGGGCCTTATTTCACTGAAACCTACAAGGGTGCTCAAAATCCAAAATACATGGGCAATCCAAGCCTTGAACAGTTGCAAGTCTGGCAAGAAGCGGCTCAAGGAAAGTTAATCAAATTGGCCTTGGCTCCTGAGCGTGAAGGAGTGGCTGGTTTTATTAAAGAAGCGACTAAACAAGGTGTGACAATTGCCTTGGGACATTCCAATGCTACTTATGAAGAAGCCGTGGCAGCAGTGGAAGCTGGTGCTTCAGTCTGGGTTCACGTTTACAATGGGATGCGTGGCTTTAGTCACCGTGAGCCTGGTATGGTTGGTGCAGCCTTTGATAGTCCAGATACTATTGGTGAATTGATTGCGGATGGGCACCATGTTCTACCAGCTGCCTGTAGCGTCCTTATCAAGCAGAAGACGCCTCAAAATGTTGCCCTGATTACAGACTGTATGTCTGCAGGAGGACGTCCTGATGGCGACTATATGCTGGGTGAGCTTCCTGTTATTGTGGAAAATGGCACGGCACGCCTTAAGGAAGGTGGTAACCTGGCTGGTTCTATCCTACAACTTAAAGATGGTGTCAAGCACGTCGTTGATTGGGGTCTGGTGACGGTTGCTCAAGCTTTACAAATGGCGAGTCATGTTCCAGCTAAATCTGTTGGTCTTGAAAATGTTTGTGGTAGTCTTAAAGCAGGCCTAGCAGCCGATTTCATCGTTTTAGATGACTCTTTGGAGTTACAAGCAACTTTTATCGATGGTCGTAAAGCTTGGGAAAAGTAATGGTCTAAGCAGTGCTTTTATATAAGGGTGCTGTTTTTTCTTATTTTTTACAGAATTGTAACAGTAAAGGTGTAAAATAGAAATACCTTTTTATTTTTACAGGAGGTAATATGTCAAAACGTATTTGGAGCATTGCTCTGGCCTATGTCGGTGTAATGATTGGCGCAGGAGTATCTTCAGGACAGGACCTCTTGCAGTATTTTGTCAGCTTTGGAGCCTGGGGTCTGATAGGTGTTATTGTCTTAGGAGTTCTACATGTTGGTTTTGGCCGTTTGATGATTGCTCTGGGAAGCTATTATCAATCGGACGATCATTCGGTCGTTCTTGCTGAAATTAGTCATCCTGTTATATATCGCATTTTGGATATTGCGCTCATTATCACCTGCTTTATCTTTGGTTTTGTGATGACGGCTGGTGCAGGAGCCAATTTGAATCAACAATTTGGCATGCCATTTTGGGTAGGGGCTTTTCTCTGTACGGCCTTGACTATTGTGGTCAGCTTTTTAGATTTCAAAAAAATCATCGGAGTTATCGGAGTCTTTACCCCTATGATTTTGGTAATGATTGCTGTTATATTTATGACCAATGTTTTAGGGCGCCACTGGGATTTTGCAGAGATGAATAGGATTTCACAAACTATTCAATCCCCCTTCCCAAGCGTTTGGATGTCTGTCGTCAATTATTTCGCTGTTTGTGTCATGTCTGCCATCGCTATGGCCTTCGTTATGGGAGGCTCCATTTTCAAAATTAATGAAGCTGAAAAGAGTGGTGCCTGGGGTGGCTTCATGGTTGGTGTGATTTTCTTTATCACGACCCTGATTCTTTTTGCTAATAGTGACAAGGTCGTCAAGTCAGATGTGCCTATGTTGGCTATTGCTAAGGAAGTGAATCCTATCCTTGCAACCCTCTATGCTTTCGTGATTTTTGGTTTGATTTTCAATACTGTTTTTAGTCTCTATTATGCTCTAGGCAAACGCTTTGCAGCTGGTAGTGAAAAACGGTTCAAGTTTTTTGTGACTGCTTTTTCTCTCAGTGGTTTCCTTGTATCCTTTATGGGTTTTCGTCAATTGGTCGCAGTCATGTATCCCGTTATCGGTTATATGGGATTACTGATGTTGGTTGTCTTGGTTGTCGCAAGTTATCGTAAAAAAGCAAAGATTCGCAAGGAAAAAGAAATCCGAAATCATCTTTTAGCTATTGTCGAGAAAGCTTATGATCCTGATCAAGATTTAACGCCTCAGGACAAGGAAAAGGCAGAACAACTTCGAGATGCCTCAATTATTGACAATCAAACACTCCGTGAGGATTCCCATGCTCAGGTTCGTCAGGAATTGGGGATTGATGAGAAGTAGAATTAGAATTCTATTTTACAAGTTTATCTATTTCTGCTATAATACTGACAAGAAAGAAAGGCTTATGGCGTTTTTCTAGCGAGCTTGGGATAGTGAAAGCCAAGTAGGGCAAAGTAAGCAAGTGGCGCTTTCTCTTAGCAAAGAGCTGAGTAAAGTAAAATACAATGAAGTAATAAATTAGGGTGGAACCGCGTTTCTGACGCCCCTAGGTCATATGACTTGGGAGCAAAGACACGGTTCTTTTTGTATTCCAAGTCGCAATTATAAAAATTAAGGAGTATTAAATGTCTAAAAAACTAACCTTCCACTGCGTCAGTGGCAGAGACCTCCTTACAGTCGGACTGCCCCACGCTCAGCACTAGGTTGCCTGAGCTAGACGCAGTACTAACTCGTCTTGTCTCGTATAATCGACGAGGCAGACTCGTGTCGCAAGAAATCATTTTTAATTAAGGAGTATTCAATGTCTAAGAAATTAACATTTCAAGAAATTATTTTGACTTTGCAACAATACTGGAATGACCAGGGTTGTATGCTCATGCAGGCTTATGATAATGAAAAGGGTGCGGGAACTATGAGTCCTTATACTTTCCTTCGTGCCATTGGGCCTGAACCATGGAATGCGGCTTATGTAGAGCCATCTCGTCGTCCAGCTGATGGTCGTTACGGGGAAAACCCAAATCGTCTCTACCAACACCACCAATTCCAAGTGGTCATGAAACCATCACCATCTAACATCCAAGAGCTCTACCTTGAGTCATTGGAAAAATTGGGGATTAATCCTTTGGAACACGATATCCGTTTTGTTGAAGATAACTGGGAAAACCCATCAACTGGTTCGGCTGGTCTTGGTTGGGAAGTTTGGCTTGACGGTATGGAAATCACTCAGTTCACCTACTTCCAACAAGTTGGTGGATTGGCAACTGGTCCGGTAACTTCTGAAGTTACTTACGGATTGGAACGTTTGGCTTCTTACATTCAAGAAGTAGACTCAGTTTACGATATTGAGTGGGCTCCAGGCGTTAAATACGGAGAAATCTTCCTTCAACCAGAATACGAACACTCAAAATACAGCTTTGAAGTTTCTGACCAAGACATGCTTCTGGAAAACTTCGAGAAATTTGAAAAAGAAGCAGGACGTGCTTTGGAATTGGGCCTTGTTCACCCTGCCTATGATTACGTTTTGAAATGTTCACACACCTTCAACTTGCTAGATGCTCGTGGAGCAGTATCTGTTACAGAACGTGCCGGTTACATTGCCCGCATCCGTAACTTGGCCCGTGTCGTAGCTAAGACCTTCGTTGCAGAACGTAAGAAACTCGGTTACCCACTTCTGGACGAAGCTACACGCGCCAAACTCCTAGCAGAAGAAGAATAAAAAGAGTATTAGAAATAAAAAAGGGCGAACCCAGTGAGCCCACATGGCTACCCAGAGGCAAGTCGAAGACTTGCTAAAGGAATAGGCACCGCCGTACTGGTATATGGGGATTTTTGAAACCTTAGGTTCAAAAATCAGTTGGCTAAATTCACTTTGATGAGACTGTTGGAAATCTATATCAAGGAGATAAAAGATTTCCCTACAGACTCACAAAGTTAGTTAGCGACGTCCCCAGTACTTAAGGTGCCTATCAAAAAGAAGATGCAAAGGAAGAAACATGACAAAAAATTTATTAGTAGAATTAGGACTTGAAGAGTTGCCAGCCTACGTTGTCACACCAAGTGAAAAACAACTCGGTGAAAAAATGGCAGCCTTCTTGGATGACAACCGTCTTTCATACGAAAGTATTCAAACCTTCTCAACACCTCGCCGTTTGGCTGTCCGTGTCATTGGCTTGGCTGATCAACAATCTGATTTGACAGAAGATTTTAAAGGACCTTCTAAGAAAATCGCCTTGGATGCTGATGGAAACTTCTCAAAAGCGGCGCAAGGCTTTGTCCGTGGAAAAGGCTTGACCGTTGACGACATCGAATTCCGTGAAGTTAAGGGTGAAGAATACGTCTACGTGACGAAACATGAAGCTGGAAAACCTGCCAAAGAAGTCTTGGCTGGCGTTCCAGAAGTGCTTGCTTCATTGACTTTCCCTGTTAGCATGCACTGGGCTAACAACACCTTCGAATACATCCGCCCTGTCCACACTTTGGTTGTCCTTTTAGGCGACGAAGCGCTTGACCTTGATTTCTTGGATATCAAGTCAGGTCGTGTGAGCCGTGGTCACCGTTTCCTTGGGCATGAAGTGGAAATCACCAATGCAGATTCTTATGAAGAAGACCTTCGTACTGTTTACGTCATTGCCGACAGCAAAGAACGTGAAAACATGATTCGTGAGCAAATCAAAGCTATCGAAGCAGAACAAGGCGTTCAAGTGCAGATCGAAGAAGGACTTTTGAATGAAGTCTTGAACTTGGTCGAATACCCAACTGCCTTCATGGGAAGCTTTGACACTAAATATTTGGACGTTCCAGAAGAAGTTTTGGTGACCTCAATGGAAACCCACCAACGTTACTTTGTTGTACGTGACCTTGATGGTAAGTTGAAACCAAACTTCATCTCAGTCCGTAATGGGAACGCTGAGCACTTGGAAAATGTTATCCGAGGAAATGAAAAAGTCTTGGTAGCCCGTCTTGAAGATGGTGAATTCTTCTGGCGTGAAGACCAAAAACTTAAGATTGAAGACCTGGTTGCTAAATTGGCCAACGTAACTTTCCATGAAAAAATTGGTTCCCTCTCAGAACACATGGCCCGTGCTGGTGTCATTGCTGCGTCACTAGCTGAGCAAGCTGGTTTGACTGCTGAAGAAACGACAGCCGTAGCGCGTGCAGCGGAAATCTACAAATTTGATCTCTTGACGGGTATGGTCGGAGAGTTTGATGAATTACAAGGAATTATGGGTGAAAAATATGCCCTCCTTGCTGGTGAAGATGCTGCGGTTGCGACAGCTATTCGTGAGCACTACCTTCCTGATGCAGCAGATGGTGCCCTTCCAGAGACCAAGGTTGGTGCTATTCTTGCGCTTGCAGATAAATTGGATACCCTCCTTTCCTTCTTCTCAGTTGGTTTGATTCCATCAGGTTCAAACGACCCTTATGCGCTTCGTCGTGCAACACAAGGTATTGTTCGTATCTTAGATGCCTTTGGTTGGCACATTCCTATGGATGAGTTAATCGACAGCCTTTACGGACTTTCATTTGATAGCCTTTCATATGACAATCAAGCAGAAGTCATCAACTTCATCAAAGCGCGTGTGGACAAGATGATGGGACGCACTTCAAAAGATATCAAAGAAGCCGTTCTTGCTGGTTCAAACTTTGTCGTGGCTGATATGCTTGAAGCAGCTGACGCCCTCTCAGAAGCTGCTAAGGCTGATGGTTACAAAGCAGCTGTTGAATCACTCTCTCGTGCCTTCAATTTGGCAGAAAAAGCAGATGCTTCAGTAGCAGTCGATGCCAGTCTCTTTGAAAATGATCAAGAAAAAGCTCTTGCTAAAGCGATTGAAGAGCTAGAATTGACTGGTTCAGCTAGCGACAAATTGGCTCAACTCTTTGCTCTTAGCCCAGTCATCGATGCCTTCTTTGACAACACCATGGTCATGGCAGAAGATGAAGCGGTTAAAAACAACCGTTTGGCCCTTCTTGCAGGTCTTGTAGCGAAAGCTAACGCTGTTGCAGCCTTCAACCAATTGAACACAAAATAAGTACCTGGTAACAGGTAGAAAGTAGGTTTTATTATGACACCTGAAAAAATCGCTCGTATCAATGAGCTTGCTAAAAAGAAAAAAACAGAAGGTTTGACTCCAGAAGAAGAAGTGGAGCAAGCAAAACTTCGTGAAGAATACATTGAGGGCTATCGTCGCTCAGTTCGTCACCATATCGAAGGAATTAAAGTGGTTGACGAAGAAGGTAACGATGTGACACCTGAAAAACTACGCCAAGTGCAACGTGAAAAAGGTTTGCATGGCCGTAGCCTTGATGATCCTAAATCATAAAAACCAAAAGAATAGGAGCTTGGAGATGTCTGAGCTCTTGTTCTACTTCGAAAGATTCTGAATATTCCGAATAAAAAATTGACCATTTGCTAGAAAAATGGTAAAATGTAGGTTATGTGAAAAATAACACGAGTTAATGAATCGTGTTAAATAGAATTGGAGTGAAAAAAATATGTCGCAAAAGCAACATCACAAAGAAGACGACAGTCAGACTGAAAATGGGATGGTACGTGGTCTTCAAAACCGTCACGTCCAGCTAATTGCCATTGCTGGTACAATTGGTACAGGTCTCTTTCTGGGAGCAGGGCGTTCCATTTCCTTAACAGGACCGTCGATTGTTTTTGTTTATTTGCTGACTGGTGTCTTCATGTATTTCATGATGCGAGCTATCGGTGAGATGCTTTATATGGACCCCAACCAACATACCTTTATCAACTTTATTACCAAATACCTTGGTAAGGGTTGGGGCTTCTTCTCAGGTTGGTCCTACTGGGTATCCTTGATATTCCTTGGGATGGCAGAAATCACTGCCGTTGCGACCTATGTCCAGTACTGGTTCCCGCACTGGCCAGCCTGGGAGATTCAGCTAGTCTTCCTACTGATCTTAAGTTCCGTTAACTTGATTGCGGTTAAAATCTTCGGAGAAGTAGAGTTTTGGTTTGGGATGATTAAAATCATCACTATCTTGGCTCTGATTGCTACTGGTATCTTTATGGTAGCGACTGACTTTAAAACACCGGCTGGACATGCTAGTCTAGCAAATATTACACAAGGCTTCCAGATGTTCCCTAAAGGATGGGTAAGCTTTGTAATGACTTTCCAAATGGTCTTCTTTGCTTATCAAGCTATTGAGTTTGTTGGGGTCACAACATCTGAAACCGCAAATCCACGTAAGGTCTTGCCTAAAGCCATTAAGGAAATCCCTGTGCGTATTGTCATCTTCTACGTGGGTGCCCTCATTGCTATCATGGCTATCTTCCCATGGCAACAACTTCCAGTTAATGAATCACCGTTTGTAACAGTCTTCCAAATGGTTGGTATCAAGTGGGCAGCGGCCTTCATTAACTTTGTTGTCTTGACAGCAGCAGCTTCATCTTTGAACTCAACGCTTTACTCAACAGGTCGTCACCTTTTCCAACTTGCTAAGGAAACACCAAATAGTAAAGTGATGAAGACTTTGAAATTGGATACCTTGTCACGTACAGGGATTCCTGCTCGTGCCATCATTGCTTCAGCGGTTGTGGTATGTATCTCAGCTTTCATCAACATCTTACCTGGTGTATCAGATGCCTTCTCTTTGATTACAGCATCATCATCAGGGGTTTACATTGCAATCTATGTTTTGATTATGATTGCGCACTGGAGATACCGTCAATCTAAAGAGTTTTTACCAGACGGCTTCCTTATGCCAGCCTATAAGATTTTAAACCCATTGACAATTGCTTTCTTCTTGTTTGTATTTGTTTGTCTCTTCTTACAACAATCTACCTATATCGGTGCGATTGGAGCGACAATCTGGGTGATTCTCTTCGGTATCTACAGTAACTGGAAACACAATAACTAAAACATGTTAACTCACCCTTGTGGTGAGTTTTCTTGTGTCGTAAAAAGGACACAGGGTGATATCCTGTGTCCAAAAGCTTATTTAAGCGAGGCTTTCTTGATGAAAGAAGCCACCCCATAGCCCTTTGCTGCGATGGAAAATAGCAGGTCTGTGGTCGTTATGAGAACGGCCATTAACATCGAGTTTGGCCCACTCAAGTGCCTGGTGGGCGTTACGATCAGAGACTGTCGATGTGCCAATGTAGCTGTAAATTCCAGCCTTTCTGAGAATAAATCCCTGAAGCTGACGAATGTGTTCATCGTTGAGCGACTCTGAAAATTGGATCTTAACCGTTTTGTAGTTAAGGGCCTGAACTGATTCAACGACAGGGGATTCAGCCAAGAGGTGTAGTAGTTCTTGGTGTTGAGCAAAATATCTATCGTAGTCCATGGGAAGGATAATCGTATGGGCAATCCAATCTTCCAAATTAGCTTTAGCCTTTTGGCTAAGACCGCTCGCTTTAATAGTGAGGTTATCTATATGGAAAGGCAGCTGGTCAATGTGAGTCATTTTTGAACCATAAGCCTTTCTGAAAAGCGGCGTACTTGATAGAATATGTCCAGTAGGTGACATGATAGCCAGGGCCGTTTCCTTGGTTTGATAACCAAGATTGTGACATTCCATGCTAGCGTAAGTGTCTTTAAATTCAATAATTGCTCTTGTTTTCATCGTGTAACTCTCTTTCTGTTAGTTTATAAACTAACAATAGTTTATCACGAGTCCTTAACGAGGTCAAGAATTAACCTCCAAAAATAAAAAAATTTCAAGTCATCAAAAAACTTCGAGAATCAATTTCCCGAAGTTATTTTACTAGAATTTGTAGTCTTTCACAATTTTGATGGAGTTAACCGTTACCGTTTCTTTTGGTTTGTTGTTTTGATCGACTTCAAGATTGGCAATGGTATCAACGACATCCATCCCTTTGATGACTTGTCCAAAGACGGTATATTTGGTATCACCGGCTGGGTATCCACCTTTTTTGTAGGCGTCAATAATAGGTTTTGGATAACCAGCACTTGAAAGTTGTTTACTTTGGTCATCCTTGTTTTGAACGATGAAGAATTGGCTACCATTTGAATCCTTAGCCCCAGTATTTGCCATGGCAAGCGCTCCTCGAATGTTGTAGAGGAATGGTGTTGGCTCAAGAGCGAAGCCTTTCTTCCAGATAGATTCGCCACCAGTACCGTCACCTTTAGGGTCACCACTTTGAATCATAAAGTCTTGGATGACACGGTGGAAGGTAAGACCGTCGTAGTATTTATCCTTGGCATGCTTCAAGAAGTTTTCAGAAGCCTTAGGAGCCAGAGTAGGGAAAAGCTTAACAGTTATATCGCCCTTTGATGTCTGGAGGATAACTTCAGCCTCGTCCTTTCCAACCTTGTCTGACAATTGAGGAAAGGCGTCTTTACCAGATTTTTGAGCTTTTTCTAATTGTTTCGTGTATATCTTGTTGTCAACGTAGGCATCTCCACGAATGGCACGTGCAATATTTTCACGGTAGACAAATCCTAAGCAAGCAATAACAAGTACAAGGACTAAGAGAATGTACTTTTTAATGTTTTTCATATATAACTCCTTTGATGCATTATACCTATTATTGTAGCAGAAAAAAACCTTTTGGGAAACGGTTAACAGAGGTTTGTAATTATGGTAAAATAGAAACATCAACAAGAAAATGAACAGGGACTAGATATAGGGAAAGGTTGTTTCACTCAAACAGCGAGCGAGGCATAACTTTTGAAAGACGTAGGATGCTCACGGATAAGCAAGCTGTGTGTCTATGTTTTACTTATGGAAAACGTCACTAAGCTGAGGGGTCCATTTGTTTGCATTTCTTGAAAAAAGGAGATTTTTATGTCAACTAAAGCAGAATGGGCTGAACTCTTTGAGTCGGTTCATGGGCGTAAACCTAGCCCCCAAGAATTTTTGGACGCTAAAGCAGCTGATTTTGATACTAGCGCTTTGATTGCTCAAGCGGCATCTGTAGATGCCCCAGCTAAGGAGCCTGCTACTGAAGAAACACCTGTAGGTCAAGTCGTTGCAGATACCGAGAAAGTCGCTCAAGAAGACGATATCGCTGATGTTGCTGAGACAGCTGAAGATGCTGTCGCTGAACAAGCAAGCAATGAATCACCATTTGGAACAGCAGCCTTCCCAGAAGCGCCTGCTCAACAACCAACACCACAATTTGATTCAAGCATGTTTGAAAAGGCTTCTATTCCGACAACTCAAGGATTTGGAGCAGTTCCTAATCCAGCACCTAGCTCAGCAGATAAACCTGTCTTCAACCTTATCTTGCCGATTGTTGCGATTGCCCTTTCAGTAATCTTTGCCATCTTGTCATGGTTTGTTAGTCCTGCTTGGCTCTTCATCATCTTGACAGTCCTTGCACTCGCTTTGGCAATGGTTTCACTTATCTTTAGCCTTAAATCAAGCAAGAAATTGCTCTCTATCATTGCAACGGCAGTAGCTGGAGTCATGCTCCTTGTCTCTATTGGTGGTTTGATTTTCCAAATTTCTCAAAACTCAAATGACAATGCAGGCTCAAGCAAAACATCAAAAGTTGCTGACAAAGATGATGAAGATGATGACAGCGATTCAAAATCTGATTCAAAATCTAATTCAAAATCTAATTCAAAATCTGATTCAAAATCTGACTCAAAAGGTGATAGCACTGACGTCAACGATTACATTGACAAAAATGCTAAATTTGACTGGAATGAATCTAAGTTCAAGAAATTGAAAGCTGGAAAAGACTCTGCTAAGTCAATTATGAAGACTTATGGTAAAGCATCAGATGCTCAAATGTCAGGTGATGACTTGAGCATGACTTATTCTGGCAAAGACTATAGTGAACATGTTTACCTAACCTTTAAGAAACAGTATGATGGTACCTTTATCTTGTCACACGCTTCAGGAAACTTCCCTACAGATGCTGTACAAACTGATGACTCATACAAATCTGACTGGACGAAAGAACAGTTTGATGCTCTTAATAAGGGAGATTACAGTAATCCATCAAACGGAACAAAACTCGAAGATATCCTTAAGGATCACCCTAAAGCTTCAAACGCTGAGTACACCATCTCAACCGTTCGTGAAGGTGAGTTCAAGAAAGAATTGAGCGTTTCTTATAACGACTTTAAAGCTGAAGATGGTAAACTTAAGAGTGTTTACTTGTCATTTGACACTACAGAAGATGGTGATACATTCTACCTTACTTATAAATCAGGTCCAGATGGCGATTAATTAAGCTGATTAAGGAAACAGGAGGGGAGACCTTCCTGTTTTTTCGTAATAAAAGGAGAAAACTTTTGAAATTCTTGAATTACACATATGAGCAAAGTCAGTCTATTGTCACTAAGGAGACTGTAGAAAAACTCAATCAAAAAGGTAGCTGGAAACGTTTTATTGGTTTATTTATCACTTCAATCCTTCTTTACTTTTCTTCTATTGCCACACCGATGTTTATAAAGGGCTTGACCGTTGAACAAGATCCTACATTTTCTTGGATTCAGTGGCCCATGATTATCTTGTATGTAGTCATGTATCTGGTCTATCTGCTCTTTTCAATAAGGCACAGAAAAAGCCCGATGAAGCTGAAATTTTGCACCTACTTTTATATGGTGATTTTACTTGCTATCTTTACGGTATGTGCTGGTATAATGATGATGACACGACGAAATATTGTCAGTATATTATCGGGTGCCATGTTTCTTCTTTCCATTTATTATTTGATTCGAACGGTTCCCCGTAAACTGAAAGAAGCCGTTCAAAATCAGACAGAGTTTAGCCCCATGGTAGCACTTGTGACTGAAAAGATTTCGGATGGCTTGGTCTTTTTAGGTGGAACGGGGATTACAGCCGGACTTGTGCTGTTTGACCGCTCCACTGGGAGTAATTTAAGAGGGAACATCGATGCGGTGTTGTTGCCCCTAATGCCAGCAATATTTGTCTTTGCGACTTATGTCTTTTCCATTGATTTGCTACGAGGCTATTACCTCTTCAAATACTCTGAGCAATATAGAGAGCAGTTTGGCTACTCGGTTAAGGACTGGTACGGAGAGAAGTCGAAGGAGTATAGGAGGATGCTGGGTTAGTACCGTTAAAATGTTCTTTTAAATTAGGTAATCAATTATATGCTTGAATTATATTGATGAACCTGATAATCCTAGTATCTGCATTTGGTCACATGAGAACTCTTATGAATTAGAGCTTGCAATTGAATTTGTTGCGAAGGAGTTTACAGATTTTTTCGAGATGCTTCATGATTAATGAAGACTAAACCACCCTCGAGGTGGTTTTCTTGTAATCTCAAGATGGTATAATTGAATAGTTGGCTATTGTCTAAAAGCTAGACGACTTTGCTCGTGGTTTGGCTCGTGTTGGGACTCGAGGTGCTGGTCTTAGCAAGGATATCGCTCTGAGTGTCAAAAACAAGTTGACTCACCTCGGTGCGAACGTTTCTGATGACCTTGCCCGCCTGTCAGGTAAGGTTGAAGATGCCTTTGCCTATGCGGATGGTGCTGTCTCAAAGAATATCGGTAAGCACAATGCTCGTTTCTATCAGTCAAATGGTGGCAACTGGGATGAAGTGGCGTCTGGAATCCTTGGTGGTTCAGGTGCAGGACGTAAAGCAACCGCAGAGTTTAGCGACGATGCTAGCCAGGCCCTTGCCAAACATGGTGATGAAGTCAGCCAAGCCCTCAAAGAAACTGGCGAACAAGCTGGTAAGCATGCAAATGCTGAATTTTGTGGCGAAGCAAGTGTAAATACCAATGAAGGCAGAGGTGGCCTTGATAATAAAATCGTTAATAGCGATAAGATTATTCGTGATGGATCTCATTTTGATGAACTCGGGAACTTGAAGCCAAATGTCAAATATCAATCTGGCGAGTTTGAATATCTTTATCAAACAGATGATATAGGACGTGTGACGGAGTGGGATGCTCCTAAACTAAATATGACAGAACGCGATACTCGTCTTTCGCATGATTCCAACACTCCAGGTAAATTACCGGGAGACCATGCAGGCCATTTAGCAGGAGATAGGTTCGGAGGTTCACCTGAAATTGATAATTTGGTTTCTCAATTGAGTGGTGTGAACTTGAGCGATTATACAAAATTGGAAAACCAATGGGCTAAAGCTTTGAAAGCAGGAAAAGATGTTTCTGTCAATGTGAAGGTGAACTATGTTAGAGACGCTCTAAGACCGGATAGTTTTGATGTGAGGTACACAATTGATGGTTTTCCATTTAGCAGAAGAATAAAAAATTAGAGGTGAAAAATGATTTTTGAAGATAAGTTATCAGAAATTCAAACAGATATGATTAGTTTAGCTCTTGAACTAGCGGAAGATAAAATTGATACGGCATATATATACGGTTCTTACGAGAATAATTCCTTATCTTTTAACAGTTTTTTTGCTCAAGATAACAAAGTATATACGATAAATAAACTAGACCAGCTTGGTATAGAAAATTTAACAAAAGATAGAATGTTTCAATATTTAGAAATTGGAATAAGTGACTTAGAGCGATTTATAACATTATTTCAAGAGGATAAAAAACAAGCCCCAACTCAACTGAAATTGGTATATGATAATGTGAATAAAAAAGCTAATGCTAAATATTCTTATGAAATTTTTTATTCAAATTCTGACTCACTAACTCCTGAAGATATTTTCATGGAATGGTACAATGAAGTGAAGGAAGAAGTTGAAGGGCATCATGATATTTGAAGACGAATTTTCAGCTAAACAAACAGATATGATTCAGTTGGCATTAGAATATGCAAATAGGGTAGAGCAAAAGGTTGATACTGTGTATATCTATTGTTCTTTTGAAACAATGTATTCCTTTGATGTTTTCTATAAAGATGATAAAAATAATATTGTAATGTTGCATGAACTTTCAAAAAAAGGTATGAGTGAATCTGAAATAGATAATCTGATTTTTTCAGTTTTAAAATTAGGCAATAAAGATTTACAAGATATTCAAAAAATTTGTCAAAAGTATAATCGTCCGATGCCTTCACAAATAAAATTGATTTATGATAATGTAAAAAAGAGTGTAAATGGTAAGTATTCCTATGATTTATTTTATTCTAACTCAGACACATTAACAGCAGATGATATTTTTGAACAATGGTACAATGAAGTGAAAGAAGAAGTCGAATCGTCTCGTAAGATTTGAAATAAATTCTAGAATGTTGGATTAAGGTTTACAAAGTAATAAAATTTGATGGTGATTTTTTAATGGAAATCGTATAATCATTCTGAGGCATCTTGGTACGGCACACATAGGACAGAGGACGCTTACTACGGTTACTGGAGCTTTGACACAGCTGCACTTTGCAAGATTCGTGGCATCTATGACCAACGTTTCAAAAGATTTGGATTTCTTTCCTTATGATTTGCTAGTTCAGAAAGAACAGTAACATTGACTTAACCACCTTCGAGGTGGTTTTCTTATGGTCTGGAGATGGTATAATGTGAGGGTGAAAGGGATGCCTTTGGAAGAATACTTTCTTGACTATACGATTAAGAAATTAGATTGGAAATGAGAAAAAATGATTAAAGATTTTGTGAAAGTAGCAGATATACCCAAAGAGGTAATTGGAAAATATAAAAGTGAAGTCCCTGTAGAATTAATTGATATTTGGGAAAACCAAGGTTTGGGTACCTTTTTGAATGGCTACCTAAAAGTCATAAATCCAGATGACTATAGTGAATTAGTGAGAGATTCGTATTTCAGGGGCTATATTTCCATTCCAATTTTCGTGACCGCTTTTGGCGACATCATAACTTGGGAAGAAAAGAAATATGTGGGAATTATTAAATACAAAAATGGCAGTTTTAATATCATGATAAAAAAATTTACTCATTTTTTGAAATTTATAGATAGTAATCATATTACAAAACATTTTGACCTACCGCTTTACCATGAAGCGATTGAAAAATATGGTTTGTTAGATTATGACCAGTGTTTTGGATTTGTACCCTTGTTAGCATTAGGAGGATTCAAAGATGTGGATCATCTAGATAAGGTCAAGATGTATGAGCATATCTTATTAATAACTACATTGGTGGGCAAGATCGAATAGTGGACAATCAAGAAATAAATATTGGTGAATTTATAATAAGAAGTAGATTTTAATGTACTATCATTTCGTACTTTTTAGAGGTAATATTCTCCCCGTTACGTAATGACTTGGAGCGTTGTATCCTAGTTTCTAAGGACGTTGCGCATATTTTACTATTCGTTGCGTGCTTTTAGTCATGGGTCTTGATAAATTTAAAGTAACAAATTTGAGGAGGTATTCTTAATGTTACAATTTATTAAGAAAAACAAAGCTAATTTTATATGGGTGCTTATTTTTGGATTAACGGGGCTGATACTGAAACCTTTAGTTAATTTATCGGTCAGTTTATCAAACAAATATCCGTTGGTTACGAAAATTTTATTATTTCTATTACTCGTTGCTGTTTACTTTATTAATAAACATCCTCTCTATATAATATTAATAGTAATTTTGCTAGCAGAACCTTTTATAAAAGAATAAAAATAAGACAGGGGTATTAAAATGGACATTGCCACGTTGATCAAAGAATATAGAACTAAAACAGGTATGACTCAGCAAGAACTTGCAGATAAAGTATTTGTTACTCGTCAGACCATTTCTAAATGGGAATTAGGAAAAAGTGAACCTGATAATGTTTCACTGGATTTATTATTTAAAGAGATGAATATTGAAAAAGAATCTCAAAAAGGCATTAAAGCTAATTTAATTAGCAGAAAAAATATTTTACTTACAATAATTGCCGTTTTATTCTCTCCATCGATACTTATTATTAGACTATTGGTAGTTAAAATAGGCAAGATAGAAAATAAAAGATTAGTCATTTTGATTAATACCTTTCTCTTTGTAATAATTGGCATTTATATGAAGAGTTTAAAGGATAATGTATACTTTGGTTTCTTGGGAATTATTGCAATATCTTATAGCCTTTATAGTTTTTATAAGCTTAGTTTGGAAATCAAAAAGGATTAGATACTTAACTATACAAGTATAAAAAACTAGTCATACTAATATCTGAATTGCCCCCAAAAGTGAGACAGAAAAAATCTAACTTTTGGGGGCAGTTTCTTTTATTCTTCCATCCATTTTCATGAGATAGCTTGTCACTTAAGCACATCAGGCAGTCTCAAAAAATTCTCTCTTATATCTGACCTTATTTTCATAAGACCAGATTAAAGTATGATAAAATAAAGAAAAAGAGATAAAGGAGTCAGCTATGGCAACTAGAGAAGAATGGGTGCGTCACTTTGAGGACGTCAATGGACGTAAACCAAGTCCTGAGGAGTTTATGGAAGCTAAGAAAGAGGATTTTGTCATCGCTACTGAGGAGGAAACTGCCCAAGTGTCTGAGCAAATTGAGGATCAGCAAGTGGATAGCTCTGAAACTACTGAAGAGGTGTCTGCTGGCTCAGAAGCAGATACGCAACCAGATGAAGGTCAGGTGACACTAGAGGAGGAAGCTCCTAATCACATGACTGAGTTGAATCTGGAGAAAGAAGAACCAAAGGCAAATCAGATGCCTTTGGAAAACCCTTATTACAAATCTAAAGAAGTCAAAAATAATACTTTTGTTAACATCGTTCTCCCGATTATTATCCTAGTCTTGGGGCTTCTGTTTGCCGTTTTGGCTTGGATACTTCCAATCGGTTTCATCTTTACCTTCTTTTCTTTCTTCCTTATCATTTTGGCAATTGTGACTATGGCGCTGAGTGTAAAGTCAACACGCAAGGCCCTATCTATCATCGCTCTGGTTATGTCAATCATCTTCTTCGCGACTTCACTTAGTGGAACAGGCTATCAAGTGGTCAAGTATATTATTAACCATGCCGATCAGTTTGAGGCTGATAGTCGTTATAGAGCAAATGAATACATTAATAAAGATTATCAATTTGACTGGACAGAGGACCAGTTTAAGGAGTTGAAGGTTGACTCTTTGACTTTGGATGAGGTCCTAGATGCTCATGGTAAGGCTACGGATGCCGAGTGGGGCAATGATGGTGAGACACAGACCATAGATCTTACTTATGCAAAAGAGGGAAGGGGTAGTGATAACTTTGTCCGTTTGACCTTTAAGTCTAAAGATGGTACTTACATTTTAGAGCATGCTTCTGCAGACTTTGGCTATGATAAGGTTAAGGAAGTTAGTGACTATCAAAGCAACTGGACAAAAGAGAATTATGATAAGCTAACGGTGGGTACGCAAGCAGATTTGCTTAAGGGAACACGTCTTTCAGATGTTGTCTCAAACCACTCTGAGGCCAGCTTTAGTACGCATGAGCTGACTCAGACTGATGAGGGAGACCTCACTCAAAAAGTATCGCTTAGCTTTTATGATTATAGTCCCGACAGTGGTAAACTTAAGACGGTTCACTTAACGTTTGACTATGACAAACGTGAAAACGAGTACTTCTTAACAGATAAATCAGATGAATAAGGCTACTTTCTTAGTCACTCAAGCCCGGGGTCGCCTGGGCTTTTTTAGTCTCAACAAAAGAAGATAAAATTTGGTATAATAGAAATGATTGATTTTTCAAGAAAGAAGTGTCACACATGAACATACAACAACTACGTTATGTGGTAGCTATTGCCAACAGCGGTACCTTCCGTGAGGCTGCCAGCAAGCTCTTTGTGAGTCAGCCTAGCCTTTCGGTGGCGATTAAGGATTTGGAGCAAGAGCTGAATTTTCAAATTTTCACCCGTACAACGACGGGGGCTGTCTTGACCAGTCAGGGCATGACTTTTTACGAGCGTGCGCTTGAGGTGGTGCGCAGTTTTGATAGTTTTGAAAACCGCTATCTCAATGCTTCTGAGAAGGGCAACCAGTTTTCGATTGCCAGTCAGCACTATGACTTTTTGCCACCTTTGATTACGACTTTTTCAGAGCGTTATCCTGATTACAAGGATTTTCGTATCTTTGAGTCTACGACCATTCAGATTTTGGATGAGGTAGCCAAGGGTCACAGTGAGATTGGGATTATCTATTTGAATCGTCAAAATAGCAAGGGAATCCAGCAAAATATGGACAAGCTTGGGCTTGAGTCTATTGATTTGATTCCGTTTAAGACGCATATTTATCTCCGTAAGGGGCATCCGCTGGCTAAAAAAGACAGTCTGGTCATGGAGGACTTGGCGGCCTTGCCTACGGTGCGTTTCACTCAGGAGAAGGACGAGTACCTTTACTATTCTGAGAACTTTGTGGATACGTCAGATTCGTCTCTTATGTTTAACGTGACGGACCGTGCGACCTTGAACGGTATCTTGGAACGTACGGATGCTTATGCAACGGGGTCTGGTTTCCTAGATGCGCAAAGTGTGAACGGTATTACGGTGATTCCACTAGAGGACAATTTGGACAACAAGATGGTGTATGTTCGTCGTAAGGGCATTAGCTTGTCGTCTTGCGCCCTTAAGTTTGTCAATGTTATGTTTGACTACTTTGACACTTATAAACCATAGGAGGACATATGCGTAAGGTTGTGATTCCTTTGGCTATTCTGGCCCTGATTGGTTTGGATCAGTGGGTCAAGCATTGGGTTGTGGCAAATATTGCCCTCAACCAAGTCATCAAGGCTATACCGGGACTTTTTAGTTTGACCTATCTGCAAAACCGTGGTGCTGCCTTTTCGATTTTACAGGATCAGAAATTTTTCTTTGTGATTTTGACGGTTCTGGTGATTGGTGCGGCTCTGGTTTATCTGGTTAAGAATTATCAGAAGAGTCTTTGGCTGGTCCTATCTTTGGTTTTGATTATCTCTGGTGGTATTGGAAACTTTATTGACCGTGTGCATCTAGGGTATGTGGTTGATATGGTTCAGCTTGATTTTATTGATTTTGCAATATTTAACGTGGCAGACTCCTATCTAACGGTGGGTGTGTTGCTCTTGATTTTAATCTTATGGAAAGAGGAAAATGGAAGTCATCATAAAAGAGGCGGGTAATCGTCTGGATAAGGCCTTGGCAGATTTGACAGAATTGTCACGCAGTCAGGCCAATGAAGCCATCAAGGCTGGAACGGTCTTGGTTAATGGTAAGTCGGCAAAGGCCAAGTATGCAGTTAAAGAGGGTGACGTCATCACCTATGAATTGCCAGAAGAAGAGGTCTTGGAGTACAAGGCTGAAGATATTCCTTTGGATATTATCTACGAAGATGCGGATGTGGCAGTCGTTAACAAGCCTCAGGGCATGGTGGTTCATCCATCAGCTGGTCACACGTCTGGGACCTTGGTTAATGCACTCATGTATCATGTCAAGGACCTCTCGTCTATCAATGGTGTGGTTCGTCCGGGAATTGTCCATCGTATTGACAAGGACACGTCTGGTCTTCTTATGGTTGCTAAGAATGATAAGGCCCACAATGCTTTGGCGGCTGAGCTTAAGGACAAGAAGTCTCTGCGCAAGTATGTGGCTATCGTGCATGGCAATCTGCCTAACGACCGAGGCGTGATTGAAGCTCCGATTGGGCGTTCAGACAAGGACCGCAAGAAGCAAGCGGTAACGGCCAAAGGGAAGCCTGCGGTAACTCGCTTTACTGTTTTGGAACGCTTTGGCAATTATACTTTGGTGGAGCTGCAGCTAGAAACAGGTCGTACCCATCAAATCCGTGTGCACATGGCTTATATTGGTCATCCAGTGGCGGGAGATCCTCTATATGGGCCTCGTAAGACCCTCAAGGGTCACGGACAATTTCTACATGCCAAGACCCTTGGTTTCACGCATCCTACGACTGGAGAATTGGTCGAATTTACAGCAGAAGAACCTGCTATTTTCAAGGAAACTTTGGAGAAGTTGAGAAAAGGTAACTAATCATCAAACGGATGGTCTTTCTTGGGAGAGGCTATCCGTTTTTTCCTTGTAAAAGGGTCTAAATTTTGCTATAATTTACCTAATTGAATAAGTCCTTTAATCACTGTCCAGAGAGGCAGGCAAGGAGCCATAAGAAGTGTACAGGTAAACTGTGCCATATTTTTGTGTATCTCCTTGTTTCAAGGGGATTTTTTTGTATTTAGAAAGGTTCTTTTATGAAGAAAAAAGAAATCGTCGATGACGTAACTATGAAGCGTGCCATTACACGTATCACTTATGAGATTATTGAGCGAAACAAGAATCTCGACAAGATTGTCTTGGCTGGTATTAAGACACGTGGTGTTTATATTGCTCAGCGTATTCAAGAGCGCTTGAAACAGTTGGAAAACCTTGATGTGCCATTGATTGAGCTTGATACTAAGGCTTACCGTGATGATGTTAAATCTGAACAGGACACATCCCTTATTCCTATCGAAATTGATGGTACGGATGTTATCCTTGTAGATGACGTGCTCTACACAGGTCGTACGATTCGTGCTGCGATTGATAATATCGTTAGTCATGGACGTCCGGCGCGTGTCGGTTTGGCTGTCTTGGTTGACCGTGGTCACCGTGAATTGCCAATCCGTGCAGATTATGTTGGTAAGAATATCCCAACAAGTGAGTCAGAACAGATTGAAGTTTTGGTTTCTGAAGTTGATGGTAAAGATAGCGTCAACATTATTGACCCAAGCTGAGTTGGCTGACAGTTAGGGTGAAACGCCCTTGTATCTTGTTAATTGAACATGCCCTAAGCCTTGTGCAAAAAAGATAAATACTCTTAGGAGCTGGCGCTCCGTCATCGTATTTCCTATTTTTGCTTTAGGCTTTAGACGGGCTTTGTATCTTGTTAAATGAACACAGGACTCATTTCTTAGGAAAAAAGATAAGTCTCCTAGCACTCTTTGGAGTGCCTTGTCGACTTCCTATTTTTCTACAGAAATGTTTAGCTACGCTAAAACGTCCCTTTGTATCTTGTAAATTGAACACGGGCTAAGAGCTGTGTAAAATAGATAAATCTTCCTAGAAGCTAAAGCTTCGGCGTCAGATTTCCTAATTTTACTTTGCTCTTTATACGCCCTTTGTATCTTGTTAATTGAACACGCCCTAAGCCTTGTGCAAAAAAGATAAATACTCTTAGGAGCTGACGCTCCGTCATCGTATTTCCTATTTTTGCTTTAGGCTTTAAACGGGCTTTGTATCTTGTTAATTGAACACGGGACTCATTTCTTAGGAAAAAAGATAAGTCTCCTAGCACTCTTTGGAGTGCCTTGTCGACTTCCTATTTTTCTACAGAAATGTTTGGCTACGCCAAAACGTCCCTTTGTATCTTGTTTTAAGGAGTCCTTTGATATCGTGAATAACGTAAAATATGATGTGAATGATATGCCGAAACCTGGTTTGTTGGTTGGTTTGTCATTCCAGCACTTGTTTGCCATGTTTGGTGCGACGGTGCTTGTGCCGATTTTGGTTGGGATTGATCCTGCCATTGCTCTTTTCTCATCTGGTTTGGGAACTTTGGCTCACTTGACGGTGACTAAGTATAAGATTCCAGCTTATATGGGGTCTAGTTTTGCCTACATTGCTGCTATGCAGATGCTTATGAAGTCTGATGGTATTGCGGCGGTGGCTCAAGGTGCCATGGCTGGTGGTTTGGTCTACTTGATTGTTGCCTTGATTGTTAAGTACGCAGGAAATAACTGGATTGATAAGGTCCTTCCGCCAATCGTGGTCGGTCCTATTATCATTGTTATCGGTTTAAGTCTTGCGGCTAATGCTGTTAAGGATGCGACAATGGTTAATGACACCTATAGTGTCTTCAGCCTTGTAATTTCTATGGTGACTCTCTTTGCGGTTATCCTCTTTAACATGTATGGCAAGAAAATTGTTGGTGTTATTCCAATTTTGTTGGGCTTGATAGTTGGTTATATTTTCTCAGTGGTTTTTGGTTGGTTAACGGGACATGAGTTTGTTCAATTTTCAAAAGTTGCGGCTGCTCATTGGTTCCAAGTTCCAAGCTTTGATATTCCGTTTGTGAATTACGACTTCAAGTTTTATCCAAGTGCGATTTTAACTATGGCTCCGATTGCCTTTGTGACAATGACGGAACATTTTGGCCATGTCATGGTTCTAAACAGTTTGACTGGTCGTGATTACTTCAAAGATCCAGGTCTTGACCATACCTTGTCTGGAGATGGTTTGGCACAAATCATTGCTGGTTTCTTTGGAGCTCCTCCGGTAACTTCTTATGGTGAAAATATTGGGGTTATGGCCCTCAGTAAGGTCTACTCAGTTTACGTTATTGCAGGCGCAGCAGTGATTGCGGTCTTGATGAGCTTTATCGGTAAGGTATCTGCTCTCTTGAGTTCCATCCCAACGGCTGTTTTGGGTGGTATTTCCATTGCTCTCTTTGGGGTTATCGCTGCTAGCGGTATGAAGATTTTAGTTGAACATAAGATTGATTTTGATAATAAAAAGAATCTCTTGATTGCTAGTGTTATCTTGGTATCAGGTATTGGTGGTTTGATGATTGACCTTGGTGGTCTTCAAATTACTGGTGTGGCAAGTTCGACTATTCTCGGTATCTTGCTTTACCAAATCTTGCCAGACCCTAATAAAGGTAGCAAGGATTAGTTAATCATTTTAAAAGGAAAAACTATGGCGATTGCAGATGGAAAAGTGTCACTCAAGCATTTGGTGACCATGGAAACCCTCACGAATGAAGAGGTCTTGGGCCTGATTCGTCGAGGTGGAGATTTTAAAAATGGCAGAGCTGATTTCCAGCTGGATCGACAGTATTTCGCTGCCAATCTCTTTTTTGAAAATTCAACTCGAACACACAAATCCTTCGAAGTGGCTGAGAAGAAACTTGGTTTGGATGTGATTGAGTTTGACGCTGGAACAAGCTCAGTGAATAAGGGTGAAACCCTATATGATACGATTTTGACCATGTCTGCTTTGGGTGTGGACATCTGTGTGGTTCGTCACTCGGAAGTTGATTACTATAAGCAGTTGATTGATAGTAGAACCATTCAGACCTCTATTGTTAATGGGGGTGATGGTTCTGGGCAACACCCAAGTCAGTGTTTGCTTGATTTGATGACTATTTACGAAGAGTTTGGAACTTTTGAAAATCTTAAGGTTTGTATTGCTGGTGACATCACTTATTCTCGTGTGGCTAAGTCAAATATGCAGATTCTCAAGCGTTTGGGTGCTCAGCTGTATTTTGCTGGTCCTGAGGTTTGGTACTCTAATGAATTTGATGTCTATGGTCAGCATGTCGCCATTGACGATGTGATTGAGGACCTGGATGTGCTTATGTTGCTTCGTGTTCAGCACGAGCGTCATGGGGATGATAAGGGATTTTCAAAAGAAGAATACCATGCTCTCTATGGTTTGACTGAAGAACGTTATGCCAAGTTAGCAGACCATGCTATCATCATGCACCCTGCTCCGGTTAATCGTGATGTGGAGATTGCTGATAGCTTGGTGGAAGCGCCTAAGGCTCGTATCGTTGCTCAGATGCAAAATGGGGTCTTTGTCCGTATGGCAATTATTGAAGCTATTTTAAATGGCAAAGCGTAAACAACGTTAACAGATTCCAGAGAGAATCAGACGAAAATGAACACGGGCTAAATCTTCGAAAAATAGCTAAATCTTTCTAGAAGCTTGAGTTTCTCTGTCAGATTTGCTTTTCATTCAGATTTTTAACGCCCTTTGTATCTTAGTGAAAGGAACAATTTACTATAATGGCAAAACGTTTACTTATTTTGGAAGACGGCACAATTTTTGAAGGTCAGGCCTTCGGTGCTGATGTGGATGTGACTGGTGAAATCGTCTTTAATACTGGTATGACAGGTTATCAAGAATCTATCACTGACCAGTCTTACAATGGTCAAATCTTGACCTTTACCTATCCACTTGTTGGTAATTATGGGGTTAACCGTGATGACTATGAATCAATCACACCTACAACTAAGGGTGTGGTGGTATCAGAGGCTAGCCGTCGTGCCAGCAACTGGCGTAACCAAATGACTTTGGATGAGTTTTTGAAGGCTAAAAACATCCCTGGTATTTCTGGTATTGATACACGTGCCTTGACTAAGATTATCCGTCAACACGGTACCATGAAGGCAACTATGGCTGATCCTGGTGACAGTATTGAGCACTTGCAAGATCAATTACGTGCCACTGTTTTGCCTACAAATAATATTGAACAGGTCTCTACTAAAACAGCTTACCCAGCACCTGGTGTTGGTAAAAACATTGTTTTAGTTGACTTTGGACTTAAACACTCTATCTTGCGTGAATTTTCAAAACGTGACTGTAATGTGACGGTTGTCCCTCACAATATTACGGCTGAAGAAATTCTCCATCTTAATCCAGATGGTGTGATGTTGTCAAATGGTCCTGGTAACCCTGAAGATGTGCCATATGCACTTGATATGATTCGTGGCATCCAAGGTAAAATTCCAATTTTCGGGATTTGTATGGGTCACCAGTTGTTTAGTTTGGCGAATGGTGCCAAGGCTTACAAGATGAAGTTTGGTCACCGTGGCTTTAACCATGCGGTTCGTGAAATTGCGACTGGTCGTGTTGATTTTACCAGCCAAAACCATGGTTATGCTATTGACCGTGACACACTTCCAGATTGCCTCATGGTAACACACGAAGAAATTAACGATAAGTCAGTTGAAGGTGTTCGTCACCGTGACTTCCCTGCCTTTTCAGTGCAATTTCACCCAGATGCAGCACCTGGTCCACACGATGCTAGCTATCTCTTTGATGAGTTCTTGGAATTGATTGATGCTTTCCAAGCTGAAAAAGCACGTCGTTAATTGCAACTGTCTAGTGACTATAATGGGGTGCGATTCTTGTTTGCCCCAGTCTACTACCTTATTTAATGACAACCAGAGAGTTGTCAAATAGAAAGGAGAAGATACAGGTTCACGAAAGTGAACACGCCCTAAGGACGGTGTGAAAAAGAGAAACGGTGACTAGACGCTTAGGCGTCGTAGTCACGTTTCCTATTTTCACTGGGTCCTTAACGGGCTTTGTATCATAAATTATGCCTAAACGTTCTGATATTAAAAAAATTATGGTTATCGGGTCTGGTCCTATTATCATTGGTCAGGCTGCTGAGTTTGACTATGCTGGTACGCAAGCTTGCTTGGCCTTGAAAGAGGAAGGCTACAGTGTTGTTCTTGTCAACTCTAACCCTGCGACTATCATGACTGATAAAGAAATCGCAGACAAGGTTTACATTGAACCTATCACACTTGAGTTTGTGACACGTATTCTTCGTAAGGAACGTCCTGATGCTCTCTTGCCAACACTTGGTGGACAAACGGGTCTCAACATGGCCATGGAATTGTCTAAAGCTGGTATTCTTGATGAGCTTGGCGTTGAATTATTGGGGACAAAATTGTCTGCCATTGACCAAGCCGAAGACCGTGATCTCTTTAAGCAATTGATGGAAGATTTGCATCAGCCAATTCCTGAATCTGAAATCGTTAATACGGTGGAAGAAGCAGTGGCTTTTGCTTCAAAAATTGGTTATCCAGTTATTGTCCGTCCTGCCTTTACCCTTGGTGGTACCGGTGGTGGTATGTGTGCCAATGAAGAAGAACTTCGTGAAATCGCTGAAAATGGTTTGAAGTTGTCACCAGTAACCCAATGTTTGATTGAACGTTCTATCGCTGGTTTCAAAGAGATCGAATACGAAGTCATGCGTGATGCTGCTGACAATGCTCTTGTGGTTTGTAACATGGAAAACTTCGACCCAGTTGGTATTCACACAGGGGACTCAATCGTATTTGCCCCAACGCAAACCTTGTCAGATATTGAAAACCAAATGCTTCGTGATGCCAGCTTGAAGATTATCCGTGCCCTTAAGATTGAGGGTGGTTGTAACGTGCAGTTGGCGCTTGATCCTAATAGCTTCAAGTACTATGTTATCGAAGTAAACCCACGTGTATCACGTTCATCAGCCCTTGCTTCAAAAGCAACAGGTTACCCAATCGCTAAATTGGCGGCTAAAATCGCTGTTGGTTTGACACTTGATGAGATGATTAACCCAGTCACTGGTACAACCTACTCAATGTTTGAACCAGCCCTTGACTACGTGGTTGCCAAAATCCCACGTTTCCCATTTGATAAGTTTGAACATGGGGAACGTCGTCTTGGTACTCAGATGAAAGCGACTGGTGAAGTTATGGCCATTGGTCGTAACATTGAAGAGTCTCTTCTTAAGGCTTGTCGTTCGCTTGAAATCGGTGTTCACCACAATGAAATACCTGAACTTGCCGAAGTAACAGATGATGCCTTGGTGGAAAAGGTTGTTAAAGCGCAAGACGACCGTCTCTTCTACCTTTCTGAAGCTATCCGTCGTGGTTACACTATTGAAGAATTGTCAGAGTTGACTAAGATTGATATTTTCTTCCTTGACAAATTGCTCCATATCTTCGAATTGGAACAAGAATTGGCAAGTCATGTCGGCGACATTGCTGTTTTGAAAGAAGCCAAACGCAATGGTTTCTCTGACCGTAAGATTGCGGAACTTTGGAACCAAACAGCTGACCAAGTCCGTGCCACTCGTTTGGAAAATCATATCGTTCCTGTTTACAAGATGGTTGATACTTGTGCAGCCGAGTTCGAATCTTCAACACCATATTTCTACTCAACTTACGAGTGGGAAAATGAATCTATCAAGTCTGATAAAGAATCTGTTATCGTTCTTGGTTCAGGTCCTATCCGTATCGGACAAGGGGTTGAGTTTGACTATGCAACGGTTCACTCTGTTAAAGCTATCCAAGCTGCAGGTTACGAAGCTATCATTATGAACTCTAACCCTGAAACAGTTTCAACAGACTTCTCAGTTTCAGATAAATTGTACTTTGAGCCATTGACCTTTGAAGACGTGATGAACGTCATCGAATTGGAACAACCTAAGGGTGTTGTGGTGCAGTTTGGTGGTCAAACAGCTATCAACTTGGCTGAGCCATTGTCTAAAGCAGGTGTGAAAATCTTGGGTACTCAGGTTGCTGATTTGGACCGTGCCGAAGACCGTGACCTCTTTGAACAAGCTCTTATTGACCTCAACATCCCACAACCACCAGGTCAAACAGCGACAAATGAAGAAGAAGCGGTTGAAGCAGCTCGTAAGATTGGCTTCCCAGTTCTTGTTCGTCCGTCATACGTTTTGGGTGGACGTGCCATGGAAATCGTGGAAAATGAAGACGACCTTCGCTCTTACATGCGTACAGCCGTTAAGGCGAGTCCTGACCACCCAGTCCTTGTCGATAGTTATATCATTGGACGTGAGTGTGAAGTAGATGCCATTTCTGATGGTAAGGATGTCTTGATTCCTGGTATCATGGAACACATCGAACGTGCAGGGGTTCACTCAGGGGATTCAATGGCGGTTTACCCACCACAAACCCTTTCTAAGAAGATCCAAGAAACGATTGCTGATTACACTAAACGTTTGGCCATCGGTCTTAACTGTATTGGTATGATGAATATTCAGTTCGTTATCAAGGGCGAAACGGTTTATGTAATCGAGGTGAATCCACGTGCCAGCCGTACCGTGCCATTCTTGTCTAAGGTAACGGATATTCCAATGGCTCAGGTGGCTACAAACTTGATTCTTGGTAAATCTTTGGCAGAGCAAGGTTACAAAGATGGCCTTTATCCTGAAAGCAAACACGTTCATGTCAAGGCACCAGTCTTCTCATTCACAAAATTGGCTAAGGTAGATAGCCTCCTTGGACCTGAAATGAAATCAACTGGTGAAGTTATGGGTACAGATGCAACGCTTGAGAAGGCCCTCTACAAAGCCTTTGAAGCTTCTTACCTTCACTTGCCAACCTTTGGTAATGTTATCTTTACGATTCATGACGATACCAAAGAAGAAGCCCTTGGTTTGGCCCGTCGTTTCGATGCTATCGGTTACGGCATCTATGCTACTGCAGGCACAGCTAAATTCTTGAATGAACATGGTGTTCAGGCAACACTTGTGCACAAGTTGGGTGAAAATGATGACAACGACATCCCAGCCCTTGTTCGTTCAGGTAAGGCGCAAGCTATTGTCAATACTGTTGGTAACAAACGTACTTATGACGAGGATGGTGCAGCTATCCGTAGTTCAGCTATTGAAGCAGGTATCCCACTCTTCACAGCGCTTGATACAGCAGATGCTATGGTGCGTGTGCTTGAAAGCCGTAGCTTTACAACAGAAGCTATCTAATTATAAAAGAGAGTCTCAGCTTTGCTGGGGCTTTTTTAGTGAAGACAAAACTTTCTTTTGAGACTTTCCTTGGGTGATGGCGGACGTCAGCGACCTTCTTTGAAGTTCCATGACTATGTTTTGAGCCGAACGTCTCAAAACTTTCGAACGCCTGAAACTAATCGTTTCAGACGTTTTCATCACTGCCAAAAGTCTCGGTTTAAGCTGACGAGGTTTGCAAAAAAACTCTTTCATATTCCCTACAGAGTTTTATCTTTTGTGTCATATTTAAACCTAGTTGATTGCTGTAATGAGTCTCAGCCTTGCTGGGGCTTTTTTCTTACACAAATGTAAGCTAGAAAGTTAAAAATGAAAGCTAAGACCATGGTTTAGGCTACTTAAATTCTGCTATACTAGAAACATGATTATTACGACATCTTTACGTGAAAATGAGGAATTGATTGCCCGTGCCCAAGCCTTAGCTCTCGACCTCGGAGCTGACTACCAGCCTCGGCGCAAGTTATCTTTGGCGAAATGTTTAGAGCGCTTTGGACCGTTCTATCTTCTATACAAAGACAGACTGTCTTTTATCAATGGGGATGCTAGTGAATTGACCTTTCATCCAGATACGGCTGCCCTAAGGATTAAGGCCCCCCATGACGCTCTAGTCAGTCTTTTAGGCAAGTCTCCCAAGACTATTCTTGACACGACCATGGGTTTGGCTTCTGATAGCTTAGTGATGGCAGCAGCGGGAAATCAGGTGACTGCCCTTGAGAGTCAAGAAGTGATTTTTCAGGTGGTTTCTCGTGGTCTTGCCTCTTATCAGACGGATGATAAACAGCTTGAAAAGGCCATGCGTTCTATTAAGGCTATTAAGAGCGATAGTTTGTCTTTTTTGAAGGCTCAAGCTGACAATTCTTTTGACATCATCTATGCTGATCCTATGTTTTCAGAGACCATTAAGGAATCGGAAAATCTTGAGGCTATCAAGCCTCTGGCCAATGGCAGTCGTCTGACAGAAGAATGGCTAAATGAGGCTAATCGTGTTGCACGGGAAAAAATTATCATCAAGGCGCATTTTCGTGATACCGTTTTTGAAGAACTTGGGTTTGAACGTCAGGTTCGTCCCAATCAAAAGCTACACTATGGTGTACTGGAACTCATTGACAGGGAATCTTAAAAATATTACAATTGTTACATCTATACAATATAATTAGAAAGAGAGACGTATGCGAAAGAGAATCAGTCCAAAGCTATTTAAAAATAAGAAAAGAGTTTGGATCATTGGAGGCATAGGGATTCTTGTCCTATTGATCCTGATTTTTAACCTGTTGGGAGGAGGTGGCCAAGGGAACAAGGCTGCTGAAGGTCCTACAGCAAGTAAGGTCATCAAGGGACAGCTGGCCTCCTCGACCCTCCTAACGGGTATGGTCAAGGCTCAGTCAGAGCAGTACGTTTATTTTGACAATACTATCGGACGTAACGCCACTGTAACTGTTTCTACAGGTGAAGAAGTGAGTGCTGGTCAGCAGTTGGTTCAATATGATAGCACATCTGCCCAAGCAGCCTACGATATTGCAAGTCGTGCCTATAACAAGGCTGTTCGTGATCGTAATTATTTCCAACAGTATGGAACAGCTCCTGCAGCTTCAGCGCAAACTAGCGAGGATACAGACGAAGATGATTCGACAGCTGCAGTGACAGCTCAACAGCGTCAGCAAACCGAAGCCAGTAATTACCAAACCTTGCAAGATTATAATGATGCCGTTGCTAATGCAGCCTCAGAACTCGAAAAGGCTCAGGATGTACTTAATCAAACGGTCATTGTTTCCGATGTGAATGGAACAGTCGTAGAAGTGGCAGACTCTGTGGACCCTGCTTCCAAAGAGAGCCAGACCCTTGTTCACGTGACTAGTGAAGGCCAATTCGAAATTCAGGGAACCTTAACCGAGTATGATATGCCAAATATTTCAGTGGGGCAAAAGGTCAAGATTACGTCAAAAGTATACCCAGACCAAACCTGGACAGGTAAAGTCAATTATATCTCCAATTATCCGAAGCAAAATGCCAGCCAGTCAGCTAATGCTTCGGGAAATTCAGGTCAGACGAGTTCTCAATATGAATACAAGGTTCAATTGACCAGTCCTATCGGTAAGCTCAAACAAGGCTTCAATGTGTCTCTTGAGGTTACTAAGGACGAAGATGCTTTATTGGTTCCTGTAACTGCTGTGACTAAGAAAGGTTCTGACAACTATGTCTGGGTTTACGACGAAGACAGTCAGAAGATTAAGCAAGTCAAAGTCAAGCTTGGCAATGCGGATGCTAAGCAACAAGAGATTGCATCAGGGCTTAAAGAAGGCCAAAAGGTTATCACCAAGGCCGATAAATCCTTTAAGGATGGTGAGACTCTAAAGGACGTGACAGATGCTAAGGGTAAAAAGTCTAAAGACACCAGTGGAGAAGAGGTGAGGTCTAGTGACTAAGCCAGCGCTTATGGTTTTAAAAGACATTACCAAGTCCTTCAAAAATGGACCTGAAACTCTGCAAGTCCTTAAAGGCATTGACTTATCAGTTGAGGAAGGGGACTTTGTGGCTATCATGGGCCCTTCTGGTTCAGGAAAGTCAACGCTTATGAATATTATTGGACTCCTTGATCGACCGACATCTGGTTCCTATCAACTCGAGGATGAGGATGTGGCTGAACTCTCGGAAAACCGCTTGGCTAAGGTGCGAAACAATCAGATTGGCTTTATCTTTCAACAGTTTTTTCTCCTACCAAAGTTAAGCGCCCAAAAGAATGTGGAGCTTCCCTTAATTTATGCTGGAAAATCTCCGAGTGAACGTAAGCAAAAAGCGCAACAATTCTTGGAAAAAGTCGGTTTGTCTGACCGTAGCCATCACCTACCATCAGAGCTATCGGGTGGACAGAAGCAGAGGGTGGCAATTGCGCGTGCCTTGTCTAATAATCCAGCAATCATTTTAGCAGATGAACCAACGGGTGCCCTAGATACCAAGACGGGAATGCAGATTATGGAGCTTTTAACCCAGCTAAATTGTGAGGGGAAAACCATTATCATGGTTACCCACGAGCCAGAGATTGCAGACTATGCCCGACGTAAGATTGTCATCCGTGATGGGGAAATTACCCAGGACACGACGGATAGCGTTCGAATTGACTAGGAGGTAAGTATGGAAAATTGGAAATTTGCTCTTAGTTCTATTCGGTCACACAAGATGAGGTCCTTTTTGACCATGTTGGGTATTATCATTGGTGTTGCTGCTGTCGTGCTCATCATGGGGCTAGGAAACGGAATGCGTCAGAGTGTAACTGATAGCGTGACAGGTGATAAGGATACTGTCCAAGTCTACTATGAGGCTAAAGGGGAGGAACTAGACCCTGCCTATGCTGATTTGGCAAAGCCAACCAAACCAGTCAAAGAAGTTTGGTTGGAGCAGGTGGTGAGACAGACGCCAGGTGTGGATAGCTATTTTGTGACCAACAGCCTAACTTCCTCGATCTCCCTCCAAAAAAAGACTGTTAAGAATGTTAATATCACAGGTGCCAGTCAGGGCTACTTTAAAGCTAAAAAGTTAGAAATGTTGACAGGACGATCTCTGCAAGACAATGACTACAAAACCTTTTCACGCGTTGTTGTCATCGATCAGCTGGTAGCTAAAAAACTCTTTGAAACGACTGACGATGCCCTTAACCAAGTCATTACTATAGGAAATAATGATTATCGAGTGGTTGGTGTCTACAAAAATAAAGACACTGCAATCGGTGCCTATGGTGAAATTGGAACAGCTCTTGTGGCCAATACCCAGTTAGCGGCTGAAAATAACACTGATGCTATTGGCCAAATTTTTTTCCATGTGACCGATGTGCAAAATAGTAGTGCCATTGCCAAGGAGGCTGCCAAGCAATTGACGCAGTTATCTCAGGATGACAATGGGCAGTACAAGGCGGCGGATATGAGTGCGACCTTAAATCAGGTGAACACAATTTTTGGAACCATTACTACCGTTGTCGGAGCAATTGCTGGCATTTCACTCTTAGTCGGTGGCATAGGCGTTATGAATATCATGTTGGTTTCGGTAACTGAGCGGACTAGAGAGATTGGTCTGCGCAAGGCGCTTGGAGCTACCCGTCGTAAGATTCTGACCCAGTTTTTGATTGAGTCCATGGTCTTGACAATCTTAGGAGGTCTGATTGGACTTGGTTTTGCAGCCCTAGTCGTTGGACCAATTGGAAGTGCTATGGATCTGAAAGCAAGGGTCTCTATCGGTGTGGCTATAGGAAGCATTGCCTTTTCAGCAGCTGTGGGGATTATTTTTGGGCTTCTCCCAGCCAATAAAGCTTCAAAGCTCGATCCTATCGAAGCGCTTAGATATGATTAAAAATAACCTCTTGGAATCTTCGGATTTTAAGAGGTTTTATGTTCTATAAACATAAAATATAAAAAAATGACATTTTTTTCTTGACGTCTGATTTAGGTCATGATATTATATATAAGGTTTGAAAAAACTGACCTAAGACAGTTGGGGAGTTAAACTCATAAACATCCAACCGAGGCACAAAACGTAACTATTTTTTTGTAACGTATTGTACTTTCGTGTCTAGGTTTAGGTGCGATTTTTTTGTACCTAGCCCAAAAATAAAAACGGAGGTAAAACTACTAATGAGTGAAGCTATTATTGCTAAAAAAGCTGAACAAGTTGCCATCGTCGCTGAGAAAATGAAAGCAGCATCATCTATCGTTGTTGTTGACTCTCGTGGACTTACAGTTGACCAAGATACAGTTCTTCGTCGTAATCTTCGTGAATCAGGCGTTGAATTTAAAGTTATCAAAAACTCAATCTTGACTCGTGCAGCTGAAGAAGCAGGTCTTGAAGACCTTAAAGAACTTTTCGTTGGACCATCTGCAGTAGCATTCTCAAACGAAGATGTTATCGCACCAGCAAAAGTTATTAGCGAATTTGCTAAAGATGCAGAAGCTCTTGAAATCAAAGGTGGTGTTGTTGACGGTGCGTTCACTTCAGTCGAAGAAATCAACGCTCTTGCATCACTTCCAAACAAAGAAGGTATGCTTTCTATGCTCCTTTCTGTACTTCAAGCGCCAGTGCGCAACGTTGCATACGCTGTCAAAGCGGTTGCAGAAAGCAAAGAAGACGGTGCTGCATAAGCCCATCTTCACAACTCGTAGCCTAAGCTACGTTTAAAACATTATATTTTAAAAACACATTTGGAGGAAATCACAATGGCATTGAACATTGAAAACATTATTGCTGAAATTAAAGAAGCTTCAATCCTTGAATTGAACGACCTTGTAAAAGCTATCGAAGAAGAATTTGGTGTAACAGCTGCTGCTCCTGTAGCTGCTGCTGCTGGTGGTGCTGCTGACGCTGGTGCTGCTAAAGATTCATTCGACGTTGAATTGACATCTGCAGGCGACAAGAAAGTTGCTGTTATCAAAGTTGTTCGTGAAATCACAGGCGAAGGTCTTAAAGAAGCTAAAGCTATCGTTGACGGTGCACCATCAGTTCTTAAAGAAGGTGTTGCTGCAGCTGAAGCTGAAGAACTTAAAGCTAAACTTGAAGAAGCTGGAGCTTCAGTTACTCTTAAATAATAAGGTAACGACTCAAGTCGCTTAATAAAGAAAACCAGGGCATCAGCTCTGGTTTTTTATTGCGATAAACGATTATGTGAAACTGTTTGAATTAATAGGTTCCCTACCAAAAAAACTGCCAAATTTATTTTTGGCAGTTTTTTTGTTTTTCTATTTTAGATTGGTTTTGTTTATCATATCCTCTACTATGAGATTGAAATATGAACGCTTTTTTTGATTTATTGTCTTTTCGCTTGAAATAATTAAAGCATATATGAATAGATTGTCTCCTACATCATAATTTATATCTGATACTCGCATTTTTTTACTATATTGGAGTTTGACTGTGAAGTCAAAATTGTCCTTAACAATAAGTTCAATCCAATTAGAATTATTTTTTTCGAATTTATGAATGACTTTTCCGTATACATAACATTTTGCGTATGATTTGGGATGTGAGAATCCTAATTTCTTTTGATTATCAAAAAAGTGCTCAGATAGTTCACTTTGCGATTCAGAAATTGAATCAATTATGATAAATTGATCAACACCTCCAAAACTATTTTGTTTATTTTCAATATGTGCTGTAATTATCACATATTGATTTTTACTAATATAAAATATTTTTGGATCATATCTAAATGTTAAGTAAGTATGTCTTAGTCCAGCGCCATTTCGAATAAATAATTTTAAGTAAGAGCAATCCTCATTATGTTCGATATTTATGATTTTTCCTCTTGCAATAACTGTATTTCTTCTCCTATTTTTTATTTGGGAATTGACATGATTCATCATTTATTATCTCCTTATTTTCAATTTTTCTAAATATATTATGTTTGATATTAGTCGTAGAAAAAAATACGAGAACTAACCTTTTTATAAATTTTCATTTTCAATAGTCAATTCTTCACAATGAAAATCTGATTCATTATCAGTTTTAGCATCATATCCAAATAGCTGAGTAGGAGGTGGATCACGTCTTTCTCCCTCTAAGTAATCTCGTTCGTGTTGTGCAAGTTTTTCATTTAATTCTGTATCATGACGAATAATATTATAACGTTCGTATTTTTTAGAACCAAATGTTTCAGACAGTTTTTGTTTAAATATATTCCATAGGTTCTCTTTATTTTTTAGTAAATATGTTTTGAAGCAACTTTCGGCTAGATCGATACTCTCTTGCAGAATATTAATTGATTTCTTTAAAAAAGTATTTTCCTCGCTTAATTCTTTATTTTTCTTTTTAATTTTAGTAATCTCTTCAAGATTTGCTTTTTTCATCTGAATTTCAATGTCTAACTCTTGTTTAGTTCTCAAAATCTCTGACAGCTCCTTTTTATTTTTCTCTGCTTCAGATTTAGCATTTTCAGCCCACATCTTTTTCTCCTCAATTTTTTGATCTAAGTTTTTAAGTTTTGTAGTTCGTTTGTAAATCTCAGTATCCAGATGGTTAGCTATTGTTTTAGATTTACCACTTTCTTGAACTTGTAATCCATGATTTCTAGCTGTTGTTCGAAGTAGTTCGCGTTGAGCTGCTTGCCATCTCGTCTGTGCTGTTACTAAATCCTTATTTTTTTTAGAACCTGTTGTGTAGTAGCCCATTTCTTTGAGAGCACCTTCTTGGCTGACTTGAATGCTTAAGCCTCTTTTATTTTGTCGTTTAACTAAGATGAAATCAACATGAAGGTGAGGGGCAGAACCAGGTTCATCTGCATGGAAATAGGCACCGAACACGACGGCATTAGGATTATTTTTTTTGAATTGTTTTAAAAAATCTGTGAGAATTTTTTCTGATTTAGTGATTGTGGGATGATGGTTAACATTTCCTATTGTAAAAATCGCTTCTTGGCTGGTAGCAGGATTGCGATTGGGATCACGTTTATAAGCTGAAAGTACTTTCGTATGATAGTCTATAATTTGTCTGTCAGACCGAGTTTGTTTCGAATTATATTCAAGCACAGCCTGTCCGAAAATTTTATAATAAGCTTGTTTGATGGGTCTATCCTCTATGATTTTAAAATAACCATCTGGGTCGATATGATCCTCCGAGTTTGTTATGTTGCGATTACGAATATTATGGTCACGACTCATCTTTTTTCCAAAGTGAGCTGAAATAGTATATGCATTGTTCATAACTTTCTCCTTTCGTTTATTAATTATGTCTGATAAGTTGAAATAAAAAAACAGATTATAATGAATTATCTAGGTGCCGATGGAGACAGTCAGCAGAGTCTGACGCTGCTTATAAACACAATATACATAATGACAGAGTCATTATTATTGTGGTCTTGCAGACAGCTAGGATTTCATCCTCTTTTTCCAAAAATATTTGGAAAAATTCACCTTCCTGTTGGTAAAGGTAAGTTATTTTTCTAAAGGATAAATTGTAAAATATAGTGCAACAAAGAAACTCATAGCGTTCTATTAAGGTAAAACTAAAAATTGTTTATGCCATATGATTGTAACACCTTATCATAAAATCACTAGGTAAGGTGTTGTTTTTGCGTACACTTTTACACTGAACTTAAGTTCAAAATAAGACAATTTCCTTAGTTTGACTATGGAGTTCAATCTATTTTTTATCAAATGACTTGATATGCTTGACAAATGGTAGAAAAGGACTTAGTCCTGTGCAATACAGAACTAAATCCTTTGTGTAAATTAATTGTCTAATTCTTCGGGGTCAGTTCATTTTGAGGGTGGTGTTTTTTACACTACCTTTAAAATTGAATGCTTATATCTTCTATTATTTTATATCAGGTTGATATTGTAGAAAAAATAGAAAGAGCCACATTATCTGAGGCTCTTTCTATTTATATAGAAATTTTGATATTGAAATTATTTAGACAAATATTTATTAGATTAATTTTTGAAATGAGTGTTTCTTTAGACGTATTAAATATTAAAGGATTTAACCATATATTTAAAAGTACAGCAAGTAATTCTGCCAACTCGTTTGGATTATCTGCAATAATTGAGCCATCTTCGATACCTTCTTTAATAATTGGAATGAAGTATTCAGGAATAGTTACTTTTTGCATTTGTTCAAGAAATGAAGTCAGAAGTTTAGGGCTATGAATTAACTTAGGTGTAATTGAAGTAATTGTTTCCATTATTTCATTGTTGATACTTAGAGAGACTAATTTTGTAATTTTTTCAGATCCATTTATATCATTTGAATACTTAATAGCATCAAATATTGATTTATTTTGTTTACCAATATTATTTGCGACTTCATTAAAGATATCCTCTTTTGAATCAAAATAATGATAGATAGCACCTTTTGTTAAACCATCAAGACCATTGATAATATCAGATAATTTTGTTTTTTCATATCCATTTTTTAAAAATTGTTCAGTCGCAACAGCAAGTATTAGTTCTCTTGTATTTTCCATTATTTGCAAAATCAACACCTTTCTTGAAATGATGTACTCTACTAAATAATTGAAAGAAGAAAGTTGAGTTTAATTACTTAGAAGAACAATTAGTCATTCATATTATAGCATTTTTTAAAGTATTATGTACCAGTGAGTAATAAATGAAATATTTTAAAAATAAAAAAAATAGAAAAGTGGTTGACCACATACCTCAGGTATGTTAAACTGCTTGTACATACCTGAGGTATGTTTGGAGAATATTTTCAATTTTAACAACTATTTTTCATGAAATTATGCATATTCTTTTTTCGAATAATTTTAAGGGAATTGCAAAGTCACTAAGATTTTCTCTAAAAAAATCAGTCGCAACAGTTAATTTAACTCATGTATGGTTTTGGCCTCTATTTTCTAGGGCTATAGCGATACTTGGTGGGGTAATAACTGACAGTATAATTTTAGCTTCTTTATTCTTAGCAAGTGATAGAATAGCTAGCCCACTTCTAACTCTGTTTATCTATATAATGCTTCTTCGTATTTTGTGGCAATTTCGTCTATATAACTCCACCGATGGACGTTTATTATTATTTATGTTAATAGATAATCCATTATTGAAAATAGAATATGAAATTGAGAGGAATTCATTGAGTGATAGTGAGAAATTTCTATGGAGAATATGTCAGGTAATTAGCACAATTATTACTATTGTAATATACATGATAATTATATTTTTCCTACTAAAAGTCATGAGGTATATATGAAAAAAGAAACTATTATTGTTAAAAATTTAAAAAAGGCATATGGTACAAAAATTGTTACAGATGATGTTAGTGTTACTTTTTATAGTGGAGAAATTGTTTCTTTAGTTGGACATAATGGGGCAGGAAAGACAACCTTTTTAAATCAATTAAATGGTACAGTCTCATCTGACAGTGGTACAGTTTATATTCACGGAGTTGATATTACAAATCATCCAAATCGTGCACGAGAATTAGTTTCTTCTATGCCGCAGTTTCAAGTTCCAATTAAAGGAGTGACAATCAAAGAAGCAATTGAATGTATCGGTCTTTTGAAAGGAATGAAAAAATCAGAGTTAAATAAAAGTTCAAAACAGTTAATGGATTATCTTGCGATTGAAAAATGGCAATCTACCACAGGTGAAAAATTATCAGGTGGTTTACAACGTTTAACATCCTTTGCTATGACGGTTGTTGATACTCCTTCTATTATAGTGTTAGATGAACCAACAAATGATGTAGATCCATTTAGGCGTACACTAATGTGGAGATATCTACGCATTCTAGCAAATAATGGAGCGACAGTTATTATTGTAACTCACAATCTATTTGAGGTAGAAAGATATTCTGATCGTTATTTAATGATTGATAGAGGAAAGATTCAAAAAGATGTGAATGTATCAGATATTAAGAAAGAGCGGCATATTTTACATCAAGTATCTATTTTACTAGCTGATGAAAGCCTTTTGGACAACTATTCACATCAAACTTCTGTCCGATATGATAAGTTTGAAAAACGTATGAGTTTTTCTGTAGAAGATAATCAATTACAAAGAACTCTATCATTGATTTTAGAGTGGTTAAGGGAAGATAAAATTATTTCTTATGATATAAAATTGAAAAGTTTATCAGATGATTATGAGGAGTATATTGATGAATAACAATCAAAAAAATAAGTCTAAGTTTTGGGGCTTGGTAAGGTGGAGTCTAATTCGACATAAATATTATATTCCAGTGTTTGTGATGGTACAAATTATATTATCCATTGCAATAATTTACGGATTTTTATTCATTACAAATGCCAATGATACGATTACGATGTCTTATCTTTGTACAGGAGCAATAGCAATTAATGTGATAGCAGTAACTTGTGTATTAGCTCCCCAAATTGTTAGTGAAGCTAAGCAAAATGGAGTTTATGACTATCAAAAAACATTACCGGCCTCTAGAATAGGGATTTTACTTTCAGATTTATTTATTTGGGGGTTACTATGTCTACCAGGTATTTTATCTAGTTTACTAATTAGTAGATTCGGATTTGGGTTAGATATTTCCTTTGATGTCTTTGCAATGCTTTCAATTTTATTGATCATATTTGCTTTGCTTTCGGTAGGATTTGCGATTGCTTATTTGCTGCCCTCTAATCTTGTATCACTAATAAGTCAACTTATCATGATTGGAGGATTGTTATTTTCACCGATTATTTATTCTCCAAATAGACTGCCTGAATGGACAGAAAAAATTTATAACTATTTACCTTTTGTACCTTCAAGCCAGGTGATTAGAGCAAGTGTTTTTGACTTAGAGCAAATCAATTCTCAGCAGTTCATTGTTCTACTTGCTTGGGCAATTGTAGGCTTCTCTCTATCATTAACGATATTATCTAGGAGGAAATAAAAATGACAGTACTAGAAATTACTGATTTAACAAAAGTAGTAGATCAGAAAACTTTATTAAATAATATCAATCTTTTACTGACTTCTTCACATATTTATGGGCTTATTGGAGAAAATGGAGCTGGAAAAACAACATTATTTAGATGTTTATTAGGTTTAAGTTCATTTGTTGGAAAAATTTATATCGATAACGAGTTAGTAACTAAAAATAACATAAATGAATTTTTGAAAAAAATTGGTTTTATTTCTCCTTTTCCAGATAGCTATGATTCTTTGACAATTGAAGAGGTATTCGAACAACATATTCGATACTATGGAGTGGCATGCATTGAAGCAGAAAAGTATTTAAAGGAATTTGGTTTAACTGTTTCTTTGACTGATAAAATTTCAATGCTTTCCTTAGGTATGAAACAACGGTTGAATATTGCTCTGGTTCTTTTACATAATCCTGATATAGTAGTACTTGACGAGCCTTTTAATGGTTTAGATAGGGAGGGGATTTCGTTATTAAAAAAAGTTTTAGTGGAGTTAGAACAGAAGGATAAATTGATTATTGTTTCTAGTCATTCCTTTGCAGAACTAGAGAGTGTTATTGATAAAGTTATCATGATTCAAAACGGAAAAATAGTAAAAACATCTGATTTTAGAGAAATGAAATCTGGAGATTTAAAAACATTAGAAGATTTATATCAAAAATATCAAGTAGAGGCTAATTTATGTTGAATCAAAGTAATTATGAATTGAAAAGAAATAAAAAGCATTTTAGCGGTTTGCTCTGGACAAATATTATTGTACATTTCAGTTTTTTAATATTTTTTAGTTTGGTTGGACGATTTGATTCCTCTGAATCACAGACTATTTTAAACTCTTCTACTGGAGTAATGGCGTTGGCAACAACAGTCACATTCTCAGTTGCGGTTGTTTATGGAGTTGTACTGTTTAATCGGTTGTTACTAAACTATTATATTAAGCAAGCAAGAGAAAAAACATATCTTTTTCCTGGTGGTCGTTTAAGTATATTTTGGGGTAAAGTTTGTGCTTTGTGTACTTATTTTGTATTTAATTTTTTCCCTGTTGTATTATTTGAGAATTTCATATTTTATTTTATTGTAAATGCATCGGGATTTGCAATGATCAGCTTCCTGAGTTATGTTTTTAAAGTTATGCTTATTGTTATATTCTCAACGTTATTCTCACTTGCTATAATTTTATTATCTCAATTATTCGGTCAAATTTTACAGTCAAGTAATACATCAGTAGTTGCATCGGTGATTTTAGTATCTGTAGTAGGGAATTTTGTAGCACTATTATATCAAATAAATAATTTTATAATTATTTTAATTATATTGATTACATTGGTGATCCTAACTATAATATCAAAAATATTAGCAAACAGAATTCAAAAAGATGACGTTATTGAAGGTTGAATATTCTATATGAATACTAAAGGAATTGGACAAAATGTTGCTGAATGTTATTATGTGTAAGTTGGTAGGAGGTAGTATTTACATTCACTTATTTCAAGAAAGAAGAACAGATTTATCAGATACATTATCTTTTCTGTATTCAAACCTACTTATATTAGTGATCTCTTGGCGACTTTACTACACATTTAATGTTTTAAAATATCTATAGATAAATTCACTTATGAAGATAAGATTTAAATCTGTAAATTTCTGAAACAAGGATGTACTTTCGTATGGAATAAAAATCGGTTTGTAGGTCACAATGATAAATAAAGAAAGCTAAAAAGACTTATCTCTATATTGCATAGAGATAAGTCTTTTAATTATGTGACTTTAAGTCTGTTTCGCTCCGAAGGTGCGAAACAAATAAACCACCCGCTATGATATGATACCTCT
>OATR01000078.1_pt1 | contig 50056 bp, 36 predicted proteins | sample 1476031 | NCBI WGS metagenome assembly OATR01 (sample SAMEA2579982, study PRJEB22360) | human gut metagenome | biome: human gut; feature: human-associated habitat; material: faeces | place: Denmark | collected 2008/2010
AAGTTCGCTGACGTCCGTACTCACCTAAGGAAAGTTTTTAAGATGACTTTGTCTTAAATCTGAAAAATTTCCTTATTGTTTTAAGAATGGCAAATCCGGCTTTTTCTTGGTGTAGAGCACCACTTCAATAAAGGTTCCTACTTGGACTGCAAAGAGAAGTCCTACAAGAAGATTGATCCGATGGTCTGTTTCATAAAATGGGGAATTCCACAAGAAATGATTAACTACTGTAGATACCACACACCAGAGGCCAAAGATTTTTTCTTTTTTCTGAGTAACCTGTGAAAGCATGAGGAAAATGCCTACAGACACAACAGCTGTATAGAGAGTATGTGAAGCTAAGCCTCCAGATATACGGTTAATAGTTTCGGTGATAGCTGCCAATTGACTGCTTTGAGTTTGGCGTGCAACATAGCCTAGATCCTCAATAATCTGAAAACCGAAACCAGCGCCCAATCCTGCAATGAGAACTGATTTCAAATCTTTTTTACCAACCATTAATACGACCCAAAAAGCAACCAGAGCTTTAAAGAATTCCTCTGAGAATGGAGCTGTCAGAGCATCCGTCCATTTGTTGAAGATTGCAGGGTCTTTTATAATATGGCTATTTAGGATATCAATTAGACTATTTCCTGCGAAGCTTAACCAACCTGCTATAAAGGCGCCTCCAAACATCGCAATCCACAATATGTATCGTGAAACCGTCAAAGAAATGGCCAGGTGTTTTGAAAAGAGATAAAGCGGAATGATAATAGCAGCTAAAACGGATAAATTTAAGACCAGATCTCTTCCTGCTGACTGAGTAAATTCTTCCTGGGAAAGATGACCAAGTTCAAACTCCAAGCCAATTCCTGCAAATAGTAAAAAGAGATAGATAGAGGCTCTTTGAATTTTAGTCATCTTGTTTTCCTCCCTTTTGTTTCTTTGAGCGAATCAGATAAACAATGATCGCGATAAGAGTTGCGCCAAATAAGCTTCCAGCGATGAGGAAGTCGTAGTCAAATTTTTCTAAATCAATTTTTTCTTCATAGGCTGCATCTTCTTCCTCATCTAGGTCTTGAATGGCACTATTTCCGTGCTCATCAGCGACTTTCTTTTCTGCTTCTTTTCGAATTTCCTGTAGACGCTCAAAGGTCTTCTCTGCCCTATCTATACTTTCCTGCGTTGCCTTTGCACTAGCTTCATCAGGCTGAGAAGCAAGAGCTATCTGCTCTTTATCACTCAGATTTTGTTCCTGCATCCACTGAGACTCTAAGCGTTCCATTTCGGTCCGAATGGCCCCATCCTCAAACAAGTCCGGATACTTAGCTACAAGATCATTAATTCTGGAAATAGTCCAATACCAAGATTTCTCATTGTAATGATCACCTAATTCTTGGTAGGCTTGATAGGTATTGGTAATATTCCCATAATAAGGTAGGTAAGGTGCATTTCGTGGGCTTCCCATGGATAACCACATGGTTCCACCACCAGCACTAGCAGGTATCTCATCTTTCAATTGGAAAATATGAGCTTCCATAACATTTGGATTGGAGATAGGATACTTATAGACAGCATCAAACTCACCTTTTTTCGGAATACCTTTGCCATCTAACTCCATTTGATCAAGTGGTTTGTATTTCGTTCCTTCCAAACGGTTACGTTGGAGATTCATAGCGTCTCGTAGAGTCAACTTTCGATCCGTTGTATGAAGTAGATCAAAGGAAGCATCATCATACTTAACAGGAGAACTTGGGTCTAGAGATTTGATACCTGACCAAACCCGCGAACGATCTGCCTCTTGTAAAGGAGGATTGTAGGATTGTGACACATGAAATTGTCCATCCACTTCCTTATAGCTCCCTGCTTCTTTGGCGACTTTTTCAAGATCTTTTGATGCAATCGTACGTTCGGTATCCGATAGATCGACATGGCCTAAGAAGAAGGTATTTGGAAATACCGCATAGCGATCTTCTGGAAAGAGAATGGCTGCATATTGGTGGCCTGATAAAATCTCCATATACCAGACGCCTTCTTTATCCGCAATGGTGACAATATTTCCTTCAGCCGCTCCTTTTTCTTCGACGATTTTAGCAATGAGTTCCACCCCTTCTCTTGCAGTTTTCACACTAGGGAGAACGATACTGGTTAAGCCTGATTCAGCGAGGCCATCCTTGACATAGGGGTCCACTTTTTGGATCTTGTCATTTGCTGAAGCAGATACAGTAGCGGAAATGGAAACCCCATATTCATTAAATCCTGCTTCATCAAAGATTCCCTGGTCTGGCGTTACATCTGGGATCGCTGTATACTTATAGCTGATCTCTGGCAAAGGATATTGAAAACCGTTGGCTGCATCCTCAAAGATAGCCCCCTTTTTATTATAGCGCCGCTCTCTGACCACAAAATTTTTATTATGGTTGGGCTCTAAATCCTCGGTACGCCCTACCAAGGTAGAGCCATCGGCAGTCAGTTTCTTTCCGATAATGAACCCTGTACAAGCCTCAACAGGTTGAGCAATCAACAAAAGCGGAAGCAAGGCTGCTACAGCTGATCGAAAATAGTGCTTCTTCATCCTAAACTCCTTTTTTATAAAATCTTTTTACTTATTTAGTATACCCTTTTACAGCTATTTTTTGCAAGCGTTTACATCATTTGTAAACAACTAGTAAACTATCAGAATTTTTGAGGGAAAACACTTTTTCAAAAATAGGATCGGTTTTACAAAGTCAATCATTAGAATATAGATAAACTATTTTAAAGTAAAATAAGTTAAGCGATTCTGCAAAGAAATAAAAATGCATTCCAATTTTTAAATCGATTCAAAAATACTGAAACTTTCCGCTGTGAGAAAAGTGCCTGAAACGTTTTTGTTTCAGGCACTCGGGAGTTTTGAAACCTTAGGTTCAAAACTAAGTCATGGAACTTCGTAGAAGTTCGCTGACGTCCGTACTCACCTAAGGAAAGTTTCTAGAATGATTTTTCTTCATTTTCTCTGTTGCTTCGCTTGCCACAATTTTCCATAGAGGAGATAGTCGACTTCGCGTAGCTCTTTCAGGTTCTGACAACCGAGCGCACAAAGGAGCAACCTAAGGTCTTCTTTCCATCCTTGGACAATGGCAATCACTTCTTCGATGCTCTTGGTCTCTACCATCTCAAGAAAAACGCGGGAAAGTCCTACGCCACGTGCTCCAAGGACCAAGGCCTTGACCATATCAAGAGGATGACGGATGCCACCACTAGCGAGGATCTCAACCCGATCTATCTGATCTTGTAACTGTAAGAGACACTGCGCAGTTGACTGCCCCCAATCATCCAGATAAGCGCGATTGCCACCACGACGATTTTCAATATAGGCAAAGCTAGTGCCACCACGGCCTGAGATATCAATTGTTTTGATCCCGGCTTCTAGTGCCATCTGAACCGTTTTGGGATCCATACCAAAGCCGACTTCTTTCAGGATAACCGGTACGGGAAAGTCCTTTCCATAAGCCTTCAGATGGTCCTTCCAAGTGTGGAAAATCCGCTCCCCTTCTGGCATGAGCAACTCTTGCATCAAATTCACATGAACTTGAAGAAAGAGAGGTTGCAGCTCTTTTACTGCTCTCACGCCCAGCTCAGGCTCTTTATCGATTCCAATATTGGTCGCTAATAGGAGATGGGGATGGTCTTTTTTAACGGCATACGATTGATCGCCCGGATCCTTCAGTGCCGCACTGTAAGAGCCGGTTACAAAGAGAATCCCACAGGCTTCTGCCACTGTCGCTAACTTTTGATTGATCTCTTTGGCCCGCTCACTCCCGCCTGTCATGGCATTGATATAAAAAGGGGTCTCCCAATCACGTCCTGCGAAATGGGTCGTCAAGTCAATCTCTGTCAGATCGACCAGAGGCAGGGATCGATGAATCAGCTCGATCTCATCAAAGCTGTTATATGAGGAGCTTTGCTCCAAGGCATAGCGAATATGTTGGTCTTTTCGATTTTCGCTCACGAATCTCCTATCCTTTCTTGGTAAATGATCTCGATCTTCTTTTCTGTCCAGCGTTCTATCAAGGTCTGAGTTTCTAAGGGGTCAAAACTAAGGGCAACCCCACAATCTCCCCCTCCAGCGCCACTGGATTTGGCACAGGCTGAAAGTCCATCTGTCGCCTGCTGCAGTTCTTTTAGTGCTGGTGTATAGATCAAGGGATTCAAGGCCTTTAAGTTCTGATCTGCACGTTGGATACTGGCCTCGATCTCATTTTGATTTCCTTCACGGAGACCTTTTTCAAGATTCTTCACTGCAGTCTGACTCTCCTTGAGAAAGTCTTCCTTGATCGCCCCCTTGATCTGGCGGATCAAATCACTTGAAATCGCTGGTTCCTTGGTCCAACCGACTAGAAAATCATAAGAGATTGCTGGTTGGATTACTCGGATCTGGTAATGCCAATCCAAAGCTAAAACTTGTGAAAGGGGCTGGGAAGTCAAGACTTCATGCAACCAAACTCGATCAAAGGATTGGTAATAAATCAAGTCCTCGTAGGCGATACAAGCCAGATCCCCCATGGAACCATTGTCTCCTCTTTGCACCAAGACAACTGCTGCTAGGCGAAAGAGCAGATCCGGACTGAGGTCTACTTCATACAGAGCAGCCATCGCCCTGATGACGAGTAAGACCACACTCCCGCTAGAACCAATTCCATATTTCTTACCCTTTTCTCCTAGTGTTCCAGCAATGTGAAGCGCTATGGGGTTTGGATCTAGGCCTTGGTCTTTCAGCCACTCTTCCATGAGCCGAATGGTCTCTTGAATCAAGCTATAGTCCTTATTTGGAGTCAGATCCACACTATAGCCAAAAAGATCGGAGACCAACTGGTAAGTGTTAGCTTCTTGAATGGTAGCGGACAGATAAATAGGGATAAACTGAATCACTGCCCCATACCCAGGCGTTAGCACAGCGTATTCTCCGGCTAAATAGAGCTTGCCTCCGGTCTGTACCTTATACTTATTCTTCATCTTGAGGGTCCTTGGTCTTCGATACGATGGTCCGATAGCGGGTGTTAAATAAAGGCACCAGCTGATCCAAGTTCTCTTCTAGACAGAGGACTTTAACATTTGGTCCTGCATCCATGGTAAAGTAACAAGCATGGCCTACTGCACGGAGCTCACGGACAAAATCCATGGCTTTGTAACTTTCTTCTGTTAAGTAGCTAAAGGCTGGTGTAGCTGTTCTGGTCGTCGCATGCATGGCCAGGGCATTGCGCTCTGTCAGCTGACCGATTTGTTCAAAATCATTGGCAGCTAGATAGGCCAGCATGTTCTTGTAATCTTGTCGAGAGTCTTCCACCCATTCTTTGAAATTGGTCGAGGTCTCCATGCAGCGTTTCATCCCTTCGCGGCTAGAGACGGGCTTTTGTTTGTCATTCAGGACCAGCATGATCATAGCTAGTTTCAGGTCTGTTTTGACCTTATAAATCTCTCCACTTTCTTTGTCCCAGGCTGCTAAGGGACCAAAGAAAGACCGTGAAGAGGAACCTGAAGCAAACTTGGCTTTTTGAGCTAATTCCTCCTGAGTTAAGCCCAAATCATAATACCGATTGCAGGCCTTGACGAGAGCAGAGAGGCCACTTGAGCTAGAGGATAAGCCTGCTGCGGTTGGCATGTTGTTGCTGGTATCCACCCGGACAAAGCCTCCTTCATCTGCTGGTTTCAAGTCATCAATGACAGCCCCAATTTTGGCCTGCTCAGCTGGATGTTGGAATTCCCCATCGATATAAAATTCATGCGCTGTCGCATCAGCTGGCAAAGGCGAAAGACTGGTTTCTGTATACATATTCTCCAAGGTCAAGGAAATCGAGCTGGTCGAAGGGACCATCTTTTTGGCATCGTCTTTTCCCCAGTATTTGATAATTGCGATATTGGCATAGGACTTAGCCGTTACAGGTTTTCGATCCATGTATGGTGCGCTCCTTCTTTTTCTAATGCATGTGCAATTCTTTCCGCTTCACGAGGATCCCTGACGAGGGCAATCACACATCCTCCGAGACCACCTCCACTCATTTTAGCGCCTAAAGCCCCATTTTCAAGGGCAACAGCGACGAGATGGTCTGCTTCCTCACAACTGACACCGACTGCTCTTAACTGCTCATGACAAGCTGTCAGGGCCTCTCCGAGAGCTCTTTTGTTTTTTTCTTTCAGAGCGGTTTCTACCGCTTGGGTTAACTGGCCGATCTCATGAAAATGAGACAAGACTTCCTGACCCTTGCTTTCAACCTTCTGAATGGCTTCGCGGGTATTGCCATGAATCCCTGTATCCGCAATCACCAAATTCGCTTCTACATCCAGCTCCATCGGATAAAAACCGACATTTCGAATGAATTTAATTGCTCGATCACTCAGACAGGTCTTGGCGTCAAGCCCACTTGGATTCATATGGGCAATGGTTTCTGCCCGATTGACCAAAATTTCCAAGGTCTCATCGTCCAGCTCTTTTTGGTAGTAGTCAAAAACTGCTCGAATGGCTGCAATACTAACCGCCGCAGAGGACCCCATCCCCCGTTTTTCCGGAACCATGGACTGGATCTTGCAACGAATCCTAGCCTCACGAATTCCAAGGTGTTCAAGAGACGCAAAAACTGCCATGGACAGGGTATCATCTTCAAATAAAACCCATGGACTAGCTGCTGGAACGATCTGGCAGGTCACTTCAATATGATGGAGAGGCAAGGCAATGGCCGGATAGCCATAAACCACTGCATGCTCACCAATTAAGATAATTTTACTATGCGCCCTTCCGACGCCTATTTCTTTGTTCATATTCAACTCGCTCTATTAAGGTCATTACTATTTTAATATAAATCAGCCAAAAAAGCGATGGTTTTGAAGGAAATCCAACCTAAGACGGAGTGAAAAGAATCCCCCATTGACTTCTCGCTCATGAAGGAACTTGAAAAGAGGCTGGGACAAAAGTCCTAGCCTCTCAATTGTCTTTGGATTGTCGAGCAAGACGCAGTGGTTGAGTGCTCAAAGCACTGCTTTGAGGTGGCGGATAGAACTTGCGAAGCAAGTATCCTAAGTCTTTGTTCGCTTTTTAAGCTTCAAAGATGCCCTATGTTGACGGAAACTATGTTTCCTTTATCTGCAACCTTCAACAGTCTCCCAGACTGTTGAAGCTGTGCGGAGGTGGGACGACGAAATCGAATTCTAACGAATGACCGATTTCCGTCCCACTCTCATCCTATTTAACTTTCAAATTCTTGCTTGATAAGGTCCATCAAACTATTGCGGTCTTGAATCCATTGAGCGTGTTCGTCCTTCTCATAGGTCCGGTTGGACAAGAAAATCACCGCCTCTTGCTTGGTGCGATTGTACATGATGAAGGTTCCTGTATAGCCTGTATGGTCTAGCCAGTCGCCCTCTAGATTCCATCCAAGAGAACGTGTCTTCCCCGCTTCACGCGCAAAATTCTGAGAAAGATCCCGCGCAAAATCGTCCTTGAGGTAATGTTCCAAAAAGCACTCGAGATCCCTTACAGTTGAAAAAAGTCCGGCACTACCCGCATGATGGCCTAAGACCTGGGCCTTGGGATCATGGACAGAGCCAGAAGCGACTCCGCGCACCGTTGGCACCGCCTGGTCAACTGGTCCAAACTGTGTTTCTGTCATTTTCCAAGGTGCAAAAATCTTCTCTTCAAATAAAGCATCCAAGGGTTGGCCGAATACGTTTTCTAACCAAAATCCCAATAGAAGAAAATTGACATCGGTGTAATGAAAACTCTTGTCTTCTTTCAACTGCAAATTTTCAAGAGCTTCTTTCAATTGTCTGGCATCCAACTGATCCCGATTGGGGATAAAAGGATCCAGTCCAGAAGTATGGGTCAAGAGTTCCCGGATGGTCGTCCTTGGATGGGCAAAAGGCGGATAAAGCTCTTTAAAGGATTGATCCAGCGGAAGTTCTCCTCTCGCATATAAGAAAGCGCAGATCGTAGCGACTCCGACAACCTTACTAACGCTGGCCAAATCATAGACTAGACCCGCACATACCGGCTCTCCTATTTCAGGGTTTGCGATCCCTAGATAATGTTCACTCCACTGGCCCTTGCGGTAAAGCGCAAGAGAGGCACCTGGATAGATGCCTTCTTGGATTTGTTGCTTGATTTTTTCGATGATTGGATTCACACCTATCTCTCCATTCTTAGGATTCATAAGAAATATGGACGCGTCCTTGCTTGCCCTCAAACCAAAGCTCAATCCGGCTAGTATCCTTAGCAATCATAAACGATCCTTTACGGTGTACAAATTCAACAGCAGCCCCTAGACTTTCCCTCAAAGCCTCCACATCAAACGCAGCCAATTCGACCTTGATGGTGCTTAAATCCCAAGTCACATTATTTTCCAGCTGAAGATCTTCTCCTTGCGCTTCCTTCACATGAACAAAGCCTGTAAGATCAGCAGTCTCGTACAATTTTTTGGCTTGAGCAAGATCCGGTACATTGACCTCAAGAAAGGCCACTTCAAAGGCAGTCAAACCCGTGAAATCGTCTGGAACCACGACTAGAGGGGCTTCCTCCAGAGGTTCTAGACTTTCAAGTTCTTCTTCTGCGTGCACCAGGATCCGATCTCCTTGAGGAGACACCACCTCAAAGGCACGACCATTGGCACCTTGGTAGAGAGCCGTTGTTTGGGGCTTCCGTGCCAGTAGGTAATCAATTTCTTGAGCCTCGCCGACTTTGACCACGATGCGTTTCAATTTTTTGGGCCCTTCAACCTTGCGCGAGCGCATGCTTGGTGATTCTTCCAAGACGATTTTTTCCACGTTTGAAGCATCCCCCAAGGATAAAAGGGCACCTTCTTCTACCAATACTTTCATTCCCAATGTTTCTTCATAAAAGTCTTGATTGACATTGCGGTTGTTTACTTTTAAGACTGGGATAACTCTTACGATCTGATTTGTTGTCATAACTTCCTCCACGCTCATTTTATTGTAAAAGATTTTCTGACTTTTTACAAGAAATTTTGCGCAAATGAGAGCAGATTTCTGAAAATTTCTTTTGATCCGCTCTTTCCCCATTTTCTTTAGACAATCCCTTTCGGATCCAGTATAATAGAAATTGGAACGATGACAGCGCTGATGCGACTGCTCACTCACATCGAGATATGATTTAGATAGGAGAATCTACAATGAAATTTAATCAATTTAGCTATATCCCTACGGCTACTGCTACCATGAAGGAAGAGCTGGCGGGGCTTGGCTTCACCTTCCAAGAAGAGCCTGATCCAAAGGCCATGCTAGAGGCATTTGTCCGCCAAGCATTCTTCCAATACAAGAACACAGACTACGCCTTATCCACTCTTGTGGCTGATAAAGACACGGATCTGCTAGCCTTTTTCAAGTCTGATAAAGCCTTAACGGCAGATATTTTTTATGCGGTTGCCTTTCAACTACTGGGCTTTAGCTTTTTTGTCGATTTTGATGATAGCGAGGCCTTTCGCAAGGAAACAGCTTTCCCCATCACCTATGGCACGCTTCTTGAAAATCTCTACCAACTCCTTAATACCCGCACCAAACGAGGCAATAGCTTGATCGATCAGTTGGTCAGTGATGGTTTGATCCCTGAAACCAACCAGTATCACTATTTTAATGGCAAGAGCCTCGCCACCTTTACCAGTCAAGATGCCATCCGCGAGGTCGTTTATGTCGAAAGCCGGGTCGATACCGATAAGGATGGCCTGCCAGACTTGGTCAAGGTCAGCATCATCCGTCCTCGCTATGAAGGCAAAATCCCAGCTGTTATGACGGCTAGCCCCTACCACCAAGGGACCAATGATAAAGCTAGTGACAAGGCCCTCTACAATATGAATGTCGACCTGGAGGTCAAAGAACCTCATACCATCCAACTAGAAGAACCTCAATTAAACTTCGTCGAACCGGTCGGTCATGCTGAAGAGGTGGACGAGGCTGAAGAGCTCTTAACCCATATCAACTCCAGCTACACCCTCAATGACTACCTGCTTCCACGCGGATACGCCAATCTTTATGTATCTGGAGTTGGAACAAAAGATTCGCAAGGGCTGATGACCAATGGAAATTACCAACAAATCGAAGCTTACAAGAATGTGATCGATTGGCTCAATGGCCGTTGCCGGGCCTTTACAGATCATACACGCAAGCGCCAAGTCAAAGCCGATTGGTCTAATGGAAAGGTCGCAACGACAGGAATCTCCTACCTTGGAACCATGTCTAACGGCCTAGCGACCACAGGTGTGGACGGCCTAGAAGTCATCATTGCAGAGGCTGGGATTTCTTCTTGGTACAACTACTACCGTGAAAATGGTCTCGTCACAAGCCCTGGTGGCTATCCTGGTGAAGACTTTGATTCCCTAGCCGAATTAACCTACTCGCGCAACCTTCTAGGTGGAGACTATTTGCATCACAATGCTGCCCACCAAGCCGATCTAGACATGGTGAAAAAAGGACTGGATAGAGCTTCTGGAGATTACAATCAATTCTGGCACGATCGCAATTATCTCTTAAATGCAAATCGGGTCAAGGCAGAGGTGGTCTTCACTCATGGTTCGCAAGACTGGAACGTCAAACCCCTTCATGTCTTTAATATGTTCCAAGCCCTTCCAGCCACTATCAAAAAACACCTCTTCTTCCACAATGGGGCCCATGTCTACCTCAATAACTGGCAATCCATTGACTTTCGTGAAAGCATGAACGCACTCCTGTCGAAAAAATTGCTAGGCTATGCTTCAAGCTATGAATTGCCAACGGTCATCTGGCAGGACAATACAGGAGAACAAAGTTGGACTTCCTTGGAAGATTTTGGTAACCAAACCAATCAGCGGACCTTCTCACTGGGAGACAGCGAAAAAGTCATCCAAAACCGTTACGAAACAAAGGATTACGAGCGCTATGGCAAGGCTTATCCAACCTTCTTAACGGACCTCTACCAAGATAAGGCTCAACAAGTAACAATTGATCTTCCGATCGAAGAAGACCTGCACCTCAACGGGAAAGCTCGCCTTCACCTGCGGGTCCAATCCAGCACCAATAAAGGCCTGCTCTCAGCCCAACTCTTAGAGCTTGGAAGTAAGAAGTACCTCCAACCTTATCCTGCTGTCTTGTCGGTCCGTACGCTGGATAATGGTCGCTACCACATGCTAGACAACCTGACAGAGTTGCCCTTCAAAGAAGCTGGCCAACGAGTGATTTCTAAAGGTTATCTCAACCTCCAAAACCGGCATGACCTCTTAGAGGTTGAGGCCGTAACGCCAGGCGAGTGGATGGAATTTGACTTTGAACTCCAACCAACCATCTACAAGCTCGAAAAAGGCACAACTCTTCGCCTGGTCCTTTACACGACAGACTTTGAGATCACGGTGCGCGATCAAACCGATTACCAACTCACCGTTGATCTTGCTCAATCAAGTCTCAGCCTTCCTGAAATGACAACGTCTCACTAAGCTCATTTCAAGCCTTGTCTACTTTGCTTCATTTGACAGCTTAGCCTACTTGTGATACTATCTAATAGAGTATTTCATAGAAAAAGATAGTAGAGGAAGTTATGGCGATTGAAAAAACTGTCAGCGAACTTGCTGAAATTTTAGGAGTCAGCCGCCAGGCGGTCAACAACCGTGTCAAGGCACTCGCTCCAGAAGATACTGAAAAAAATGAAAAAGGGGTTACCGTTGTAACCCGTAGTGGCTTGATCAAGCTCGAAGAAATCTACAAAAAAACCATTTTTGAAGATGAGCCGGTCAGCGATGATACCAAACAGCGCGAATTGATGGAGATTTTGGTAGATGAAAAAAATTCTGAAATTGTCCGTCTCTACGAGCAACTCAAGGCAAAAGACGAGCAGTTGGCAAAAAAAGATGAACAATTGCGCGTGAAAGATGTGCAGATTGCTGAAAAAGACAAGCAATTGGACCAACAGCAACAATTGACCTTACAAGCAATGAACGACCGCGATACCTTGAAACTTGAACTCGAACAAGCCAATGAAAAAGTTCAAGAGCAAGAAAGCAAAGGTTTCTGGGCGCGCGTTTTCCGTCGATAATCCGGGGCTGGATCATACCAGTCCCTTTTCTGTCTCACCAAAGGAGATTTCCCATGAAAGCATTAGAAGAGTATATCGCCTTCGATCTCGAATTTAACCAATACGAAGGCGCCTACCAGATCATCCAGGTATCTGCCGTTCGTTTTAAGGACGGTGAAGAAGTCGACCACTACGACTCCTACGTCTACACCGATAAACCTCTAAAAAGCTTTATTAACGGCCTCACTGGCATTACCCAAGACAAGATCCAACATGCCCCTCAACTCGAGCAGGTCCTCGGCGAATTCAAGGCCTTCGTTGGAGACCGCCCCTTGATCGGCTACAATGCCAAAAAGAGCGACCTTCCCATCCTACTTGAAAATGGCTTGGATTTAGAAGAGCAGTACGCTGTCGATGTCTTTGACCAAGCTTTCGAGCGCCGTCCATCTGACCTCCACGGCATTAAAAATCTCCAACTCCACACTGTTGCAGAATTCCTGGGCGTCGCAGGAAGATCACATGATAGCTTAGAGGACGCCCGTATGACCGCCCTGGTCTACCAACAATTTCTCGAATTTGATCAAGGCCGCACCCTCCTTGAAGAACAAGAGGACTTCTCCACCAACCCCTTTGGAGGCTTGGACTTATCCGGATTTTTTGATGAATAAAAAGAGAGAGTGGGACAGAAATCAGTCATTCGTTAGAATTCGATTTCGTCGTCCCACCTCCTCACAGCTTCAACAGTCTGGGAGACTGTTGAAGGTTGCAGATAAAGGAAACATAGTTTCCGTCAACATAGGGCATCTTTGAAGCTTAAAAAGCGAACAAAGACTTAGGATACTTGCTTCGCAAGTTCTATCCGCCACCTCAAAGCAGTGCTTTGAGCACTCAACCACTGCGTCTTGCTCGACAATCCAAAAACAATTAAGAGGCTAGGACTTTTGTCCCAGCCTCTTTTGAGTTGATGAACATCTTCTGTGCTTAAAATGGTAATTTCCCTGCGAAAGCACCGAGTTTTTTCTTGGTAGCTGTATCAATTTCTTCAATTGCGGCATTGATAGCTTGGACTGTCATATCCGAAAGCGTTTCTGTATCTTCAGGATCGACCACTGCGGTATTGAAATCAATGGAAACGACTTTCTTATCACCTGTAAGAGTTGCCACTACCAAGTCTTGAGCAGATTTCCCTACAAATTGAGTTGCAGCTAGTTCTGCTTGGCTTTGCTCCATTTGCTTTTGCAATTTTTGAGCTTGCTTCATCATATTTTGCATATTCATCATAGCTATAACATTCCTTCCAAATTGTGAAATTTACAGTTCATTATACCATTTTTTAGACGCTTGGAAAAGCTTTGGTGAGGGAACTCTGATATCACGTCTGTTGTTTCAGACAATTTCATGAAGAGAGAAAAGGGTTTTAAAATCTGTGAGCCTCATCTTATTTTAAAAGCCTGCATGTTCTTTCAAATACGCCTCTTCTTCCTTGGTCGAAGGCCGTCCTAAGATGGCATTCCGATGTGGATAACGGCCAAATTGTTGAAGAATCTCCGCATGCATTTTCTCATACTTCAAACGCTTTTCTAAGCCCGGTTGATCAAATAGACGCAGGGCTTCTTCATGAATGGCTAAGGATTCCGAATGCATAAAGGGCATGTAGAAAAAGCCTCTTTGTACAACTGGTAATTCTTGGGCTTGTGTTAGGCCTTCTTGGGCCAAGACCAAGGCAAGCGAATCGGTTGCAAAGGCTTGGGCCGTCCCTCGAAAAATATTCCGAGGGATCTGGTCCAAGAGCAAAATCTCTGCCAAGCGCCCTTCAGCTGACGCGCGCCAGCTGAACAATTCCCCACGACTGGCCTTCCAATAAAGTTCTTCAAAGCGCACGCGCATCTCTTGATCCAGTGCGTCTGATTTTTTGAACCAATCCTCTGGCTTCAACTCTTCAAACCAGAAGCTTATCACTTCCTTCATTGCTTAACCCGCCATAATTTTTTCTTTTGTTTTTTCATCCAATGAATCATTCATCCGGCCGTACTTGTATCCTGCCAAATCCAAGGCTACATAGGTAAATCCGATTTTCTTCATATAGTCATTGATCTTGTCATGCAGTTGGATGGCTTCAAGCAGATGGTCTTCTTCCACTTCGATGCGCGCCAAGTCTCCATGCACACGCACACGAGCTTGCTCAAAGCCCAGCCCTACAAGGAACTCTTCCCCTTCAAAGACCCGTTGGACATTTTCTGAAGTGATTTTCACCCCGTATGGGAAACGTGAGGCAACACTACAAGATGGCACCTTATTCCAATTGGAGACCCCTCTTTCCTTGGCCAATTGACGAATTTCTGTCTTATAGAGACCCGCTTCTTGTAAGACACTGCGGACACCTGCTTCGTCCCGAGCCTTGATACCAGGACGGAAATCGTCGATATCATCCATAATCATGCCGTCCACCAATTGCTTAAAGCCCAGTTCTGTGACTGAATCCTTTATGGTTTGGTACATCAATTGTTTGGTGTAATACCAAATATTGGGCGTATTGGCAGCAATCCGTGGATCACTCAATTCTCTCATTTCCAGACCAAGCACAGGTGCACCTAGCTGATCAGCCAAGTCGAGCGCTAGATCGAACTCTTCATTTGAAAACATCTCAGAGTTCACGACGGCCGCAATGACATTGTCAGGTCCCAAGGTATCTAAGGCCACCTTCAAGAGATAAGAACTGTCAATCCCACCTGAATAGGTAATGGCTACCTTCCCGATTTTGCGTAAAATATCTTGTAATTTTTCTTCTTTTTCTTTTCTGATTTGTGCTTCTGTTGCCATCTTAGAATAGCTCCCTTCCGATAAATTCTTCAATCCGTTCATTATCTAAAATCACGATCTTTTGCTGTCGAATATCCAAAACACCTTCACGTTTTAATTCATTGAGAATACGATTGACACTGTTTCGCGTCGAAATCCCACAAAAGCCGGCAATATCTTCATTGGTAATGTTGAAATCAATCAAGACGCCATCTTCTTGCTCCACACCAAACAAATTGCTTAATTTTTGCAAATGAAAACAAACCGCTCCTTTTTTGCCGTTCATCATCATATACTGCTGAGACTCCATACTTTCAGACAGTTTATTGCGATAATAGTCCCTCACATAGTCCTGCAGTTCTTTTTGCTCTTTGACAAAATTCCAAAACTTGACCCGAGGAATGCGATAAAAACTCGCTTCTTCTGTCTCCACTCGCACATTGAAAGGTGAGTCTGTATAGTTGGACACCTCATCACGAATCAAAGAGACAATGTCAATGGCTTTTAGATAGGAAAAGTTAAACTCACGCCCATCGCGCATGATGACACTGGTCTTGACTACACCTTCTTTCAAGATGTAGATGTAGTCCTCTTTGATCCCGCGGTAGGAGAGGTAACTATGGTATTTTTTCTTGACGATCGGCGTTCGCCTCTCTTCCAAAAATTTCACTAAAAATTCTGAATTCACGACGGTTTTTCCTCCCCATCTGCTCTTTCTCAAAGTCACACCAATGATACACCTATTTTCGTTATTTTATGTTATCATCTGTTAACAACAAACAGTACACACCTCTTTTAAAAAAGAATTATACTATAAGTATCAGTATTAATAAAGGAGATCGCAAATAATGGTAGAAATTAAATTACCGTACGACAAAAAGACGATTGTTGCAAAGATTCCAGATGAAAACTTTGCTGGTTTGTTAGAGTCAAAAGCGGAAAACTTCCATAACCCACTGTCTGAAGAAGAAACTGTTGAACGTTCATTGGATAACCCTATCGGCAGCCCATCTTTGGAAGAACTCGCTAAAGGTAAAAAAGACATCGTGTTGATCAGTTCTGACCACACTCGTCCTGTACCTTCTCATATCATTACCCCAATCATTTTGCGTCGTATTCGCTCAGTTAACCCTGATGCACGCGTGCGTATCTTGGTTGCTACTGGTTTCCACCGTCCTTCAACTCGTGAAGAATTGATCAACAAATACGGCCAAGAAATCGTTGACAATGAAGAAATCGTTATGCACATTTCAACAAACGATGATGACATGGTTAAAATCGGTCAACTTCCTTCAGGTGGGGATTGTATCATCAACAAGATTGCTGCTGAAGCTGACTTGTTGCTAGCAGAAGGATTCATCGAATCTCACTTCTTTGCTGGATTCTCAGGTGGACGTAAATCAGTCCTTCCAGGTATTGCTTCATACAAGACTATCATGGCGAACCACTCAGGTGACTTCATCAACTCTGATAAAGCACGTACTGGTAACCTTGACCACAACCCAATCCACGAAGATATGCTTTACGCTGCTCGTACTGCAAAATTGGCCTTCATCGTCAATGTTGTCTTGGACGGCGAAAAACACATCATCGGATCTTTCGCTGGGGATATGGTTGAAGCCCACAAAGTTGGTTGTGAATTTGTTGCAGACTTGGCACACGTGTCTAAGATCGAAAGCGACATTACGATCTCAACAAACGGTGGTTTCCCACTTGACCAAAACATCTACCAAGCCGTTAAAGGGATGACAGCTGCTGAAGCTTCAAACAAAGAAGGCGGAACCATCATCATGGTTGCTGGATGTGCGGATGGTCACGGTGGAGAAGGATTCTATCGTAACCTTGCTGAAGTAGAAGATCCAAAAGAATTCTTGGAACAAGCCATCAATACACCTCGTTTGGAAACTGTTCCAGACCAATGGACTTCTCAAATCTTGGCTCGTATCTTGGTACACCACCATGTTATCTTTGTATCTGACCTTGTCGATCCTGCTTTGATCACAGGTATGCACATGGAACTTGCAACTTCATTTGACGAAGCACTTGAAAAAGCCTTGGCTCGTGAAGGAAAAGATGCGAAAGTAACCGTTATCCGCGACGGACTTTCTGTCGTTGTTGAATAGAATCGACCATGGATTTTCAACCAAATCTAGAACAAACACTCCGTGACTTGCAAGCTGGCCACCTCTCTGTAGAGGATGCGCTAGAGCAAATTAACGGTGTGAAAGAACTAGGGTATGCAGCAATTGATACTGACCGGCAACGCCGCAATGGCTTCCCTGAAGTCATCTTCGGCGAAGGAAAGACAGTTGAGCAAATGGAAGGCATCATGCAATTCCTCTTACAAAAAGAATTGCCGATCCTTGCGACTAGGGTCTCTCTCCAAAAGGGAGAGGCTCTTTCTCAGCTCTTTCCTAACGGCCACTATTATCCAGAAGCTCGCTGCTTCGTTCTCAACTCTCAAAAAGAAGAGGTGGATGCGGAGCACTACATTGCCGTTGTGACGGCAGGGACCAGTGATGTTCCTGTTGCCGAAGAGGCTGCTGTAACTGCAGAGACCTTTGGCCACGCGGTCCACCGGATCTATGACGTAGGAGTTGCCGGTATTCATCGCCTCTTTAGACGCTTAGATGAAATCCAAAAAGCCAGTGTGGTCATTGTCATCGCTGGAATGGAAGGAGCTCTTGTCAGCGTTGTTGGAGGTCTTGTGGATGTGCCTGTGATTGCCGTACCGACTAGTATCGGATACGGAAGCAATCTTCAAGGACTCACGACTTTGATGAGTATGCTGACTTCCTGTGCTTCTGGAGTCACCGTCGTCAATATTGACAACGGATTTGGTGCAGCTTATTCAGCTTGTATGATCAACCGACTCAACCACAATCGAAAGGAAAACGAATGACCAGTCTATTTTTAGAACCTTTTTCTGGAATAAGTGGCGATATGCTCAATGGTCTATTGATTGACCTTGGGGGAGACGTCACCTTGCTTCGCTCTGAACTCGAAAAATTGGGAGTCGATGGTTTCCACCTCCATGTTGATCGCATCGCTAAAAGCGCTATCTGGGGAACTGATTTTGATGTTCACCTTCACCACGGGGAGAAAGATACGGGGATTGAAGGCGATTTTGCTCATGATCACGAACACCATCACGATCACGAACATCATCACGATCATGAGCATGGACATTCCCATGCAGATGCCCGCAGTTATGCAGACATCCACGACTTGATTGTCGCTTCTCAGTTGAGTCCTTTTGTGAAAGAAAAGAGCCTTGCAGTCTTTCTTGACATTGCAAAGGCTGAAGCAGCTGTGCACAACATGCCTGTTGAGCAGATCCATTTTCACGAGATCGGTGCCATTGACTCGATCGTCGACATCGTTAGCTTTTTCATCCTAGTGGAATCGCTCGGAATCGACACAGTCTACTCCACTCCTCTCACAGAGGGAAGTGGAACGATCTCAGTCGCCCATGGGGAAATGCCGGTTCCAGTTCCTGCTGTCATGCAGTTGAGAAAGGAAACCACCATTCCGATCACTCAAGACTTCACCGTTAAAACAGAGTTGATCACCCCAACAGGGTTAGCCCTCTTGAAAGCAATGGACCCGATCTTTGAACCGATCCCATCCCACTTTGCCATCCAAAGTGTCGGCTACGGATTTGGTAAAAGAGATACCGGAAAATTCAATGCTTTACGCGGTTCGCTATTGAAGGAAGACGCCTCACATAGCTCGACCATCGTTCATCACACCGATGATCGCATTGTTGAAATCACCACAACAATTGATGATCAAACACCAGAACAACTGGCTTATATTCTCAATCGGTTCTTGGATGCTGGCGCTTTGGATGTCTACTATCGTAGCATCGTTATGAAAAAGAATCGTCCTGGTTTTGAGTTAACGCTTTTGATTCAAAATAGCCAGCTGGAAGATTTTTCAACCCTCTTGTTCAAAGAAACCAGTACCATTGGTTTTCGATACAAACAAGTTGACCGCAAGGTCATGCAACGTCGATTTGAACAAATCGATACAGAATTTGGAACCGTTACGGTTAAAATCAATCAGTACGGATCCATCACTAAGAAGACTCTTGAATACGAAGACTGTCAGCGTATTGCTAAGGAGATGCAGTTGCCGATTCAAGAAGTTTATCACCAATTACAAAAATATATTTATTAATTTAGGAGACATTTATTAACATGACACATCAATTACTTGCAGAAGTTATGAGTACAGCTTTGATGATTATCTTCGGGGTTGGCGTACACTGTGACGACGTTTTGAAGAAAACAAAATATGCTGGAACTGGACACTTATTCGCGATCACTACATGGGCATTCGGTATCACTGTCTGCTTGGTTGTCTTTGGCGGCGTTTCAATGAACCCTGCTATGGCTTTGTTGAAAGTCCTTCTTGGTAAATTGACAATCGCTCAATTCTTCCCAATCGCAATCGCTGAAATGATCGGTGCTTTCCTTGGAGCTTTGATTGCTTACTTTATGTATGCTGATCACTTTAAAGCTTCTGAAGGTCAAATTGATGGTGTTGCTATCCGTAACATCTTCTCAACTAACCCAAACTGCCGTAACCTTCCACGTAACTACTTCGTCGAAGCGTTCGCAACATTTATCTTCTTGACATCAATCATGGCTGCTGAACACGCCAACGAAGCAATGCTTCCATTCACTGTTGGTTTGATCGTTTGGGCTATCGGTATGGGTCTTGGTGGTACTACAGGTTTCGCCATGAACCAAGCGCGTGACCTTGGACCTCGTTTCGCTTACCAAATCTTGCCGATTAAAGATAAAGTAAACAACGACTGGCAATATGGTCTTCTTGTACCAGGTACTGCTCCATTTGTTGGTGCTGTCCTTGCCTTCTTCTTCATCCGTTACTTCCTTGGAATCATGTAATCGGAAGATCAATCCTATGAAAAAACAAGTATCTGAGGGTGCTTGTTTTTTTGATCCCTTCATTTTCCGAAGACCTCTATAAAATGATATAATGGACAAAGTACATCATGAAAGAAACAAGAGAAGGAAGATCGATATGACTCACTATCAAACGATTGTCATTGGAGGCGGTCCTGCTGGGATGATGGCGACCATTGCCAGCGCATCTTATGGCCAAGCTACCCTGCTGATCGAAAAGAATAAAAAGCTGGGCAAGAAGCTCGCTGGTACCGGAGGAGGTCGCTGTAATGTCACGAACAACGGGACCTTAGACGATTTGATGGCCGGTATTCCTGGAAATGGCCGTTTCCTTTACAGTGTCTTCTCTCAATTTGATAACCATGATATCATTCAATTTTTCACCGATAATGGCGTCAAGCTGAAAGTCGAAGATCATGGTCGAGTCTTTCCTACTAGCGATCAATCCCGCACCATTATTCAAGCTTTAGAGAATAAGATCCTTGAGCTAGGTGCTAGCATGGCCACCAACTGCGAGGTGGTATCTGTCACCAAGCCTAAGGATGTCTTTATCATCAAATCTGCTGAAAAAACTTGGACTGCTGACAAGCTGGTCGTTACAACTGGGGGGAAATCTTACCCATCGACCGGCTCTACAGGTTATGGGTATGAGATTGCCCGTCACTTCAAACACACCATCACCGATCTTGAAGCAGCTGAGAGCCCTCTGTTGACAGATTTTCCACACAAGGCCCTCCAAGGAATCTCTCTGACAGATGTGACCCTCAGCTACAGCAAACACATCATCACACACGACCTGCTCTTTACGCATTTCGGTCTCTCTGGTCCTGCAACCCTTCGGATGTCTAGCTTTGTTAAAGGCGGAGAAATCTTATCTCTGGACCTCCTGCCAACCACTTCTTCTCAAGATTTAATAGATTTTCTTGAAGAGCATCGTGAAAAGTCTATAAAAAATACCCTTAAGTCCTTGCTACCTGAGCGTCTAGCAGATTTCTTAGCGCAAGGATTTCCTGAAAAGGTAAAGCAGCTGGCTCCTGCCCAGAAAGATGAGCTGATCCGAAAGATCAAAGAGATGCCTATCCCCGTCACTGGAAAGATGTCTCTTGCCAAATCCTTTGTGACGAAAGGGGGCGTCAGTCTTAAAGAAATCAATCCGAAAACCCTAGAAAGTAAGTTGGTTTCTGGTCTTCACTTTGCTGGGGAAGTCCTCGATATCAATGCCCATACAGGCGGTTTTAATATCACATCCGCCCTCTGTACCGGTTGGGTAGCAGGTAGACCTCATTATTAAAAAACGAACTCGATTTTCCATCGAGTTCGTCTTTTTATTGTTCTTTGGTTAATGAAAAGCGGAAATCATTGTATTTGTTGTAGTCAAATGGAGTATTGACAGGCGCTGTGAACACAACCGGTGTATAGTGACCTTCTTCTAATACAAAACCAGGTTCGAGTCGGAAATTGGCTACGCCTAGACCTGTGATCCCTGGAAGTAAGGCATCGGCTCCATCCAACCCTTCTGAATCCCAATAGTAGATATTGCCTGTTGCTTGGACGGCTCTTGCTGTATAGGTCGCTGTCCGAGTTGGTTCGCTATCATTTTTGAAGCTAACCACTGTCGTCACATTCCCATTTGCATCAACAGTCATCTTAATCGCATCCGCTTGTGGGCTAGATCCTACCCAAGTCCCTACTAGATCTGCTGGGACAGGTGTTTGACTTGGGGCTGGTGTGGTTTCAGTCTTGCTAGCCTCTTTTGCAGGGCTGCTAGCATTGGCTTGACTAGATGAACTATTGGTCTCTGTTGCTTTGGAAGAAGCTTCTGTAGCTTTCTTGCTACTACTTTTTGTTTTTTTGACAACCTTGCTGCTCGATGCTTTCGAGGAGGACGCGGATGTTTTGTGATCCTTTGATCCACAGCCACTCAGGGATAAACCAAGTGACGCAGCCACCAGAACAGCGGCACTCCAACGGAAGATTGTTTTTTTCATAAGATCACCTCTTTCTCTTTCTGATTCCCATTATACTCCGTTTATTACAAAAATCAAGTTTTTTTTGTAATAATTGTAATTTTTTTGTAACATATTTTTCTATTTAAAATGCCAATCGTAAGAGGGCCATGAGAATAATTCCAAACAAGACGGTTCCCATAAGATTTTTAGAACGAAAAACTACATAAAGACAGGGAAGTGTCACCGCTATTTCTAACCAGTGGAACTGGGGCAGGTGACCGATTTTCCCGGTGGCTAGGCTTGATAGGACCAAGGCAAAGATAATGGAAATGGGCAGGTATTTGAGAAAGCGAGTCACAGGATCTGGCAGGCCCTTGTACTTGACCAAGACAAAGGGCAAGATCCGAGGAATCCAAGTGACCAGAGCTGAGACGAGTATGGCTAAAAAGAGTTCATTATTCACGCGCATCACAAATCACCCCCACAAAACAGCCAATCAAGGTCGCAACTAGCACAGCAAGCGGTTGCGAAACAAAAAAGAGGAAGAGAAAGAAACTCACTGCTACTGCTAAGAGCACCAAGAGCAGGGTCTTGGTCTTTTCTGTCAGTTGCATACCTTGAAACTGGGCTGCGAAAATCCCAATAAACATGGCTACTAAGGCAAAATCAAGTCCAAAGGCCTTTGGATCTGGCAGGAGAGATCCTAGGGCAGTTCCAAGGACAGTGGCACCGATCCAAGCCACGTAGCCTACTAGATTGTTCCCATGCATCCAGGGCACTGTGATCCGATCGGTCTTTAGCTTCTCACTCAAATAGACACCATAACTCTCGTCCGTTAGAAGACTCCCAACTCCAATGGTATGAGCGAGGCTGGCATTCTTAAAATCAGAGGAGGTATGCAGGCTCATCAACATATTGCGGAGATTGATCAAAAAAACCGTCAGGGCCATATTGAGGATCGAAGAATGAGCTGCAATCAGGGAAATCATTGCAAACTGAGCCGCACCTGCATAGACTAGAATACTCATCAAGGCCATCTCTAGGGGAGATAGATAGGGAGACGCCACCACCCCACAAGCCAGGCCAATACTGATATAGCCTAGAGCTGTCGGCAGTGCATCTCTCACTCCCTGCCAAAAATCTTTTTCCATGCTCTCACTCCTTTTCTAGACACAACATACTGACTTCTATTATAGCATAAGAAAAAGAAGGCAAGAGAAGACTTTTGCGATAAAAGAAGGCTGGGACAAAAGTCCTAACCTCTTCTTGTTTTTGGATTGTCGATCAAAACGCAGTGGTTGAGTGGGCTCTACTACGCTGATTTCATCAGCTTTTACAGCCCTACTCAACTGTGCAGAGGTGGGACGACGAAATCGAATTCTAACGAATGACCGATTTCTGTCCCACTCTCGTTTCAAATCCTAGATTCTCCTAAGATTCTTTTTTCGTCTTGGCCATAAAGAGGGCCGTTGCTCCTAGACTCAGGCCTGCTAGGAAGAGGTCAGATGAGGCTGCTTCACCTGTTGCTGGAAGCATCGCCTTGTCTTCTCCTTTCATCTCTGTAGCAAGGCTTGGTGAAGATTCACCTGTCATGGAGGTTGTCATTTCTTTGTAGACCACCGCATAAGTTCCTAAATGAGTCGTTGTAAATTCAAGCCAATCGCCTTTCAGCGTGAAGTCCACAGTCCGGTTCATTGTCAGATCGTAGAGGGCTTCAACAGCTCCAGTAAGCGGCAAACGGACTAGAACAGCACCAGTTGGTTCCACACGGGTATGCGTTGGGTCAAGCAGTTGGATCGCATAGGCATCATAGCGTTTGCCTTGCAAGGCTTGATCCATCACTCTTTGAACATGGACTTTAGTAGCTGTTCCTAATTCACTGTCTCGGCCAATCACCATCACACCCGTTGCAGGATCACTCAACAAGTGCAAGTTCTGTTGAGGGGATGTGAGATTGCTTGAACTAGACTCAGTTTCAGGTAACTTGTAAGCTGGCAAGTCAAGGACGGCTGCTTCAAGGCCATTGGCACCACCTGTGTAGGCCGGAAGATCGTTTTGTGCTGCTTGGACCGCATTCACGCCTCCCTTGAACTCTGGAACTTCGTGGATGGCTGCTTCAACACCATTGACTCCGCCCGTGAATGCTGGGATCTCAACGACTGGTGCTGCTTCATCTCCCACTGTTCCAACTACTTCTGTATAGGCTGGGACTTCGTGGACGGCTGCTTCAACACCATTGACTCCACCCGTGAATGCTGGAATTTCCACCACTGGTGCTGCTTCCTCTCCCACTGTTCCAACTGCTTCTGTATAGGCTGGGACTTCGTGGACGGCTGCTTCAGCTCCATTGACTCCACCTGTGAAATCAGGGATCTCCACCACTGGCGCTGCTTCGTCTCCCTTACTGCTCGTAGGGAACTCAGGTTTCGGAGCTGGGGTCGTTTCCACCGGTTGATCGGTCAAGTCTTGGTGGAAGGTCGTTAATTCGTAGAACTCAGGCTTGCCTCCTTGCCATGTGAGCTTGACATCCAGCAAAGGCGCCTTGTCTCGCACGGCAAAGGTTTGGAAGCTTGTGGTAATGGCTCCCAAATCTGTCCAGGCTCCGGTCCGATCTTCTTTCAAAGTCCGAGCCAGTACATGCGCTACCACCCCTTGAGGAAGGCTTGAAACGAGGCGGATATGATTGGCAGCTGTTGGTTCTGACAAGTGGTAAATCAGTTCGCCTTGGTCTTTTTCAGCCTTGTAGCTCGTCAAAACCTTACCATCCACAAGATTGGTGTAGAGGTTACCTCGACTTTCTCCACTATTTCCTTGGACGGTTGGGTCGTTGATTGGTTTTACAAATTCACCATCATTAATCACTAGTTCGCTAAAGCCGACAAAGCGAGCATCGTAATCAGCAGTAAAGAGGACACGGAGATAGTTGGCTTTGACTGGACTTGTGAGCTCTCCTTCGATGTAGCGATTTCCTGGCATCTTAGAATCATGGGTCCAGCCATCTGTCAAGGAATCATCTCTTGTTTCATTGGCAAGGCCATCTCCAACGCTGACAACATCGGTCCAAGTCTTGCCATCTGGACTGACTTGGATCTTACCATCTCGAAGATAGTTTTGAGTTCCGTCTTGGATGTAGGCTCGAATTTTCTTGATATCCCGTTGGCTACCAAGCTTCAGGGTAATATGGCCACCTTTATGGGCATAATCTGAGAATTCAACGAAGTTATTGTAAACACCATCAAATAATTGGTCCAAATTTTTGAGCTTGCGCACGTCATTGCTTCCGTAAGTGGCATCAATTCCCATAGAAGTCGAATCTAGTGTGGTTGGTTCTACTTCTTTGGTCTTAACGAGTAGAGAAGTTACTGTCACTGCTTGTTCTTGGTCGGTTTGATTGACCAAACGAGCATAGCGGACCAAGGACTGATCGGTCACTTGGCTAGCCGGATACCACTCTTGAGCATTTGGAGAGTACTCGACGCGGAGGGCTGGATTTTCGATTCCGATTGCTTGGATACTTTCAGCTTGATGAAGACGATCCAGTTTCATTCCCAAATAGCTATGGGCTGGTAGTTTGGTACCACTTGGAATTTTCAGGTCATAACGGCCGAGGCTATCATATACCGGAATGGATTTCAAACTTGCAACGTTGGTATCTGTTAATTCGCTGTTGCCAGAACGGGTTTCAAGGGAGAAGTCAGCGATACGCCACCACAGATTGGTACTCTTGGTGTTCCGAACACGGACATAGCGAGCTGAAATTGGAGTTTCGATTTCTTTGGTTTGCTCACCTGATAAACGATCCAATTCTTGCCATGTATGGCCATCTGTAGAATATTCCAAAAGACCACTGGCTAATTTATCGCTTGCACCTTGAACGAGACGCACCTTAGTCACTGGTTTGACTTCACCCAAGTCGAGCTGAACCCAAGCATCCACTGGAGTGGTATCTGTCCGATCAGCATTGGCAAACATGGCTTCTGTATTATCCCGGCCATCTGTGATCTGACTAACTGTCGTATTGTACTTGTACATGAGATTTGGACTAATCGTCACTGTAGCACTCTGTTTGCTACGATGCACTTCGACTGGTCGGTTAACTGCAATTTCACGCACAGCAAACCAGGTATTGTCTCGGTCAGAAGTGGCGACCATTCGAACAGCCTTGGCATTAAGATTGAGATTCTTAAATTGAAGGAGAGGCTCATTACCAGTGTAGTGAGGATCTGTCAGTGCTACCCATTGGTCATTTTCATTGAGATACTCAACCTTGGCATTGTTGAAGGTATCACGTGGATTTGCTTGAGTTCCCATTGCAAAGGTCAAGGTATGAATTGGCACAGCCTTGTTGAATTTCAGACCAATGTAATCGCCCGTTTGGATACTATTTGGTGATTTGATCAAGGCATGTGTGCTTAGATCTCCATCTGTCACTTCTGCTAGTCCACCTTCTACACCTGTACGATTAGTGATAAAGGTACTCATTACTTGGTCAGGGTGCAGAGCTTTTTGAACTTCTGATGCCAAGATTTCACGGAGGCCAAGCAAGAATGGACGGATATGTTGAACACCTAACTCTGCTCTTTCATCATGGTCAACATAGTGGAAGGTATAGGTTTGGGATTGTTCATAGAGCTTCAAGCCCTTGTAGTAACTATCCCAAAGTTTTGCAGCATCATTTTTTGAAATGGCTTCTGTTCCATCAAGGAAGGCACCCAGAGCATCCATCTGATCAATTGTATTATCCAACCAATAATGGATTTGAGTTACCATCTTTTTATCACCAGAGGCTTTATACAGTTGCGCTGCGGCTTTTAGTTTGGCAAATTCTCCACGCAATTCCTCCCGTTCTGCACGAACATCTTGCCCTGCTTGCAACTTGGTCATAAAGGCAGTTAATTTTGGTGCCAACTCTACAGATTCTTCCAATTTCACAACACGACCATCCATATTTTGATTGATCATATGTTTCCCGAGTTCACGGAAGGCTTTAGAGGTATCACTCTCTGTAAACTGACCAGTTTCAACAAAGTTAAAGGCCATATCGTTTACTTTCTTCGCTTCTTCTTCAGACTTCCATTGTTTCCATGCGTATTGCGCCGCAGAGAAAAGTGCAATCTTAGAAGGCTCAGATTGTTGCATTGGATTCAACATAATGCCTGAAAGGAGACTAGGATCTACATTTGGATGCAGGAATTTCTCACCGCCACCTAAAATCAAGTGTTGTTTCGAGTTGTCTGTACATGGCCAGTTGATCCATAGAGCCACTGGACGATAGGTCTTGCCACCCGCTGTGAGGTTGTTCTTGAGGTTGGATAGAAAAGCTTCTGATACTTCTCCCCAAACCTTACCTCCAGTAAGGGTCATGGTGGTGGAGGCAGGAAGGTTTTCATTGAGTGAATGCAACTCCGCTTCACGGCCATTGCCCCAGTATTGAGCAGGTACGAAGATCATATCCTTACGAAGGCCTGCATACCGCGCTTGCTTTTCAGTCAACCAGTCAGTCATGTCCTTCATCAAGCGGTTGTAGCTATTGTAGCCTCCTACTGGACTTGGCGCATCATCGGCCAAAATACCGAATTCACGAACACCGACATCCATCAGCTGGGTGAACTTGGCCTTAATGGTTTCCAGATCTTTTTGGTAGTCAGCATCATTTCCGAAGCGAATCCGGTTGTTCATAAATGGATGGATGGTCCAGACATAACGTGTCTTGTTTTGGTTTCCGACACGCGCCAATTCACGGATTTCAGCTAGTTTTTCTTCTGGATACAGTTCACGCCATTTCTTGTTGTGGTATGGATCGTCTTTTGGTGCAAAGAAGTATTGGGTCAACTTCAAGTCACCACCATAGCGCATGAGTTCTGCACGATCAGCGTTCGACCATGGATTTCCGTAGTAGCCTTCGATAAAGCCACGATTCTTAATGTCAGCATAGTCTTCGACGGTTACATTGCGCAAGACTGGTGCTGTACTTTCATTCAGCATGTGTTTGAGAGTCGTCAAACCATAGAAGACAGCATCTGTATCTTTACCGACGATCGAGATGCTATTTCCTTTGATAGACAAGGCATAGGCATCAATCTTATCAAAGAGTCCTTGAGACAGATTTGGCATTTCTTTTTCGGCTTGGGAATTTTGCCCATGCACACCAAGGTAGATGTTCGTTGCACCTGCCACTGCTGCTGGACTACTTGTGTAAGAGATTTGATGGGTTTGCAAGACACTCTTCAAGCGGTTGCGCGTATAGATATCCAATTGATTCCCCATGACAAGATTGACTTGTTGATGAAGCTTGGTAACGCCTTCACCATAAGTAACTTTTTGTGGGGTTGGAAAGACCTTGTATTCTTTCTTGAGATAGTCTTGACTTTGGGCAGCAGCAGCAATCGCTTCATCACTTGCTGGCTTCTTAGCTACAAAACTATCAGCGAGATCGGTTGTACCATCACCCATTTCCTCAACTTTAGGCTTTTCTGGAGTTTCAGGTTTTTCTGGGCTAGCAGGCTCTTCTGGTTTGCTACTAGAAAGTGGCTTGAGCAAATGGATTTCAGCAGCACTGCCAAATCCTGCGACACCTGCTAGGACCTTAAATTCTACCTTATCAGTATCAACTGCTTCAAATGAGACTGTTTTTTCTTTGGCATTGGTGTCCCAAGTTCCTGAAGCCACCTTGACCATTTGGCCATCTTTTTGGGCATAGATTTCATAGGACGTGACAACCCCATTGCCCCCGCCTGAACGTGGAAGATAGGTCAACCCATTTACCATTTCAGCTGTTTTCAGCTTCATTGTAACCGTATATGGGGCTTGAGATCCTGCCCATTTCGAATGCCAGAAGGTCGTTGGATCATTGTCAAAGGCTTTTTCAATAGCCCCTTCTGTTTCGGTACCAGGCAATTCTTGACTGCTTGCAGTCACTGTCAAGTGATCATTTGGAATCAAGCGTGGATTGACAAAGGCTTCATCTGTCAACTCTGCACTATGCAAGATGCCCTTGAAGCCACCAATGGTGTCAAGAGGAAGGACCAAGCTATTGTAAGCTAAGCGAGGTGCAGCTGGATCAGCCAAGCGTTCTACCTGTTCACCATTTACATATACTTCGGTCAATTGAGGTTTGGTAACCACAGCGATCTGGTAACGTTTATTCTTTTCCAGTTTTTTGTTGAATTGAATATGAAATTGCTCAAAGGTATAAGCCAGATAGCCATCCTTGTCTGCGAGGTAGATCTTATTGTCCCCACTGCTTGAGAAGGTTTGCTCACCATCTCCTGTCACTGTCACATCGAATTTCAAGACATGACTAGGACCAACATCCCCAGCTAAACCATTAATCCGACTGTCTTTTTCAAAGGTTAGGCCATCATTACTAGTCGACACTTTCTTACTGGCATAATTTTCAATCGTTTCTGGTGTGATGTTAAAGAGGGCATCTGCTTCTACGGTCTTATCAGGATTGGTTTGTGGTGCATAGATACTGGCTGGTAGGACTCGCTCAGCATAGCTTGCACTCGCACGATCGGATCCCCACGTACGCTCTGCAGTAGTTTGCATGCTCTTGAAAAAGCGTTTAAAGAGATCGTAAGACGTGAGACCTGTTTCACGAAGGTCAATATTGTCATTCCAAAGCGCATGACCTCCACCAAGAATGCTTGGATTTGAGGCCTCTAACAATGGGCCATGGCCAGTTCTGAAGTCACTTGGTGTCCAGCTGTTGTATTGGAGTTCATAGTTGGCATAATCTCCATAAGCTCCTTGCTGGTTGTTCCCATTTGGGACACTGTAAGTTGGAATATCTGTGATATTAATCACCTTGGCACCTTGGGCAATCGCTTCTTTCGGTTGTTGCCAACCGATGCTCCAAATGTCCACTTCAACACCATTTAAGTCTATTGGCGTGTGTCCTCTCTTGGCACTGAGAGATCCCCAAATCCGTGGGGTATAGCCTTTAGATTTGATGTATTGGATCAAATCATTGACATACCGACGATAACTTTCTCGATTTCCGTAATATTCATCTGTCCCGATATGAACGGTCGACACCCCGTGAAGTGGTGCATCTTCTCCATCCAGCAACTTGTCATAGACGGATTTGACAAAAGCTAGGGTTTCATCATATTTGCTGTCCAAATCCAACATAGCCACACGTTCTACATTGTGCTTGCCCCTGTAATCACTCAAACTACCCTTATACATGAGGTCTGGCCGAACCTTGACAAAGGACAAAGCATGACCGGGCGTGTCAATTTCGGGTACGAGGTTGATATGCAAGGCTTTGGCCAGTTGAATCAACTGTTGCATCTCTTCTTTGGTATAGTGCTGGTCTGAAGTGAGTTTTTCCCCATTAGCACCTACAATATCTGTCTCAACTCGGAAACCTGTCTTAGCAGTTTTTAAGACATAGCTCAACTCTTCTTCTGGGCTCAGATGTTTACCAGCCAGATGATCTTTTAGGAAAATATAGTTGTCATTCAAGTGCAATTGCAAGTCGTTCATCTTGTAGTAGGCCATGTTGAGCATGATATCTACTACTGTATCATAAGGGATAAATTTGCGACCTGTATCCAGCATAAAACCACGGTAGCTGTAGCTTGGAAAGTCACGGATTTCCCCATTTTGCAGGTCTTTTTCCCCCATTTGAAGCAGTGTCCGAGTGGCGTAAAAAGCTCCTGCCTTGTCGGCAGCTTCTACAGTGATCACACCATCCTGAATAGTGATGCCATACCCTTCCTTGCCATAGCCCTTGTCTTCTACTTTTTTAAAGACAATGCGTTTGGAAGTTTCTTGATCGCCTGTTGCCAGTTCAAGTCCACGACTTTCAAGGTCCGCTTGGTAGAATTTTGCTTCCTCAGCAAATCCAGAATCCCCCACTGAGATCACCGTATCTGCTGTAATAGACGTTTTTCCTTCTCTACCAAACCATTGTTGTACTGCTGGTGCTACTGTCGGTTTTACACCCACACCTTCATTTTGATGCAAGCCTTTAACAACGACTTCAAATTCTTTGGTCAGGGTACGTCCTTCGTTTGTTTGTTCCACCATCACTTTGACGTGTTGATCTGTCAATGGTGTATAGATCTTATTTTCAAGATCAATCACTCCCTGCTTGTTACTACCAATCAGGCGAACTTGGCCTGGAAGGGTTGGCAAAACCAAGGAATGACCATTTTCTGCTAGGCTAAGTTCATTTACTTGCCGAATACTGGTTGGCCTGCTTTGGTCAGGAATATTGGAATAGGCACGAATTTCTTGGATCCCTACATTTTTCCATTGCATACTACCAGCTTGGTAATCCGTCACTTCCAGTTTGAGATACTTGGCCAAAATCGGTGTTTTCAAATCTACCTTTTCATCTAAGACAGGATTCCCTGTTTTTTGATGGGCCAGTTGCCAGCGTTTTTCACCATGATCATTGACATCATCAACACCAGCATAGTAGAGATTCCAAGAAGTGATATTTGGATCGTTTTGTCCTCCTCTGAGGCGCCGGTCCCAGTCAATTTCCACATGCTTGATCAAACTTGTCTTAGGAAGGGTAAGCTCGATACTTGGATTTTTTGCATCTCGGTCGGTAGCCCAGCGTGTATCGCTATTGCCATCAACTGCCTTATCCGCTGTGAAGTTGGTTCCAGTTTCGTGATTGCTAGCAGTTGCCCGCGCCCCTTCTAGATGATTCCGGTCTGGACGATCTTCTAGATCTGTGACAGTCGGCTGACTTGGGCTCACTACCGGAGGGGTAACAGGTGCTGCTACAGGTGCTACTGGGCTAACTGTTTCAGTTGGTTTCACCACAGGTTTTGGTGTTTCTTGTGGCGTTTCCGTTGTTGGACTGTCAGCCTGGTCTTTAGTTTCAGAAGACGTGGGATTCCCCTGAGTTGCCTCAGAATCAGCTTTTTTTAGTAAGTTAGCGACTTCAGAAGGCAACGTCTCCATCGGTTGAACCTGTGTGATCGTCCCTTCTGTTTCAGGACTGGCTTGAGTTTCTGCTGCCTCTACCACACCAACACCAAAGAAACTAGCCCCAATCATCACAGAGGCTGCACCGATTGCAAATTTGCGAATACTATAATAGCATCGTTTTTCAAATCCCTTTTTACTCATGTTTCCATCACCTTTCATCAGAATAGCAAGGTATCGTAAGCGCTATCATTTTCATATTTCAAAAAGGGAGCGGGACAGAACGAATCGAGATCTGGATTCGCCTCGCTCCCTGTTTCGAATCCTAGATTCTCCTAAGATTCTTTTTTCGTCTTGGCCATAAAGAGGGCCGTTGCTCCTAGACTCAGGCCTGCTAGGAAGAGGTCAGATGAGGCTGCTTCACCTGTTGCTGGAAGCATCGCCTTGTCTTCTCCTTTCATCTCTGTAGCAAGGCTTGGTGAAGATTCACCTGTCATGGAGGTTGTCATTTCTTTGTAGACCACCGCATAAGTTCCTAAATGAGTCGTTGTAAATTCAAGCCAATCGCCTTTCAGCGTGAAGTCCACAGTCCGGTTCATTGTCAGATCGTAGAGGGCTTCAACAGCTCCAGTAAGCGGCAAACGGACTAGAACAGCACCAGTTGGTTCCACACGGGTATGCGTTGGGTCAAGCAGTTGGATCGCATAGGCATCATAGCGTTTGCCTTGCAAGGCTTGATCCATCACTCTTTGAACATGGACTTTAGTAGCTGTTCCTAATTCACTGTCTCGGCCAATCACCATCACACCCGTTGCAGGATCACTCAACAAGTGCAAGTTCTGTTGAGGGGATGTGAGATTGCTTGAACTAGACTCAGTTTCAGGTAACTTGTAAGCTGGCAAGTCAAGGACGGCTGCTTCAAGGCCATTGGCACCACCTGTGTAGGCTGGAAGATTGTTTTGTGCTGCTTGGACCGCATTCACACCTCCCTTGAACTCTGGAACTTCGTGGACGGCTGCTTCAACAGCGTTAACTCCTCCTGTGAAGGCGGGGATCTCAACGACTGGTGCTGCTTCATCTCCCACTGTTCCAACTGCTTCTGTATAGGCTGGAACTTCGTGGACAGCTGCTTCAACACCATTGACTCCACCTGTGAATGCTGGGATTTCCACCACTGGAGCTGCTTCGTCTCCCACGGTTCCAACTACTTCTGTATAAGCTGGGACTTCGTGGATGGCTGCTTCAACACCATTGACTCCACCTGTGAATTCTGGAATTTCTACTACTGGTGCTGCTTCATCTCCCTTGCTGCTCATAGGAGCTTGCAATTGATTGAGGTAAGTTGCAAAATAGTCTACCATTCGACTGGTTAGGAGATGGTGCTCTCTTGCAAATGCCATACTCGCAACGACACTGGCTACTTCTTCTTGCTTGCTTTTATCCGTCAAGGTTTGGGCCTTGGCTAGAGCAGCATCATAAGGAGTTGTATCTAAAGGTGCTTCTGCAACTTGAGGACGCATGAAGACCAGTTCCGCTGCTGATTGGTACTGATTGCCACCATCACCATAGGTTCTCGTTCCCGTCAAGACAATTTTCTTTGCTTTAATGGTCTGACCAAAGGTGATTTCTTTCGGTTTGTTCGTATCAGCCCAATTACTAGCTGTGAAAGAATGTTCCTTGCCAGTTTCATCTGTTACCACAAGCGTTAAATCTCTCAAGTTTCCATTTGAACCAGAAGCGCGTGGAATATAACGGAAGCCCGTAATGTCTGTAGCTTCTCTCAAAACCATAGTCGCTGGTTTTCCAACATCTCCACCACTCCAAGAAGTATGCCAGAGACTTGATAAATTGCCATCAAAGGCATTTTCAAGACCCTCACCATCTTGGGCTGGACCTGTTAGGCTTTCAAAATCCTCTGCAACAAGAGATGTCTTCTTCATGACCAAGGCATCCTTCAGAGCCTGAACTTTGGCAATTTCACTCTTAGCTTCTGTAAGACTAATCTCGTCATCTGCTTGACTGAGGTTGAAGACTGCCTCTTTCAAAGCATCCATGCTTTCTTTGGTATAGTTCGTCATAGCCACCGTTGGCAGATAGTTCTTGAGAGCATTGTCTGTCAGCATCTTGCCTGTCAAAGTAATTTCTTCGATTTGAAGATTATCCATTATAAAGTCATTGTAGCTACGGAAGTTGGCATTGCCCCCAGCATCTCCGTGAGTATTACTTGGATTTCCAGTTGAGTAAATACCGACCCAAGTATCGCCTGTTTCTGCACCAGTGACAAGGAAGGTAGCCCGTTTCGCTTTCTTTGAATCCGTCCAAGAATTGGCTAGTTCATGGAGTTCCAACTCACTAGCTTTAGTACCACGACGACCCGATTGGAATTCACCGTGACCGATGACAAAGGCATAGGTATTATCAGAGCCCGCTTCGTAATCAAAGCTAACCCGGTAAGTCTTACCAGCTTCAAAGCGATAATTTTGAGGAATGGTTTGATAGACCAGGTTGCGTCGGCTGACCAGGCCATTTGTCTTGAGAGACCAGTGACCTTCGATGACGTCATCTATTTTCTTACCATTCCAACCACGTTGCGTATATGGTTCATGTTTTTCAGATAAGTGGGTCCGGTTATCTTCGACCCCTTCGATTCCTCCAATGACAAATGGGAAGATTCCTTGAGCTACATTTTCAAAGTCTTGCTTGAAGACACCTGTCGCCGTATCATGACCATCCCCATACATACTGGATTGATTTTCAAAAGTCCGGATTTCATCGAAGTAAGTCGCTTCGCTACCAGCTTCACGACTCAGTGTCAAGGTCACGTGGGAGACATCCTTACCTGTAGTGAAGAAGACATACATGTTTTGGAAATAGCTGGTATCATTCACAGTTGCATTGTCCCTGCGAGTGTTGTGAGCGTAGGCCTTCACATAGTTGAGGGCGAGTGACTTGTTGGTGTAGTTTGTGACCACTTTTTCACCCGTATTGACTGTGAGACTGGCTTTGGCATCACTCCGGTTGTCCACACCGACATACACGGCATATCTCGTATTTGGTTTCAAGTCGGTCAATGGTTGCGTTAGACTCACTGTTTTTGTATTGCCCTCTATGCGCAGCATTTGATTGGCCCCTTGAGACTTGACAATGGCAGCCTTAGAAGCATCGCCAGTAATCTTCCAATGATCCAATGATTCACTGTTAAATCCTTGGTCATAGATATGCATTCCTTCACTCCAAGACATTTCTGGATTGGTTTGTTTGGAGCGGTAGAGGACATAAGGCTGATTGGCCAGTAGATCGAGGGTAATCTTACCATCTTTCACAGCCACTTCTTGTTCTTCAGTTTTACCTTGATCCGTGAGTTTGTAAAGGTAAACTTTGCCATTTGCCCAATCACTCGGAAGCGTCCAGGTTGTTGCACCATTTTCCGTATTGAAATAGTACATCTTTTCCTTATCAGCAGGAAGCTTCTGACCATTTGCATCCCAGTTCCAAGGCGTTAAATAAGCTGAACCATCTTGAATCACACGACCATTGAGGGTGACCGTCCGTTCACGGTAGAGCGGGCTATTGACATCATTTGATTTGCGCGTGATCACGACTTGATGACCATCCGCGTCAACCAAGGAAATTTTCATTTCTGGAGTCCACTTGTAAGTCGCACCATTATCCGTCATCGTCACCGGTGTTCCATTTTCCCATTGGTTAACAGTGAAATGTTGGAAGTATTTGGTCATGACATCGTGAGCAAACAAATTGGTCACATAGCCATTGTAATCACTCCGTCCTTGCCAACCTTCAAAATCTTTCATGCTGTAGCCACCTAGAAGTGGATAATCTGCAGCACCTCCATAACTCCTGTAATCCCCCACCCAAGAGTCTTTTTGATGGTTGCGGATAAAGCGAGTAATCGCACTGTTGATTCCTTTATTGGTATAGCCACCATAAGTCAAATCCGCTGCCCAGTGTTGGAAGGTCGAGTCGTATTCGCCACCATGGCCCCACTCAATCGCAAAGCGCCAGCCTTGCTTGTTAATTTCTTTTGCAAGCACATGGGTTGCCCAGGCACCATTATCACCAGATTGACCATTGCCCCAGACATCCACATAGATAAAGTCTAGACCGTCACCTAATTCTTTCTTCAACTCTTCCCAGCGGGCCAAACGACCATGGGCTAAGTCATAAGCAGCATCAATATTAATCCCTTGGTCTAACCAGTTCCAACCATAGCTATAGCTACCATCAGGATTCTTACGAAGGATATTTTCACTAAAGTACTTCGACTCAGGATAGGTTTCAGAAGCATTCACATGGATACCCAAATGAGCTCCATATTTCTTTGCTTTCTCAATCAAGGCTTTGAAATCCTCAACCCCACCGATCCGCTTTCCAACATCCGCATAATTCAAATGCCCCGAATCATGGCCTTCACTACCATACCCTTTCAACAGTACACCTTGTCCGAGACCATCTGTGTTTAGATTGATTTTCTTGATGCCATCAAGTGTCATTAAAAATGGGTTTTGAGCCTGTGAACCGAAGTTCATGGCAATCCGATAAGCTGTAATATCTTTAACTTTTTCCCAACCTTGAGGGTTGTTCATAATACTCCGATAAGCAATCGCTCCGTCTTGCCAGTCTACCTTCTGATCCCCATTGACATCTTCAGTGATGACAACCCTTGCGCTAGGTAATTCCTTGGTATATTCTGGATAAACAATGCCCTTATAAGCTTTTTCCCATTGCCACTCTGAACTTTGAATTCCAACATAATTGGCCGTTCCAACCGTCTGTTTAAAGGCTGTTAAACGGGTCCAGTCGCTGGATCCACCACCATAACTATTTTGAGAATTGCTCCAGACACCTGCAGCTAGCTTATCCGTCGAAACAAATCCATACATGTACCCCTTAGCCAGAGCTTTCATCGGATTTGTAACAGCAATATGGTCATCTCCACTGATGTGGGTGTTATTTGACATGGTTGCCCCGTCAAACTTAGCTCCAGCTTGATCGCTCGACACAGAGACCAAGGCATCCCCAAGGAAATTGATGGAAGAAAGGAGTTTTCGTTCATCATCAATTGCTTGACCTGGCGTCACTGAGTTGTGGTTCACAATCTTTGTCACATCAAAATGCAACTGATTGTCCACCACTTGCAAACGAACGGTCAGATCCGCATTGATCAGGTTCTCCTCATCCCGGAGCTTCATATCGTATTCAGCAGTCTCTGCATTAATCTTCTTATACGTTACCTCTGGGGTCACTTCATGATTGTTGATCAAGACTTTCTTGAGTTGTTGGACTTGACCTGGAAGTGTGTGACCATTCAGTGTATATTCTTTCACCCGTGGAAAGGCTTGGTCGATCACTGCCTTCAGCACACTTGAAGCAATGGTATCATATGCTACATGCTGATCATCAACCGGATCACCCGTTTCCTTTTTGGCCGGAGCCTGGTCTGATTTCACTCCTTCTTGATTGTCTGTCTTGACGCTAACAATCGTTCTCTCACTTGCGTTATAAGTCCCAGCCTTTAGCAGAATCTTCTTCTCACTCTTTAGCTTGTCATTGACAGCAGAAGGCAAGGTCACCGTATCAAACAATTTCACATCGTTGTTGCTTGCATTGAGCTGGCCGTCTGACTTAAGACTGATGGTCAAATGGTTGCTAGAACCATTGACTGGAGCAGCTACACGGCTTCCTTGGTACCAAAGACCACTCCCGTTCGTCTTGTATTCCCAGAACCATCCGCCCTGATCATAACCGACAAACACGTTGTTTTCCGTATCTTTGAACTTCATAAAGACTCCAAAACGTGCTTTCCCAGTTTCAGATTCTTCTTTGAAGTTCAAATCAACCGTCGCATTGCCATTGGCATCCACTGAGAGGCCTTCTTTTTCAAACAAGGCTGGTTTGTTCGCATTGTCATTTTGTGCTGTAGAAGCAAGCTGATTGTAGCGAACACCATTTTCTTCCCGAATGGTAACGGTTCCCTGTTGCTCTTTCTTTTCGACCGTCTTCCACTCGGGCATCACTACCTTAGATGGAGTTGGTTGGTTCGTCACAGGCTTCGACTCACTCGGTTTTTCTTCCGTTGGCTTGTCCACTTTTGGTTTGTTATTCTTATCCTCAACCTGTTTATCCATAGCGTCTAGACCCGCTGGTTTACTAGTTTCAATTCCCTTGATAAAATTGTGAATCCATTCAAGCTGGGCTGGTGAAAAGAGAATTCCTCCACTACGAATCCCAACCACACCATTTTGGTGAACACCGATCAATTTTCCATTTTCATCAAAGATACCACCGCCACTCGCACCTGGCTCACTACCTTGATAACTGATTCCACGAACTCCTTCTCCATAATCATTCAACACTTCAACCGTCGTATTCAAGATTGGAGAGAGTTTCCCAGTAGGATAGCCAAAGACGTGAACCTTATCTCCGACCTTTGTCTTTGCCGGTTGGTCTGTGACTTCCACAGGCGCATTGGCTAGAGGCGAACGGAGCTTAACGATTGCCAAGTCATTCTTATAGCCCTTTAGGAAACCTTCACGATCCCAGTGATGGACATCATTTTTGCTAAATGCGACGTCTGGCACCCCTTCATAGGAAATGCGATACACATCCCCATCCCGATCGATATTATCGGCTACCTTACGATTATTTCCATCCGGAACATCCTTGATAAAGTTATGCGAAACAGTCAAAACAAGATTTTTACCAATGACAATTCCACTTCCTGTCCCAGCAGCACTCTTGATTTCAACGGTTGCTCCGTAGTTTAATTCCCCATTCTTGGTTCTTGCGACATCGTCTGGCACTAACCCCTTGTCCTCTTTTGCCAAATCCTCTTTGGAGGTTGTTCGGCCATGGTCTTCTACATTCTCTAGCTTTCCACGAACTTCTTCGGGGAGTTTGTCTAAAGCAGGTGTTGGTGTAGCTTCCTTTTCAGCTACGTCTTCCGTTTTTGGAGTCTCCACCACCTCAGGAGAAGCTTGAGGCTCCTCGGCTTTTGGTGTCTCAACTTCTCGTCCATGATCCTCGGCACTTGCCAGAGCAGACGCCAAGTCAGGCGGTAAGTTGTCAATAGAACCCGACGTAGGCGTATCCGCAAGTGCTGTTCCTGCTCCAAATAGAGCCACACCAATCATTACAGATGCAACACCCAACGAAAATTTACGAATGCTGTATTTGCATCTTCTTTCAAAAAAACATTTTTTCATTAGCTTTCCCTTTCATTTCAAAAGTAAGCGGTTGCATTTTCTGCCGCAGCCATACTCCTTCCTCACACATGGCACCACTTACATGATAAAACATCCAAATACATTAGCACCATTAATATATCAAAATATTGTATATCTTGCAAGAACTAAATGGTATAAAAAATGAGAAATTGATCAATCGATAGAAAGTCGCACCCAGTAGAAAAATCCGAGCCAGCTGAAGCCCTTCACTTGCTATCCCGGATAAGAGAAAAGGCCTAGTTGAATCCATCAACTAAACCTTCCAAAAATGGTTAATGTTATAAAGAACATGTTCTCAGTACAGATTTCTATTGTTATAAGCAGGATTCAGTTCATTTTTGCCCCCGTTCTTCCAGAAGAAGCTCTACTCACCCAATTCACCACCTTTTCCGTTATAGTATTGTTTAAACTCATCATAAGAACGAATTTCATGTTCTTGACCATCTATTGAGTACTGAGCTTCAATTTTTATACCAGGTAAGACATCCTGTCCTCTAGGTGCAAACCAATGAAGAAGAGTATCAAACCATTCCTTACTACTTAATAACTGTAATCTAGGCTCAATCCAGTACTTACCACTCAACATTTTCTCTTTGAACTCCGGATAAATTGCAAACAAATTGATATCTGTGTTTACATTCTTAGCTTGGTTCTGAAATTTAAATCCTGCTTGAAGTTCAAAACCGATATTCTTATTAATCAATTCTTTTAAATTTGTACAATATATAATATTTTCCTTAACTGGATAACCCTCTGGTATAGCGTACTCGCTGTAATATTTCTGTTCATCCAACTTGTAATAAATATGTTTCCCATCTCCAATATTACGTTCCATTGCACTGCGAGACTCATAATAGATGAGATCTACAACACTTACTCCACTATTAACATTTATTTGATAATCATAAATAAAGGCTTTGGGTGCTGTCTTTCGAATCTCATCTAAAGCATTTACGGTTATTTCTTTAAATTGATTGTCAATATCGTAATATCGGAATCCGACATACTCCCATTTTATTCTGTCATCAGTTTTTACATAGTCAAAACCAACCAGATACTTCCCATCAGCCAAAGTCAGATCCTTACTCAAAACAAATTGATTTTTCTCACCAAATAGCTGAACATCCTTGAGATTCCCTTCATGGATGACTTTGGTTGAGCTAGGTCTTTTTTCAACAGAATTTTTCTTAGTCTCTGAAGGTTTAAAATAGAATAGGAAACCGACTATGACACCCAATATAAAAACCAGTTTCAAACTTAAAATTTTTTTCAATACATCCACCTACTTTTCAAAATCCTCATGACCATCAGAGATTTTCTTACTTACCATTTTCCACTTCTTGAGATATGATCTCTATCATATCAGGCCATTTATAAAGTTGGTAATCAAATTTAAACATAAATATCACTAAAAAACTAATGAGCAAAAAGAGGACTGCAATGGTTTCATTGCCAATCACAAATAACAGAATCGCAGCTACAGTTAGAATTCTAAAAAGATTGACCAGAAATGTAAAGTACACCGTCCGTCTCTTTAATGCCTTGATGAACTTCTTGCACTGATCCTCATCCAACTTGGAGGTCTGTAATTTCAGGCTTGCATGGTAATATCGAATGATCCACGCAGCTAAGAAGTAGGAGATAACACCTAAAATTGGAATCGTTCCAAATCGTACCAACTGATTGTCAAATAGTCCAGCTTCCGCTAATCCATCCGAAATTTTGTGGATAATAAATAATGTGACTGGAAGCAGTACATAAGACCAGTAGTTAGGAGAAGACGTTTCTTCTAGTAGAACTTTTTTCTCCCAATCAAAATGGTAATTCTTGTTTTCCCATATTCCTAAATTAATCATTGATGGCATAATAATCTTTTTTTCATTCTCCTTGTATGTTTTCTAAAAATTCTCTCAGTATTAATCTGAAATAAATTTACCGTTATAATACTTTTGAATCTCATCGAACTGAGAGATTTTCGTATCTTTATTTTCAATACTCAGTTCTTTAGGCAGATAGGCATGATCGTACACAGAGGAACCTAATTTAAGAAATTCTGTTTCTAGATCTATCAGTTCCTTCCCATTCGTAATGGCACCATTCTCAGAATTAATCACTTTATACGCAAAACCTTCTGGTTTTGAAAAGAGTTTAAAAGCAGTCGGATAGGATGCTTTTAAATTAATATTCCCTTTGTAAGATTTCTCCTTCCAAAAACCATTATCAAACGGAAGAACTCCAGCAGTGTAGCCTTTAAGGGTAGAAATGGAGAGATACACTCTATTTTTCTCATTTACGTCTTCTTCCGTTATTTCTTTATCAATTTTGAGAGTTTTAAGATTAAGCAAGAAATAACGTGGCTGAGTTCGCTTCCTAATTTCAATGATAGCGTAGTCATTCCCATTCATTTTTCGAAGAGTCGGGAAAGGACTATAGAGCTCAAAATCATCATTTTTTACATACTCCACCATCATCTTCCAAAGATCGACTTCCTTTCGTTTCGCCTTACTCCCTGTTAAATCATAGATTTCTAAATGAGCATATTCATCTGACTTCATTTTTTTCGATGGAATAATATCTCTTACTCTGTTTCTTTGCCTAACCAAATAATTAGAGTTCACCTCAACCCAATCTGATGAATAGGGGGACTTCAAAGATTTCTTCCGTTCTTTTTCATCAAACTTCCATTCAACCACAAGCCCATTTTTAGCATGGATAAATTGAAAGTCTTTAATGTCAGACTTCGCATTGTATATCCTAAATTCGTAGGACTCTTTACTCTGATCACTTTTTTCAATTTTCTTTTGTGATTCGCATCCTGCAGCCAGTAGCAAAAAGACTGCAAAGATAAGAAGCATACCAATTCTATATTTGGATCTCTTTTCTTTTTTCATCTTTCTTCCCTCTCTTCCACCTAGGTTTCATTCCCTCTATCATACCGAATTTTCTTGCCAATCGCAAATCCCTTACTATTTGGTGAGATTACAACAAAAAAGCCATCTAGATTCTTTCATCCAAATGGCTAGCATACACTTATTCAATTCCTTCAAAGGCTAGGCTTGGTTTGGCATTGAGATCCCAGCCTGCGAAGTTTTCTTTGTTCCATTCGCTGACGCTGGCATAGGCAATCATCCCTGCATTGTCCCCGCAGAGGCGCAGAGGGGGAATGATGACCTTGACATCCGTGATTTCAGAAGCCAAGCGTTCACGAAGGCCTTGGTTGGCTGCGACTCCACCTGCAACGACTAGGGTTTTGACCGGATAGTTTTCCAGAGCCTTCTTGGTCTTGGCCATGAGAATGTCTAAGACGGCGGCCTGAAAGCTCGCTGACAGGTCTGCATTTGAGAGGCTTTCTCCTTTTTGTTGCGCATTATGGTGCAGATTGATAAAGGCTGATTTGAGCCCTGAGAAAGAAAATTCCAGATTGTCTTCTTTGATCATGGCTCGTGGGAAATCGTAGATATCAGATCCTTGGTGGGCTAGCTGATCGATCTCACGACCTGCTGGATAGGTCAAGCCCATCACGCGCCCTACCTTGTCATAAGCTTCTCCTACGGCGTCATCACGGGTCTCTCCGACGATCTTATAATCCCCCGCTTCACTGACGTAGACCAGCTCTGTATGTCCTCCACTCACTAGCAAAGCTAAGAGCGGAAATTCTAAGGGCTCGACGCTTTGAGCAGCCATCAAGTGCCCCGCCATATGATTGACTGGAATCAAAGGGACATCATGGGCCCAGGCAAAGGCCTTAGCTGCAGCCAAGCCGACTAAAAGAGCACCAACCAGGCCTGGGCCGTAAGTAACAGCTACAGCCGTGACCTCATCTTCTGTAATCCCTGCTTCTTCTAGGGCTTCTTCGATACAAGCGGTGATGACTTCTACATGGTGACGGGAGGCTACCTCAGGTACCACTCCACCAAAACGCTTGTGACTTTCGATTTGACTGGCAATGACATTGGACAAGAGTTGGTCGTCATTTTTCAAGACAGCCACACTGGTCTCATCACACGATGTCTCAAAAGCCAAAATATATCTATCTTTCATTTGAGTTCCTCTTCATGATCACGGCATCCTCTATGGGATCGTGATAGTAATTTTTCCTCCGCGCAATTTCTTCAAAATGCATTTTTTTGTATAGGCCTTGGGCCGGTTGATTGGACACGCGCACTTCTAAGAAAATCTCTTTTTGATCCGGTAACTGCGCGAGTAACTGCTGGGCTAGGCCTTGCCCCTGAAAAGCGCGCTTGACCGCAATCTGCAAGACCTCGGCTTCATAGAGTGTCTCTTGAAGAGCGACAAACCCAAGGACTTGTCCTTCATCCATAGCTAGGAAATAGGAGATCGATTCCTTCTCTATATCGGCTTCAATCTGCTCCAACTTCCAGGGGCTGTGGTCATAAACATCCTCCATCACAGCGAGAATGGCGGCTGCATCCTGACCTTGCCCCTTTTTGATTTCTACTTTGATCATAGACGCTTGATATAAGAGGTCGTCGTTTCCATGTGGTCTTTGAGCCAATTTTCCTCTGCTTCGACCCGTTTGAGATAATTGGGAACAAAATCATGGAGGCTAGCAGGTGCTTGTTTGAGGCCGAGACGTCCGATTTTCACAGCATCTGGCAGAGTTTCAGAGAAAGTAGCCTTTGGCAGATGAGCTTGGATCTGTCCCTCAAAGGCTGTGACCTCTCCGACAAAGGTAACCTTGTCACTCGTCGCTGCACGCTCTAAGACCTCTTCAAACGGGAAATGCCCTTCTGGTGCGACCAGTTGATCTCCTTGGTAAAAGCCTGCATAGACATTGTTCCGACGAGCATCCATAATGGGTACGACCAAGCCTTCCAGATCTTCCGGCACGAGAGCTAAGAGACTTGAGACCCCAACCAAGTCAATCTTTAAGGTATGAGCCAGCGTCTTTGCAGTTGCGACCGCAATGCGTAGCCCAGTGTAACTCCCAGGACCTTCTGCCACCACGATCCGATCCAAATCCTTGGGCTTTAGATCAATTTGTTGCATCAAAAAATCAATGGTCGGCATCAAGGTCATACTATGGTTTTTCTTAATGGTGAGTGTTGTTTCTGCAAGTAGAGTCTCATCTTCTAAAATCGCTACAGAAAGAGCCTTACTCGAGGTATCAAATGCTAATAATTTCATTTCCTACTCCTCTTGAACTGCATTATATTATACTACAAATCCCCTTCAAATCCCAGTGAAACTATTCCCGACAGGAAGGATCGCGTCACAGAAAAACCCATCGAAATACCAAGCTATTATAGGAACGCCCATTCCTCGTCTTGACGAGTGGATCTTTTACTTACAGGCGAATTTATGATATAATGATAATTAATTGTATCGAATCAGGTCCACTAGTTGCGAGTAAGAAACTCTAGTGATTGCACTCCTTCGCAACCAACAAAATGGACCGAAATAATGAAAGGAAAATTACTTCATGATTTACAAAGTTTTTTATCAGGAAACAAAAGACCGAAACCCTCGTCGTGAAACGACACATGCACTGTATCTTGACATCGACGCACCAAATGAACGCGAAGGTCGCATCCAAGCCCGTCAATTGGTCGAAGCAAACACAGATTTCAATATCGAATTTATCACACCACTTTCTGAGCAACACCTTGCTTATGAGAAAGAGTCAGGTGCCTTTGAACTAACGGAGTACTAATCCATGGCTTATACCTTAAAACCTGAAGAAGTTGGTGTATTTGCCATTGGTGGACTTGGAGAGATCGGGAAAAATACCTACGGGATCGAATACCAAGATGAGATCATCATTGTCGATGCCGGGATCAAATTCCCAGAAGATGACCTCCTTGGGATCGACTATGTCATTCCGGATTACTCTTATATCGAAGACAATATCGATCGCGTCAAGGCCGTCCTCATCACTCACGGACACGAAGACCATATTGGGGGGATTCCATTCCTTTTGAAACAAGCCAATGTTCCGATCTATGCTGGACCTTTGGCCCTTGCCTTGATCCGTGGAAAATTGGAAGAGCATGGCCTCCTTCGCAATGCCAAACTCTACGAAATCAATCAAAACACTGAACTTCAATTTAAAAACCTGAAAGCAACCTTCTTCCGTACGACTCACTCGATTCCAGAACCTTTGGGGATTGTGATTCACACCCCTCAAGGTAAGATTGTCTGTACTGGAGACTTCAAATTTGACTTCACGCCCGTTGGGGAACCGGCTGACCTCCATCGTATGGCGGCCCTTGGGGAAGAAGGCGTTCTCTGTCTGCTCTCAGACTCAACCAACGCGGAAATTCCAACCTTTACCAACTCTGAAAAAGTGGTTGGCCAATCCATCATGAAGATCATCGAAGGTATCCATGGGCGCATCATCTTTGCTTCCTTTGCCTCGAATATCTTCCGTCTCCAACAGGCAGCTGAGGCCGCTGTCAAGACAGGTCGCAAGATCGTCGTCTTTGGGCGCTCCATGGAAAAAGCCATCGTCAACGGAATCGAGCTTGGCTACATCAAGGTCCCTCCTGGAACCATTATCGAGCCAAATGAGATCAAAGACTATGCGGCCAATGAAATCCTGATCATGTGTACAGGAAGCCAAGGAGAGCCAATGGCAGCCCTCTCTCGGATTGCTAATGGAACCCACCGCCAAGTGCAACTCCAACCAGGAGATACTGTGATTTTCTCTTCTAGTCCAATTCCTGGAAATACAACCAGTGTCAATAAATTGATCAATACGATTTCCGAAGCAGGTGTCGATGTCATTCACGGGAAGATCAACAACATCCATACCTCTGGACACGGGGGGCAACAAGAACAAAAACTCATGCTCCGCTTGATCAAACCAAAATACTTCATGCCTGTCCATGGTGAATACCGGATGCAAAAAATCCATGCAGGACTTGCCCAAGATACGGGTGTTGAAAAAGACAATATCTTTATCATGAGCAATGGTGATGTCCTCGCTCTTACAGCCAACTCTGCCCGGATCGCAGGAAGCTTTAACGCCCAAGACATCTATGTTGATGGAAATCGTATCGGTGAAATCGGTGCTGCAGTACTTCGTGACCGCAAAGACCTTTCAGAAGATGGGGTTGTCTTGGCTGTCGCAACGGTCGACTTTAAGTCTAAGATGATCCTAGCAGGACCAGATATCTTGAGCCGTGGGTTCATCTACATGCGTGAATCAGGAGACCTGATCCGTGAAAGCCAGCGCCTACTCTTTAACGCGATCCGCATCGCCTTGAAGAACAAAGATGCCAATATCCAAACCGTTAATGGTGCGATTGTCAATGCCCTTCGTCCATTTCTTTACGAAAGCACAGAGCGTGAACCCATCATTATCCCAATGATTCTCACACCTGATGACGAACATTAAAAAACAACCAGTTGAGACCCTGAGCTCAACTGGTTTTATTGTGACGTTTTTAAGAACGAAAAGAGAGTAGGACAGAAATCGGTCATTCGTTAGAATTCGATTTCGTCGTCCCACCTCCGCACAGCTTCAACAGTCTGGGAGACTGTTGAAGGTTGCAGATAAAGGAAACATAGTTTCCGTCAACATAGGGCATCTTTGAAGCTTAAAAAGCGAACAAAGACTTAGGATACTTGCTTCGCAAGTTCTATCCGCCACCTCAAAGCAGTGCTTTGAGCACTCAACCACTGCGTCTTACTAGACAATCCAAAAACAAGAAGAGGCTAGGACTTTTGTCCCAGCCTCCTTACTGTTGTTGCTTAATAAAGGTCTAGATAGTGATCTACTTCCCATTGCGATACGAAGGTTGCATAGCTAGCCCATTCGATTCGTTTGGCTTCAAGGAAGCTGGTGTAGATATGTTCACCCAAGGCTGCTTTGACGACTTCATCTTCTGTCAAAGCTTTCAAAGCATTATGAAGGGTTGAAGGAAGATCTGTAATTCCAGCAGCTCTGCGTTCTTCTGGTGTCATCACATAGATGTTTTCTTCGATCGGAGCTGGTGCTTCGATTTTATTTTCAACACCATGAAGTCCAACTTCAAGAAGGACAGCCAAGGCTACATATGGATTGGCCATTGGGTCTACTGAGCGCAATTCCAAACGAGTCCCCATTCCACGTGACGCTGGTACACGCACAAGTGGAGAACGGTTGCGTCCTGCCCAAGCGATGTAGACTGGTGCTTCATATCCTGGCACCAAACGCTTATAAGAATTAACCGTTGGGTTGGTAATCGCCGTAAAGTTGTAAGCATGCTTGATCAAGCCACCAAGGAAGTGGTAAGCTGTTTCTGACAATTGCATGCCTTTTGGATCTTCTGGATCAAAGAAAGCATTGTTGCCATCTTGGTCAAAGAGAGACATATTACAGTGCATTCCTGAACCAGCGATACCAAATTTTGGTTTAGCCATAAAGGTTGCATACAAACCGTGTTTACGAGCAATGGTTTTCACGACAAGCTTGAAGATTTGAATCTTATCACAAGCACGAAGAACTTCATCATACTTAAAGTCGATTTCATGCTGACCAACGGCTACTTCGTGGTGACTGGCTTCCACTTCAAATCCCATCTTGGTCAAGACATTGACGATTTCACGACGGGTATTGTCCGCAAGGTCTGTAGGAGCAAGGTCAAAATAACCACCCTTATCATTTACTTCAAGCGTTGGATCCCCATTTTCGTCTAACTTGAAGAGGAAGAATTCAGGTTCTGGACCAAGGTTAAAGGACTTGAATCCAAGTTCTTCCATATGACGAAGGGCACGTTTCAAATTCCCACGAGGGTCCCCTGCAAATGGTTTACCTTCCGTTGTATAGACATCACAGATCAAACCAGCTACACTACCATTTTCATCACCCCACGGAAAGACTGTCCAAGTATCCAAATCTGGGTACAAATACATATCTGACTCATTGATACGAACAAATCCTTCGATCGAAGAACCATCAAACATAGCTTTGTTTGAAAGAACCTTGTCCAGTTGCTCATCGGTAGCTGGAATTTCGACGTTTTTCATGGTTCCCAAAATATCAGAGAACATTAAACGAATAAAAGTAACATTTTTTTCTTTTACTTCACGGCGAATATCTGCAGCAGTAATTGACATTTTTGTCTCCTTAAAATAAAATGCAAAGAAATGAAATGATCAACGAAATGGATCATATGGCGATGGGGATGATGTGAAGCGACTTTGCTGAACAATGTCACGATGAAGGGCCTTACGGATCTCTTCTTGACTGACAGCTTTGGTAGTTACCTGCTCTTTTTCCGCATATCTTCTCTTGATATCCGCAATGTTCAAGCCGTCAGAGATATAATCCTTAATCTCTAAGAGCCGGTCCATATTGTCCAACGAATACATACGGCGATTGCCTTCTGTACGATCAGGAAAAATCAAGCCCTGATCTTCATAATAGCGAATCTGGCGTGCTGTTAAATCAGTCAGTTTCATCACGCTCCCAATCGGAAAGACCGCAAGCGAGCGTCGTAATTCCTTTTCCTTCATACCATTCCTCTTTCTATTCTATTATAACCCAAAAAAAATCTATGTCAAGATTAAATGTCATATAATCTTACATAGGTTTTTTACGTTTCTTGAGGGCGTCCCGTATCCGATCGACATCCGAATTGACCAAAATGGCTACAAACACACCCACAAAGGTCTCAAAGATGCGGGCAAAAACATACAAGAAGGTCTCCCCATCAGGAATGGAGAGGGTGATGATCAGCATGGCTGCAACTCCCCCAATGATCCCAGCCTGATTATTCATTGCAACATTGGTCATAATGGTTAACATGGTCGTAATGGGGATAAAAATCAGAGTCACCCAATACGCCCCATGAAAGAGCGTTTTTAAAAGGAAGAACAATACGGCATAAAAACCTCCGATACTATTGCCCATGACACGAGAAGCCCCAAAATGGACACTCTTATCAAAGTCTTCCCGTAAACTAAAAACAGCTGTCAAAGTCCCGATCTGAAGACCTTTCCAACCAAATACCCCAAAAATCAGGAGTACAATAAAAACGGCAATCCCAGTTTTAAAGGTTCTCATTCCCAAACGGAATTTGGACCAATCAAATTTGTGTCGTTTAAAGTAATCCATGGTCACCTATCTTTCTATTTCTACTATTCTACCATATTTTCAGAAAGGATAGAACCAGTAAAAATAGAAAGGCAGCAAAAAGAGAGTGGGACAGAAATCGGTCATTCATTAGAACTCGATTTCGTCGTCCCACCTCCGCACAGCTTCAACAGTCTCCCAGACTGTTGAAGGTTGCAGATAAAGGAAACATAGTTTCCGTCAACATAGGGCATCTTTGAAGCTTAAAAAGCGAACAAAGACTTAGGATACTTGCTTCGCAAGTTCTATCCGCCACCTCAAAGCAGTGCTTTGAGCACTCAACCACTGCGTCTTGCTCGACAATCCAAAAATAATTGAGAGGCTAGGACTTTTGTCCCAGCCTCTTCATTTATTCAAATTGACTTATTTATCAGTAAGAGCAGCCAATCCTGGAAGTTCTTTACCTTCAAGGAGTTCCATAGATGCACCACCACCAGTAGAGATCCATGAGAATTTGTCTGCACGTCCAAGGTTGATGGCAGCTGCTGCTGAGTCACCGCCACCGATGATTGATTTAACGCCTGGTTGTTTCACGATAGCGTCCATCACACCGATTGTACCTGCTTGGAAGTCAGGGTTTTCAAACACACCCATTGGTCCGTTCCATACAACTGTTTTCGCACCAGTCAAGGCTTTGTCGAATTCAGCGATAGATTTAGGACCGATATCAAGACCAAGGAATCCTGGGTCTACTGCTTCACCTTCAGTGTCTTTCACTTCAGTGTAGTCAACAAATGCGTTTGCTTCTTTTGAGTCAACTGGCAAGATCAATTTACCGTTTGCTTTTTCAAGAAGAGCTTTCGCTACATCCAATTTGTCTTCTTCTACAAGTGAGTTACCGATTTCGATACCTTGAGCTTTGTAGAATGTGTAAGTCATCCCACCACCGATAAGAACTTTATCAGCTTTTGCAAGAAGGTTTTCGATAACACCAATCTTATCAGATACTTTAGATCCACCAAGGATCGCTACGAATGGACGTTCTGGAGCTTCAACTGCTTCTTTGATGTAGGCAATTTCGTTTTCAAGAAGGAAACCAGCAACTGCTTTTTCAACGTTTGCTGAAATACCAACGTTAGAAGCGTGTGCACGGTGAGCTGTACCGAATGCATCGTTTACGAAGATACCATCTCCAAGTGATGCCCAGTATTTAC
>OATR01000079.1_pt1 | contig 49916 bp, 37 predicted proteins | sample 1476031 | NCBI WGS metagenome assembly OATR01 (sample SAMEA2579982, study PRJEB22360) | human gut metagenome | biome: human gut; feature: human-associated habitat; material: faeces | place: Denmark | collected 2008/2010
TACCCGACCGGCATCACCCCGCACCCAAACCACCCACCACAAACAGCGAAAGGCCAACAAATATAACACATCATATAAGTACTGAAGGGAGCGGCACACGGTTTGCGCGGTGGTGAGCAGTGAGTGGTGAGTATTGAGCGACGTACGGCGACTCACGTGCGCTCACACAGTGGTGAGCAATCCGCCAAACAACACCACGAGCAGAGCGATGGTTTCAATCACGAAGTACAGAATGAAACTTGCCCAGCTTTTGGTCAGTACGTTCAGCGGCGAGGTCTTCCGGATAATCACCAGCAGACCAACAAACACCAGGGCATATACGGCGATGCCGATCGCCGCACCCATAATGCCCAGGTTCGCGGCATTCGCCAGGCCGGCCTGCTTGCCGTAGACCACGTACGTGGAATACCAGAAATTGAGATTGAGCATGCTGAGTCCCGCGATGAACTGCTCGCCGGCCAACCCGATCACGAACACGATCAGCCACGGCCAGGACGGCGAGACGACCACCGCCATCGCCAATCCGACGTACGCAATCACCACGGTCACCCAACCGACCAGTGCGATGCCTTGCGGAGACACTCCCCCGAGCACGGCCACAATGGAGTCAGTATTATTTACCGCCAACGAACGGCCGAACCAGTACGGCGCAACGATGGCGCACAGTACGGCAAGAATAATCAGCGCCCAACGCAACGGATGCGAACGACGGCGCTCGATATCCGCCAGAGACAAATCGGTCTCGGGTATGGAAGCCTCGGGGTGCTTGGAAACCTCGACGGTCTCTAGTTTGCCGCCCACGATTTCCGTCGCCTCGTTAGGTTCTTGCTCGTTGGATTCCTGCTCCATGCACCGCCTCGCCGATTACCTGCTCATTGCCGATTATTGCGATGCCCATCTTAGCGTGCGTGTTGGGCAAGTCTCCGATACGATCGATTACTCGCCATGGTCCTCACCATGATCCTCGCCACGATTCTCCTTATCCGAATCCGTGGGAGCAACGTCATTATTGCCCGCAGACAAGCCCCGCTCGCCCGATTCGCGTTTCGGAAGCGAGAAAGATGATGCCCTGCTCCCCCGTCGCCCGCTATGCAGCAAAGCCTCAAGCATATCGACCTGCCGCTCCAGCTCATCGATACGACGTATTTGCTGTGTGATCAACAGGTCACGTAGATCGTTGTTCTGCTCTTTGCGGGAGATGGGGAAGATGATGGCGCGGCGTTCAGGAGATACGTGGAAATCGGATTCGCTGCCGGCTTTCGCCGCAATCGCGGCACCCTCCGTCTCACGCCACTCGTTCGCAGTATCTGACGTTCCAGCGGTTCCCGATCGATAAAACTTCGAATGTGATACCCCCCCCCCGACTATTTTTCTCGTCGGGTTCCGGCGTTTCGGCACCCAGGATTTCATCCTGTGCCTCGCGCCAGCGGGCAAGGCAACGTTCGATGCGCTTGTACCCGATTAGGGCGGAATCGAGCCCGGCCTCACGGAACAAACGCACCGGTGAGGCACCTTCGTTATAACGGGTCACGCAATACCGTTTGAAGTCGTCAGTGTAGGTAATGCGTTTCGAAGTGGCTTCCGCCACCGCCGGCAACGACTTCAGGTACTTGATCTCTTCGGGGCTAAAGGCCCCTCCACCGACAGTCATTTTCATCCCCTACACTCTCTGGAAGGTTCGTCCGCACCCCTAAATATGGGGGCATGTCATAGTTTGGGATGATAGTACTTGTTATACGGACTTTTCTAACCCCTAGTAGGGTAGGTTTCATCCCCGATATTGAGATGAGGGAAACGATAGGGAAGCATGATGGAGGGCCATCAGTGTCCAGAACTGATGGCCCTCCATATCTCGCAGAACGGCCTATGACGGCCTATGTATGCTTGAGTGTCGAACCCTCAGGCAATGACTATGGAAAATAGACGCTATTAAGCGTCACCATCCCCATCATCATTACCGGCATCAGCATCAGCAGTACCGCCAGCAGCACTATTATCGCTAACAGCGCTAGCAGCTTGGACACTAATCGCCAACGGATTATGAATCAGTTGGCGGAGCTCCTCATCCGAAGCCTGTTCCTTTTCTTTCGCGGTTCGTTCATCCTCCGCAATGAGAATAGCCAAAGCTTCGCGAAGCCTGTCACGCCGATTGTCCCGCCTGAATAGATAAATTACTTCACCCATAAGAATGGCAAACAGCACGATGAGTCCAATAAGCAGTATCAAGTTAGCAGGCATTATCTCCTGAGAGATATTCATATCCTTGTACGTAGAAATTACTGACGCCAATACGGCAAAACCGGACAATGCTAGCACCGCAATATCAACAATACCTATACTGGACGCGTGCCGATTATCTTGCGCGTCACACAGCAAGCGCGCCTTCTCCAACACCGATAACGTGTAAGGGCGCCGAAGCTTTTCATTGACGCTCGACCTGCAACTCTCCTGAACGTCATAGGCAGAGGCCAGCGCATCACGCAGCCAATGCAAGTCATAGCCGCTCTTGTCAAAATCCTTACCGATACGATCGAATATGGTTGGACCACACCAATAACTGTTCCATACATCTTGGCTTGAATATCTCTTCGCCGGCTGTCCCATAAACAACTCCTTTTTCTCAAAAAAGAGGCCCGTCCTGAAACAACCTTTGGAACGAGCCTCACTTGAACATCTACCGATAATCAGATGGCAGATTATTTGCTATCGCCTCACGCGTTGAGGGCGCGCTTGGTGGAGCGGGACTTGGCGAACACGGTCGCGGCAACACCGGCGAGGAGCACGGCGACCACGGTGAACAGCATGGTTCCGGCGGCACCGGTGAGCGGCAGCTGGGTGATGGACTTGACGTTCAAGACCGTCTTGTTGGTCGTGTTGACCTGATGGAGCGTGTCAACGGCCAGAGTGCCCTCGCCGCCGTTCGTGCCGATGGTCACGGTGAAGGTGACCTTGAAGTTCTCGGCGTAACCGGTCGGGGCCTTGGTCTCCTGAACGGTGTAGGTGCCTTCGGCGAGGCCGCGGACAGCGACCTTACCAAGGGTCTTCTGTGTTCCCTTGCCGTCGGCTGAGGTCAGGGTCTCGTTACCGTTGGCGTCCGGGTAGTAGACGCCGTTGGCGTCCTGGGAGAACTTGATGAAGGTCTTGCCGCCATCGGCGGAAACCTTGAACTCGGCACCGGCCAGACCATTGGCGTCGTTGTCGACACCGATCTTGGTGAAGTCGAACTTGCCGAGCTTCTTGACGACAGGCGTGCCTTCGCCGGTCTGGTCGTTATTGTTCTTCACGGTGGCCTTGTTGGTCACCTGGTCGACGGCGTCAGAGGTCACGACGCCCTTGTAGGTCACCTGGATGGTCTTGCCGGCGTAGTCCTTCACGTTCGGGAACGCGATGGTCGTCACGGTGCCGTTCTCGTCGGAGGCGGAACCTTGCTGGGTCAGCGTGTAATCGCCGCTTGTCTCGGCCAAGGTCTTGTCGGTGCCGTCGGTGCTGCCTTTCTTGACGACGACCACGAAGTTGGCGTTGTCCTTGGCCACGTTGAGGCCCTTGGATGCGGCATCGGTGATGGTGTACTTGTAGGTGTCGTAGCCGGCTGCTGCGGGCGGGACAACAGCGGTGATCGTGTAGTTCACGGTGTCGCCCACGTTCACGGTGCCCGTGCCGTTAGCACTCTTGGTCGGCGGCGTCGGGGCGTTCTCGTCCTTGGCATTGAACTGGCCCAGCGCGTCGATGTTGTGCTGGCCGTCCTCGGCGTTCAGCGTGATTTTCGTGTAGGTCTTGTTACCGCTGGTGATCTGGGTGGCAACCAAAGCGGACTTGCCGGCCTTCCCTGCCTTGCTGGTCACGAGGAACCAGCCCTCGGTGGCGGTAATCACGCCGTCCACGGCGGCAGTGCCCTGCTCGCCCACGGGGATGTGCTTCGTCAGCTCGTCGGTGAACTTACGGGCGGTGGCGGCATCGAACGTGGCCACGTACGCGGCCGGGTTCTCGGCGTATTCGGCGGGAACCGCAGCATTGCCGTTGGCCACGTCGGCCGCAGCGGCCACAGCGTCCTTCCACGCGGTGACGGTGTTCACCTCGACGGACGTGGCATTCGGGGCCTTACCCTGGACGTTATCGAACGTGGCGAACTTGTAACCCGTGTACGTGTAACCCGCCTGGGCGTTGTTCACCGTAATCGTGGCCGCGTCAGTAGCGGCCGCGTTGGCGGTGGTGGCGCCGAACGCCATGCCGCCCAACAGGGTCGCCGCCGCAGCGACGCCCGCGAAAAGCTTCCTCAACTTCATGAGAAACCCTCTCTTCCTTAACTTGTTTACTACTTGTTTTCTGCAATCACGGAGGCTAAGAACCCTTTTTCACAAGGGGCTTCGCAATCCGCAAATCTTTAATTGCTCTTTTCGGTCTGAGGGAAGTCTCCTGCGCCCCCAGTCCGGCTCCGCCGGCCAGCTCCCCTCAGGGAGGGGAGCCAGGAACGGGCTAGACGAGTTGACGCTTACGCCACACCGTGTAACCCGCAGCAGCCAACAAGGCCATCAGACCCAGGCCACCGCCATACACCAGCCAGTCACGGGCCGAACGACCACCGGTTAACGGCAGGGAAGAAACAGCGATGTACTTGTTCGTGAACGTCGGGTTGTTGTCGTTCACAGTCGCCGCCCACTGGCCGTCATCGTTCTTGGCAATGGTCACCGTCACCGTCTTCGTGCTGCCGTCGTAACGCCAGCCAGCTGGGACATTGGTGCAGTCCTCCGTCACATTGAACTTGTAGACGAGCTGCGTGGCGTTACCGGTCGGAACCCTGAACTTCAGATCCCCATTGCCGAAGTCAACCGTCGCGCTCGCGCCGCTAGCAGTCAATTCGCCCTTGGACACAGTCGTAGTCAGTCCATTGTTGACCAAGCCGGTAACGTCAGCACACTTACCAGCATTCGCATCCGTGCCATCCACGCACTTCAGGTTGAAGCTGAAGTCCGAATTAGCAGCATGTCCCTGCACAACCTTCGTCACCTTGACATCCGAAGCGGGCAAGGTCACGTAAGAAGGTGTGTTGGTTACCGTGAAGGCGCCGGATTGTGCGGTCAGACCTTGTAGCTTGAGGTCAGTCTTATCGACCTTGGAGTCATAGCCTTCAACCTTGACCTCGGAAACCGAGTATGCGTGTCCCTCAGGGCCGGCAGACACCGTAAACTCGTGAGTCCAGTTGCCGGCGGCATTCAGCGTTGCTGAACCATTGGCATAATCCCTGCCGTCCTGCTTGAGCTGGACCTGCACGGAATCATCCGCGTGATTCTCGCTGCCGTCGGACCAAGTCTTCGTCACCGTGATCCTGGAGACCGGAAGGGTGATGGTCGGCTTCTGCGGGTAGAGGGCGGTCTGCGGATCGCTCGTCGTCGTGCCGCCCTGCGAGGAGGTCACCACGGTCCTGTAGCCGACGGTGGCGCTGGGGTTGTCGTTCGTGTAGAAGTTGTTGTCGCCGGAGGCACTGGCATCGTCCTTGTGGTTCTTAACAGCCTCGTCGAACGCAGCCTGCGTCGGCTTGACATTGAAGCTCACCGTGTAGGTGACGCCGTCCTCAAGCTTGCCGCCGTTGGACGTGACCGGCCAAGACACGGTGCCATCAGCCGCAACCGTCGCCTCCGGGGCACCAGCCCACGCCGTGGTCTGGCCGTGCTGGGTCTTCGTGTACGTGAAGCCCGCGGGCTTTCCATTCGCGGAGGCGCCGTCGGAGCTCACGACCCAGCTGGATAGCTTGTCGTGAATCGTCACGTCGGCGTACTCTGCCGTCTTGGTGATCTCCTGGCGGATGGACTCGAAGATGTTGTTCAGCTGGTCGGCATCCGTGGCGGCCTTGTAGTAGCTGCTGTTGTCGGCGCGATTGCCAAGCCTGTTCCACGCCGTGGCATTCGGATAGTTACTGGAGACAGCGTGCATATAGGCGTTAAAGCGATTGTTCCAGTTGGTTGACGTGTTGTTCGGGTTCGCGTCGCCGAACACTCCGATGGAGTAGACGGTTGCTCCCGCATCCTTAAGCGCCTTCACGTTTCTCACCGCATCATTTGCAACCGACTTCTCGAACTCATTACTACTCGTCGGTTGTCCGTCCGTGAAGAAGATAATAACCTTTTTCGCATCGGTGCGCGCGTTCTGCAGTGCGACTCGAGCTTTCTGAAAACCGTAGTCAGCCTGCGTGGCTCCCGCAGCGTTCAGCGAGTCGACTGTACTTGTCAGACCATTAAGATTCGACGTCAGATTTGTCACAATCTGGGAGTTGTTATAGCGCTGTCCCCAACGATGATCCCAATAAGTGTCGTTACCCACATTATCGGAAGCAGTACCGGCAAACTTCACCAACGCGATGCGGTTCTGCTGGCTCTGGTCGGTAATCTTCGCATTCTCGTCGGCCGTCGCCTTGATGAAGTTATTGACCGCGGTCTTGAGCGAGTCAATCTTCGTAGGCTGGTTCCAAGCAATCTTTTCGGCCATCGAGCCGGACACATCCAGCACCAGCACGATGTCGAGCGGCTGGTTCGTCACAATCTCGCCCGTACCCGCGCTCTTCGCACCGGTGACGTTCAATGCCACCTTGTATGTGCCGTCTCCATTGGCGGTAACGGTCTTCTCGCGGGCCGGAGCAGACAACGTCGGATCATCTGGCACACCGTTTGTTCCCTCAGCGGAAAGAGGAACAGGCACGCTGGCGGCCGCCTTCTCATCGGTGGTCTGCGATTGTGTTGTGGAGGCATTCCCATCGTCCGCCATGGCGGTGGCGCTTACCCCAGCCACGCCGGCGACGCCGCCGAGCATCGCCACGGCGGCAACGACGGCCACTAACCGCTTGCCTCTCCTGCCCGCTGCGGCTCCTACCGCTGCGAACCATTCTGCAATTCTCTTCATAGCCTTGTCCGTCTCTCTTACAATCGCGTACGCCAGAACCTGGCGTTACACGTACAAGGCGTTATGCTATTAATCAAAAAGTGCGAATGCGTCCCCCCGGATAGGGGAAGATTCTTATCCGATATTGGTAAAGACCTTGGAATTTTCGGAAAGCGGCACCCCCGCCCCCCCCCCGCGATAACGCACCTTTTCTTCTCGACGGGGCGTGTCGTTCCCACCATCCGGGAACGGAGGCGGATTTGCCACCGCTACGTGGGGTACGGAGTTACCAACGACCGTCAGTATGCCACTGCTCCGTGTGCGTGCAGTATCACACACCATCACACACCGCTACGCATACGCGGAGACACACTACATGTAATTTTTGTGAACGCAAACATACGACTCACCGAGCGGTGTGTGATGCTGGTGATGGCTGGCGATGATGGCGCGGGCGGCGTTGCGAGCGACGCTTTGGTCGCGATCCTATATATGAGGTTCGTAAGGTACGGATCTACGTTACATCGCGGGCGGAAAAGGCCTTATTCCTTGGTATACCGCTGTTGGCTAATTCGTGCTACTGCCCTATATCCTGATTTTCGGTGTTTTCAGGGTATAGAAAAATCCCCGTAGAGCATACTATGCTCTGCTTTTGATGATTATCGAAACATAGAACATGCTTTGGCTCAATCGTCATATGCCCGAAGTGGCAACAATTACAAGTTATCCCGCACCATCGCAACGACATCATGATTGATTTTGTTGATGCCGGGGTCGGCAAGCATCTCATCAAGAGTCATCCAGCGGCAGTCCTTGGCACCAACATGGAACTCAGTGGAACGCCAGGCGTCAGGCATTACCGTTACGCTAGCGCGGTATAGCGTGTATTCGTAATAACGGAGGCTTCTGCTGTTTTCGTGGGTTAGATTGCGGGTTGTGGTAGGTGCATGTCGAGTCCGCCGTATCGGAGCCATGGTCAGGGCGATGAGGTTGTCGACGTGGTGGAAGCCGTAGGCCATGCGGATGGCGGCCTTGATCCGGTTGTCGGACGCCTCGAGCCTGGCGTTGGAGTAGCCGAGTTGGATGGTCCTGAGGATGTCGGGGCGTCAGCGTCGGATCTTTCTGGAGAGTTCGACGATCTCGGGTATGCGGCTGCGCGAGGCCCGGAACACCCAGTGGTCGAGTTCGCCGCGCGCCTGGTCGAGGGGGTGTCTGAGCAGGATGCGCAGGAGTTCCTTGAGCTGCCAGGCGCGGTAGAGCCGGCCCTTCGGGTCCGTGTTCCCGATGGCGCCGAGCGCGTCGTTCTGCCGGTCGGTCGGGTCGTCCGGGTTCTTCAGGACGGCGTACTTGGCGCCGCGCATGCGCTTGGTCACCTCCTCGTCGCCGGCGCGTCTCGCCTGGTTCCACAGGCGTCTGCGGACCTGGTCGAGCGCGCCGGTCATCCAGGAGACGAGAGCTTGTCAAGTTATTTGTGTTTGGGGTGTGTTTTATAAATAAGGTTCCATTCGTTCGGGGTATGCGGCCGCGAGTTGGGCGAGGGCCTGTTTCCAGTTGGTCGTGATCCTCCCCTCGATGAGCCTTCCCTCGCTTTTGCGCCTGGTTTTGTTGCCGTCTTTGGCGCGTTTGAGGCTGCGTTTGTCCTCGATGTCGCAGATTGCCAGCCAGAACAGCTTGACCACGGCCTGGTCGTTGGGGAACTGGCTGCGGTTGCGGCTGACCTTGCGCGACTGGTAGTTGAGCGATTCGATGCCGTTGGTGGTGTACACCACCCGGCGGAGCATGGGCGGGAACTGCAGGAACGGGACGAACCGGTCCCACGAGCGTTTCCACGTGGCGGCCACCGACGGGTATCTCCGGCCGAGCTCGCTTTCCGCGAACTCGCCGAGCGCCTTTTGCGCGGCCTGCCCGTTGGGCGCGCGGTACACGCTCCTGAGCGCCGCGCACACCCTCTTCCTGTCGTGGTCGGCGACGAACCTGTTGGCCGCGCGTATCAGGTGCACCACGCAGGTCTGCACGATCGCCTTGGGCCACGTGGCCTCCACGGCCTCGGGCAGGCCCTTGAGCCCGTCGCAGCACACGATCAGCGCGTCGGCCATGCCCCGGTTGGCCATCTCGGCGCACACATGCGCCCAGAAGGAGGCGCCCTCGTTGTCCTGGACCCATATGCCAAGCACATGCTTGAACCCGTCCATGTCGACGCCGATGGCGATGTGCGCCGCCTTGGGCATCACCCTGCCGTTGTCGCGCACCTTGACCCTGACGGCGTCCAGGTACACGACCGGACAGAACTCGTCCAGCGGCCGCTCCTGCCATTCGAGCACGGCGTCGCTCACCGCGTCGGTGATGTTGGATATCGTCTCCGGGCTCAGGTCCGTGCCGATCGTCTTCTCAAGGTGGTGCCGGATGTCGCGCACCGTCATGCCGCCCGCGTACAGGGATATGATCATCTCGTCCAGTCCGCCCAGCCTCCTGGAATGCCTGGGCGCCAACCTCGGGGTGAACGAGCCGTCCCTGTCGCGGGGAACCAGCACGGTCACCTCTCCCACCGGCGTGGACAGCGTCTTGGGATACGAACCGTTGCGCGAGTTCGCATGCCCGCCGCCCGCCTTCGACTCCCTGTCGCCGGGCGCGTAGCCCAGGTGCGACGTCATCTCGGCCTGCAGGCCGCGTTCCAGGGCGACCCTCGTGAGCTCGCCCAGCAGGCCGCCGTCGCCGGTGAGCTCGATCTGCCCGCCGTCTATCCGTTCGAACAGGGGGTCCAGCGCTCCCGACGCGACCAGCGAGTCCACCAGGGACCGCGAATCCGTCACGGCACCATTGTCATTCCCGGCCACATCGCCGGCCATAGGCTTCACTGCCTCGGTCACCATGATCGTTTCCTTTCAATCAGATGATCCCATACACAAACAATTAGACACCCTCGGAGACGATGTGGAACCCGTCGAGCACGCGTTCGGCGTTCGGGCAGTGCGCGGCGACGCATGAGTCGATCCAGCGGGCCCCGTCGCCGGCGACCACGCGGATGGACGCCTTCCGCTCCTCGGCGAGCCGCCGGAAGAACAGGTCGAACACGTCCCCGCCGTACCCGTCGTGCGCCCAGACCACGCGGTGACGCTCGTGGCCGACGACCACCGTGATGTACGTATGGCCTTTGCGGTGGCTGGTCCCGTCCACGCCGATCGCCGTCAGCCCGTCGAACGGCGACGGAATCGCCGTCCTGAGCCGATCCGCGACCCTGCGGGCGATGTCGCCCGCGGCGCGCCACGCCACGTGCAGGAACCGCTGACGGTCTTCCGGTTCGCGACGCCCATCAGCCACGCGCACTCCGCCTCGAAATCCCTCGTGAACCGGCTGCCCGGTTCCGCCCACGGCACCCGGGCGACCACGACGCCGCATTCCGGGCAGTCCACGCGCGGCATCGAGGCGACCAGTCCGACGCGCCAGCAGCCGAAATCCTGATGACGCCAGCGACGCACGCCGCCGCCTTGGCCGTAACCGTGGCGTCTCCTGCCGCCCCGGTCACATCTGCGAGCGCCAGGGCTTTTCATATCAGAAACTAGAAATCTTGTAAGAATAAACAAAAAACACCCCGGTCGCTCATCTGCGAGCGCCGGGGCGTTTGTGACTGTTTGCCCTATCGAATGATTTTTGCTTTTGCGTTGAAGTATGGGGCAGACCCGAATTCATCGTGCTTGGTTGCGGTTAATTCTATTGTTCTACCGTCCAGGGCGGCGATGGTTTCATACGCTTTCATTCTGGAGCTGAATTCTGCGAGAATTTCGCCGTCCTGAGTTTTCAAAACGATGCTGGGCTTAGTTCTGTCATCGACGGCCAATACGCTGACTTCTTTCGCATCTAGGTTTCCGCTGGGTATTTCCAGAATCTTTTTGCAAGCTGGTTGCGTGATTTTGAATTTCAGTTGGCTTTGCGTTGGCGCTTGGGCGATGCTGTCCCCCAGCATGTCGTAGAACACGTCTTCGCTGATGATGTTGAGGTCTTGTCCGGCGAGTTGGAGTTTTTCGGCCTTGAGCCATTTGCTGCTTTTGGAGCCTTTGAGGGCGGCATTGTAGTCGGTGCTGCCGGTGATGAGGTAGTTGGTGTCTTTGGTGACGGTTTTACCGTTGATGCCACCGAGGTTGGTGACGGCCTGTTGTGCGTTGGCGCGGGTCATTTTCTTGAGTGCGCCGGTGAATACGAATGTGAGGTTTTCGAATGCGGGATCAGGGGTGACTTCGTCCTGTGGGGCTATCTGCAGCAGTTGATCTCCGCCACGGAATAGCGAAGATAAGCCTCTGCGGCTGCGGCCATCTCCGGCCGGGAAGGGAATGCCGTTCTCATTCATGTGCCGAATCATCCACCGATAGCACGCGATGGTCTGTTCCACATCGGCGAGCGCTCTATGCTCTTGGTCTTCGGCGATATCGAATCTGACGATGAGGTCTTGCAGTCGGTTGTGACGTTCTTCGGGGTAGAGGTATCTGGCGAGCCGGAGGGTGTCGATGAAGTCGTTGCCGACATACTTGCCACAGATATCTTCGGCGTTGTCATAGAGGAAATTGATGTCGAAGTTGACGTTGTGGCCGAGAATCAGGCCGTCGCCCATCCAGTCAAGGAATTCGGAGAGCACGTCGGCGAGCGTTGGCGCGTTTTTTTACCATGCCGTCGTCGATTCCATGGATTTCGGTAACGATATTCGGGATATGGCGACCAGGGTTGATGAGTTGTCCGTACCGGTCGATGGGTTGCCCGTTTCGGACTTTGATGGCACCGATTTCGATTATTTCGTCCAATCGTGGGTCATATCCCGTGGTTTCGAGGTCCAAGGCTACGTAATCTTTTCTGTCGGCCAGTACGCTGGCCCCTTTGTGTTCTCTGGGTATCATGCCTCCAACCTCGTTGTTCGTTCGGCCGACTCGATGCGGCTTGATTAGGTTCAAGCGCCGTATATACGGAATCGCCCCGGCCGCTCTTTGCGAGCGCCGGGGCGGTTTGGCGTCAGTATTTGGTGAGTCGACTTTTGGTGTCTTCTCGTTCGGGTCGTTGTGGCGGTGTGCCGCTGTCGAGGTATCCGTTTTGCGAGAGGGCTTGGTATGCGATGTCCGGGAATTCGCATACAAGGGCGCTGATTTGGCGGGTGCGGTATTCGGCCCGGCTCTGTTCGATGGCTTGCTGCCATTGCGGCTGTGCGTCGATGCCGAATTCGTAGATTGCCATTTGTAGGACGTCTTCGAGTCCGGGGCGGAATCGGTCTCCTCCTACCGGGAAGTGGAGGGAGGAGAATGTGGGGAAGGTTCCTTTTTCAAGGAACGCTTTTCGTCTGTTCTTGCCCTGGCTTTTGCTGCCGCATGCGAGCATCGCTTTCGTGGCGCTGTCGTTGCTGGCGTGAATGTTGATGTGGGCCGCGGGAATGGCGCTATGGGGGTCGCGCACGAAATCGTAGTGGATGATGGGTGCGGGGTCGCTTTCGGCTCGCAGCGTGATCGCAGACTCATCCACTTGGAGGTATGAATTCGAGTCGCGGCAGGAGCATTGGTAACGGTACGAGAGGCGGAGTATGGTGCTGCCGCCCACGGTGAGAGAAATGCCTTGCGGATCCCGCGTCTTGATCAGATAGCTGGCGCTGCGTTTTTTGCGTGCGCCCTGCGGGTCGGCGGTGTATTGCCCGTCCGACGGTTGGCCGAGAACCTCAGTGAGCATGTTCTCGAGTCTCTGGGCGAAATCGATGGCCTGTTCCTCGGTCTGGTCGGATTCCGTGCTCATCGGCCCTCTAGGAAGTCGAGATCCTCGAGGTCGTACAATGCGATGCGCTCCTCGAGAGTAAGTCCGATGAGGTCGCGCTTCTGAGAAAGCTGTTCACGAGTGCCGTACTTGCCTTCGAGGACATTCCTGCGCTTTCGGATTTCCTCGCTGTCCAGCATGACCGGCCTGCCGATTTTATGGGCCTTTGGAGCCACCGCCACTGCAGTCATGTCAGTCTCCTTTCGGCTTGTCATCACGTCTCCGTATGCTCAATTTACACACTTTTGATGAACTTATGCACATTTTCGGCCAAAATGTGCATAAGTTCGGCTCATTCAGGTCGCCCGCGCGTGTCGCAAAATGATACGGATGTGGCACCATGAGTAACGCATGTATGACGGTGAACTCCACCAGACGGCTGCCGAGCTCAACGCCCCTCGTTCTCTCACCCGCCTCTATGCGACATATTTAGATTCTACCGTTCGACAGGCGAGCGCTGGAGACGTTTTTATTTGTTCTGCTCCATTCGTTGTTTGAGTTGTTCTGGGGTGAGGCTTGACAGTGACGGGTCTCGTCTGAGTCTCTCCGCTACGTTGTGGTCTCTCTTGAATCTGATTATGTCCATTGTCTCGTATCCTTCATGTTTCAGGTATTCTTCGAGCAGTGTCATGGGGTATTCGAACTAGGCTCCGTCCCTGATGTAGGAGTCCGCTTCTTCCATGCTGTCCACTCCGAACCATTTACGGAGCAGTTCGTACATTTTCTGCTTGTCTGCGCCAAGCTCGGTGAATGCCGCGGTGGCTCGTTCCATATCACGGCGAAATTGGCGACTCGCCCCTTCGTTGCTCATATCGGCGTCATGCCGACCGGCCATTTCGCGTGCGAAGGCCAGACCATTGTCTTTGACCCATTTCACGATTTTGCCCATTTTTCCGTTCTCTCGTTCCGGCATCATGCCCCCAACCTCGTTGTTCTCTCGGCCGTCTCGATGCGGCTTGATTAGATTCTACCGCCGTATATACGGAATCGCCCCGATCGCTCTCTGCGGGCGCCGGGGCTTTGGCTTGACGGAATCAGGGTATTCAATGCGATGATCAGCGCGACTATTGTGCATGTCAGGAAATCGGTGCTCAATCCGCCAACGAAAATCAGCAGGGCGAATATCCATACTCCGATTGCCAGAATACGGAACATGACCATACCGATGGTTCGCCTTTGTCTGCCGATCGATCGGGCATGAAAAAACCCCGTCGCCAGTGGCAATCGGGGTGGGTACAGTGGTAAATATACCTTGGTAGGCGTATGTCGTCAAGTATTCCAGCATGTCACCATTCTGCTGGCTTACGCGCAAACACGTATTTTCCGTCGACCATTCCGTTGACTTCATCGGGCAGTTGGTGAGCTTTAAAATCGGCTGGAGAGAGAGCTTTGTTCCAGCTGCCAATTCTGTTCTGCGCATTACGGAATGGTTTCAGACTGCCCGCGATCGGCCCTTTATGGGGATTCAACACTCCAACAGGTATACGTTCTCGCGCAATGCGTATGGGTTCCGACAGATCGGAGTCGTTAGTCAGAACGAGAGCTGCATCGATTGTGTTCTCGTACATGTCGCGCAACAGTCTTGAAGCCACATTTACATCGGAGCCCTTCTCCTCAATTCGTTGTATATCCACTCCGACATGGCCATTCCGGAGTGAGATGGGCCAATTCTGTGGACCGCGTGGCATTATCCTGCTGAACTGCTGCGCCGTTACGCTCAGCAGTTGAGGCACTCGGCTGCGTGATAACTTATCAACCATGAAGGCATAATTGCTGCGAACTACGTAATGCCCCAAAACGATTTCATCTACCGAACCAGACGCACGCAATGCTTTCAGATAGAAATTCTGGTCAATCGCCGCCGACTGCGAGGAAGAGGCGTTCACACGAGCGGTGCAATAGACCACCGTCAGAGAGGCGTTGGGATCCCAATACTGCGCATACGGCTGTAGCATTCCACGTATGTCAAGCCATCGCCATTCAGGCGTCGAACGCCCCATATGCGAACGCATTCCGTAATACAGATTAAAGCCATCTATATAGGCTCCCACGCGAAATTGACTCATAGTTAACAATTCTACTGGTTATTATTCTAAAATTCATCTCCACTTTTTCCGGCTGGCGTCCGACGCAAAAACAACGGCCAGACGCTTCCTTGTCGTCTTATCATTATCCTGATTTTCTACCGGTTTTACATGCACTTGTTACACCATGTGCGAGTAATGGAGAACATTCGAATAGGCACATCCAGATCTTTGCCGTTCTGACTTGCATAACTTACTTAATTGAGCTATAATTATTATGTCAACGAAAACAGAACAGTGGAAGGAGGTGAGACATGGATGAGGTCTGGAAAGCGATAGAAGCCATCGGCTCCCTGCTTGTCGGAATCGCCGCAGTCATCGCGGCGGTGAAATCCAAAGGCGATGAGCCGTCACCCGTACCGAAGCCCAAGCCGCCGCATATACGGCGAAGGCCTCGCCGGTAGTACAAGAGCCGCAGATTCCGAATAGTCCTAGTATCCGGAGCTGCGGCTCCCTATCCCCAGACTAATCCATGGAGCATCATGAACACAACAAACGCATACAGGCTCGTCTCGCTGATATGTGGCGCGATGTGCCTCATTCTCGCCATCGGCGGTCAGGCCATCGCGGCCGGAACCTTCGGCATGGCCGCCGGGGTGTTCGGCTATCTGTCGGGAGGCCGGAAATGAGCACCGCAAGATATCTCAGCCTCAAGGAGGTCGGCGAGCGCATCGGCACGAGCAATCCGGCCGCGAGGGGGTATCATCTGCCGGAGCCGGACGCGCTGATCGGTACGACTCGCGGCTGGCTGCCGGAGACCATCGATGCTTGGAACGCCGCCCGCCCCGGCCGTGGTGCGGGCGGCGGAAGACCACGCAAGAATCGTAATCAGGCCGATTCCCCCACCGCCTGACGAGCCTTGTCGGCGAGTGCCGCGAGGCTTGCGGCGGACCAGTGGGTGTATCCGGCCGTGGTGCTGATTTTGGCGTGGCCCATCATCGCTTTTCTCGCGTCTTCCGGGGCTCCAGCTTCAGCGAGGTGCGTGGAGAAGAAGTGGCGGGCGCTTCGGATGGTGACGTAGGGCAGTCCGGCGTCTTCGAGGGTGCGTTTCCAGCGTCGGCGTTCGACGGTGTTGTTGAGCGGGTGTCCCTCGCGCGTGAATATGAGTTGTCCGTGTTTGCATTGTCTGCGGCCGACGAGCGCCCAGAGTCCGAGCCATGTCTGGTTGCTGACGGGCACGAACCGGTTGCCCTGCTTGCTTTTTGGTTCGACGAGCCAGAAGCATCCCTCGTAATGGCGTGCGCGGAGCCAGTTGGGCACTTCGGTGTCTGATCTGAAGCGTTGGAGCTCCCACATGATCTGGATGCCGTGCACGCCGTCGACGGCGGCGAGCTCTTCGGGCAGGATGGCGAATCTTTCGGCCTCTCTCATGCCGGTCTCGAACATGATGTTCCACATGAGGCTCCACATTTCGCGGTCGTCGTCGGTGTCGGCCAGGTGGCTGTATTTGCGGCGAGCGGGGTCGAGTGCGGCCTGCGCCGCCTGGGCCGGCTGTCCGGGTTCGAGGATTTGGGTGGCCTGCGACTCGTAGCGCGGCGGTGTTGCAGCGAGCGCCGGATTCGATGGGATGAGGCGTTCGCGGACCGCTGCGTCGAGTACCTGCTTAAGTCTGAGATAGTGGTTGTGGACGGTTTTGCTTCGGTGTTCTTTGGCGAGTTTGGCGCACATTCCGTCGATGGTGGCGGGGGTTATTCTGTCGAGTCGCATTCCGCCGATGACGCTGCGGATGGTGTTGCAGTCGGATCGGTAGGTTTCGAGGGTGCGGGGTTTGACGTTGGGCGCGATGGTGTTGAGCCATCGGTCTATCCACACGTCGAGGGTGGGGACGTCTGCGAGGGGCAGATCGCCTTCTCGTTGAAGTTTGTCGAGCTTGGTCTGGAGTTTTTGTCGGGCGGCGGTCTTGGTCTGCGCCTGCGCCTCGATCCAGCGGCGTCGTCCGGTTCGTGGATTGACGCCGGCGCTCTTCTTCGCGTGCCAGACTCCGTTGTCGTCGCGCCATTCGCTTCCGCTTCCGTTGGGTCGACGGGTGTTCTTCTGCTGTGTCATGGGCTTCAGGCCTCTTCCTTTTCGTGCGGTCGAGGTCAAACATTAGGTCAAACATTTCGGGCGGAAATTGGTGGACTTGGTCGGGAAACTTGCATCGGCATGTTTTCCGCATCGAAAACACCGAAAGCCGCAACTCCCAAGCAATTCCAAGGGTTTGCGGCCTCTTTCAGTGGAGCGGATGACGGGAATCGAACCCGCGTAATCAGTTTGGAAGACTGAGGCTCTACCATTGAGCTACATCCGCGTTAAACGTCGCTTTTGGCGACTTGAGCTATTATACATATTTCTTCGGGGATGGCAAACGCGTGTGGCTGCAGCAGGACCAGCCAATCTAGTTGATGGATTGTGGCTTTGCCGAGAACTCCCCTCAGTCGCCTACGGCGACAGCTCCCCTCAAAGAGGGGCGCTGGAAACCGTCGAAATCACAAATGGATGAGCTGGGACTCGTATGGTTGGAGGTCGGTGTACATGGTCATGCCGAACATATCGCCGCGCTTGTACCAGTCCGAGTCCTGCCTGTGCCGACTGGTTGCTTTGAGCCACCGGAAACTCCTTTGTCTCTATCCGTTGCCTACATCAATCGTTTGACGTACTGTATTACAATGAATCAAACCGGTTCGATAATCACAACCCAAGACTCGCCGAGCCACCGGCGCTATTCCACAGAAATCGTCACCACCGCGGAGGCAATCGGACCATCGTGGCTCAGGGAAATATGGATATGCGGCATCGACCCCGCACCGATAGTCGAGCGCTGCGCCGAACGCGCATTCCGCCGCTCCTGCATCACTGCATAAGGCCCGTTATCGGAAGCAGGGGAATAGGCAGAGGAACAGCGAGCGCCGTCAGCCGAATTCGCGTAATCAGTTTGGAAGACTGACGCCGCCCCCTTACCCAGAGACACATGCGGCACACCACGGGAATCGTCCAAGATCTCGATTTCAGGCCACGGGAAATTATCAAGCGTGAACGGATAGGGGGCATCGCCAAGATAATCACACCAGGCTTTGAGGAACGCCTCCTTGCCCGCCCATTTGGCGGCCAGATGGACGGCCTCCCCGTCATTCTTCTGGCGCGCGCGGTCGGATGCCTGCCGCACCTCACGCACGGAGAACAGCGCACGCATGCGAGACCCCGGCTCCGCCAACTGTTCGGCGAATGCGGCCACATCCACCACGTCATGCCCCAAACCACAAGTATTCATGCTTCCTATTGTGTACCGCTTCGCGCGTAATCTCTACACCTCATCAGAATTGGGGCCTGATTTCCATTTCAAGGGGGAAAAGATTCACTATACTGGATGACCTCGCGCAATACCGCAAACATCTTGGGCTGGCTGCCTAGCCGTCCAAAAAACATCCGCGCCCCGACCCGGAGGTCTATCTCCGTTTCGAGGGGCGGATTTTGACCGTTCCGGAGGTCTACTTCCGTTTCAAGGGGCTGGTCATCCTCCATACCACGAGTATCCGCAGCATAACGCCAACGCCATTCCGCCGTTTTTACGCCTTGTCTACTTGGGTAACAGCCCCTTGAAACGGAAGTAGACCTCCGGCGAATGCCAAATCAGCCCCTTGAAACGCAGAAAGCTCACTCCGAGGGAGGGGCTTTCGTATGTTCTGCATATTTCTCTCACTGAGTTTGTGCCAGCGAGAAAGCTCCAGGGAAAACTCCCCTCACCCGCTTCGCGGGAGCTCCCCTCAAAGAGGGGAGCCGAGATCCGGTGCGCTACTGGCTCCCCTCAACCGAGGGGAGCCAGAGGAATCAGGCCTCGTAGTAGCCGTCGGCACCGAGGCGGGCGTCCGGGTTGAGGAGCATCGCCTTTTCGACCTCGTGGTGGTCGTAGCCACGGTGATCCTCGCGGAAGCGACGGTTGTCGATCGGCTCGTAGAGCGCGGCGCGACCCATCATGCCTTCCTCGAGGTGACGCTGGCCGGCGGCCAGGCGGGCGTTGGCACGCTCACGCCAGGCTTCCAGCGCGGCCTCGCCATCGGCCTTGGCCACGGCCGCTTCGAAGGCACCCGGATGAACCAGGGCCACGAAGCCGGAAACATGTCCGAAGCCGAGCGAGGTGGCCAGACCGGCCTTGACCGGGCGACCAGCGGTCTCGCGACCGAACTCGTCCTCGCCACCGCCGATGCGCAGGGGCTTCCTAACCCAGACCATGTGGTCGTCGCGCTGGAGCTTCGGATCCACGCAATCGAGCGCCGCGTTCGCCGGAATCACGCCGGACTTGAACAGCTGCGTCAGACCGTTGACCTGGAAGATGCAGGCACCACCCTTGGCGTGGCCGGTAAGCGTCTTCTGCGAGATCACGAACAGCGGGTTGCCGTCGGTGCGGCCGATGGCGTGGGCCAGCGTGTTGTGCAGCTCGGATTCGTTCGGGTCGTTGGCGTTGGTGGACGTGTCGTGCTTGGAGACCACGGCGATGTCGTCGGCTGAGACGCCGAGCTTAGCCAGGTCGTGCACGAGCTTGGAGTCCTTGCCACCGAGGCCGGCAGCCAGGGCACCGAGGCCCGGAGCCGGAATTGAGGTGTGGACACCATCCGCGTAGGAGTGGATGAAGCCGACCACGGCCGCGACCGGCAGGCCGAGCTTTTCGGCGATGTCACCGCGGGTCACGAGGATCGTGCCGCCGCCCTGGGATTCCAGGAAGCCGCCACGGCGACGATCGTTCGCGCGGCTGAAGAAGCGCGCGTCGATGCCCTTGCCGTACATTTCCTCCGAATTGGCGGTGGCGTTCATGTTGCCGAAGCCGATCACGGATTCCACGCCGATGTCGTCGATCGCACCGGTGACCACGAAATCGGCCTTGCCTAGGGCGATCTTGTCGACGCCCTCTTCAAGGGAGACGGCCGCGGTGGCGCAGGCGGAGACGGGCTGAATCATGTTGCCGTAACCGCCGATGTAGGACTGCATCACGTGAGCCGCGACCACGTTCGGCAGGGCTTCCTGCAGGATGTCGGTCGGGATCTCGTGGTTGAGGAAGCGGTCGAGGTACAGCTTGCGCATCGACATCATGCCGCCGAAGCCGGTGCCCTGGGTCGAAGCCACCAGCGAGGGGTGGATGGACTCGAGGATTTCGGCCGGGGTGAAGCCGGCGCCCAGGTAGGCGTCCACAGTGGTGACGATGTTCCACAGGGCGATCTTGTCGACGTCGCCGACCATCGAGGCGGGAATGCCCCATCGGGTCGGGTCGAAGCCCTTCGGGAACTGGCCGCCGACTGTGCGGGTCATGGTGGCGCGGCGCGGCACGCGGATCATCGAGCCGGCGTGGCGGGTCACGTTCCATTCGCCGGATTCCTCATCCGGGGCGATGGTGGTGTGAGCCTCGTCCAACTTGACGTATTCGGCGGCGACTTCGCGGGTGGGCACAGAGAAGGTGACGTCGTGGTCGAGGAAGACCTCGGCTTCTTCTTCGTCAGCACCGTCCTTGTAGTCGTTGCCCATGCCTTCCTCGAACGGGCGGATGCCGGAGCGGGCCACGACCTCGTCGTGGTAGCGCTCGGCGATGTCCTCTTCGGGCACGAGGTTGCCGTCGGTGTCGTACCAGCCGGGCTTCGGGCTGTCGGCCCAAGTCAGCAGACCCATGTTCCACGCAAGTTCGAGCACTGCGCCGGCGCTCAGGTCTACAGTGCCGTCCGAGTGGATGCCGAGCTCGGCCTGGGTGCGCGTACGACCGGAGCCCCACGGGCCCAGCTCACCGACGGAGACGATGACGATTTCGTCTTTCGGCTTGGCGGTGACGTTGGTCCAGTCGTTGAGGTCGACCGAAGCCTGCTTGGTGACGATCGGGGTGGGCAGCGCCTTGATTTGCTGCCCACGCGAGGAGTCGGACAGTCCAGTGGACTGTCCGACGACGGAGCCATCCGTTTCCTGAGACGAGGCCGCAGCAGCTTCCTTCTCCGCATCGGCCATGGCCTCCGCGCGCAACGCCTTGATGTCGATGGGCTCGGAGCCGAGGCCACCGGTCAGGTCCACATCGAGCGGGGCCTTGAGGGCCTGCTCGCGCGATTCGGCAGTGCACAGGTCGAGCAGCTTGGCCGCAATCTGTGCGGTGGAGTAGGTGTGGATGCCGTGACGCTCAACGACGGCGACCAGCGGGTCGTTACCGCCCATCAGGCCGGTGCCACGCACCCAGCCGATCTTCGGGTGAGCGAAGGTGACGCGGCTCGACCACACCTTTTCGGCGCGGGCGCGGTTGACGATGGCGTCAAAGGCGCTCTTGACTTCGCCGTAGGCACCGTCGCCGCCGAATACGCCGCGGTTCGGGGAACCGGGCAGCACCACGTGGAGCTTGTGCTGCACGTTGGTGTCGGTACCGATGTGGCTGAAGCCGGCGATGGCGCGTTCCACGCCCCACAGCATCAGTCGCGCCTGTGATTCGAACAGGTCGCCGGAGTCGGCGAGCGTGCCATGAACCGGCGGTGCGGCGAACGGGAAGAACAGGGTCGGCTCCCACGCGGGCTTCAAGATCGTGGTGGTGGCACCGGAGGTCTTCTTCTGCTCGTGGCCCACCCAGTCGACCAGAGCGTCGACGTCGCGGTAGCTGGAGAGGTTGGCCGGAACCAGCCACAGCTTGGCGTTGCCGGTGGCGTGCTCGCGGTAGGCCTGCTTGGCCCAAGCCTTGATGGACGGCTTGAAGCTGTGCGAGGTGGCCACCACAGTGGCACCGCCTGCGAGCAGGCCTTCGACCACCTGAGCGGCAATCGAGTTCGGGCTCACGCCGGTGACGATGGCGATATCATTCGCGTAACGGGAGGCGTTCTTGTCGGAAGTAACGGATTCGAGGGCCTCGGAGCCGGCCTTCTGGAAGGCGGCCTTAAGCTCCTCGCTCTCCGACTCGTTGGCGAACCACTGGGCTTCGGCGGCGATGGTCTTGCCAAGGCCGATGAAGCTGCCGTTCAAGGCGGCGGGGTCGTTGCCGTAGTAGGCGCGGGCGAGGTCTTCACGGGCGGAGGCCCACCGGTCATCGAAGAGGATGGCCTTGTTGGCGTCGAAGCGCGGAGCGACCTGCTTGGGCCAGTCGGAGCCAAGTTCGGCTTCGACCGCGGCCACGACGGCGGCGTTCTCGTCCTCGGATTCTTCCGGAGCCGGAGCGGCCACGCCGAGCTCGTTCAGCACGAAGCGGGCGGCGGCGGCAAGCACGCCGTTGGAACCGGTGACCTTCTCGGCGAAGGCGTCAAGCGCGGCGGAATCGACCACAGCGCCACCAGCGGCACCACCGGCGGACGGCAGGGCCACGGCAACACCCTTGAGCTGGGCGACGACCTCAACGGCCGCATCGATCAGCTTGTCGGCTTCCGGCTTGTTCTGCACGGCGGCGGTGGGCAGCTTGGCCAGGTCGCCGCCACGGGAGCTGGCACCCTCGCGGGTGTCGAGCAGCAGTGCGGCGAGCACGCTGGCCACCCAGCCTTCGCCGAGCTGCCATACGTTGGTCACGCGGTCGCGGATGTACTGCTGTTTGACGCCGGCGGCACCGAACAGCGAGCGCAGGCGGTCGCGCAGCGCCTCGGAGAGCACGGCACCGAACGGCTTGTAGTTCGGGGCGGCCTTGTTGACGATTTGGGCGAGCTTGTCGAGCGTCGCTTCAGCAGCACCGTCCACGCTGGCGACTCCCAGCTCGGAGCTGATGTCCATGAGCAGCTGGTTGCGGCGAGAAGAGACACCGTTGGTCAGGGTGTCGGTGGTGTCGTTGCTGCCGATCTGGTCGAGGCGCACCTTGGCGGAGTAGGCCATGAGTACGCCGATAGCATCGGAAGCCTTGAAGGGCAGGTCGGCGACGGCGGCACCAGACGGTGCGCCAGCAGCGGCCTGCCCTGATTGCAGGCCGCGCGAGGAGGCGGACAGTCCAGTGGACTGTCCGGCGACGGAGCCATCCGTTGTCTGAGCAGCCTCAGTCGCGGCATTTGCCGGAGCAGCACCCGAGCCAAGCTTGGCGGCGGCGGAACCACCGGCAGGAGCGGTTTCGACCGGGGCCGAGGCCGCAGCCTCTTCCGGCTCGTCGTCGGGAACCAGCGAATCGGTGTCGGTCATGTAGACGCGGCCTTCATCGCGGCCGACGTTGTAGACGACCGTATCGTTGCCGGCGAACTCGGGCAGACGCAGGGTCTTGGTACCGAGGTTGGCCAGGGTCGGGGCGTTGCCGAGGCCGACTTCGACGTATTCTTCCACGCCGAGGCCGCCCTGTTCGCGCTGACCGAAGAGCAGCGCCTGGGTTTCAATCCAACGCACCGGGGAGGCGAACTGCCAGGAGAGCAGTTCGGTCAAGAGCAGACGGCCGAGCTTCTGGTCGTCGGCGGCGTAGGAATCCCACACGGCCGGGTCGTCGAGCGCGGCCTTGATGCGCTCGGACGGCACGACTGCGAGGATCTTGGCGGCGAATTCCTTGGTCATCTCGAACGGGGTGGCCACCAGGTTCGGGATGTAGCGGTCCACCAGACGGCCACGGTAGTCGATGTAAGCGGGAAGCAGCGCGTCGAGCTTGTCGCGGAATTCCGGCACGCCCTTGCGCAGTAGCGTGGAGTGGAACGGCACATCGATGCCGGGCACCAGCATGAACGCGGGCTTGCCACCGAATGCGGCCACGCGGCGGGCGGAATCGGCCTTCAGGGCCTTGAGTCCGGCGATCGTACCGGCGATGGCGTACTGCTGGCCGGCGAGGTTGTAGTTCACGATCTCCAGGAATTCGCCGGACGCCTTGGCCACGGATTCCACATATTCCTTGACGTGCGCGTCGTCCACACCGAACTGGTTCGGACGAAGGGCACCCATGCGGTAGTTGGAGCGACCCTGTGCGTCACGCTCGATGAGGTGGTGCATGGTGGAACCACGGTGGAACACGAGCTCCAGCACGGTTTCCAGCGGAATCACGTCGGCGAACGCGGACAACGCGTTGTATTCGCCGAGCGAGTGGCCGGCGAAGTAGGCGGGCCAGATGTCGGCACCGGCTTCGCGCAGACGGGCGGTCTGGGCAAAAGCAACCGTCGCGAGCGCCACCTGCGTGAACTGCGTCAGGTTGAGCAGGCCTTCGGGGTGACGGTAGGTCACGCCGTTGGCGGTGAGTTCCTTCGGGTTGTCACGCACGAGGCCCAGGATCGAGAAGCCGAGCTTGGAGCGGGTGAGCTTGTCGGCGCGCTCCCACACGTCGCGGGCGGCGGCGGACTTGGCGCGCTCGTCCAGAACCATGCCCTGCTTCTGGATGCCCTGGCCGGGGTAGACGAAGGCGGCGCGCGGTGCGCGGACCAGTGCGGTGCCGCGGGAGACGAGCTGGCCGTTGATACGGCAGGTGACTTCGAGGGTCATGCCGCCGTGGCGCACTTTGCCGACGCGCTCGACGGAGATCTCGACGGTGTCGTCGAGCTGGACCATGCCGTACATGTTGTAGGTCCAGCCGGCAATCTCGTAGTGGGCACCCTTCTCGTCGGTCGCCTGCACGGCGTGCTGGGCGGTGGCGGACAGCCACATGCCGTGCACGAGCGGGGCGGCCAGGCCGGAGATGCGAGCGCCACGAGTGGAGGTGTGGATCGGGTTGAAGTCGCCGGAAGTGCGGGCGAAGGCGGTCATGTCGTGTGGGGCGACGACCTTCACGCGGCGCAGCAGACGGCGCGGAGTGGCCTGCACTACTTGCAGGCCGCGCGAGGAGGCGGACAGTCCAGTGGACTGTCCGGCGACGGAGCCATCCGCTTCCTTATTCAGGAGGGCACCACCATACTCGGGGGCGTCTGCAGGCAAAGCATCGGAGTAGACGCGGCCGCGGATCGCGAAACGCTCGGTTTCGCGGGCAAGCGGCGTGCCGTCGGCGGCGGTGTGGGTCACGTGGATGGTGACCACGCGGCCGGAGGCGGACTCGAAGTAATCCTCGGCCCAAGACTTCAGGGTGATGGTTTCGCCGGTGTGCTTGAGCAGGTCCTCCTCGTTCACCTCAAGTTCGATGAGGTGGTCGAGGTGGACGGCGTTGAGCAGGCCTTCAATCACCGGGTAGCCCTTGACGTACACGGAGCCGAGCGCCGTGTAGATCGCCGGCCAGGCAGGGCCGACCAGCGCATCGGGGGCGATGCGGCTGGGCTGCAGGGTGGTCGGCAGAGCGGCGCCAGTGGCCGCTTCGTGGTCGAAGCCGAGGTTGGCGGACAGGGTGTAGGTGGCGGTGGCGGTGCCGAACGGACGCTCGTCAGAGGTCTTGCCGTCAAGCTGCGGCATCTCGGTGAGCTTGTCGCCGGTGATGGCGGTGTTGCCGATGCCTGCGGTGGCGGCGAGCATCGCGTAGACGTCCGGAATCAGGCGTTCGCGGTCCACGACCGGCACACGGCCGGGCTCGGCGCCTTCCACGATGAGCGGGATGACGATATCGCGCACGGCGTGCTTGGAGGTGCCGCCGTCCGGGTCGTTGTCCCAGTAGGTGTCGAGGTGGATGTCCAGATCGTACTTGCCGGCCGCGGCGTCAAACGCGCGGATCTCGTAGTACTGGTCGCCCAGGGCGGTGCCGTAGGCCGGGTTGTCGGTGATGTGGCCGACCCAGGAGATGTTCGGGGACTTGCGGATGAAGTCTTCGGCGCTGGTGGCCTCGCCAAGTGCGGCGAAATCGTCGTTCTCAGCGGCATCGGCGGCCTGCTGTTCGTCCTGCACGCGCTTGATGGCGGCGGTTTCGAAGCGGCCGAGGATGTCGGCGATCGGCTCGTCGATGGTGGTGATGCCGGCAACGGAGATCGGGCCGGGGATGGCACGCACGGAATCGGCGGAGTAGCGCTGGTCTTCGGACTGCCAGAGCTGGTCCTGACCCCACCAACGCAGCAGGTCGTTGTCGATGACGGGTACGAACGGCATGGGCTTGGGGTATTCGCGCACGAGCACCGGGAACCAAGCCACGTCGGTCGGGACCACCTTGAGTTCGGCGGTCTGCGGGTAGGCCAGTGCGAGCTTTTCGAGCGCGGGGGCCGGGTCGGCGAGAATGTCGTCGTGGGTCAGCAGGCCAGCGGCAGCTGCCTCTTCAGCAGAAACGCCATCAGCGGCGAACAACTTGGAGGTGAATTCGCCGGAGTCCGTGTCGTTCACACGGGCTTCGATGCGCTGCAGCAGGTGCTGGAAGCGGTCGGCGTAAGTCGGATCGACCCACGGGAAGGCGAGTTCGGCGAAACGCTGCGCCCACTCAAGATAGGTCATGGAGGCCAGGTCGCCGAAGTAAGGCTTGGCGGTCTTGTTCAGGGCTTCGATGATTTCCTTGCGGCGGGAGTCGAGCTCTTCGGGGTGCTTCATGACGCGCACGAGCAGACGGCCGCATTCGGCGGAGTCGTTCTCGAGCTCGTAAATGTCGGCGTGCAGGTGGCTCAGGCCGGAGGACATGCCACCGACGGACTTGCCGGACGGCACCCAGTGGGCGGCCTGCGGGGCGAACACGTCGTCGGACTTGGCGTCGGCCGGAATACCGGGCGTCTTGACGAGCAGCTGCTTGACTTCGGGGCTGGTGTGAGCCTCCTTGGCGGTCATCGCGGCGGTACCGATAAGCACGCCGTCGACCGGCATGTCGGGCAGGCCGTAGGCGTGGGCCCACTGGCCGGAAATGTAATCGGCCGCGCGTTCGGGGGTGCCGATGCCGCCGCCGGCGACCAGCACGAGGTTGTCGCAGGCGCGCACTTCGGCGTAGGTGGCGGCAAGCAGGTCGTCCAGCGCTTCCCAGCTGTGGTGGCCGCCGGCTTCACCGCCCTCGACCTGAACCATGATGGTGGCGGGGGACACGGCCTTGGCGATGCGCACGACCTGGCGAATCTGGTCCACGGTGCCGGGCTTGAAGCTCACGTACGGCAGACCGTCCGCCTGCAGCGACTCGATCAGGGCCACGGCTTCGTCCAGCTCGGGGATGCCGGCGGAGACGACCACGCCGTCGATCGGCGCGCCGGAAGCACGCTTCTTGGGCACGATGCGGGAGGAGCCGAACTGCAGGTTCCACAGGTAACGGTCCATGAACATCGCGTTGAATTCGACCGTGCGGCCTTCCTCCAGCTCGTCTTCGAGGGCGGCGATGTGGCGGTCGAACACTTCGGCGGTCACCTGGCCGCCGCCGGCGAGCTCGGCCCAGTAGCCGGCGTTGGCCGCGGCGGCCACGATTTCCGGTTCCACGGTGGTGGGGGTCATGCCGGGCAGCAGTACCGGCGGCTTGCCGGTGAGCTTGGAGAACTTGGTGACCAGCTTGGCGCCGGCCGGGGTGTTGATGACGCGCGGGGCGAACGCCTTCCAGTTCTGGGTGCGCCCAGGCTCGCTTTCCAGCGTGGAGAGCGTGGAGCGTTCGGACAGCGTGGTGGCTTCGACCACGCCGATGCCGGTGCCCTGCACCACGTTGCCGATCAGCTTGCCAAGCGTGTTGCCGGGACCAAGGTCCACAATCCACAGCTTGGCCGGGTCGGCGGCGTTGAACAGCGCCTTGACGCGGGCATTCCAGTCCACATGGTTGAGCAGCACTTCCTCAGCGAGTGCGCGGGTGCGATCCTGGTCAAAGCCGCAGGCGCCAGCCCAAGACACGGTCTGCTCAACAGCTTCGGCCATGAGCGGAGAGTGGAAGGGTAGGGTGACTTCGAGGTATTCGAGAGTGGGGTTGAACACAGTGCCGCCGTGGAGCTTCTGTTCACGCAGCTTGGCCTGGTGCTTGTGCTCGCGCTCGGCTTCGAGGGCGAGTGCTGCCAGGTCTTCCGGGTAGCCGGAAAGCACGTGGTGGTTGTCGGAGTTGGTGACGGCGATGGAGATCGGGCCTCGGGCGTTGTTCACGCGCTTGACCAGAGCCTCAACCTGTTCGCGGGTGGCGCCCTTGACGGAGAGCATCGGACTGGCCTCGCCATACTTGGGGTTCAGGCCCAGTTCGCGCACGCGGCGGGTTCCGGCTGCACCGATCAGGGCGGCGACGGCCAGAATCTCGTCGAGGGTCTTGCCGGCGGCCTCGATGGAGCCGGCGGCCTCGATGGCGCGGGCCATGTGCACGGCGAGCACGCCCTGGGAGTGGCCGAGCACGGCGAGCGGCTTGGCGGCGGCCACACTGTAGCCGAGGTGTTCGAGGTCGAGCAGGGCGCCGAGCTGGGTCAGTGCCACGCCTTCCACGGACGCGGTGGCGTCGGCTGCGGCGCCGAGGCAGGCCGGGTTCGGAGTGAAGCCGAACAGGTCGACCGGACGGCCGGTGGTGGTCAGCAGGTCGGCGGCGACCGGGGTGAGCAGTCGGTTGGCTGCGGCGATATGGCCGCGCAGGGCCTCGTCAAGGCTGGGATCGGTGGTCTGGTCTGCCAGGGCTACCGGCCACGGGGTGGACTGGCCGGCGAAGGCGAGCGCATGGGGCTCGGTGGCCAGGCGATTGAGGAAGAAGGTGGTCATTGCTTTCCTTACTTGTGTTTGGTTGATGTCTTCAGAAATCAGAGGGGCTGGTTGCCGTGGTGTTTGGTGGTGCGCTTGACGCGCCGCTTGGTGGCGAGCGTGGCCAGCGATTCGACGATCACCTCACGGGTCTGTTCGGGGTCGATCATGCCGTCGATCTGCCCGATTTCCAGCGACAGGTTCGCGTTGACGGTGCTGGTCTCGTACTCCTTGATGTACTTGGCCCGCAGCGCATCGACGTCCTGCCCGGAGGCCTTGGCCTTGGCCAGGTCGTGGCGGTGGATGATGTTCACCGCGCCGGCCGCGCCGAGCACCGCGATCTGGGAGGAGGGCCACGCGAAGTTCAGGTCCGCGCCGATGGCCTTGGATCCCATCACGATGTACGCGCCGCCGAACGCCTTGCGCAACACCACGGTCACCATCGGCACTTGCGCGTTGGCGTAGGCATAGATCACCTTGGCGCCGCGGCGGATGATGCCGGCGTGCTCCTGGTCGGAGCCGGGCTTGTACCCGGGCACATCCACGAGGGTGACCACGGGCAGGTTGAACGCGTCGCACAGTCGCACGAATCGGGCGACCTTCTCGGACGAGTCGACGTCCAGGATGCCGGCGAGCACGTTCGGCTGGTTCGCCACGATGCCGACCGGCTTGCCGTCGATGCAGGCGAAGCCGACGAGCGCGGAGGCGCCGAACAGTTCCTGCACCTGCACGAATTCGCCGTAATCGACGATGCAACGAATCACTTCGAGCATGTCGTAGGGCTGACGTTCGTTGGCGGGCACGATGGTGGCGAGTCGCTTGGCGGTCTCGCGTTCGGCGCGGGTGACGGCGTAGGCGTAGACCGGCGGCTTGCTTTCGCTGTTGGACGGCAGGTAGGCAAGCACGGTGCGCGCATAGTCGATGGCGTCGGATTCGTCCTCGCCGAGGTAGTGGGCCACGCCGGACACCCGGTTATGCACTTCGCCGCCGCCAAGGTCGGCCATGGAGATGGTCTCGCCGGTCGAGGCCTTGACCACGTCCGGCCCGGTGACGAACATGTTCGAGTTCTCACGGGTCATGATGATGAGGTCCGTCAGAGCCGGGCAGTAGACGGCGCCGCCGGCGCAGGGGCCGAGAATCAGGCTCAGCTGGGGCATGAAGCCGCTGGCCTCGCAAGTCTTGCGGAAGATGCGGCCGTACTGGGTCAGGGCGGCCACGCCTTCCTGGATGCGGGCGCCGCCGGAGTCCACGATGGCCACGATCGGCACTTTGAGGTCGATGGCCATGTCCATCAGTCGGCAGATCTTCTCGCCTTCGGCGGTGCCGAGGGTGCCGCCCTTGACGGAGAAGTCCTGGGCGTAGACGGCCACTTTGCGGCCGTAGACCTGGCCGAATCCGGTGATGACGGCTGCACCGGCGTTGCCGCCGGCGATGTTGCCGCCCTGGAAGCGGCCGATCTCCTCGAACGTGCCGGTGTCGAAGAGCAGGTCGAGGCGTTCGCGCGCGGTTTTCTTGCCTTTGGCGTGCTGCTTGTCGCGGGCGCGCTCTTCGGCGGCGCGGGCCAGTTCGGCGGCCTTGACCACGGCGGTGCGCAGCGGCTGGTGGGCCGAGGGCTGGGCGGCGTTGGCGGCCGAGGCCGCCGGCGCGGGCCTCCCCGCCCGTGTCCGAAGGATGTCAGTCATTGCCACCCTCCTTCTTGACGTCGGCGGCCTTGGCCTTGCCGGCATTCACGTCCAGCGTGACCAGCGTGTCGCCGGCCTCCACGCCGTCGGCCGGGCCAACGAAAATCTTCTTCACTTCGCCGGAGGCCGGCGCGTACACGTAGTTCTCCATCTTCATGGATTCGAGCACCACCAGAAGGTCGCCCTTGGCCACTTGCTGGCCTTCGGACACGTTGATGCGCGTGACCACGGCCTGCATCGGGGAGGCGATGACGCCGGACTTGGCACCGTCGTTGGCCTTGGCAGCACCGGCGGCCACGTTATGCAAGCCTGCGCCGCGCAACGGCTGAGTGGGGCGCTTGGCACCGCGGGCGCGGGCCGAGCCGGTGATGTTCTCCACGATGTCGAGCGGCACGGTGAGCTTGACGCGGCGGTTGTTCATCTCGATGACGAACGTCTCCGACTTGGACTTGTCGGGCGCAGCCGGGGCGGCGGCACCCGGGGCGGCGGCCAAGGAGGCCGGCTGGCCGGAGGCGGCGGAAGCCGGTGTGCGGTTCAGGTACGTGCGCTCCAGCCACTTGGTGGACACGGCGAACGGATGGCCATGCTCGGCGGTGAAGTCGTCGTTGCGGAAGATTTCCTTGAACAACGGAATCGGCGTGGGCACGCCTTCGATCACAAGCTCATCGAGCACGCGACGCACACGGGCCACGGCATCGAGACGGTTCTGGGCGGTGACGATGACCTTGCCCATCATCGAATCGAACTTCGGGGAGATGGTGTCGCCCTGTTCCACACCGGTATCGATGCGCACGCCGGGGCCGGCCGGCCACTGAATCTTCTCCAAGGTGCCGGAGCCGGGGGTCAGGTTGGTGGCCGGGTCTTCGCTGGTGATGCGCAGTTCGAAGCTGTGGCCGCGCGGTTCGGGGGCACGGGTGAGCTCGCCGCCGGCGGCGATATTGAGCTGTTCGCGCACCAGGTCGAGGCCGCTGACCTCTTCGGAGACGGTATGCTCCACCTGCAGACGCGGGTTGACTTCCAGGAAGTACACCTTGCCGTTCGGGGTCACCATGAATTCGCAGGTCCCGAGGCCCACGTAGCCGACCGTGGTGAACAGGCGGCGGGAGTATTCCTCGAGCGTGCTGATGATTTCCTCGGGCAGGAAGGGCGCGGGCGCCTCTTCCACAAGTTTCTGGTTGCGACGCTGCAACGAGCAGTCACGGGTGGAGTACACGGTGAAGTTGCCGTGCGAGTCGCGCCCGGACTGGGTCTCGACGTGGCGTGCCTTGTCCACGAACTTCTCGATGAAGTATTCCTTCAGATCGCCGCCTTGCAGCGCGTCGTGGTTCATGTAGAAGCGGCGCAGCTCCTCGTCGTCATGCACCACGGTGATGCCGTGGCCGCCACCGCCATCAGTGCGCTTCATCATGATCGGGTAGCCGTGGGTGTGTGCGAAGTCGAGCAGCGTTCGCACGTCGGTCACCGGTTCGGACAGGCCAGGCACCGGCGGCACTTTGGCGCGCAAGGCCACTCGGCGGGCGGTGATCTTGTCGCCCAAATCCACCAGCGCGGTGTGATGCGGACCCACCCAGATGGCACCGGCGTCCTCGACCTTCTGCGCGAAGCTCGGCACTTCGGAAAGGAAACCATAGCCAGGATGCACGGCGTCCGCACCGGTCTTGCGCAGGATGTCGATCAGCAGATCCTCGTTGAGGTACGTGTCCTTGTAGGTGTCGCCGGAGAGCAGGTATGCCTCGTCGGCCATGTCCACATAGCGGCTATTGCGGTCCTGTTCGGAGTAGACGGCCACGGTGGAGATACCCATCTCCTTGGCCGTGCGCACCACGCGAAGCGCAATCTCGCCTCGGTTCGCAATCAACAGTTTTTTGACATTATAAGCCATAGTGTCAAATTCTGCTTCTTATATAGGGAACAAGGCAATCCACGTTCTCACAAAAGCGTTCACGCCCTTTTGTAGGCATTAAACAAACGCGCACGTAGGTTTCAGCATCGTAACCGTTGGCAAAAATCGCCATCAAGGCCGTGGTGGCCTCTCTGGCCGCCGCCAGCCTGTCCAAGCTCGGTCGCTGACGTGAGCTACTAGCTAGCTACTGGCCGGCTATTACAGCACTCCCACATCGGCGGTGCGGACCGTATGGTCCGTGCCGTCTTGTGTTCTCAGGATCAGTGAGGCGTCTTCGTTGAGGCCGATGGCTTCGCCGGTCAGCGTGGTGCCGCCCGTGAAGTGCGCCTCGACCTGACGGCCGCGCGCCCAGCACACCGCCTTCATTTCCTCGCGCAACGACTCGGCCTGGCCCTTCGGGTCGGCGATGAACTTCGCCAACCGCTCGCGGAAGCCCTCGACCTGACGTTCGGCCACCGCATCGCGCATCTCGCCGAACGACGGCAGCCCGGAGACATGCAGCTGCAGCGAGGTCGATTGCGGCGTGGGCAGCCGGCAGGCGCCCAAGGCCAAGTTCAGGCCGACGCCGAACACGATGACGACGTCAGCATCAGCATCAGCATCAGTACCGGTACCGGACGACGGCGGAATCACCAGCTCCGAGAGCAGCCCGCCCAGCTTGAGCCCGTGGCAGAACACATCATTCGGCCATTTGAGCTCAAGAAAGCAGTCCGACTGGTTTGGCGCGGCACCATACTCCTCGATCATGCCGTTCAGCGCATCCAGCGTGACCAGTCCGGCGATCATCTGCAACCAGCCGTTGACGGATTCGTCGGTGGCGATCGCGCGCGGAATGCGCACGGCATAGGACATCGTCGAGCAACGGCCGGGCTGACTGACCCACTTGTGACCATTGCGGCCACGGCCGGCGGTCTGCCGGTCGGCGGCCACCACGACCACCGCCAGTTCGCCATCCTGGTGGTCGGGCAGCGTCAACGACCCGTCGCCGATCATCTGCGCGGCCAGCGTGTTGGTCGAATCGGTTTCGTCCACGGCGACCACATGATCAGCGACGGCTGTAGTTCTGGGCAGCTGCGGCGTTGCAGCTTTCAATGCAATCATCATGGACACTACGTTACCTCGGTTGCATCGTTTTTTACCCGCGATATTCCACGGAAAGCGCAAAAAATCAACCACTTTCACCCACATAGCCCGTGTTAACGTTCACAACTTCGAAAATTCCGCATTCGCCGAACCCACGCATGCGCCCGGCCGTCGTATTGGCTTGCGAACAATGGCAATGCCCGGCAGACATCGAATATCAACCGTTGACCTGTGCGGCTACCATATACTGTCATGACGTCACCAGCCACCGCGAAGCTTGCCGCCGTATCCAGCCGCCAGTCCCACCCGCATCTTGCGCGCGTGGGCGCTGCCGCGCGCTGGACACTGGCCGCGCTGGCCTGCCTGTGGCTTGCACTGTGCACGGCGGTCGGCCCGCTGTACTGGGACGAGGAGAACGGCACCCTCGCCCATTGGAACTGGGCCAATACCGCAATATTCGTCGTGTCATTCCTGATATATCTCGGAATCATCACGCTGATGGTGCGATTCGCAGCAGGCCAGCGCATACTGCCGAGGGCTATCGGCGAGCGCCTACGCCACCATCAGCAGAATAGCGAAACATCACGGCCCGCCGCCGATCAGCAGACCAGCCAACCAGCCAAGACCCGTCGTACCGTTCGCGCTATCGTCACGTCCACCGTCACTGTTCTGGACCGCTGGATCACACGCGGCACGAACCGGTTCTGGAAGCTTATGCTGGTGTTTTTTGTCGGCTGGCTCTGGGTGCCTACCACGCTGCTTGCCGCATTCGGCGCTGATGTTCGTTCACAGATCCGTGAATTCAGCTGGGCCTGGAACCAGTGGACCGGCCTGAAACAGCCCTATATCGGCTTCTTTTCCTTCGTGCCGATGGACATCTACCCCACTGCGCACTACATGTGGCCGTCCGATCCCACGTATCTGACCGACCAGCACAATGTGGTACTCACTGTGTTCTATGGCGCGATAGTCACGTTTGCGAGGCATCTGACCGGCGCAAACGATGCCGGCATCGTGACGTTGGCTGCCCTGCAGACGCTGTTCGCCGTGTTCTGCTGCGCTGCCGCCGCCAATCGATTCCTGAACCGGCCTTGGATAGGAAAAACGGCAACGGATTCCGCCGTTCCCCCACAGGCCGGAGGATTGGCTCGATTCCTGATTCTGCTGTTCTTCATGGTCTGCCCGCTGGCCGTGTTTTCCACTATCTCCATCACCAAATCGCCGCTGTTCGCGTTCTCGTTCGTCTGGTGGTTCAGCGTCTGGTATGAACTCGTCCAGACCTGGCACCCCGTCGGCACCCGCAAACATCCTCAGGCCACTGCCATCGCCACGCCCGTCCACTTGCCGCGCCACAGTTTCATCGCCTTTATCCTGGCCACATCGGTGATGCTGATTTCCGCGAAATATGCGTGGTACATCATCGCCCTACAAATCGTGCTGGCTCTGATCGCCGACCGCAAGCGCTGGGCGACTTACGTCGTGGCGCTGCTCATCCCCACCGTACTGATTCACGGCGGCATCTCCTTCGCCATCTCCTCTGGCGCGATCATCGGCGGCGACCCAATCGAAAGCCGCGGCGTACAGCTGCAAATGATCGCCCGCGTGGCCCAGCGCAATCCGGACGGTATTTCAGACGAAGCCAAAAAGAACCTCGCACCCGTCTTCAATCTCGATCAGATGGCCGACGCTTACTCTCAGCAGGATGCCGACCCGGTGAAATCCTCCGGTATTCAGGCCAAGAAGGTCAGCTACAAGTGGCGCACGGTGACGCCCGAGGATATGACCAATTTCAACAAGGCATGGTTCGAAATCGTCAAGGACAATCCGATCATCGCGTTGGATGCGCTGCTGGCCAAATGCTTCGGATACTTCAATGTGAACGATCAGCCGTACGTATCGATGGATTATTACGTGACCAGCGATTACGTGCAAAAAAACTCCACATGGATCAAGGATTACAACCATGACTGGCGTGAGCGCATCGCCGGCTTCACTCGCGTATGGGGCAGCATTCCCGTACTCGGCTGGCCCACGCACGGCAATTTCTACGTGGTGATGACATTGCTGATCGGCGCGGCCGAGGTGATTCGCCGACGTTGGCTCACCCTCATGACCCATATTCCGTTGCTACTGCTGATGGGCGTGATGATTACCGCGCCGGCCAATAATTTCGAGCGGCACATGTTGCCGGTTGCGTTTGTATTCGGATTCGTGGTGCTGACGTATTGGCGAGAGTCTTTGGCTGAAAGGCAACGCCAATCAGCGACGCTACACTAGTGACTATGTCAGATTTTCTCGAACTTCTCGCTGCCGACGTTGCCGATTCGTCCGGTGCATCCGGTACGCCCAGTGCGCCCGATTCATCCGGTTCGACCGCACCCGGCATCGCCGCGACCAACCGCGTACGCACCGTGCTGTTCGAGTGCCTGTTCAATCATCTGGCCGACGAACGAGTGGAGTCCCTGTTCACCATCCTCGGCTTCGAGCATGACTTCGATTGTTACGCCATCGCCGGATACCCTGCCCGGTCCGCCGCACGTACGGCCAAGGAAATCGAGAAAATCGTGGCCGATTTCGGCGGTGTGTGTCTGACCGCCAAGCGCCCGATCGGCAACAGCACCGCCGTAGTGGCGTTGATTCGTCCGGTCGGTGCGGCCACGCCGGAAATCATCTGCAATACCATAGCCCCGTCGTTCGCCGCCGATCGGCCAATCGCCTTGGGGCCGCAGCGCACCGGTGCCGATGGCGCGATGCGTTCGATTCAGGCCACGCTCTACTGTCTTCAGGCCGCGCCGGCTCTGGCCGCCACCGTGCAGCCATTGCCGCGCCCGTTACGCACCGACGACGCCCTGCCCGAACGTGCGTTGATCGGCGACGCGGACGCCCGTGACGAACTGGTCCGCGTGGTCTACGGAAGCCTGACCGCGGCCGGCCCGGACGATCCGACGCTGCTCACCGTCTCCACATTCCTGAAGTTCGGCGGTTCGCTCGAGACCACGGCCAAGGAGCTCAACGTACATCCCAATACGATTCGCTACCGTTTGAAGCGCGCCGCCGAATCCACCGGCTGGGATGCCACCGACCCGCGCGAGGCGTACGTTCTGATCACCGCCATCGCGTTGGGGCTGATGGCGAACTGATAGCGAACTGACGTAGGAGTGAATACTCTGAACCGCACCTCCAATCATCGGACATGAATTACTCCAGTCCAACAATTGGGATGCGGCTCACGCAGGTGATTGAAAATGGGATGGGTACGGAACAATTGATTTCGCCATACCGTACCTCAGGCAATATCTGCGCGAGCATGCCGCCTACATCCGCACGCATGGATGGCAGGACGTCGGCTATCGCCGGGTCGACTCGCGTTCGATCAGACGGTAGCCGACGTTGACGGTTTGCGGGTAGAACTCGTCGTCGGGGTGCTCGATGCGGCGCATGAGCAGCGACACGGAGGTGTTGGCCATGCCGCGGAAGTCGGTCACCACGGCGGTGAGGGTCGGCACGCTGTATTCGCCGGATGAGATGCCGTCGAAGCCGATCACAAGCACGTCGCCGGGCACGTTCACGCCGGTCGGCGCCGCTCCGACCGTCGAAGCGCTGCCGACCGGCACCAACGCCGCTGTCACCGTGGTACCGTCCTCCGACGAGGCGCGTGTGATCGTCACGTCGGAGGACGGTACCAACACCCGCGTCTACCACATCAACTTTTCCGAGAACTCCAAGTAAGCGAGGTGATGCCCATCAGACCAATCCCCGAGTTCCGCACCTCCGGTTTCCATCCTGCTTAGGATACGCAAGGCCCTTCCCTCACCTATGGAGAGGGAAGGGCCTTGCGTATCCGGTCATCAGGCATCCGGTCACCGGCCCATGCCGAGCCGGCCCACCCGAACGGAGTCAGGCGAACAGGCCCTGCAGCGCCAGGAATGTCCTTCAGGCCGGCTTACGCGCCACAGCACGCTTGGCCGCTGCGACGATGTCCGCAGCGGCCAAGCCGTACTGTTCTGCCAGATAGTCGGCCTTGCCGACCTGGCCGAAGCGGTCGTGGACGCCGACGAATTCCATCGGCACCGGCTCATGGCGTACGACGACCTCGCTGACGGCTGCGGCCAAGCCGGTGGTGATGCTGTGGTTCTCAGCGGTCACGATCGCGCCGGTGTCGTAGGCTGCGTCGATAACGGCACGCTCGTCGAGCGGCTTCCAGGTGAACATGTCGAGCACGCGCACGACGATGCCTTCATGGTGCAGCAGTTCGACGGCCTTGAGGGATTCGACCACGCACCAACCGGAGGCGATGATAGTCACCTCGGCACCGGGCTCGGAAACCAGGGTGGACGCTTTGCCCACAGTGAACTGGGTACCGGTCTCGTACACCTTGGTGCAGGGCTTGCGCACCAGACGCATGTACTGCATGCCATAGGTTCCGGCCATCCAATCCATGACGGAGTTGAGCATGGTCGCATCGGTGGGCTCGATCACCGTCATGGTGGGGATGGAACGCATGATGCCCATGTCCTCGAAGGGCATGTGGGTGCCGCCGTTGGTCTGGGCAGTGATGCCCGGATCGGAGCCGATGAGCTTGACGTTGGCTCCCTGATAGGCGCCGGAGATGAAGACCTGATCGGTGGCGCGGCGGGACATGAATGGAGCGAAGGTGTGTACGAAGGGCACCTTGCCGGTCAGGGACAGGCCTGCGGCCACGGAGACCATGTTGGCTTCCTGGATACCGCAGTCGATGGCGCGGTTGGGGAAGCGCTTCAGAAAGGGCTTGGTGCCCATGGCGCCCATCAGGTCGGCGTCCAGCACCACCAGGTCCGGATCGTTTTCCGCTAGGGCGATGAGCTTGTCGCAGAAGGCGTCGCGCATGGCCTGCGGCTCGGGAATGAGTTCATTGACGATCATGATGTTTCGTTTTCCTTGATTGTTCGACGTTGTGTTCGACTCGGGCGGATTGCCGCCCCGAGGTTCGGATTCGTGCAGGTGTCACTTGCCCAGCGGGCTGGATGCCTTGATCTTCGCCACCTCGGCCTCGGTCATCTGGTCGATCTGGCGGATGGCCTCATCGCGCTGTTCGGCGCTGATCGTGGTCGAATGGCCATTGGGCTGGCCTTCGATGTCCTTCCATCCCAGACCCTTGAGCGTGTTGAGCACGATGACGTTCGGCTTGCCATCCGTCTGCTCCTTGGCGCGTTCGATGGCGTAGAGAATCACCTCCACGTCGTTGCCGTCCGTGAGGTTCTGCGCATACCAGCCGAAGGAGGCGAACTTGGCGACCATGTCACCCATGTCGCAGATGTCGGCGCAGAAGCCGTCGAGCTGGAGCTTGTTGTAATCCACGAACACGGTGAGGTTGTCGAGTCGCTGCTGGGCGGCGAACAACGCCATCTCCCAGACCTGACCCTCCTGGCTCTCACCGTCGCCGATGATTGCGTACACGCGGTTGGACTTGCCGTTCATCTTCATCGCGGCGGCCACACCGGCGGCCACGGAGACACCCTGGCCGAGAGAACCGGCTGTGATGTCCACGCCGGGCACCTTGAGACGGTCGGCGTGGCTGGGCAGATTGGTGCCGTTCTGGTTGAGCGTGGCGAGCCATTCCTTCGGGAAGAAGCCCTTCAGGGCGAGCGTGGCGTACAGGGCGGGGGCGCAGTGGCCCTTGGACAGAGCGAACCAGTCACGACCTTCCCAACGCGGATCGTCGACACGAACCTGCATCTCTTCGCCGTAGAGTACGGCGAGCACGTCCGCGATGGACAGCGAGCCGCCGATGTGTCCGGTGCCGAAGACGGAGATCTCCTTGACGGTCTCCTTGCGGATCTCACCGGCGAAACGCTTGAGTTCCACGAGTCGTTCGCGTGGAATGTTCGGCATGATCATTGATTTCCTCATTTCTTAGATAGGGGTGACAGGTGAATGCCCGGCCCGCTCGTCCTCACGCCCATCGGAAGGAAGGCTAAGCGGTCGGACGGGTGATGCGGGTCGGATGTGATCGTTGGTCCGTTCAGCGGCGCACGGGTGCGCGGCAGCCGATGGCCGCCTGAGCCGCAGCCAGTCGTGCGGCCGGTACGCGGAACGGCGAGCAGGAGATGTAGTCGAGTCCGGCCTGTTCGCAGAAAGCGATGGACTCCGGGTCGCCGCCGTGTTCGCCGCACACGCCGAGTCGCAGGTTCGGACGGGTGCGTCGGCCGAGCTTGGACGCGATTTCGATGAGATGGCCCACGCCCTTGGTGTCCAGGTGCGCGAACGGGTCCTCATCGAGGATGTGCTTGGCGTAGTAGTCGGGCAGGAAGCGTGCGGAATCGTCGCGGCTGAAGCCGAACGTCATCTGCGTCAGGTCGTTGGTGCCGAAGGAGAAGAACTCGGCGCTGGCGGCGATTTCGTCGGCGCGCAGTGCGGCTCGCGGCGTTTCGACCATGGTGCCAATCTGGCACACCATCGTCAGGTCGTCGGCCTGGGCGAGTATGCGGTTGACGGTCTCCTCGATCTGCTGCTTGACATAGTCAAGCTCGCAGCGGTTGACAACGAGCGGCACCATGATCTCCGGGGCGACCGTCCACTGCGGGTGGCGGCGCTTGACGTTGATCGCGGCCTCGATGACGGCCTGCGCCTGCATGCGCACGATCTCCGGATAGGTGACGGCCAGGCGGCATCCGCGATGGCCCATCATCGGGTTGACCTCCTTGAGCTCCTCGACCACCTTGGTGATGTATTCGGCGTCATGGCCGGTCTGAGCGGCGAGTTCGGCCACAGCCTCTGCGGTCTTGGGAATGAACTCGTGCAGAGGCGGGTCGATGAGGCGCACGGTAACCGAACGGCCCTCCATCGCCTCGTAAAGGTTCTCAAAGTCCTCGCGTTGCATGGGCAGGAGCTTGTCGAGCGCGCGACGGCGCTCCTGCTCGTTGGAGGCCACAATCATCTCACGGATGGCGGCGATGCGGTCGGATTGGAAGAACATGTGCTCGGTGCGGCACAGGCCGATGCCTTCGGCACCGAATTCACGGGCCTGCTTGGCGTCGGCCGGGGTGTCGGCGTTGGCCCGCACCTCCAGACGGCGGAAGCGGTCAGCCCAGCCCATCACTCGGCCGAATGCGCCGGAGATAGAGGCCGGCACAGCGGCAATGCGCCCGGCGTACACCTTGCCGGCATTGCCGTCCAGGGAGATCCAGTCGCCTTCTGCCACGGGCGTGCCGCCGATCGCGCAGCCGGTGATATGACCCGTCTCGTCCTGTTCGAATTCGATGCCGGACAGACCGGACACGCAGCAACGGCCGATGCCGCGGGCCACTACGGCCGCATGGCTGGTCATGCCGCCGCGAGCGGTGAGCACGCCCTGTGCGTAGTGCATGCCGTCGATGTCTTCGGGCGTGGTGTCGAGGCGGACGAGAATCACCTGTTCGCCGCGCTTGGTCCATTCGACCGCGTCCTCGGCGCTGAACACCACACGCCCGGTGGCGGCTCCCGGCGAGGTGGGCAGGCCTGTGCCGAGCACGGTGCCACTGGCCAACGCCTTAGCGTCGAACTGCGGGTGCAGCAGCGCGGTGATGTACTTGGGGTCGACCGAGCAGACGGCTCCCTCCTGGGTAAGGATGCCCTCGTCGACGAAGTCGCTGGCGATGCGGAAGGCTGCCTGCGGCGTACGCTTGCCATTGCGCGTCTGCAGCATGTAGAGCTTGCCTTCCTCGATGGTGAACTCCATGTCCTGTATGTCCCGGTAGTGCAGCTCCAGCTTGTCGACGATGTGCGTGAACTGCTCGTAAACGGCCGGGTTCTGCTCCTTCAGGTGGCTGATAGCCTGCGGGGTGCGGATGCCGGCCACGACGTCCTCACCCTGCGCGTTCATCAGGTATTCGCCGAACAGGCCCTTCTCGCCGGTGGAGGGGTTGCGCGAGAACGCCACGCCGGTGCCCGAGTCGGCGGACATGTTGCCGAAGACCATGCGTTGCACGGTCACGGCGGTGCCCCAGGTGTCGGGAATCGAGTTCATGCGGCGGAAGTAGATGGCGCGTGGGTTGTCCCAGGAGCGGAACACAGCCTGCACGGCCTCCATAAGCTGCTCGATCGGGTCGGTGGGGAACGAGCGTCCCACCTGACGGCGGTATTCGTCGAGGAAGAGACGCACGAGGCCTTCGAGATCCTCGGCGGTCAGATCGGTGTCCTGCTCGACGCCGCGTTCCCGCTTGAGCTCGTCGAGGGCTCCCTCGAAGCAGGCCTTGTCGAGACCCATGACCACGTCGGAGTACATCTGGATGAATCGACGGTAGGAGTCCCATGCCCAGCGGGCGTTGCCGGTCTTCTCGACGAGCGCGCGGACCACGTCCTCGTTGAGTCCGAGGTTGAGGATCGTGTCCATCATGCCGGGCATCGAGACGCGGGCGCCGGAGCGCACGGAGACCAGGAGCGGATTCTCAGGGTCACCAAGCCGCTTCCCCAAAGATTCTTGCATTTCAGACAAAGAATCAAAAATCTGGGACTTAATTTCGTCATCTACCTTGCCGCCGTCAGCAAAGTAACGCACGCACGCTTCGGTGCTGACGGTAAAGCCTTCCGGCACCGGCATGCCCAGCTTGGTCATTTCGGCCACGCCGGCACCCTTGCCGCCCAGAAGGTTGCGCATCGACGCGTCGCCTTCCGAGAACTTGTATACATACTGTTCGCCGCTGAAACGCATGTTCAGCCTCTCTTACTGTCGGTCTGGTGCTTTTGCGCACGGGTTGGATGAGCCCCGGCTGCCGTGCCGTGGACCAGGAGCCGTTCGGCTTGCTCTCCGGTCGGCCCCATGAAGAACAATCTACGCGCCACCATCACGACTGTCAAACCATTTTACGGACACTTTGTCCATAAAGTGCAAAAGTGACAGACAACCATAAAAACGCGTCACAACGCACGCGGACACGCCATCCCCGACGACATCTCACCGACATGGCGGCGCAACGGGAACCCGCCCAATGCAACCGCACGCAACGTTTCGGCGAAGAACACACCACACAGTGGAACCACCGCACGCAACGGAACCGCCTCGCGAAGCATGGACACACCCCGCGGATCCGCACCGACGCAAAAGGGCCGCACCCGGCACATGCCAGATGCGGCGCCCCTATCTCTCTTAGGAAAATGATCCGGAGGTCAGCCCGCGACCGCGCTTCTCGCCTCACGCTCGATCTGCTCGAGGCTTTTGCCGCGCGTTTCGGGCACGAGGACCTTGACGAAGATCCAGCAGCCCACGTTGATCGCGGCAAACAGGAAGAACGTACCGGAACCGCCGATCAGGCTCAGCAGAATCGGGAATACCAGTGAAAGCAGACAGTTGGTGATGTTCATGGCGATGTTGGCGTAGCCCACGCCACGAGCACGAACCGCAGAGGGGAAGATCTCGGCGAGCAGCAGCCAGCAGACCGGAGCCACCATGCCCTGCACGAACACGAGGTAGATCATCATGAGCACGATCATCACCCACGCGGCCGCCTGAGAGCCGGGGTTGGCGTTGACGAAGATGTAGCTCACGCCGATGGCGACCAGGAAGACGACGGTGCCGGTCAGACCAATGAGCATGATCACGCGGCGGTCGATCTTGTCGATGAGGCCAAGGCCGCCGACGATGGCGGCGACGGCGGAGACCGCGATCACCGGGACGGTGGCCACGATGGACATGGACGAGTCGAAGCCGAGGGTGCTGGAGAAGATGGTCGGTGCGTAGTAGTTGATCATGTTCTGTCCGCCGACTTGGTTCATGAGAGCCACGCCGATGCCTACGATGAGCACGCGGCGCAGCCACGGTTCACGGAAGCTCATGCGCTTGGCCGGACGATCCGCATCCGCAGCGGGCTCGGTGTCGCTCATCGATTCGTAGGCGGCGCGGGCCTCCTCAAGGTCGCGGGTCTCGACGAGTTCGCGCACTGCGGCGGCGTCAAGTCCGTGACGGGCAAGGTAGTACGGACTGTCGTGGATGACGAGCGAGACGACGAGCAGCAGCACGGCGGGCACGGCTACGGCCCACATCATGGCTCGCCAACCGGCTCCGGACAGGTTGAGCACCGCGTTGACGGACACTGCAAGCAGCTGGAAGACCACAATCATCACCGAGTTGACGGACACCACGCGGCCGCGCTTGGTGGAGGAGGTCATCTCACCCAGATACAGCGGGATGATGGTGGAGGTGAAGCCGATGGCCAGACCCATCACGAGGCGACCGATGCACAGCACCACCAGATTCGGGCTGACCGCGCAGACGATGGTGCCGGGGACCGCGAGGGCCGCGCCGGCGAGAATCATCTTGCGGGGGCCGAGCACGTCGTTGAGCACTCCGGAGAGGAAGGACCCGATGACCGCGCCGAGCAGCAACAGGGATGTGATGACGCCCTGCTCCCCGGTAGTCAGCAGCCCACCTTCGCCCGAGCCGATGTTCATGGTGATCAACGCGCCGGAGAGTGCCGTCAGCGTGTAGCCATACAGGCCGCCGCCGAAGACGCCGAGTATCACCATCAGCGTGGTGTACCGACTGCGCTTCGCCGCGAGCGCGGCGAGGTCCATATCATCCGTTAGTTCAGCAAATGACGCCATTGCCATCATCCTCCCGATAGTCTTTCAACCGAAACAATCAGACTTCATTATCGATTTTCGGTCATTAAGTTCATACTATATTAACAGTGAACCCAATTACGCCTTTTTCCTACTTTTTGGCACTCTAAACCGGATTTTATGTCCGTTTTTTATGAGGTAGCTTACATATAATGGAGACATCCAACCAATTCTGACCCATTCATCGTCGAAAGGAACCATCATGCAGGTCATCTACGCCACCGTCCACGTCAAGGACGAGAACAAGACCGAGTTCGTCCGCATCATGACCGAGCTGGTCACCAAGTCCGCCGCCGAACCGGGCTGTGCCGGCTACAACCTGCTCCAGCGCGAGGACGATCCGAACGAGTTCGCGTTCGTGGAGTTCTGGCCCACCGAGGAGGCCCATACCGCCCACTGCGACACCGAACACTTCCAGACCCTGTTCCCCCAGGCCTGCGCCCTAATCGAAGGCGAAGTCGAAGGCATCATCAGCAACGTGCTGGTCTGACCTCCTGCAATCTCTTTCCCGCGTTTATTCGCATATGGCCTCGCATATGACCATAAGGTCACATGCGAGGCCATATATATAAGGTCATATGCATGCCGCGAACGACCGGTCACGGGTCGTCCACGGCAAACGGGTCAGCGTTCGCCGTAGCGAGAGATGAAGAAGTCGGCGATTCGTTCCAGCGGCACGCCCTTGGTCTCCGGCAGACGGACCATGACGAACAGGAAGCTCGCCACGCAGCATGTGGCGAAGATCAGGAACGTGGCACCCATGCCGATGGCCTCGCGCATCAGCGGGAAGACTAACGAGACCACGAAGTTCGCGGCCCACAGCGAGAACACGGAGATGCCGGTGCACGCGGCGCTGTACTGCGGTGGGAAGATCTCCGAGTTAAGTACCCAAGTGACCTGGCCGACCGTTGCCTGGAACACGAAGATGTAGATGAACACGATGACCAGAATCGTCATCGGTGCCCACGCCGCACCGCCGCACAGCATGCTGATGAGGGCCACGGCGAGCAGGCAGGCCGCGCAAATGGCGAGACCTCCGCATTCAAGGGTCTTACGGCCGAGGCGGTCGACGCTGACCAGACCGGCCGCGGCGGCCACGCAGGAGACCACGCCAATGACCACGTTGCCGATGAGCGCGGCCTGCTGGCCGAAGCCGCTGTCCTGCAGGATTTGCGTACCGTAATACATGATGGCGTTGATGCCTGCAAACTGCTGGATGACGCCGAGCATGCAGCCGGTGATGAGGATCTGCAACACCCACGGATGGGAAACGGCCTGCTTGATGCTCGCATGTTTACCGGATTCCTCTTGAATGGAGGTGCGCAGCAACCGCAGATCGGTCTCCGCCTCTTCGGCGTTGCGGGTTCGCGCCAGAGACTCGAGCGCAGCCTCCTCCCGTCCCTTCGTCATAAGCCACCGCGGAGCTTCGGGCACGCGCATGAGGCCGATCCACAGGCCGATGGCAGGCAGCGAGGCCAACACGAATGCCACGCGCCACACCCAGGCTATGTCGGCGAAGGACACACCGAGCACAGCGTTGACGGAGAAGGCCACGAGCTGTCCGATCACGATCATCAGGCCGTTGAGCGAACTGATGGTGCCGCGCAGCACCGAAGGCGAAGTCTGCGCCAGATACATCGGAATGACGGAGGAGACCAGACCAACCATAAGGCCCACCGCGATGCGGAACAGGAGCATCATCGGCAGGTTGACGGACAACGCGCAACCGACCGCGCCGACGAGGAAGACGCCCGCGGCGGTGCCGAGCAGTCGCTTGAAGCCGAACTGGCCGGCCAGGGGACTGCCGAATACGGCGCCAAAGGCCGCACCCAAGGTCAGCGCTCCGGAAACCAGACCTTGGCCAAGGGAGTCGAGACCGAACTGGCTGGGGTCGGCCATGAAGTCGAAGGACCCGTTGATGACGGCGGAATTGTAGCCGAACAGGAACGAGCCGAGGCAGATGATGAAGGCGATGCGCCAGATGGCACCGCGCGAGGTTTGTGTACGGGTATCGCCGGATGGCATGGGAATGGCCTTTCTTGCCGTGCTGATGGCATGCAACGCGATGTGGCCGCGTGCCCGCACCGGATGGCACGGGCGCGCGGCCACATCACTTGGGAAGGAAAGGAAAGTGTAAATGAGTTGACTTCAAGGGGAGGGAGCTCCCCGCCCGTTGAACAAGAAAGCATCAGACGGGAAGCTCCGAAAGAATGCACGCTGGCGGCAATCAAACGCCGAGCGTGTCCTTGATGTACTTGCGAGCGCGCAAAGCGTACTCGAACGGATCGGCCTTGGCCGGATCCTGCTCGGCCTCGACGAGGAACCATCCCTCGTAGTCGGACTCGACAATCGGGGTCAGGATGGTCTTGAAGTCGCCCTGGCCGTCGCCCGGGATGGTGAACACGCCGGCGAGCACCGCCTGCAGGAAGCTGAGCTTCTCATCCTTGACGCGCTGCAGCACGTCCGGACGGATATCCTTGAGGTGGAAGTGGCCAATGCGGTCCTTGTAGCGGGTGACGATGTCGACCGGATCCTCGCCGGAGAACTGCAGGTGGCCGATGTCAACGAGCAGCTTGACCTTATCCGGGTCGGTGTTCTCCATGAGGCGGTCGATTTCGGCGGCGGTCTGCACGCCGGTACCCATGTGGTGGTGGTAGGAGACGATGGTGCCGGTGTCGGCGGCGATCTCACCGAGACGGTCGAGGCCCTTGGTGACCTTGTCCCACTCTTCGGCGGTGAACTCAGGCTTGCCGTCGAAGACCGGAACGTCCATCATTCCCTGGATGGTGTTGCCCTGCTCGCACAGGTTGATGTGGTCGGCGCCCAGGGAGTTCATGTAGTCGCGGAAGGCGATGAAGTCCTTCTCGACCTGTTCCAACGGCTGGGTGGTGAAGTAGGTGCCGAACCACGCGGAGGCGATGCGGATGCCGCGCAGTTCGAGCTGGTGCTTGAGGACCTTCGGGTCCTTCGGGTACTTGTTGCCGATCTCGGTGCCTTCGAAGCCGGCCAGAGCAGCCTCGCTGAGGATCTGCTGATACTGGGTCTCACCACCCAGCTCGGGAAGGTCGTCGTTGGTCCAGCCGATCGGGGCGATGCCCACGTTGATCTTGCTCATGATGTTGCCTTTCTGATTGTTTCCGATTGAGAACGGACCGCTCACTCAGCGGTGTAGAAGGCCGGGGCATCGATGAGCTCGATGGCCTCGGTGGTGCCGCCGTTGGCGATGGAGCGCAGAGCGGCGTCGGCGGTGACGGCGGCCTGGTAGCCGTCCCAGGCGTTTGGGCCGACCGGCGGCCGGCCGGCGGCGACGCGCTTCATGAAGTCCTCGAACTCGTAGTCGTAGGCGGTGATGAAGCGCTCCTTCCAATCGGTCAGGATGGCGGTGGAGTACCGGGCATCCTTTCGGATGGCGACCTGCGCGACGGTCGGCAGCTCGGCGACGCCCTTCTCGCCGATGATGTCGCACTTGATGTCGTAGCCGTACTGGCAACGAACGAAGGCGCGAAGCACGATGTTGATGCCGGTGGTGGTCTCAATGACGATCACCTGCGGGTCGTGGATGGACGGATCCTGCACGGCGCTGGTGGCCTTCGGCAGGTAGACCTTGACGTTCTTGTAGGTGTCGTTGAGCAGCCAGTGCATGATGTCCATCTCATGGATGGCGGTCTCGACGATGTTGCGGGAGGAGTCGTAGTTGGCGGGCTGCATCTGGTTGAAGTGATGACAGTCGGCCATCAGCGGCAGACCGATCTCGCCGGAGTCGATGATCTTCTTGAGCTGCTGGTACTCCGGGGCGTAGTGGCGCATGAAGCCCACCTGCAGCAGGCGGCGGCCCTTGGACTGCTCCAGCTCCATGATCTTGAGGCACTCGTCGGCGGCCAGGGCCAGCGGCTTCTCGCAGAAGGTGTATTTCTCGGCTTCGAGGGAGGCCATGACGATCTCGAAGTGAGCCTCGTTGTTGGCGGTGATGACGACGGCCTCAACCTCGGGATCGTTGATCACCTCATGGTAGTCGGCGTAGTCCTTGGCCTCGATGCCAAACTTGTCGAGAGCGGCCTGGGCGCGGCCCGGCACAACATCGTTGACCGCCACGACCTCGACGTTCGGGATGGTGTTGGCCAGACGGTTGAGATGGTCAGAGCCGATGGCGCCGATGCCGATGATGCCGACCTTGATGGTGTTTGCCATGATATTGAACCTTTCCTGTTGACCCCGCCACGATGTGGGGCCTTAATATATTGTGTTGATTGGTGGGTTTTGCGGGGGTCTGGAGCCTGACGCCGCCGCCCGAGGCACCGGCGCCAGGAAATTCGGTGAATGGATCCGAGCCGTCTGACCGTTATGGTCGAATGCGACCGCCCGGACTCCGGCCCGTGACTACTCGACGGGCTTGACGTTGACCTTCTGGCCGGTCTTGAGGGCTTCGAGTGCGGCCTGGGCCAGACGGATGGCCTTGATGCCGTCCTCGAAGGTGCACTCCGGGGTGCCGCCGTTGCGGACCTTGTCGAAGAAGGAGACGATTTCGGTGCGGTAGGCCTCGCGGTAGCGCTCCAGGAAGAAGTGCTCGGGAACGTCGCCCACGACGCCGTCCTTGGTGGCCACCACAGTGGTGGAGGTGTGCACGTTGCCAGCCACGGCCACACCCTTGGAGCCAAACAGCTCGATGCGCTGGTCGTAACCGTAGGCTGCGCGGCGGGAGTTGTCGATCACGCCGATCATGCCGTCCTCGAATTCGAGGGTGACGATGGCGGTGTCGATGTCGCCCAGCTTGCCGATCTCGGGATCGACGAGCACGGCGCCGAGCACGGAGACGGTCTTGACGTCGCGGCCGGAGATGTAGCGCACGATATCGAAGTCGTGAATCATCATGTCCATGAAGATGCCGCCGGAGATCTTCACATAGTCGGCGCTCGGCGGTTCCGGATCGCGGGAGGTGACCTTGAGCACTTCGCCCTTGCCCAGAGTGCCGGCGTCGCGCGCTTCGGCGATGCGGCGGAAGTTGTGGTCGTAACGACGGTTGAAGCCGGTCTGGAACAGGGTGCCGGTCTCCTTGACCACATGGTAGACGTCGAGGATTTCGGCGTCGTCGGTGCCGACCGGCTTCTCGCAGAAGATGGCCTTGCCGGCCAGGGCGGCGGCCTTGGCGATTTCCATGTGAACGTCGGTGGATGCGGTGATGAGCACGGCCTCGACCTGCGGGTCGGCGAGCACCTCACGGTAGTCGGTGGTGAACTTCTTGGCCGCCGGGAACTGCTCTGGATAGGTGTCGTCGGCCTTGAGATCGCAGATCCAGTCGATGACGACATCCGGCATAGTGGAGACGTTCAGGTAGTGCACGAGACCGATGCGGCCCAGGCCGATCATGCCGATATGGATGGGGTTCATGCGTTCCTCCTTTGGAACTTCCGGTATTCACTTGTCGCTGGTTTCCATGAGATGAACCGTTTTTGTTCTCTCACTTCATCGAAGCTGATACAAATAAACCGCATTTTCGAAGTGAATCCAAACTAGAACAGCGACACAAAACAATAAAAAACAGACATTACGTCCATAAAATGAAAATACTGTCATCAAACAGTACTTCCGGGACACAACAGCGCTTCGCCGCCCCGTCCGGCCGCCCAAGCCCGAAATAAGCCTAATAGGCGAGGCAATCCTCGAAACAACCGACTTCGAATCCACGCCAGGTGCAATTACACTTAAGGTTATGAGGAACGCGATTCTCCTGATCAACCGCATGTGGTGCTACGACTTCAGCACCGTCCTTCAGGTGTTCGACGGCGACATCTCCCCCATCCAAAACACCGACAACCATCTGTCCATCCTGTCCCCGTTCGAGCATGTGCGACTCAATCACAATGTCGTGGTCACACCCGAAGCCCTTGGCGATCCGGAAGGATACGACCTGGTCATCACGCCGGGATTCTTCCATCCGACGCCGATGTTCAGCGAATCGAGCAACTTCCTTCAGCCGCTGTGGCACGGGCAGCCAGCCTGCGAGATGGCCCGCCAATGGCTGATACGGGCGCATGCCGCCGGGGCCGACGTGGCCTCGCTGGGCACCGGTACGTTCTTCCTAGGCTGGGCCGGGCTCATCGACGGCGTGGAGGTCACCACACACTGGATGTTCAGCGACATCCTGCAGCGTCGTTTCCCGCATGCCATCGTACGCCCCGAATCGCTGTTCGTGCACGATGAGGCGCATCGCATCTGGACATGCGGCGGCGGCACTTCGTCGCTGGATCTATGCCTGACGATAATGCGCCACCAGTACGGCCAGGGGCTCGCATCATCAGTCTCGCGCACGTTGCTGACCAGCGGCGCGCGCAGCAACAACAATCCCCAATGCATCCCCGAACGCAGCAGCGGAAGCGAGCGCAAGGACGTGGCGCTCAGCAAGATCACGGCGCCGGTGCTCGCGCATCCGGAAAAGCCATGGACGGTCGACTCGATCGCCGCGCTGGGCAACATGTCGGCTCGCACGCTGCAGCGACGCTTCCAGATGGAGTATGGCAAGTCCGCGATCCAGTGGCTGGGGGGACAAGGAACGGCGGGAGGCCCTGCCGGGGC
>OATR01000080.1_pt1 | contig 49383 bp, 35 predicted proteins | sample 1476031 | NCBI WGS metagenome assembly OATR01 (sample SAMEA2579982, study PRJEB22360) | human gut metagenome | biome: human gut; feature: human-associated habitat; material: faeces | place: Denmark | collected 2008/2010
CATCTGTTGAAGGACGTCCTTCCCGTTTCATAAAGCCACCAGGAAACTTCCCAGCCGCATACATTTTTTCTTCGTAGTTGACTTGAAGTGGGAAGAAATCCCCCGTTGACATTTTGTTGGACATGACAGCTGCCGTTAAGACAGTTGACTCCCCATAACGCACGACAACTGCCCCATTTGCTTGCTTAGCAACCTGACCAGTCTCTACGATCAACTCTCGACCCGCAAAAGTCGTTTGAAACACTTGTTTTACCATTAAAAGTAATCCCCTTTGGATTGATAATATTTATACGACTTGCCTACAAAGATCAAGATATTTTGGACAGTTCGGCTTGCCGAACATTTCTGTAGAAAAATAGGAAGGTGACGCCGCACTCGATGAGTGCTAGGAAGCTTATCTTTTTTCCTAAGAAATGAGGCCAAAATTCAATTACCCAAGATACCAAGCCGTTAAGCAACTCAAAGGAAAATAGGAAATCTAACGACGGAGCGACCGCTCCTAGGAGGATTTATCTTTTTCCACAGAGTTGTAGGCGGGTTCAATTACACATGATAGCATTCGATCGATGCAGACCATCTGTATGTTATATCCTCATCTTTGTATCCAAGCACGTATACCTTTTATTTTAACATATTCAAGCTCAAAAGAAAAAGGCTTTACGGGCCTTTTTCTGCAAATCTTCCTAGAGACCTATATAAAAATTTTAGATCCAGGTATAGCTTCTATTTAATTTTAAGATTTCACGAATTCCATACTGTCTACATAAAAGCGTGTTTTGTGGGTTCCGCCCTTGTATTCCTTGTGATTGCGTTTCAAGACAAAGCGTCTGTAGGGTTCAGAAGTTCCTTGGATAGTCGTCGTCACTTCAACGGAATCATCATTGATCACCCAGTCATCAGGCGAAGGAATCTCCATTGGAGGCATCGCTCCCCCACGACCACCAGGTACAACTTCGTAGAAGGCCTTATCTTTTGTCGAATAGAGCCATCCTTTTTTCTTGTCATTCACCAGTTGAATCAATTTATCCTGAGAAAAACTACGGATAGAGTCCGACGTCTTTTCTGCGTCCAATTTATCAATGATGTCTTGCAACTGATAGGTTTCTGGCGTGTAGGTATTGTAGTAATCAATGAACATATCTTGCGAGTAACCGTCTATCGCACCGTGATCATTGTTCAACTCCAGCAAGCGAGTCGGTTGCACCTGAAGCGAATAGGTCAAAGACGCACTGTTTTCGATAATGGAATGAATATCTGCCTCGTCCGCCTTAGACAAGGTGCCAATCGCTTCCTCATCCTCTTCATTTGACTTGCTTTCTTCAGTTTTTTCATCGGCCTTGCCAGATGATTGTCTTGCAGACGAAGAAGCCACAGGCCCATGCTTGCGCTCATAGCGTTTTGGAGCGCAGGCTACTAGGGAAAGCAATAGTAGAGTAGCTAGTAAATAGGTTCCGAGTTTTTTCATGCTTGTCTCCTTATAAAACTTCTCTATATTATACCAAACCTGATCCAATTTAAAAAGCAAACATTTTCTCATGTTTGCTTTACAAAATTTTTAGTCTTATTTTATTATTTTGATTCGCGTTTGCGTTTCAATCCAGCAAGACCTAGAGCCATCATAGCTACGCCCATAAGTCCAAGTGCACTTGCAGATTCACCTGTTGATGGTAATTCTTTAGTGTCTGCTTGTTTAGTTTGATTAACTTGAGGTGTTGCTGGTGTGATTGTACCAGGTGTTACAGTTGGAGTAGTTGTCTTAATTACTTTGTTTTGAGTTGATTCATGACGAACTGTTTCGTTGCGACGAGTTTCGTTTTCATGTTTGATACGTTCTTGTTCACGACGAATTGTTTCTTCCAATTGTTTTGCTCTAATGAGTTTTTGGTAAGCTTCAAAGACACGAGTGTAATCTTCTTGAGAAGCTTTTGCTTTCAATTTCAAAGCTTCGAGTTTTGCAATTTCTGTTTCAAGAGTTGCTTTTGCTTCAGCTGTTTTAGCTTTAGCTTCAGTCAATGCTTTTTCAGCTTCAGCAAGTTTTACAGGTGCGTTTTTAAGCAATTCAAGGTAATCTTTTGATTCTTGTACGGCTTGTTCAGCTGATTTAACAGCTTGTTTTGCACGTTCAACTTGAGCTTTAGCTTCAGTTGTTGCGAGACCTTTTGCTTTCAAATCGTTTTCAGCATCAAGCGCCGCCTGAAGGGCTTGTTTCAAAGCTTCTTCTTGAGCAATCAATTTAGCTTTAGCGTCTTTCAATTCAGATTCGCGTTGTGCACGAACTTGTTGCAAGTTTGTAAGATTTGATTGAGCGGTTGCCAGTTCTGCTCTAGCTGTTTCAAGATCTTTAGCTGTCTCTGCTACTTTAGCTTGAGCTGCCGGAGTTTGTTCTTTGACCGCAAGCGCGTCATCGTATGCTTTTTGAGCTTTCGCAATAGCATTTTGAGCAGCGTTCAATTTTGTTTGAGCTTCAACTTGAGCTGATTTTGCAGAAACAAGATCATTTTCAGCAGATTTAACTGCTTGGTCAGCGATCGCTTTCTTATCTTTAGCTGTTTGAAGGGCTTGTTCTTTCTCTGTAATCGAAGAAGTAAGGGATGCTTTGTATTCATCATCAGTACTAATATAGTCTGCTTTATCTTCGTTCATAGCACGACTTGTTGACAAGATGTGAACGGCACCAGAACTTACACCAATACCGACACCTGTACCATGAAGAGAAATCAAGTGTTTAGTGTGACCGTTTGCTTGGGTACCATCTGCGAACATCATTTGACGGATAGCGTTCGCAATGTCTTGTTTGATGTTCAACATAGTGTATCCACCCATGTTTTCTTTATGCCATTCTGGCGAAAGTCCACCAAGAGACTCTCTCGCACCGTATTGCCCCAGAATTGAATATAGGTGTTCCCAATTTTTAAGAAAATGAAACTTATCTGGTGTCCCGCCATTATCCAAGTAGAATTTTGAATATTCACGAGCGATAGTGTCAGCCATTTCTTGACCGCCTACTGTCAATTGAAGAGGTTCAATTGTTTTACTAGGTTCGCGTATAGACCAGTATTGTTGGTTAAGATCACTCAACATTTGAGAAGAAAATTCAGCAAGTTCTTTACGCTGAGCTGATGTAAGATTTGCAAGATCGATAACTTCTTTGTTAGAGCCAATTCCTTCTTGATTGTATGCATCCCAGTCAATTGTTGGTTGCAATTTCATATATTCATCTTGATGAGCAATAAACCATTGGTAGTCAGTAATATCATGTTTTGCATATTCTTCAGGAATAACAATTTTACGAATGGCTTCATCTTGCTTTAATTTGGCAATTTTTTCTTGATACACTTTGTTAGCATCATCAAGTGCTTTTTGAGCAGCATCAATTTCAGCTTGTACAACACCAGCTTTTTCTTTTGTTTCAGCAAGGGCTTGTTCTTTAGCCTCTACGTTGGCTTTTGCATCAGCGAGACTTTGCTCAAGAGTAGAAACGTTCTTTTCTGTACGTTCTTTATCGAGTGCTGATTTTGTCTCATCAATTTTAGCCTGACGAGATGCGTCGAATTCTTTTGCACGATTCAACTCATCTTGAGCCGCTTTGTGGGTTGTTTCAGCGTCTTTTAATTTATTTCCTGCAATCGTTACTGTCTCTTGTGCCTTGCTTAATGTTGTTTCATTAAGAGCTTTTTCAGCCTTCTTAACTTCTTCCTTGGCTAATTCGACTTTTACTTTTTCATCTTCTACTTGTTTGGTAGTCTCTTCATAAGCTTTTTCTGATTCAGATTCCGCTTTTTCAGCTGATTTCACACCTTCTTCAGCTGATTTTACAGTTTCTTCAGCCGATTTTACCCCAGCCTCTTTTGTTTTAATAGTATCTTCAGCTTTTGTAATATTTTCTGGAGTTGCTTTTTCAGCAGCTTCCTTTGTTTTTTCATAGGTTTCAGCAGCCATTTTTTCAGTAGCTTCAGCTTCCTTAGCCTTTTGATCCGCCGCACTGACAACTTTTTCTTGTCCAGCTACTGATTTAGCCATTTCATCAGCTTTTTCTTTTGCTGTATCAACTGACTCTTTTGTAACCTCAGCCGGATTATCGATATTTGAAACAGTTGCTGATGTTTCTGTCTGGGGTTGAGCAACTGTCGCTTCTTCAGCTTGTACAACTGATGTTACAGTAGTTGCAGCAAAAATAGTAGCACCGATAGCAATACTTTTCTTTGTTGTTTTATTCATAATTAAAACCCTTCTATTAAAATTTCTATAATTTTATATTGTTTCCTACAAAAAATATGGAAAATCAATCTTTCTCCGTAACATTTTTTGTTCCAATTTTATCAAGATCAAATCTTAATTTTTTATTCACAAGCTGTCTACTCAATAACATGTCCTCAGTTCTAATACCAGCCCATTGCTCCCCAGAAATTGTATAGGGCATGCTCTCATTGATTGGTGTTGCTTCAAAATTCGTATCAACAGCATCAGAATATTTAACCTCATTTTCAAGAGCTTCTTTTGTCCATTCGAAATCAACATTGAAATCCATCATATCTACATAAGGTATATGTATCAAATTCTCTTGAGAGACATAATTTCCTGATGAATCAGTCCATACATTTGCTTTCAACTTAATATCTGAATTTGGTTTTCTAAATTGTTTATATGTCAAATTTGAGTAAAATTCTTTTGCAGCTTTATAATTTTCTAGAGAATTTTTTCCGTAGTCTTCACTTTCAGTACCAGAACTTATATTTTCCTCTGATTGTTTTATACTTTCATTTGCTGCGTTTATTTTTTTCTCTTTTCTCTGTTCAAAATATTCTTCATCATACTTTTTAGCGATTTTTAAAATTTCTTCATCAGATTTTGATTTTAACTCCGATAACGTATTACCTTTATATCCTTTTAGAATATACCTTGTCATTTTTCCTTTTTCAATCACATATACCGCTTTAACCTCAGAATTTTTATTGACATCATTTCCTGAAATTCCATATAAAATAGTTTTAGGTGTGCTATTAAAATAATCAATTACCCCTACACCTTCATTCTCGTTCATTAATTCTGTACCAGTCTTTTTTTCTGAAATTTTTGTATTATCTTGTGATAAAGAACGATTATTTTGACTAAATGTACAGCCACCAATAACTAGAAAACTAGAACACATCAACAAATATACTACCTTTTTCATTTTACTTTCCTTCCTAATAAACATCCCACATTTGTTATCTTCCATAACGAATATTCTCGAGTTCACTTGCTACAGCGCGTGATGCAGCTGCTGCTTCTTGTGTTTCTGCAATTTGTCTTGCTCTTAAAATATTTGCATGTTCTTGAAGCTTGATCATACGTTCTTGATTAATAATCTGCTCTTTCTCAAGTTCGATCATTTCTGCCTCAAACGCTCGACGTGCTTCTCGGTCTAAATATGTATCATATAAATTAATCGCTTCTTTTATACTATCTGCTTTAAAGTTATTAAACGCGTGAATTAGATAATTCACTGCATCTAGTGCGTAATAATCTTTAGGATACCATCCCTGGCCAATTGCTACAGCTTGATTCCGGAAATTTTCCATCAAACGTCCCTCTTGCTGATAGGCCAATTCTAATCGTTGGTTTTCTGAAACTACTGCTTGGTAATCTCTTAAATGCTGTTCATTTTTACTACGAATACCTTTATTCACAAATGAGATCATTAATTCGAGCTTATTTTGAATAATGAAATAGGTGGCTACAATTGACATTCCAAGTATAATTAATGTTATAGGGTTAGGAGTCAAAAGCAAACGTAAAGGGAATACAAGTAAGATTCCTCCCATAATCAGTGTCGCTGGATAAATCCAGCTATCTTTTGAACCTTTCATACGACGATACAACAGAAATAAAAATCCTGATAAGAATAAAACTTCAAAGATAATATCACCGATTAATCGATTCACAGCACCAAGTAAGATGACATACAATAAATCCCCTAATAGTATTGCAATACTTGAAAATACCATAATTGAAAAAGCAAGTTTTAGAGATTTATGAGACAATGTGTTATCGTTATATTCATCTTGATGAATCAATTTTGCTGTTCTCATTTGATTAACAAGTGTAACTTGACGTGAACGTGCCTGAATAAATCCTAAAATATTCTCACGAATTAGTTCTAGTTTCGAAACAATTTCTTCTCTTGTTTCCATATACAACCTCCTCTATCACTAATTAGCTATAATTTACTAAAATTAAGAATATAAGCATTGTAACAACAAAATATGAAACAACTCTTATATTCTTGAATGCCATTAGTGTTGAGTATTGCATGAAATGCAATACTCTGATGTACTTAGTATATCAGCAAAATTTAATTCCACTTCTTACCTAAATATAGTAGTTTGACTTGATTTTTTAAATTCTTAAACATTTTTCCACTTATTTTCAAGATTTTCACCTAAGTATCTCGTCTCCCTCTATGTTTCTCCCCTTTTTTCTGCTATACTTATGAAAGAATACCGATCAAAAGGAGAAACACTATGGAATTAAAGAAACGTTCTGAATTTCCTGAAAACGAGCTCTGGGACCTCACAGCCCTCTACCAAGACCAGGAAGACTTCTTGCGTGCTATTGAAAAGACCCGTGAAGAAATCAATGAATTTGTCCGTAACTACAAGGGCAACCTCCACACCTTTGAAGACTTTGAAGCTGCCTTTGCCATCTTTGAACAAATTCAGATCCAACTCAGCCACATTGGCAACTACAGCTTTATGCCTCAAACGACTGACTTTGGTGATGAAGCTTTTGCGGAAATTGCCCAAGCAGGGATGGATTTTGAAACCTGGGCCAGCGTAGAGCTAACCTTCTTTGATGATGCCTTAGTCGAAGCAGATGAAGAAGTCCTTGAACGCCTGGGTCAACTCCCTCACCTCACTTTTGCCATTCGTCAGGCTAAAATCAAAAAAGCTCACTACTTGGGAGCTGATGTGGAAAAGACCTTGACCAACCTTGGTGAAGTCTTCTACGGACCACAAGACATCTATACCAAGATGCGAGCGGGTGACTTTGAGATGGATGATTTTGAAGTGGATGGAAAAGTTTATAAAAATAGCTTTGTCACCTATGAAAACTTCTACCAAAACCATGAGAATGCAGAAGTCCGTGAAAAAGCCTTTCGTTCTTTCTCAGAAGGCCTCCGCAAGCACCAAAACACTGCGGCTGCTACCTATCTAGCCCAAGTCAAATCAGAAAAACTTATCGCAGATATGCGGGGCTACGACTCTGTCTTTGATTATCTCTTAGCTGAGCAGGAAGTGGACCGTTCTATGTTTGACCGTCAGATTGACCTGATCATGAAAGACTTCGCTCCAGTCGCTCAAAAATACCTCAAACACGTAGCCAAGGTCAATGGCCTTGAAAAGATGACCTTCGCTGATTGGAAGTTGGACTTAGATAGTGCACTCAACCCGGATGTTACCATTGATGGCGCTTATGACTTGGTCATGAAATCTGTGGCACCACTTGGAGAAGAATATTCACACGAAATTGCTCGCTACCAAACCGAACGTTGGGTTGACTTTGCGGCCAATGAAGGCAAGGATTCCGGTGGATATGCGGCCGATCCATACCGCGTCCATCCTTATGTCCTCATGAGCTGGACAGGACGCTTGAGCGATGTCTATACCCTGATCCACGAGATCGGACACTCTGGTCAATTCATCTTCTCAGACAACAACCAAAGCTACTTTAACGCCCACATGTCAACCTACTATGTGGAAGCTCCTTCTACCTTTAACGAGCTTCTCCTTAGCGACTATTTGGAACACCAATTTGACGATCCTCGTCAAAAACGCTTTGCTCTGGCCCACCGTTTGACAGATACCTACTTCCACAACTTCATCACCCACTTGCTGGAAGCTGCCTTCCAACGCAAAGTCTACACCCTGATCGAAGAAGGTGGGACCTTCGGCGCTAGCAAACTCAACAGCATCATGAAGGAAGTCTTGACCGAATTCTGGGGAGACGCTGTTGAAATCGATGACGATGCAGCTCTAACCTGGATGCGCCAAAGCCACTACTACATGGGGCTATACAGCTACACCTACTCAGCTGGATTGGTTATCTCAACAGCCGGTTACCTGCACTTGAAGAACTCCGAAAACGGAGCCAAAGATTGGCTGGACCTCCTCAAATCAGGCGGCAGCAAGACCCCACTTGAGTCAGCCATGATCATCGGAGCAGATATCTCAACGGACAAACCACTTCGCGACACCATCCAATTCCTTTCAGACACCGTCGAGCAAATTATTGCCTACAGTGCAGAATTGGGAGAATAAGTACGATTTTCAGACTTAGTTTATTCTAAGTCTGATTTTTTGCTTAAAAATTACCAATTAGTGATTGAAAGCGTTCTCATTTTATGGTATGATTATCGTGAAAAACATTGCAAAATATGGAGAAAATAATGAAAAAGTTTATTGATTATATCATGGCCCAACCAGTTTGGAAAGTCGTTCTTTATGGTCTCGGAATCATCTTTATGATTTTTAATCCCGAGATCATTCTCCCACTCCTCTTTTTTGGTGGTATAGGATTTGCATGGTATTTTTCGAAAAAGAAACCCAACGCTACTAAAAGAAATATCGCCGCTATTGCTTCAGTTCTTGCAGTCGGAGGTACATACTTAATCAACCCCAATATAGCTTCCACCAAACGAGAAGAGCAAACCCAAGCTACTCATCTCGCTTCTTCTCCATCTAAAAAAGATGAAAATGCCAAAAAAGAAGCTGAAGTCAAACGCGAAAAGGAAGCAAAAGAGAAAGCGGAGAAGGCTGAAAAAGAGAAGAAAGCAAAAGAAGAACAAGAACGAAAAGAAAAAGAAGAGCGCGAGAAAAAGGCGAAGGAAGAACAGGAGCGAAAAGAAAAAGAAGAACGTGAAAAGAAAGAAGCTGAAGCAAAACAACTTGCAGACCAAGCTGAGGTTGCTGTACAAGCGTTGGAAAACAATCAAGTAACAGAAAACATTGCGCCTGCCCAAGCTGCCATCGCAAATGTATCAGATCAAAGCACAAAGGATCGTTTAAATAACCGTGTTGGATTAGTACAGAATGCTATTACCGTTCGAGCACAACAAGCTGCAGCTGCTGAACGAGCTCGACAAGCCACAGCTGTAGCACCCCAACCTCAACAGGCATTTGCTTCACAACCTCAACAAGGAGCTTATCGAAATTGTAGTGAAGCACGCGCTGCAGGTGCTGCACCACTTCGTAGAGGGCAACCTGGTTATAGCGCGCGCTTAGATAGAGATGGAGATGGAATCGCTTGTGAATAAGAAATTTACAATTCTCATTTTTTCCATTTGTACAATCTCTCTTCTTTCAATCCTATACATGAATTTCAAAAAGAAAGAAATTATTACCCCAAACTCTTACAAGGAAGCAATGACTTACGTCAAAAAGATTCATCTATCTGAGGTACAAGAGAAAATCAACAATAAAGAAGATTTCATCCTCTATATCGGTCGAGAATCCTGCCCATACTGTCAAAAATTTGCTCCCAAATTAGCAGTTGCTATTCAAAAAACGAATCAGACCGTTTATTACCTTGATAACGATTCAAAAGAGCGAAAAGACATCACGTCCTTTGCCCATGATATGAATATCAAAACAGTACCAAATTTATCATCTTTTAAAAAAGGTAGTAAAGAAACCTATTTAACAAAAGGTAGTAAATCAAGCATTGATGAAATCATAGATCTCTTGACTCATTGAGCCAATTTTAAAACGTCTATAAAAAAAGAGTAAGATCGAACAAATTGTTCCTCATCTTACTCTTTTTTACTAACTCAATTCTGCCACAATGGCCTTGATTTGGCCTGCAGTGTGTACCCCTGCGACTTGTTTGACCACCTGTCCATCTTTTTTGAAAAGAAGGGTTGGGATGGACATAATGCCGAAAGCACGCGCTGTTTCAGGATTTTCATCCACATCCATTTTCAGGATTTTTAACTCATCTTCCGAAAGTTCTTCCGATAATTTTTCTAAGATAGGAGCTTGCATACGACAGGGGCCACACCAAGTTGCCCAAAAGTCCACCAAGACCAATCCTTCTTTAGTTTCTACTTCAAATGTTGCGTCTGTAATTGCTTTTGCCATTGTTTTTCTCCTTTAGTTTTTGTATTGATCGAGGTCTTGCTTCATCAAATAGAAGAAGACATCTCCGTAAGTGCCTTGGTAATCCAACTCATGACCATTATAGGTCAATTTTGTCACTGGAAAATAATCCGCAACCCCGATTAGGCAGGCCTGTTGGGAACGCTCAAATTCTTCATAAGAATCAAAATGCATGACCCGTTCTTGTTTTGCACCGTCTAGATAAGTAATATCAATCATAGCGATAACCTCTGTTTCATTTTATAGAACAATTGTAACTCCTATCATTACATCTGTCAAATAAAACGACTTGATCAGAATGATGAATCTTGTTCGAAAAAAGGCAATAAAAAAGCCCTCTGAATCCAGAGAGCTAATTTGAGCTCGGGCTAAAATCCTAGTGAAAAAGATGAAACTCCTTTTGTTCATCGAACACTGTGTCCTTTCCCTATTTTCATACGGATTTTTAACGCCCATAGCATCATGATTCTTGCTGGATAAAACGTTTCTAGACAAGGCACCGAGCCGAAGATTGTACTGATGGTACATCGAGGCGAAGTCAACGAAGTATAGAAAGGTTTTAGACGCAAGATTAACGACGAAGTCCAAGAGAGTTGATTAACTCACGGTAACGGTTAACATCGTTTGTACGAAGGTAAGCCAACAAGTTACGACGGCGACCGATCTTCTTCATCAAACCACGGTAAGTAGCGTGGTCTTTTTTGTGTTCTTTGATGTGTTCGTTCAAGTGGTTGATTTCCCAAGTAAGGACAGCAACTTGTACTTCTACTGAACCAGTATCACCTTCGTGACGTGCGTATTGTGCAATGATTTCATTTTTTTTCTCTTTTGAGATTGCCATGATAAGCTCCTTTTCTTTATGCTCTATCCGAGTGGCAGGTTTGGCATGGCCTGCTACCAAGAAAGAGTTAGTTGTCTGATCGACTTTCTTATTCTACCAAGATTTTATCTTTCTGTCAAACACTTGTGTTCCCTTCAAAAAAATTTTAAAGGACGGATCCAAATTCAGGATCACAGCATTCAGATTTTAGGTCCTTTGGAGAAAAACAGTCTACAAAGGCAGTTAAAAAGACAAATATCTGTTAGAACATTTGCCTTTTTATTATCAAAATCTTATTTATCTTTTCGTTTTCCACGCAAGAGCAAACCAACTGCTACAACTGCTAAGAGTGCGCCAACTCCGATCAACCCGTAGGCAACGACTTCACCTGTTGATGGAAGAATTTTTTTCTTTCCTGCTTTTGGTGTCGTTGACGATTGAGGTTTCTCCGACGTGCTTGATGGCGGTGTAGGAGGGGTTGTCGAAGGTGTAGTTGGTGGCGTTGTTGGTGGGGTCGTTGGGGTATGATGGTTGGTGACGGTGAAGCCATCAATCTTAGCCGTATAACCCGCTACTGAATCCTCTGTAAGGGTGTAGACGATCTTCTTACTTCCTTTGTATACGGGAAGATTCGTAAAGGCTGTCTTCCAATCAGTCGCTGCACTTAGCTCTTGGCTAGCTACTTCTGTACCATCTGCAAGTAGCCGAACGGTTACCTTATCTGGACGTAGGCCATCTTTATTTTCCTTGTCATCCCAGACTTTCTTAACCGCCACTTCTGTCACTTCTGGTGTACGGCTATTGGTAATATTAGTTCCCTCAACACTTGCGACATAGCCTTTCACAGGTTCTTCTGAAACGCTATAGGCAATAGCATGGCCAGCATCGTCGACTAGATCCAGATTGTCAAACTGATAGAGCCAATTTCCATCTTTATCAGCTTTCACTTCCTTAGAAGCAACTTTTACACCATTCGCAAGGAGATTGACAGTGATTTTTGACGGACGTTTGCCGTCTTGGTTGTCATTGTCATTCCATGTTTTTTGGCCAGAGATGCTGGTTTTTTCTTTTTTGTTCACGACTTCACGGGCGATTTCAAGGTTATTCCCCCTTCCAAAATCGTCCGGGCTGATCTTGAGGGGTTCTTCAGAGAGCACATAGCCTACTGGAGCTTGGATCTCCTTCACGGTATAGGCTTGCTTGGTCAATCCAGTCACAGTTCCCTTACCGTCCTTATCCGTCGTGATGGTTCCGACTTGCTCACCCGTAGCGTCTGCCGTTACAGCAAAGACAGCGCCCGCAAGAGCTTGACCTTTTTCTCCTTTTTTGTGGATGGTGAATGAATATTTCTCCCCATCAAAGTTTCCATCAAGGAATTGATAGCGGATGACAGCATCCTTATTTTGCTCCTTGATTTCTGCCGCAGTCATGGTCGCATTGTTTTTGTATTTGGTATTGATGGCTGGAACCTTATCCAAATAGACGTCATAGCGAATCGTCATGCCCTGTGCAGGCTCTAGATCGCCAATGTGGACAGTCAGAGATTGCCCATCTGCACTCACTACAGGTAAATAATTCTTGGTAACATTCGTGGTGTCTCGCAAATGATAGGCACCATCTTCATCGCTAACCTTCCAAGTCCCTGTATGAATTCGAATCGAATCAGTCTTGATCTTCCCATCTGTAAAGGCCAATTGGTCCGAAATATCAATATTATGGAGGGCTGTACGTCCTTGATTGATGTTCAAGGTATAGGTTAATTTTAATTTATCGCCTGAATTGGTCCAGCCCCATTTGCTAAAGACCTCCGGAGTTGGCGGATTCTCGCCTGGATTGACCCCTCTATAATCGATCTTTCCACCTGAAATGACGTCCTTGTCCACTTTTAGCGTAAAGTTAAGCGTCTTTTTCTCCTTCACAACCGCATGGTCTACACGCGCAAAAAAGCGCAGTTTTCCTGTCACATTGGCCAGTCTTTCAGGATAGTCTGTATAGGTCACGGTGATGACTTTTCGTTGATTATCGACCGTTGCCGTCGCAACTTTTTGACCACTTGGATCGAGCAGGTCAATGGTGTCCATTTCAAAGACCTTAAAGCCATCTCCAAGTTGGATAACGGTCTGATCCCCCGCTTTTACTCGCCCATTTGGAAGGACAAAGTTGGCTTCCACCTGAAAACTTTCCCACACTCCCAGTGGATCTGTAATCGCGCCACCCGTTGATTTTGAGATGTTTACAGATGTCACGACATCATTGATCGTATCTGCCTGTACTTTAGTGAGATGAGGAGGCCTTGCAAATCCTAAAGCCGCTAGTAAAAATAGGGCAACTGTTGACACAACAGAATAGAGCCGCTGTTTCATAAACGAAGATTCTCCTTTTTCAAAATCTACTAGATGAGGTAGGCTGTTCAAAAAATTATCACTACATATTGTGATTTTTAGCACAACCCATCTTTTTTCATTATAATCGATTTACTTTGAGAAGACAAGCTAATATATATGCTTTTTGTATTTTAAGTACATTTTTTTGATACAAAGAAAAAAAGCAGATGGTTGCAACCAGACTGCTATCTTTTCGATTCCTTATAAAGAAACTCCAAACACCTCTAAAGAGGCCAATTCTGAAGGATGAAGCCTTCGCCACTCTCCCAATTTAAGGTTGGAATCTAACTGGAGAGGACCCATAGAAATCCGCTCTAAATCCACCACTTCCTTGCCACAGGCCGCGACCATGCGCTTGACCTGATGGAATTTTCCTTCTGCAATTTCGATTTCCACGTAGGAGCTGGCGCTTGCCTCATCCACTTCTAAGATCTGCAGTTTTGCAGGTAAGGTCGTGAATTCCTTGAGGGCAATGCCTGCTTCAAAACGGGCCACATCTGCCTCATCCATGATCCCAGCTACCTTGGCGCGGTAGATTTTTGAAACATGCTTTTTGGGAGAGAGCATGGCATGAGCGAGCTTGCCATTATTGGTCAAAAGGAGCAAGCCATGAGTATCAATATCCAGTCGCCCGACAGGAAAGACCTCCTTGTGACGAGCTGTTTCGTCTAATAGATCCAACACCGTTTGGTGATGGTCATCTTCTGTCGCAGAGATGATCCCAGCCGGTTTATTGAGCAGGTAGTAAACGAAGGTCTCATGGACCAGCGCTTCTCCCATAAAGGTCACCTGATCCTTGTCAGGATCGATCTGCAGCTTTCCTGCTGTCTCTTTTTTTCCATTCACTGCGATTTTCTTTTGCTTGAGAAGCTGCTTGACCTCCGTCCGACTCCCCACACCACAATCTACTAAAAATTTATCCAATCGCATGCTTATTTCCCACTATGTTTGACAATCCATAGACCAAAAACAGATACCAAAATCATGAGCAGTCCAGAAAATCCAAAAATAAAGGCTGGAGCAGATGAGAGTGTTCCTAGTAGGCTGAGGACAAAGGTTGTTGCGATCGATCCTGTACTACAACCCAAGACCGCAATAGAAGTTGCTTGGCTCAACACCCCTGCTGGCATCTTATCCGATAAAACATGGTAGACAGTTGTCAGCGCGACACTATAGGTAAAACCTGAAGCAATGGTCACCAGTGCCAAAATGGGAAGATTGGAAGAAAATCCAATCAAGAGCTGGGTCAAGCCAAAGGCCACACCTGATACCAGTAGCAACCGCTCACGGAACAAATGGGTTAAAGGAGAGAAGGCCAATCCGGCCAAAATTCCGACAAATTGCATGGCTGCTAGGATGATGCCTGCCGTTTGGGCAGTGCCGTGTCCGACTTGCTCCACCACACTTGGAATACGGACGGTGATCATGACATTGGACAAGACGATAGCTGCCGCAACGACAGCGAGACCAAGAGCGGTCCGCCATTGACCCCCTGTCATCTTAGTCTCCCGATGCTCCTCCTCGATGATTTCAGCGGAATTCCCATAAGGGACAAAGAGTAAATACAAGAGCAAGATAGGAATACTAATGCCATAGACGAGAAAGGCTGCCTGCCAACCAAAACGAATCAAAAAACTCACCCCGAAGGTCAAAACAGCGGTCCCCACAACCTCTGCCGAACCACGGATTCCCAAGGTCTGGATGCGTTCTTTTCCCTTATAGCGCTCACTGATGATGGCAATGGCAGATACATTTAAGAGCCCTACCGCCATCCCAAAAATAATCCGAGACAGAAAAACAACTGGGTAAGCCGGACTGATCAAGGGAATAAAACCACACAAAGCATAGGCTACCAGACCTGTCACGATCATCTGGCGCTCCGACAAGAGGCGCTCGATCCATTTATTAAAAATCAGCGAGACCATAATCCCAGCCGAAGGAAGAGAAACCAAGAGCTCGATCATGCTGTGAGGCATGTCCTTATAGTAGGCAAACATTTCCGACTGGGCGCTGGAGATCGAAAATGAGGTTGTCAAAATAAATGAAAGGGCGAGAATACTCACCTTCTCCATGATTTTTTTCATGAGGTTATCCTTTAAGTTAAACTTTTTTCACACTTCCTCTATAATAACACGATCTAGTAAAAGGAAGCAATAGATAAAATTAAAAAAACGAAATGATTTCTGTATCATTTCGTTGGATTATTGACAAAGTCATCTTAGAAACTTTCCTTAGGTGAGTACGGACGTCAGCGAACTTCGAAGAAGTTCCATGACTAATTATTGAGCCTAAGGTCTCAATAATTCCGAGTGACTGAAACTATATCGTTTCAGTCACTTTTCTCACGGCGGAAAGTTTCAGTATTTTCTTGATTTATTCTAAAAATTAGAACACATTTATATTTCTTTGTAGAATTTCTTTTAAAATGGTTTGCCTACATTCTAAACGAATAACTCAGAATTCATTTCGTTTTTGCTAACAAGTGAGAGGCAAAGATTCCGGTCAGAGCCATCAAAGCTCCAATCAGGAGAAAAAGGAGGGCATTGGTCGGAGCGAGAGGTGCAACCAGCTGAAGGAAAAATGAAGACAAGGCTGATCCGAGGTTGCAGCCAATCAAAACGAGAGAGGTCGCCAGATTCAAAAGATTGGTTGGGATCTTTTCAGACAGGTGATAGAAGATTCCGGTAACCCCCGTACTGTAGGTAAATCCAGCTAGTAAAGTAGCTAAAACCAGGAGCCATAATTGAGTGGACAAGCCAATCAAGGCGAGAGAAATACCAAAGCCAAAACACATGATCATCAACAGGTGTTTTTTGAAGAGATGAGTCAAGCTGGCAAAGCCAACTCCTGCAACGATCCCGATCAGCTGCATGATACTTAAGACGGTCCCCGCGGTTGTCGCCGTTCCCATCCGAGCATCAACAATGATATCCGGCACGCGCAGGCTAATGATGGAATTGAAACAAATGATGATACCAGCAATCACTGCTAGCATGATGCTAAAGCGCCATTGTGGCGGACGAAGGCTAAGGGAATTGCCCTTCTTTTGCACCTTTACAGTTACTTGCCTGTTTTCCTTGGGATAGGGCACAAAGAGGACATAAAAGAGTAAAATCAAATAGCCTGCACCATAGACGGAAAAGATGGCTGGCCATCCTAGCGGTAGGAGTTGGCCCACCATAAAGGTCAAGATGGCTGCTCCCACCACTTCAGCAGAGCCACGGTAGCCAAGCATGCGCGTCTTATCATTCCCCTTATAGCGCTCACTAATGATGGAAATGGCCTTGGCATTGATCATCCCCGTACCCAGGCCGAAGAAGATGCGGCTCAGAAAAATAAGGGGATAGTCTTGAAGGACCAAAGGCACCAGTCCACTGGTTGACATCACCAATAAACCAATGATAATCATCTGGCGCTCACTTAACCATCGCTCGACAAAGCTGTTTAAAAAGAGCATGGCCACGACTGAGAAAGCTGGCAAGGAAACCAAGAGTTCCACCTGCGCCCCTGAATAGCCCAACTGGCCAAAATAGGCCTTCATGGCTGGCAAACCAGCCGTAATTGAAAAAGATGAAATCAGTATAAGAGACAAGCTCAAGAGACTGATTCTTTCCATTGTTTGTTTCATTTTGTATTTTCTACACCTTACTGGTAACATTTTGATCCAACTAGTTTTTTCAAAAACTATTCAAACTAGTATTTTCAATCGAATCCTAGTATAATCAATTTAGCAAAAGAAAAACAGGACATTTGTCCTATTTTTGGAGATCCAGATGAAAAAAATTCACCACCCTAACCAACTTCAAACAATGATTGCAGACTACCAATTGGAGCAGATTTTCCCAAAAGACTGCCTCAGCCAGCTTGAACTCGTTCTCTACCAGGCAGGGGATTACATCTGCCGACAAGGAACAGAGCAAGCGGTCATTCCCTATTTTCTCAAAGGACGACTGAAAATCGTCCACAGCCTTGAAAACGGCAGCGACACCATCCTTGAAATCCAAGAAAAACCAGGTCTATTAGGGGAGATCGAACTCCTGCTCGATCGAGTTTGTATCACATCGGTCATTGCCGACCAGGATTCACTAGTCGTTCAGCTCTCTGCTCGGCATTTCAAAGACCGCCTACTGCTGGACCCGACCTTTCTGCGTTCGACTGCCAAGACCTTGGCTAAAAAATTGCACCAGATCAACTATTTCGCTCCTGCTAATTTCCACTACTCGGTCAAGAAGCGCGTGGCGACTCATTTCCTTGAGCATTGTGATGAAAAGGGCACCATCAAGCCCAAGATGAACCAATTGGCCCTCCTTTTTGGTATTAGCTACCGCCATCTCAGTCGCGTGATCAAGCAGATGATTGACGAGGGGTTGATCAAAAGAGACGGACGGATCTATACGATTTTAGAGCGAAAAAGAATGGGCGACTTGTCCATCAAACACACGGAAACAACTGACAGAAAACTTTAATTTCAAGCTCTTTTGTGTTATCATGGAAGGTAGAAAGAAAGTGAGAGTAAAACAATGAAAGCAATTGAAAAAGTTACAAGAGCATCCCATTTGATTGATATGGATGACATTATCCGCGAAGGAAATCCAACACTTCGAGCAGTCGCTGAAGATGTGACCTTCCCTTTGTCTGATCAGGAAATCATCCTAGGTGAAAAAATGTTGCAATTCTTGCACCATTCTCAAGATCCTGTCATGGCTGAAAAACTCGGCCTTCGTGGGGGCGTTGGACTTGCCGCACCACAGTTGGATATCTCAAAACGCATTATCGCTGTATTGGTTCCAAACCTAGAAGACGCTGATGGCAACCCACCAAAAGAAGCCTATAGCCTCCAAGAAGTCATGTACAATCCAAAGGTTGTTGCCCATTCTGTTCAAGATGCGGCTCTCGGAGACGGGGAAGGCTGCCTCTCTGTTGACCGCAACGTCCCAGGCTATGTAGTCCGCCACGCGCGCGTGACCGTGGAGTATTTCACAAAAGACGGTGAAAAGAAACGCATCAAACTCAAAGGCTACAACTCCATCGTCGTCCAACACGAAATCGACCACACCAACGGTATCATGTTCTACGACCATATCAACCCAAACAACCCATTTGAAATCAAAGAAGGCCTCTTGATATTAGAATAGGATACAAAGCCCGTACAATGACAAAAAAGTAAGGTAGAAGTGAATTCTTCACTTCTACCTTACTTTTTTTATTTACAAGACTGCGTCTACCGATTTCTGTCTCTTAGCACAGTGGTTGATTGACGGTACTCGAACCTTTCGGTTCTTCGTCCAGTCTAATCAACTGTGTGGGGGCAGGACTACGAAATCGAGACTGCGTCTACCGATTTCTGTCTCTTAGCACAGTGGTTGATTGACGGTACTCGAACCTTTCGGTTCTTCGTCCAGTCTAATCAACTGTGTGGGGGCAGGACTACGAAATCGAGACTGCGTCTACCGATTTCTGTCCTGCTCCCTATTTTGCCCAATCTCCATTGCGGAAGACTGGGACGCGGGTACCGTCTTCTCGGATGCCGTCGATATCCATTTGGTTTGAGCCAATCATGAAGTCGACGTGGACGTCTGAGCGATTAAGGCCGGCTGCTTTGAGTTCTTCTTCTGTAAACTCTGCGCCACCTTCTACACTAGTTGCATAGGCTGCTCCGATGGCCAAGTGGTTAGAGGCATTTTCATCAAAGAGGGTGTTAAAGAAGGTGATGCCTGATTGGGAAATTGGGCTTGGGTCTGGTACGAGGGCACATTCCCCCAAGGCACGCGCTCCCTTATTTTTGAAGACCAAATCTTTCATGACTTGATCGCCTTTTTCTGCTGTGATATCCACAATTTCTCCATTTTCAAAGGTCACTTTGATGCCTTCGATGATGTTCCCATTGTAGCTAAGCGGTTTTGTAGAAGTGACATAACCTTCTGCACGACGGAAGTCAGGAGCCGTGAAGACCTCTTCTGTCGGCATATTTGGCAAGAATCCTTCACCTTGGGCATTGATGGCTCCAGCAGATTCCCAAACATGATTTTTCGGCAAGCCAAGGGTCAAATCGGTCCCAGGTGCTATGTAATGAAGGGCTGAGAATTGTTCCTTATTAAGTGTATCTGCCTTGCTCTTGAGAATAGCCGCATGCTCTTCCCAAGCCTTAACTGGATCTTCTTCGTACACCCGGCAGGTCTTGAAGATTTGATCCCAAAGGAGATCCACTGCTTCTTCGTCACTAGTCGCATTTGGGAAGACTTTTTTCGCCCATTCTAAACCAGCTGCTGCAGCAACTGTCCAGCTGACCTTGTTGGATTGAGTGGCGATGCGCATTGGTTTCATGGCCATGCCCAGAGCCTTAGCAGAAGCAGAAAGTTTCTCTGCATCGACGCCGTTCAAGGCACCTGGATCAGAAGAACGGACACCAAGACGACTGGCTTTGTGTTCCAAGAAGTAGTTCATCTCTGCGATCTTGTAGTCTGGCACATTGTCCAAGCGATCCATTGGCGCATGGAGGAATTTTTCCCGAGTAGTGAAGTCATCTCCCCATTGGACAATCACTTCGTGCGCCCCCAAGGCATAGGCTTCCTTCACGATCAAGTGGGCCAATTCTCTTTGTTCCACATCGATGTTCAAGACCAAGGTATGGCCAGGTTGCACGTTGATGCCATTTGCCACCAACAATTTGGCGTATTTTTCGAGGTTTTCTTTAAAATTTGGTAAAACCATATTGACTCCTTCATAAGTGATGATCTCTACCTAGTATACCATAAGTCCATGCAAAAAGGATTCCGCTCCTGCAGAATCCTTTTTCTTGTTCCTTCTAGCTTAAGGAAGAACATAGCCTTGATCATCTACTGTATGGGGATGCCCAGAATTGCCATTCCCTCTCAAAGCTTCCAAATCTTGATCTAAAATTGAATTGTAATCCGTACTACCTTCACGGGTTACCCGAGTCGATACTTGGCGCAAGAGTTTTTCATTGAGATTACGAACCCAGCGACCATTACTATGGTCATTGGCCCGCATATAATTTTCTCTCACAATTTCTCCATAAAGGACTTCATTGACTTGGTAGCCTTGCTTGCGCAGTCCCAACAAACCGATCTCGACGATCTCATCTGGGCTATAGTCTTCGAAGTCAAAGGTAGTCGGGATCCGACTTTGCAGACCTGAATTAACCTGCAAGAAGTCGTGCATCTCTTTCGTGTAACCGGCAAAGATAATCACGATATCGCGACGGTGGTCCTCCATAAATTTGAGGACTTCATCCAAGGCTTCCTTACCAAAATCATCATTTGAACCGGTAAAGAGTGTATAGGCCTCGTCGATAAAGAGGACTCCACCCAGTGCACTCTCTAAAACTTCGCGCGTCTTTAAGGCTGTTTGACCTTGGTAGCCTCCAACCAGATTGCTCCGCGATACTTCGATGAATTTCTTCTGATTGATCACCCCTTTTTGGAAGAGGATATTACCTAAAATGCGGGCAACGGTAGTCTTCCCTGTACCGGGATTTCCAAGAAAGAGGGAGTGCAAGGTCGTATCTTCGACGATTCCTCCTTGTTCGGCCCGTTTTTGGTTGAACTCAGCCATGGCTACGAACTGTTCCACTTGCTCTTTCACCTTGGCAATGCCAACCAAACGGTTGAGGGCGGCCATCCCATCTTCTTCCTTGTCGGCTCCTGCCTGGTACTTACCTTGGTTAAGGACAGCATCAATATCACTGTTCAAAATAGTCTCAATATCATCGGAACCTTGGGCCACCACCCGATCTGCCATGGTCTTGGTCAATTGCTCATCGAGGTTACGGATCCAACGACCATTGCTCTTATCTAGCGAGGCATCATAAGCTCGCTTAATATGCCGCGCATAGTAGTCCCGGTCTTCGAGCTTGTAGTCCCCTTTGTTTAAAATCATTTCCCCTAGTTGGACAATCTCATCTCCCGTGAAATCTTCAAAGATGAAATTATTTGGCACCCGAGAACGAAGGCCTGGATTGGTCTTTAAGAACTCTTCCATTTCCTTGGTATAGCCGGCAAAGATGATCATGATATCATCACGATTGTCCTCCATAAATTTGAGGATGGTATTGATCGCCTCGATCCCAAAATCAGCACCACTGTCCTTTTTATCCAAGCTATAGGCTTCATCAATAAAGAGAATACCCCCACGCGCTTTTTCAAGCAGAGCCTGGGTCTGTTCAGCAGTTCCTCCAATATTTGAAGAGATCAGATCAGACTCCGTTGCTTCCACAAAACGGAATTCTTCCCCTGAGAGGACACCTGCATCAAAGAGAACTTGTCCCAAGAGACGGGCCACAGTGGTCTTTCCTGTACCAGGATTTCCCATAAAGGCTGCATGGAGTGTTTGCTTTTCAGGAGCCTTGCCACTGGCGATTCGTTTCTTGTTAAATTCCACCATGTTGATCATTTTCTTGATCTCATGTTTGACTTTTTCAAGACCGATCAGGCTATTGAGTTCTTGAAGAGCATCGTGTTTCTTCTCTGGCTCAGACCCCGTTGTAGGGATTGGAGCCACCGTTGCATCCGATACTGGTCCCGTAGAAGCCACTTGCGCATTGCCCTTGGCCACTTCTCTACCGATAAGATAGTCACAACCATCCTCGATTTCCTTGGTCAGATCACGCGCATCGCCCTGCCTATAGGTTATGGTGCCTGCCTTCACAAAGGCCCCACTTTGAAGCCGGATATTGGGATCCGCAATCTTATGACAAATCATATGCTCAGCTATCAGCACACTCTCATCAAAAACTCCAAATGAAATGGTTTGGGCATTCTCATTCAAGAAAATCGTTTCTCCAGTCAAAGAAGCAAAGGACTCTTCATAGACGCATAAAAATTCTGTAAATGTAGCCTGGTGAGCTCGGATCATACTATTGTATGAATTGATGGAGGTGATACGATCCAAATCCGAATTGAATTGAACATTGTTGTCAAGACAGATTCCAGTTCCTGTAGGTAACTCTATTTTACAGTTTTCAGATTCCCAGATGACATTCCTCAACCAAACTGGTGGAAAATCATTTTCCAGATCTCCACCTGTAATCGTTGAATTTTTTGCGATCACTTCTGAGTCCTTGGCATGGATCGTATTATTCCCAAATTTTTCAATTTGGACATTTTCTAAGGTCAACTTGGAACCTTCTGACAGATCAATCTTAGAAAAAATTGTTGAATTTAAAATGGACAATTCTGATGCTGACATTCCGATGACACTTTGGTGTTTTTCCGGAACCTTCATCCCAACTCCATCCAATGTCATTTTCGAATGCGTATCCATATAGATAAAAAATTCACTATTTGTCGGAGTAGTAATTTCAAAATAGACCTGTTTACAGGTGATAGCTGACTCATTCCATAAGGTCAAGGCAGTATAGTTTCCACCAACTTTAAACCACAGATCTTCAAATGTCACCTGAGCTCCCTCTACAAATCGGAAAGAAGCCTCAATGGTGTTGTTAAACATGCGTCCATTGCCATTTGGATTTGGAACCACATGCCCCACAAAATGAAGGCTCTTGTTGATCACAATGACCTCATCTGTCGGCCATTGAAAGACATACCCATTTTCAAACTCGATGGTATCTCCATCTTGCGTTTTTTCAATCGCATCCATAAAGTTCCAACTATTGTTGTAAGGCCCTACTAAATATCTCGCCACACCCCTGTCCTCTCTTTCATCTTTTTTGAAGAAAATCCCTTTCTTTCGGGTTGCTTCTCACAAACACTTATTACTAAAAATTTTAACACATTCTAGGGCCAAAGAAAACACCTATCAGGACTGAAAGGACTGAAAAACCTCTATTTTCAAAAAGGAAAATAGAGACTGTCATTTAATCTTTTAAAGCTGAAAATAAGCCGGCTAGAGCAATCGCTCCTGAGAGCATGGCAGTGGAAAGGAGCAGGACACTGTCTGCCACTAACGAATCTTAAGCACTCAAGTCCTCCATCAAGTCTGAGACTGATTCAAAGGGTTGACTCATATTCTGATTTTGCTCTACATCCGTTACGACTTGGAGCAACTTCCCATGGTCGACTAATTTAACATCAAAAGGTAAGCCTTGATATTGAATAGCCTGACGGAAGAAAATATTGATAGCCGTGGTCATATCCATCTCTAAATGATTAAACACCAGTTGGGCTTGCTTTAAATTAATGGTTAAGACAATTATAACTTACTTCCTATAAATTTTTTGACCATAGGTAAAATTTCTTTTTCCAATCCTTTTATTTGATCCGATTCCCATTTTGTTTTTTCTGTTATGCTAGCCATTATTTGTAATTTTAAACTCTGACGATCAAAAATTCCTTCCCACTGTTTATATTTTGCACTCGGAACTAAATTCCCAAATTTCGAATTTTGACTATCTGTAACGATACAAAGGTTCCCAAAGGAGTGTAAGAATTGATCATCCATTTTCTCAACTCTTTCATCATTATTTGGATGTTGCGGAAACCAATGCTCTATAGAACGGCGATATGCAAATTTAAACTGATCAAATTTTATACCTTTATACTTTCTTCCTAATTCTTCACGGTTTTTCCACAAGATATAATCAACAAAATTGAATGCATAAACAGGAATATCACCATATTTCTTGATCATATCTTCCTCGGTGAATAATCTTCCCTCAGCATATCTTACAGCCATTATTTCAAGAAAATCCTTAAAATAAGAACCAAATTCCGGTTGATCTAACTCTTCAATATGGTTGAAGAGGAATTGCAAACTTTCATATAACCAACGACTATCACGATTGGCAGTGAAAGTTACAGCAAACATAGATTGAAGAAGAATGATGTTTTTGTTCATTTCTGAATCTGAAAATGTATTCTTAGTAAAGCGTTCTTCAACTATGTAATGCTCTTTTGCTTTTCCATTTGGCTGGTATTCATAGTAAGTACCCTTCTGCAAAAACCATTCATCCTTATTTCTGCTTGAAGAATCCATATTTGAATTTCTAACAATGAAATTATCAAAAATATGTTTCATTCTAAGAAGGAATTCACTGAACTCAATAACCCAAGTCTCATTTTTATTTTTTATATCAAATAGAGTTAAGAGTTTCTTATCATCTAACTGAACCTCACTAGTATCCTTACCTTCCCAAATTGCCAATACATGGAGTAAAAACGTCGGAAAATCAATAACTTGGGTATAGTCACCAAAATCTTTTTCTGATTCTGTAATTTTTTCATTGACCTTTATTCCTAATATATCTGATAACTTTCTTCTTTCATTTTGATAAAAATCAATGTCATCATAAATATTATGAAAGGAGTAATTTGAAAAGTGCCATCCGAAAATACGTTCACGCTCCTGAAAATTATCTGCCCTCTTCCGCCTCATCTTAAATTGACTTGCTACTGGCTTATCAAACTCTGCGCAAGCATCCCAGATTCTTGCAAACTTTTGAGCCATTTCTTGATCTATACCGAACTTAGCCATCATTTGCGCCTTAAGAATCTCATGAGCCTCTAGTTGTTCTCCTCGAGAATTGAAACGTTCGAAATAAAGATTCAAATCTAAATCTTTAGGAAGAATACTACGAAAAATGATGACTTTATTAAAAAGATAATCAACGAAGGGCTGAGGTGCAAGTTGGCGCTCTCCTAGCACTTTTTTCAAGGCATCTTTAGCATGTCCGTAACCTCTAGTCAGCTCATTTTCATCGTCCTCAGAAATTTTTTGCTTGCTAAACAACTTTTGGATGTTCTCGTTTGATTTCTTCCGAGCTGGGAAAGTAAGATTGACAGCCTTCAATCTATCAAAACCAAACTCATGCTTCAAAGCTAAGGCAATCAAATTAAGAGCTGTTGTCCGTTGTTGCCCATCTATGATTTTGAAAATAGCATTCTCTTCATTAACAACTAATGTTCCAATATAATAATTGTCTCTCTTTTCTTGAAAAGCATCTGCCACATCGTTCAATAATTGTTCAATTTCATCATAAGTCCAAGCAAAATTTCTCTGATAAAGAGGAATAGCATAGGTATCTTCATTTAACAAACGGTTAACGGATAAGCTTATATGTGTTTCTACCATTTATCTTTTTCCTCTTCTATAATTTGTTCCATCGTATAATTTTCAAATAATTCTCTATCTATCTTAACCATGAAATCATTCGGAGTTACAGCATGGGCTAAAACTTGAAATAGTTTTTGAACTTCTCTTTGTCTGAACTTCCCGCCTGCAGCGTAGTTTCCTACAGTAGCGTCATATATGGCTCGAGACTTCACACGGGGGTAGTAAGCCCAAATAAACAAGGTTTCTACTATTTCCTTTGATAGCTTATCTTTTCCAAATCTCTCCGCAAAGAGAGAACAAATATTTAGAAACAGATTGTGGCACTTGCGATAGCGCCCCTTTGAACTATTGTAAATCTTTAACATACCTTCAGGGTAATCTGAAGCATTTTCTTCACTCTTAGGGTCATTAGAAATTCCTAACTGTTTATTTAAAACATCTATATGATCTTTAATCATTTGATGAACAGATTCAATATATTCAAAAAATTTGCTTCCATCTATGATTGGCATAGTGATTGACATAGGGAAGTTTTCAATATGACGATATAATTCTAGGTATGGAAAATTCTGATTTAAATCAACACCTTTAAAATCTTCAATAAAATCTTCTGTAAAACGCAGATAAGAACCATAACGCTTGTTAGTTAGTCCCGTTTCTCCCATAGACCAACGTCTCATGCGAAAAAGATGCTTATCAAATAAATCTTTCAGACTTAAATCGTTATCTTCCACAAACTGCTCCCATTTCTCAACAATTTTTTCATCTTCTGAATCTTGTTGACGCAGATGATAGGCTTTGAGTAAGTCATGAGGTTCTAAAGATTTTCCACGATTATTCTGAGAATCAAATAATTGAAAGGCTTCTGCTAAACGTTCCTCTGGCATGATGATACAAGAAATAGAACAATTTTCCAATAAAAATTTACAAATGTCCTTTGTCTGGTTTTCTCCAACAAGTCGAGTTAAATTTTGCCACTCATTATAATTTTCACTAGCATGATAGCAGGATATCTCTCCAAATTCGGCACTTAACAGTTGGGTAGCACCTTCATAATTTTTTACATAATCTAGTAAATGTAGTAATAAGGAAAAGGAAATTAAACGTTGTTGTCCATCTACAATATCTAAGTGTCCACCATTATCATGCAAAATAACAGATCCCACTTGATATTCCCTTTTTCCCATTGCATCTTGTAAATCATAGAACAGATTACGAATATGCTTTCTGTCCCATTTATAAGGCCTTTGATAAGAGGGGATCCGTAAATTCCCTTCTTTCAATAGCTCTCCAACCTTCTTAGAAGTAAATTGAATACTCATTTTATCTGCCTTTATCGTATTTTTTAAAAAACTACAAATTCATATGAATCTGTAGTTAAGGGTAGCTAATTCTTTTGAATAAAAATCATTTATCCATCAAAACAAATCATCAAACAAACTCAACTGGTTATCCTCTGGCATATTGCCAAGAATGCCCATCTCATCCATCTTTTCAACCAGGGTGGACGAAACTCCACCTCGCTTCCTGAGCTCCGTCTTAGAGAGGAATTCTCCTTCTTCACGCGCCCGCACGATCTGCTTGGCAACGTTTTCTCCCAGACCATCCATCGCGACAAATGGTGGAATGAGGGTGTCCCCATCAATCAAGAATTCTGTCGCCTGACTGCGATAGAGGTCGAGCTTGCCAAACTTGAAGCCCCGCTCCCACATCTCATTGACAATCTCAAGGGTGGTGTAGAGGTCGATCTCCACATTGGAAGCTTCGTTATTCTTGCGTTTCTCAGCGATTTCTTTCATTCGAGCTTTCACGGCCTCCAGGCCAGCTCCCATGGTTTTAATATCAAAGGCCTTGGCCCGAATCGAGAAGTAGGCACAGTAGTAATAGAGAGGATGATGCACCTTAAAGTAGGCCACACGAAGGGCCATCATAACATAGGCCGCCGCATGGGCTTTGGGGAACATGTACTTGATCTTTCCACAGGATTCGATGTACCACTCAGGAACATTGTTTTCCTTCATGGCTTGGATGTAGCCATTGCGCTCTTCTTCTGAGATTTTGAGCCACATCCCTTTCCGCACACGCTCCATGATGGTAAAGGCCATCTTAGGCTTGAGCCCCGCGTGCATGAGGTAAACCATGATGTCATCCCGACACCCGATAACGGTCGATAGATCGGCAATACCCGCCTTGATCAAGTCCTGGGCATTTCCCAACCACACGTCGGTACCGTGAGACAAACCAGAGAGCTGAAGCAACTCCGCAAAGGTCGTCGGATGGGTTTCATCGACCATGCCCCGAACGAAATTGGTCCCAAACTCTGGAATTCCCAGCATACCCGTAGAAGTCCCAATCTGCTCAGGAGTTACTCCTAGAACGTCTGTCCCGGAAAAGAGAGCCATGACGTCTGGATCATCCATAGGAATTTCATTGGGATCAATGCCTGATAAATCTTGAAGCTTGCGAATCATAGTCGGATCATCATGCCCGAGGACATCGAGCTTGAGGACGTTCTCATCGATATCGTGGAAGTTAAAGTGAGTGGTCTGCCATTCAGCGGTCACATCATCTGCTGGATACTGGACCGGAGTAAAGTCATAGACATCCATGTAGTTTGGAATAACAACGATCCCGCCTGGGTGCTGACCGGTCGTCCGTTTGACCCCAGCGGCACCTAGAGCGAGGCGCTCAACCTCGGCATCTCGGTAGTACTTGCCAAAATCACGCTCATAGCCCTTGACAAAACCGTAAGCAGTCTTGGCTGCGACGGTACCAACCGTCCCTGCCCGAAAGGCATACTGATCGCCAAAGATATCACGAACATCCAAGTGGGCACTTGGTTGGTCTTCCCCAGAGAAGTTCAAGTCAATATCGGGTACCTTGTCTCCATCAAACCCAAGGAAGGTTTCAAAGGGAATATCCTGCCCATTTTTGCTGAGTTTGTGGCCGCAATTTGGACAATCCTTGTCCGGCATATCAAAACCAGATCCATACGTCCCATCTGTGATGAACTCACTATATTGGCACTGGCTACAGACATAATGAGGCGAGAGCGGATTAACCTCCGTGATCCCGATCATGGTCGCGACAAAGCTGGATCCGACGGATCCACGCGAACCAACCAGGTAGCCTCGCTTATTGGAGCGATGCACCAGCATTTGCGAAGCCAGATAAATCACGGCAAAGCCATTCCCCAAGATAGAGGTCAATTCCTTTTCGATCCGCAGATCGACAATATCAGGGAGCGGATTACCATAGATCTCAAAGGCCCGCTTATAGGTCAATTCCGCAACCGTTTCTTCGGCCTTGTCGATAAAAGGCGTATAGAGGTCGCCCTTGACTACTTCGACCGGCTCAAATGTCTCTGCGAGTGCATTGGTGTTTTCAATGACAATCTTGCGCGCCAAGTCTTCTCCCAAAAAGGCAAATTCATCCAACATTTCATTGGTGGTTCTGAAATGCGCTTTTGGCAGTGGCGCTGGCTGGGCATCTTCTCCGTGCCCGATGGTCCGGTTGATCATAGCCCCTTGCCCGAGACTGCGGACAATGATCTCCCGATAGATCTCATCTTCCGGTTCCAGATAGTGGACATTTCCTGTCGCAAGAACAGGTTTGCCTAGGCGATCTCCCACCTCAATCAAGCTCTTAATAATGGTCTGGAGCTCGTCCATGTCCTTGACCTGCTCCTTGGCAATGAGAGGCGCATAGATAGCTGGTGGCATGACCTCGATAAAGTCGTAGTACTTAGCCACTTCGACCGCCGCATCCACCCCTTGCGACATGACCGCATCAAAAACTTCCCCTTCTGAGCAGGCTGAGCCAAGGATCAAGCCCTCGCGGTGGGCATCCAGCACAGTCTTGGGAATCCGTGGAACTCCTTCGAAATACTTGGTCCCAGAAAGCGAGACCAGTTTAAACATATTCTTAAGGCCGGTCTGATTCTTGACATAGAGAGTCGCATGCTTGACCCGCGCCTTCTTATAAGAATTCTCATCGATCAAATCGATATTCAGATCCTTGAGATTGGTCACCCCGTGCTTTTCAGCGACTTCTTTGATAAAGATAAAGAGCAGGCGCCCCGTCGCTTCCGCATCGTAGTTGGCCATGTGGTGGTGTTCCAAACCTACCCCAAAGCGCTTGGTCAATGGCCCCAAGCCATGCCGTTTAAAATCTGGATAGAGGTTGCGGGCAAATTCCAGGGTATCGATGACTGGCTGGGTGATCTTAGGAAGACCATGACGCTCGTAGTTGACATTCATGAAGCCCACGTCAAAGGTGGCATTGTGGGCGACGAGCACCGTTCCCTCACAGAAGGCCTGAAATTCCTTCAAGACCTGCACCAAGGGCTTGGCCCCCCGGACATGTTCGTTGGTGATCCCTGTCAATTGGGTCGTAAAGGCAGACAAAGGATGGCCTGGATCGATAAACTCGTCAAACTCCTCGATGACATTGCCCTTGTACATCTTAGAAGCAGCGACCTGGATCAAGTCATTGTAGATGGCTGAAAGTCCCGTCGTTTCCACGTCAAAGACCACATAGGTTGCTTCATTGAGGTCCAGATCCACCTCGTTATAGGTGATGGGCACCTTGTCTTCTACGATATTGGCTTCCATCCCATAGATCAGCTGGATCCCAGCTTTCTTGGCTGCTTTAAAGCCATGTGGGAAGCTCTGCACATTGCCATGGTCAGTGATCGCCACCGCCTTGTGCCCCCACTCCGCTGCCTTGGCAACCAGCTCTTCGACTTCCGGCAGGGCATCCATGGTCGACATATTGGTATGGGCGTGGAATTCCACCCGGCGCTCACCCTCTGGCATCAGGTCCTTACGGGTATAATGCACGACTTCCTGGATGTCTTGGACATTCATAGTCAAGTCACGCGTGAAATTGTTCATTTCGATATTTCCCCGCACCCGTAGCCAGCTGTTCTTCTTGATCATGTCAAACTTCTGGGCTTCTTCCTCATTTTTGACCCATTTCTGAAGGGAAAAACTCGAGGTATAGTCGGTCATCTTAAAGCTGATCAAGACCCGACCGGTCCGCGTCACCTTGTGCTCCACGTCAAAGACCACACCCTCAAAGACAATCCGGTTCTCTTCTGTCGTAATCTCGATCATCGGGGTAATCTCGGCCTTGTCTAGCTTAGGTTTAGCCACAGCCTTCTTAGCCTTGAAGTCAAAGGCAGGCTTTTCTTCAACAGCTGGTGGCGGAGCCATCTGGGCCAAGGATTCCATAGCCCGCAAGGTCTCTTCATTGGCCGCTTGGAAGATCTTTTCATTTTCCTGCTCAAAGCGCGCCACTTCCTGCTCTGTCAGCGCATCATCAGACTCCACCCGACAGGTGAAATGCGGAAAACCAAAGGCTTCCAACTGCTTGACAAGATTGGGCAAATGGTTCTTATGGAAATGCTCCGTATCAACCGAAGAAGGCCCTGAGATAATCAATTCCCGCCCTTCCGCGCGCACCTGCAAGTCTTGGTAGAGCCCCTTAAAACCTTGACTAGCGCAAGGACCATCCTCAAAGACCTCCCGGTAGTAGGCCTGCAATAAATCATCTGAAAAATCCGGATTGGCCACTTGGATGGTAAATGTTGCTTGGTTTCCTGTCTTTGAAAATTCGTCCTTCAAGCGCTGGCGCAATTCCTTAAACAAAGCAATCGGCAAGACTTCCGCAAAGGCAAAGCGGAACTCCCAAACCCGACTGACCTTGTGCACCACGACTTCTTGAATCTCCGCATGCAAAAAGGCACTGGAAGATCGCATCTCCAGCGGCATATCCAGCTGATCCATTAAAATTTCAAAGGTGTTGGACATTGTTTCTCCCTTGATCTTGATTCTTTTGCTCGCTTTTGAGTAGCCCACTTTCTATGCAAAAACAGACCAATCAAAAACATTCGTAACCCTTATTTTATCACAATTTAAGGATTAATTCGAGGGAGAAGTGAAGACAAAAAATCACCGCTAGTCCGGTGATTTTTCTTCATGTCTGGGTTAATATTCTTTAGTATTCAATCTTTCTTCTCACCTTTTATAATAACGATAAAAATTCTTCCTAACTATTCACTATATATTCCTTACCATCTACAAAATACTCTGCAGGAATTGTCACATCCGAAAATAGATTCTCTCATTCTCTATCAAAAAGTTTAAGAATTGGTAAATATTCTTCTAATTCAGTTTTTTTACCCAAAATACCAATCATGGATTCTTTTTCAGAAAATATTTCTTCTGGTTTTGGACACATACTTGACATTATCGCATCTTAAAGAATAAGAAAATTGGTAGCAAGGGGCGAGATCCAGCGAGAAGGTATCGGAAGAGCCACAAAATATAAGAGATTGAAATAAATTTTTAACCCCCATAGGAAAGCAACTGTCAGTGAGGCAGTTGTTTTTGTTTGCAAGATTAGAAGTGCTCATCAACTGATCAAAGATATTATAGTTTTTGAAATTTTAACAAACTAAAAGACTATTCTACGTATCTCCTTGAAATTTAAAAAGGAGAAAACCAATTTGGTCCTCTCCAGGTTTTATCTTTCATCAACCTACTGCTGTTGAGAAAAAGTCATATTTTGTAATCCTCTAAATTTATTACAGAATATAAAATCCCTAACTTTAGCTATTTTGGTAAACTATCTATGATTTGTTGCAATCTATCAGGCGAAATAGGGTCTACGAGAACGTATTTGGCATCCAACATATAAATGCCCTCGGTCAACGACTCTAAGAATTCCCGATAAGGAACTTCAGCGAGTTTTTTACCATCAGCTGTCATAATGAATATTCGTGCTACAGCTACCTTCGATCCTTGATATTGCTGAAGATATTGAGGTTCCAACTCAGGGTATGCTGGTAGGACTGTCCGCGCTTCACTATTTAGATAATTAATCGGGATAATGATGCCTTCTCCGTCTTGCTCTACTTTAAAAACTTGCTGCTCAGAGTAATAAGCATTTAGCTGTTGGGTGAAGCGCAATCGCTGGTCATAACTATTTAAGAGTTGATCATCCGGCACATGGATAATTTGCCCTAGATAGAGTTCATTGATATAAATGGGACGTTTCACTCCCATGATTTCCACGATAGGATGAACTTTTACTTCCTTAGTCAATTCCGAAAGAGCTGATAAGAAAATATCCATGAAATGAAAATCAAGAACGGAATCTTTATCATAGTCCACGCCATCATGTTCACACACACTTACATCTAAGATAAGGAGCAAGGTTTTCAAAAACATCAAGGCCCCAGTCCAGTCAGAAGCTGTCGCCAAATCTGGAACAGATACCTGATAGGCTTGCCCATCAAAAGCTAGACAGAAACCTAAACTAGACTTTCCTTTGACTCCAAACTGAACAGAATGGAAATCCGAAATAAGAGAGTCTGCAGATGGATTTAATCCTGCATCCTTATCTGAAACACTGTAACATTCAAAGGGTTCTGCTTGAAGAACCTCACCAATTCTTAGTGATTGGTTGCTTTTTATTGTAAAAATAACTGATTTCATTTTTTCTTCCTTCTGTCTACTGGCAAATCCTTTCTGCGACGTAGAATCGTTACTTCACTGATAGGGATTTTTCCTGACGCATACGTGATAAGACCGTACTTATCATCCATCAATGACGCACCATCTGCTATATTGTTTTCATTTAAAAATTCTTTATCAGAAACCAATATTTGCACATAAGAATCAGGTGCTGTAAAATCATCATCTCCACGCTTGTGACCAGCAATTGCAAATTCCTTACCTTTATATAGGACACGATCATAAACCGAATACCTCTGACTAACCTCACTATAAGGCACAAGCTTCCCGTATACGCCTTCTCCGGCATCACATACATAGAAACTATAGGGAACGTAGCCTTCTTCCAACATCGCTGGATCTTTTGAAAGAAGGATATAGTCATTTATATAATTCACAAAATTCGAGTATACTTTGTTTTGGTAAACGAGATATTCTTTACGCATACTAACCCTCCACGTATTCCATTATACCATCTTTATTGACCCTACCAACCAAGACTTCCTCTCCTCCGACATTTAGATATAGTTTGGATCCTTCCTTGAGTCTACTTCTATCTGAATGACGATATTCTGGAACCAAAAATTCATCTGAATCTGATTTTATGAAGCCATTTCCGCTTGCAGGATCTATTACTTTATCAGGCTTGCCTGTATAGCTATTCATTATAATATTACCATCTGCATCGATAAAATTCCCATCCATATCCCCATATGGAATCGTAATATATCCAGTTTCGTCAGTCGTGTACTCTAAACGAAGATATGCATCTGTTTTTAGCTTCAAATTACCATTCTGATCACGTACTGCAACCCTATTGCCATTTGCATCAATCATAGTTTCAACAAATGGTGATCCTTCATAGTCCAGTCGCAAACCTTCCACAGCTTCTTGGATATTAGTAATATTTTTCACATCCGAACGTTTTGCTACAAAGCCACCCGTTGTTGCTTTTTTCCCATCAAACATCCAAACTTCACTTTCAATAGGCATAATCTTTTGCATGACTGTTGAATCATCTGGATACGGAATTGCATCACGTATATCAATCATCATGTCATATTCAGACTGTGTCATTTTAGTTACATGTGTATTCCTTAGTCGATTAAACTCATCCCAAGAAACACCATACTCTTTTAATTTTTGGTCAATGATTGCTCGAGTTGTTGATTGAGTTGCTGATTGAGTTGTTGATTGAGTTCTTGATTGTTTTACTGGTTCCTTCACCTCTGGAACATCCAAATCAACCTTCGGCTTAGCCGTTCCTACACGATCAACAGCTTCGCCCTTTATAGTAGATAAATCTTTCGATTTTGTCAATACATCAATATCTGGTTTCTTGGATTTTGGAACTGCAGTTGCTGCTCCAGCCACTGCTTCAACTGGTTTAATTTTTGATGTTTCCACATCCACATGGGGTTTAGGAGTCGATGCCAAATCTGCTTTTACAGTTGGTTCTATTTTCAGGTCTAATTTAGGATTTTTCTTCTGATGAACAACTGTTGGATCAATTTTAAGCTTCTTAGAATTTAATCCCGAACTATCGACTTCAATATGCTGTTTCGTAGAATTTGTTGGTATGTCAGGTACGTCAGTAGCATTCGTCTTACCAAATTTCCCGTTTAATAGGCCTCCAGCTTTCTTTGCAGCGAAACCTTGTGCTTGTCCCATCACCAGATTTCCGATAGCTGCTTTGGGATCTTTATCAGTAGCAAATGCATAAGCCACTTTAGATAAATCATTTACATCATCTGCATGCGAGGCAAGTTTTAATAGAGTAGATCCAGCTTTCCCAGCTTTTCTCAATTTCGTTAAATAGGATCCAGCTCCTGCTGACAAAACGACTGATGCTGCATCAATTCCGGCCCATACTCTCTCTTCAGTAGACAGCCGATCTCCTGTGATCATTGTATGACCTGTTACCGCTGAGTAGCCACTATCTATAGTAAGATAGGCCGTCGAGGCATAAGTAAGAGCCAAAGAGCTTCCACCAGTAAAAGGAGAAAGTGCAACCCCTCCTATAGCTCCTATCCAGGCAAATATCTTGATACCTGTATCAACTTTTTGAAGAGTTTCTCTATGTTCCTCATAATAACGACTTGCTTTTAGTTTTTGGTAGTCCGGAATTTCTTTCGGATACATTAATTCAAGAACTTCCTCTGCACTCTTTCCTTTAATTTGCTTGAGTTGCTCATCTGTCATTTTATCCTTATGCTTCAGAGATTCTTTTACAGCTTCTAGACGCTTACTGTAGACATCTTTCGCCGCTTTAATAGGAGAGGCTTTCCCATCAAGGATTTCCGATAAAGAATAGGGAACTTCTTTCTTATCATCATAGTACGCGGTAGGAGCGCATATATTTCCATTAACGGGTCTATAATTGTGTTCAGTCCTTGTTAAATTTTTTGTTTTATATTTTGATTCGGATCCATTTATTTTATTCAAACCTTCTAGCACTTTATCAATACCAAGTGTAAACTTACTATCAATATTTTGCATAATGTTTTGATGAATTTTCTGAGCACTTTTTAGTACCTTAGAGACCCGGGTTGTTGCTTTATCAAATTCATCACTATCCTTAGTAACATTTAATGCCGCCTCACCGGTTTGCACATAAAGATCTGCCACTCCCTCACTTGTGACAGTATTAGCCACTTCCTCAATATCGTTGATGAGTTGACTCATTGATTTGCTAGAGCCACCACTAGGATAGCCACCACTGACATAATTTCTATAAGCGTTGGCACTACTAGTAGAGCCTCCACCACCAGATTGTAAATTCGAACCAGCTTCAGAAAAGTCGCTTTTATTTGAGTAATACTTGCTCATCTAATTCCCCTTTTTGCTTCCTTCTTTTTCCTGCTCTTTAATATTTTCTTGAATTTGTTGAACGGCTTCTTTCGGGTTACTATATATATAATCCCTATCTTCTGAAGAGGTATCTGGTGATTCTAACAGTAAGCCAGCTACATAAGTAGCCATAACCTTATCTACATCAACCATTCCATCATAGGTATTCTGCGCATGTTGCCACAACACTTCTGCTAATGTTCCAAACTCTTGTGCCTTTAAAACATAGTTTTCAAAACCATTATTTGCCGAGCGGCCTGCGACTAAATCATGAAATGCCCCTTGAGAAGATAACGATGAGATCGTTGAGTTAATATTACTCAATTTCGCAGTAATTTGACTTGAATACTCCACTATTGTCATACAGTGATAAATTAATTGTTCCTGATCAGACAAGACTAACTTAATATCTACTCCCATAACTCTCCCTTCACTTTTAATTTCTGAATCAATTGTTTCTTAAACTGGTCACTACTAATAGATCTGCGAGTCTGATTCTCCATATCATATTCATATAAATATTGGTCACTCCTGTAGTATAGTCTGTCTTGAACATTATATGACGAATCATTAATTTGAATACGAAGCGCATCATCATTTGGATGATGAAAAACTAGTTTTAAATAAGCTTCTGCTTCCCATTCCGAATGAAGATAATCTTTTTTATTAGCATCTATATTTTGTAGAATTGGATAAAGTGATATTAACGAGGCTAAAAATATAGCTGTACCCACACGATCAATTAAAAACTCATTTTCATCATTTTTAATGATAATAATTGCCATCCTGTCATACTCATCTACATTAGGAGAATAATAAAACATTTGATTGACATTGCAGTGATAATTAGCTTGTGCATACTCATCTAGATACACCCCATATTGTATGCATTCTCCCGTAGGTGTACCATCTACAATCAACTCCATTTCAGATAGGTCTTTAAAACCCTTTTCTACTATTCTCAATAAAGCTTCTTTTCTAGTTTCACCTTCTTTGGCAGGCAAAGGGAGAAAGGCAATATCATCTGAATGATCATTAAAAATATGTAGCGCATATAAAGCTTCTAACGTAAACATCATGCTCCGTCAATCTCCTTTATTACTGTTGATGAAGGAATTGAAGAGAGAAGCCCCTCAAGACCATAAATTGTTGTTTTAAAATCCTGGATATTGCTAAAAAAATCAGCACGATAAGTTTCAAGAAATGTTCGCAATTCTACATACTGGTCTTTTGCTTTTCCCTTCCACTCTTTTTCAAGTCCTTTTAGTGAAGCAATCTCAGCATCTATCGAATTAAATAGGTTAGCAATCTCTATTAATTCATTTTCAATTGCTGCTATATTACTATCATCATACTCAACAGTAGAACTTTCATAGGTAGTGTCTATTGAGTTAATATTTGTATCCATCTGTTCTTCCTTTCATCACCAAATCCATTCCCAAAAAGGTTTTCCCTTATTATATTTCGACTTATTACTACTGATTGAACTATCTAATGCAGCGATTTTTGCTGTCAAAGTACTATACAATTTTTTATATGAGGTATTTGCATCTCTCACAAAATCCGTGAATTCTTTGATTTTATCTTTATCATTTTGTAGTTTTGTTTTCATGGTTGAAAGATAATGATATCCTTCGTTTCCATCAATCTTTTTAATTGCATCTTTACATTCGTCAATATATTGGGTAAAGTGTTTTAGTGAAATATCCTGATCAAGTCCATGGTTACTAATAGCATTTTTTACTTTTATATATTTTTTTCTTTCAGCTCTGTCACTGTCAATTTGTGCTTTCAAACTTGCATCACTCATTACTTACTCCTTCACTTTCAACCATTTTTGCTGATTTGCTTTTTCTGCAATATCATGTGCCTTGTTAATATCTAGGGATGATATATCAGAGGTTGAGTTTGACTCAATACTCTCTTTAATTTCTTGACTTGTCTTAAATTCTTCTTCATCTATAACTGAAGAAGGTGTTGTCAACTTCTTCTTAGGTTTCTCTGAACTCTCATCTGTTACCGATTCTACATCCCTATTATTACTTATAACCTCTGAACCTATATCTGTTTTTGGAGCAGGCCTATAAAACATGAAGAACCCTACAATGACTGTCAAAAGAGCAACAGCTGATATTATTATCCCCTTCTGCAAATCTTCCACAGGTATTTCAACATCCTTAATGGATAATTCCTTCCACTCAGGATGTTGCTCCTCAGCTTCTTTCTTACTATTAAAAGCAGGTATAATCAACTTTTGGTTCATTAAAGTAAGTGCTCCAAGCGTCATCAGTAAAAAAGGAATATGGCGCGAATTACTGATAATAACTAGAATCCCCCCTACAATAGCAATCATTGCAATGATGATATTAATTGTAGTCCAAATTCGCAGTTGTTTTTTCATTTGTAAATAAATTTCTTTCGACATTTCTTCTTCCTCATTTCGTAATCTTCAATTTCGTCTGAGATGCTTGATAGTGTAAGTATACTTGATCTTCTGGCAAAGCTTCCTCACGACCAATGCTTGTCCGAGTATAGATAGTCTGATCCGACATCTTCATGGCAATCAAAGCTGTTTCTAGATGGGACTTCAAATATTTAGCAGTATCATTATAAGCTGAAATAAAGTTCTTATGCATACTGAATACAAAGTGCAACCCTACTTTAAGACCTTCCTCCATTAATAGAGCAATATCATTTATTTCTACTCCGCTTTCAGATACAAATTGTCCCATATCGGTGATAAAGATATAATGTTCAAAGTCACCACCATTTTGTCGTGCATAATGAACTTGATCTTTTAATTGTTCAATAACAGATTTGAAATCAGATGTTGACGGAACATAGTTATTAACGCTCGCAACGAATGTTTTATATTCATCTGTTGGATCTAATATTGTGACCTTATGACCTGAAACAGTTTCAATAACTGTCCGAATTATATGTTTCGTAACAAGTGACAATGAACTATCTTTATCAGAGAGCAACATCAAGTGTTTCAGTTTCTTCATTGGAAGTCCAATTGTTTCAACTTCTTCTAACTCAAGACCAACTGGTAATTGATGATCCTCGATAACTTTTCTAGTAGTTGGCATACTCATAAAGTTCTGAATTGTCAACTCATCTGGTACCATTGGGATACTTGCTGGGGTGCGGCCTGTCCACATCTCTTTGAGGCTTTGGACTTGATCGCGAAGGTTGTTGATGATTTGGATATCATTGTCCCCTGCGACAGGTAGGGCGAATTGGACGACATCGACTTCGTCACGTTTCATGAGGGCCCGTCCCTTGATGTCTTCCATGGTAGCCGCAAGTGGGGTTGCTCCCACGATACCGCGGATTTCAGAGATATCATTTTGTGGCAAGGTCAGCTGGTGCTTGAAGTTTGAATAGAGCTGAGCCCGTAGGTTGTTCTGACGGCTAGCTGTGATGATCAAGTGCACACCGATGCTGAGACCTTCACGGGAGATCCGCATGAAGAGCTTGAAGAGGTCTGTCTCATAAGGTTCGTCCTTCATGGACTCATAGCTATCCATGAGGATGACCATGGTTGGCTCTTGCTTGCCGGTCACTTCACGGTAGAGGGCGATGGTGCCGACTCCATGTTCAGAAAGGAGTTTCTTCCTACGATCCAACTCGCGGTTAATGATCCGGATGAATTTCTGGATTTTCTCTGTCTGATCGAGCAGGAGGCTATCGGCCACATGTGGCAGTTGAGTCAAGGGTGCTAGACCATTGGTTCCGAAATCCAGCAGGTACATAGTCAGATTTTCTGGGCTCTGCTTGCGCGCCAGATCCATAGCGACTGTCTGGAGGAAAGTGGTCTTTCCTGTCCCTGGACTTCCGTAAAGGAGGATATTCCCATCTTTTGACAGATCGATGGCGACTGCTTCTTGCTTTTGCGCTTGCGGGATATCAGCGACCCCGATCAGGACGCTTGGAGCTGTCCGTTTTTGCCAAGCCTCGATCGGCACGACCTTGTCCAACTCATCCAGCGTGATCCGCTCTTTGAGGGGTGGCAACCATGGTTGGGCCACAGCTGCGATGCCTTCTTCTTGGTGCAAGTGGTTGATTCCTTGCACAATGACATCCAGCTCTGTCGGCACTTCCTTGATTTCTTCTGCCATATCGAGACCAGAGAGGTCTTGGTTGAGGACTTCGTATTGGCCCAGTTCATTAATCAAGTAGATGGTATGGTCTTCGATTCCTAGCTGGTCCTTCTCAGGCTGGTAGTCTGCTCCAGACCAGGCAGTTTGGAAGAGTTCATAGACTTCGTTATTTCCGACTTGGAGGTAGGCTCGACCGGTCTGGGTGATTTCAGCCGCATCTGCTGTCCGCAGCATCTCCATTGAGTCCCCACGGTCAGCCACCTTGAGGGCTAGCTTGAAGCGGGAGTTGGACCAGATCTGGTCATCCACGACTCCAGAAGGTTTCTGCGTCGCAAGGATCAAGTGAACCCCGAGGGAACGCCCGACACGCGCGATAGAGACCAATTCCTTAATGAAGTCTGGTTGGTTGACCTTGAGTTCGGCGAACTCATCACTGATCAAGAAGAGGTGAGGAAGCGGTTCGGTCGCTTCACCCAATTTAAATTTCTTTTGGTATTGGTTGATATGGTTGACCCCATATTGGCCAAAGAGCCGCTCCCGACGATGGATCTCCGCATTGATAGAGGCCAGGGCCCGCATGGACTGGGCCCCATCCAAGTTGGTGATGGTCCCCAGCAAGTGAGGTAGATCCTTGAAGAGGTTGGCCATTCCCCCACCCTTGTAGTCGATGAGGAGGAAAGCCACATCATGTGGGTGGAAGTTGACGGCAAGGCTCAGGATATAAGACTGAATGGTTTCAGACTTACCAGAACCGGTTGTCCCTGCGATCAAGCCGTGTGGTCCATGGGCTTTTTCATGGAGATTGAGGTAGACCAAATCGTCCTTCCCACGCAGACCAATCGGCACGGCTAAGCTCTGGTAAGGGGCATGGCTCTCCCAACGACTCAAGACTTTGAGGTCATTGAAAGTTTCCGCCTGGTACATTTCAAGGAAGGTCACCGAGTCTGGAATCGAGCTCTTGAGCTGTTGGATATGTTTGAGAGGCGCAAGCCCACGCGAGATGGCTTCCTTGTCATAACCTTCAGGGAAGTGGTCCAATTGGAAGTCCAGCTCACGAAGAACCCCTTCTTGCAAGAGCAATTGCCCTTGGTTGCGGTCCTTGATAGAGATAACGGTTTGGATATTTTCAGAAAGAGATGAGAGCACGTCTGCCACATAGATGATGGAGCAGCCTAGCTCTGTCGGATCCTCACGGAAGAACTCCATGATGACATGGTCCAAAATCAAGGTCTCATCGGTGATGAGCACCACATAGTGAGGGTGGAAGATCTTGGTGTCATTGGCTTTTTCTTCCTCTTTTTGCGCCTTGCGGAGCTTGAGGATTTGGTTGAGACTGTTCAAGACCTGATCGCGTGTCCGCTGATTGTAAACAAAACTACGGACATTCATGTCTTGCAAGGTCGCATGAGGCAACCAGCGCATCCAATCCCAACTTTCTTTTTCTTCCTCTGGAATGATCGGAATAACGGTCAGATCATGGTAAGAGTGAAAGACTGCCAATTGGGCAACCAGGAGTTGCAACTGCTCGAGCACGATAGGACGAGGGCCGACATAGCCGACAGGCCCCCGATTAAGGCTAGCTACAATCGGAAGATTGTCGATCTTTTGATGGGCCTTGAAAAGGGCATAGCCTTCTTCTTCCAAGGCATCTTTCTTCCCACTGCGTTCTTCCTGACCATATTTGAGCTCATAGCTGGTTGGGACCTTGCCCAAGCCCAAACGATAGGCCAAAAAGTCAAAATGCAGCGGTGTTTTTTCGTAGATCCGCGAGTCATAGCGTTTGACCATCTTGGTCAAGTCTTCGATGGCTGGGAAATGGTAAAACATGCCTTCTCGTTGCTTGCGAGAGAGCTGTTCCAAGTCCTTGGCCTTGTCCTTGAGATAGAGATGGTAGAGCTCCACGCGCTCTTTCTTGTCTTCTTTATATTTCTTACGATTCTTGAAGAAGCTTTGGACCGAAAAGATCACACTGACCACAGACATGGATACTGTCGCGATGATATAGAGCCCCCGCGGTTGGAAAATAGTGATCAAGAGGGTCACCCCAACCATGATGAGGGGAGGCATGATTAACTTCAAGAGTTCATCGGATGGTTTTTGAGGCTCCGCACCCGGGGGATTGATCAAGATCTTGTCTTCCGAGCTCCGGTAGATGATCCGAGGAGACCGGTGGTACTCTGGGTAGTCCTTGTAAAAGTCATAACGCGAATGCAAGCGGGGCACCAGATAAGGACTCACTTCGACAGATCCTTCCACGCCAAATTCTTCCGGATAGAGCTTAAAGGTCACATCCCCAATAGCCAGCTCATCCCCAAAAGCTAGTGGAACAGTCGCTTCAGTAACGAGTTTGTGGTTATAGTAGAGTTTTCCAGATAAGAGCTGACAAGTCCAGGCCTGGTCTTTTTTCACAAGGAGAAAGCGCACGGGATAATGCAAGCGCACATCCGCACCCTGTTCATCTGCTACGAGGATTTCTTCCTTGTCGAGCAGTTCATAGGTATGGACTTCCCCTGTCGCCAAGTAGCAGACCACATCCCCAAGAATCTTGCTGTTTTCAAGCACGCCCTTGTCTTCCCCATATTGGTAGAAGACTTCTTCTTGATCCCATTGGAAATGAAGGGGACTTTCTTGCGAAGCAAGGGTCAACTGAGCCGTTTCTTGATTCGATACGGTCGCTGTTTTCCCTTCTTCTAGTGCTAGCTCATAGCGAAAACCTTTTTTATAGAGTATGATACGTTTTTTCATAGACTACTCCTTGTGTTCGCTAGAGGCACTAGAGCTTGCGGCGGTCGAAGACGAGCTTTCTGCTGAGGAAGCTTCTGTAGAGGAAGCTGTAGAGGACGCCGCTGTTGAGCCACTGGTGGAAGCTTTGGTTTCATCTGTCTCTGCTTCCAAGAGTTTAGAGCGGGCATCCCAGTACTTCTTGTATTCGCCCTCTAGTTCAGAGAGTTTCTTTTCACGCTGCTCACCAGAGAGTTTTTCACTATCACGTGTCGCCTTGATTTCCTTACGAAGGGCATAGATGATCAAGTCTGAATCATCGATCCGCTTAGCGGCATCAAGGGCTTGGGTAAAGTCATGACGGCCAATATAGATCCAGTAATGTAGATAGAGGCTATCGGACTTCAGCGTGACGTTGTTGAGGATGACCTTCTTTTGGTCCTCTGAGAAATTCAAGCCTTGCAAGTAAGACGTTGCTAACTCATATTTCTGTGTCATTGGCAGACTGCTTGGAGCCACGCCTTCCAACTCATCGATCACCCCAGTATAGTCCACCTTGAGGTAGGCTGTATCTGCTTGAAGCAATTTTTCTTTAAAAGGTGCTTGGAAAAAGACCAAATAGATCAAAGGCAAAAGTAAGAGAGCCACTACAGCTGAAAGCCAAACAGTTGCCAACTTAAAGATTCGGTGTTGACGACTGGATACCAAGGTCAAGGTCTTTTCTTCTTCTTCCTTGCGCTCTTGGTAAGCCTTCTCTAAGAGCACTTTCATCTCTTCTAGACTAGCGGCATCCCTGATTTCCACCAAGAAATCAGGGAGATCTTCTAATTCAAGTGTCCCTTGATAGAGCTCCATGAAGTCCCAGTCCCCAAAAAGCGTGACGGCATAGCACTTAGCCTGGCGCAAGAATTCCACCTGATCCCACTTGTGTGGCACCATCATACCCGGAACCCCACGGTAAGCGATTTTGACTTGGGCGTCCTTGGTCACGAACAAATTGATGGGATGAAGCATAAAGTTCACCGGAAGCTCCAAGGCCGGAGCCAAATCCAAGACATTGATGGCTAGACGCAGACGGTCTGATACCGGTAATTCCTTGATTTCTTCTGCAGTCAAGCCCAGCGCATCTGTCTGATAGGTCAGATGAATCTGGTCTTGATCGGCTGTCATGCTCTGCTCTAAAAACAAGGGATGATGGAGATCCAAAATCCATAAATTGCGTAAATCCTGGCTATCCACTTCTGAACGCTTGAGGTCCAGACGCCAGCTGGTTTCTTCTTTTTCAAAACGGAAGACTTGTTCTTCCAGTGTAAATTGTTCTTCTTTCACCTTACCACTCCTCAATCTCGATCAGATCACCACTTGTGATCGGATAGTCTTGCACCACCTTGCCTTCATCCAGCAAGATGCCTTTATTTACCACGCGCAACTGATACTTGCTTCTAGGCTTTAGAGCAGACCCAAAGATCTGATCCAATTCCCGAATCAAGCGTCGTACCTCCACCCGCGTTGGGATTCTTAGGTCATGACTTGCACCATTCATACGGAAGGTGACATTGATATGTTGGTCCATTTAGGCCTCTTTTCTATAGATTCGATAGGAAATATAGCCAGCAGTTCCAAAGAGCAGAGCGCTCCAAGCCAGCATTTGCAAAGCCGGAATAAAATCCGCCAAACTAGCCGAATTGTCCTCCACATTGGACTCAAATTTAGATAATTTCTGATTTCCTGGCTGAAACAGGTCCGCTTCAGGCCCTGTTTTTTTCTTTGCCTTTATAGCAGAAAACAACTGGCCGTCTGAATCGGTCAATTGTTTCTCTTGCTGGCGTTTTTCATCTGCTAATTTCTTTTGATCCTTCTCGTTGAAAAGAGACTCCGTCGCATCCAATTGGCCACCGAGCGTCTTTTCCTCATCCGTCTCCAGACGTGAGTTGTTGACCTGCAGACGATTGTCAATAAAATCATCTGCAGACGCCACAACCACTGGTAAGAGACTAAGAACAAGGAGAAGATACATCATTTTTTTCATAAGCTTGATTCAATTTCCTTTGTTTGAGTGAATTTCTTTGGAATGAAGATATTGGCCACAGCTAGAAGTCCAAAGAAGACCAATAATCCAAAGAAGACGCCAAAGCTGGCTGTTTTTCCATCAAAGTAACCTGCAAACTGACCTTCCAAAATAGAAAGGAGGTTGAGGTTTTTCACCAGTGCTGGAAGGCCTGACAAGGTCGCGGTCGTTCCGATCGCGCTGGACAGGTAGACATAGCTGATCAGCATGAAGAAGGAAATTCCCATTCCAATAACACGGAAGTGTTTCAAGAGGAAGTATTGGAGCTGTACAAGGACAAAGCCTGCCAATACCGCTAACAAGACCCAAGAAGGCACGTATTCACGACCAACTGAGAGTTGAATACTTGAAACCATACCAGTTACCAAGCCCAAGATGAAGGAAAGCCCTGCAAGGACGCCAACAGACAAGATATCGGATTCTTGCAAGCGATCCAACTTAAAGCGGTCTTTGACCTTGCGGATGATCGGTTGTGTCGCAAAGAGATAAGCCGTGAAGAGGCTCAAAACTTCTAGCATAAAGATCCAGATAAACGGACGGTAGACGTTGATAGTCGCTTTGACAGAAGAAGATTTTTCTGCGACTGGATTTGACAAGAAGTCCAGCAAGACTTCATTTGGAACCCCGTTTTCATAGGCATTGTTGAAGACTTTACGGAAGGATTCAACAAAGTTTCCGTTTTCAGACAATTCCTTATCAAATTCACCCATCAAGCTTTCTGCATTGCTGGACAATTTCTCTGTATTGCCTTGTGCCCGTTGCAATTCCTTATTCAATTGGTTAAAGATTTCATTGGTAGAATTGGCAGCTTCGACATTGCTTCGAGAAGAACTCTTAACCCCTTCGGTTGAGCTCAAAAGAGAGGTGTATTCAGAACCGAGAGATGACAAGTCTGCGTCTGTCTTCGTTTGCGCTTGGTTGTCTGTTTCCTGCGCCGTCGAGATAGCATCTAATTTTTTCTGAAGTTCAGCATATTGTGTTAATTGATCATTGATATTTGCGGTAAGATCTTTGTTAGCATTTTCAATAGCTAAAAGATTTGCAGACAATTGTGGTCCCAAGTCTTTCAATTGTTTAAGAGTACCGTCTAATTGAGCCCTCACGCCCTTAGTCGCATCCCCTTTTCCGTCTGTATCAATGCTGGTACGGTACTCCTTGATATTGCCTTCGACTGCAGTCTTCACGACATCGACTAGAGCGCCCGTCAAATCCATATCCTCAATCGGATCGAAGATTGAATGGCGATTTCCTTTTTCATCTGCAGGATAGTAGGCATCGATCAATGCTCCTGCACGTTGATAATTCAAGGCAATTTCACTTGCTTTCGCCGCATAGTTAGCAACAGCTGATTTCAAGTCTTCGGCAGAAACGGTCACACTAGTAGAAGAAACCCCATTCACAAGGACGTCAACATCAATCGTACTTGGCATGGCCCCTCCATCTTCAGCGAGGTGAATTTGAATTGGTTTGCCATCTTTTAGTTCGACTTCCTGCTCAGCGTTACCTGAATAAGTCGCTCCATCATAGGTCCAGGTATCCACCTTGACTCCGGTAGGTACTTGGATACTAACCTTCTGTTTTCCAGATTTGGCATTGAGGATTGTTGCAACTGCAGTTGATTTGGCATCTACTTCAGCAGCCAATCGTTTCAAATCATCGGCGTTCCCTTTTGGTTGCACCTTCGTTCCAGTAGCAAAAGCACTATCAAAATCAATCGCTGCGTTGAGATTTCCATACTTATTGAGATTCAGACTCGCAGGGTCTAAAGACGGAAGTTTTTCAATGGCTGTACGAATGGCATCATCTGCTTTGGTTCGTAACTTGCTGATGGTATCAATACTTTGCTTTCCGAGCAAGGTACGAAGGGTCACCTTGTCGCCTTCTTTGAGACCATAGTAGTCTAGGATTTTTGCCTTTACAGAAGTTTCGATGTTCTTCTCATGATCATCCAGTTTTTGACGCTCTGTTTGGATCCCTTTTTCCAGTTCAGAAATCCGATCATTAACATCCTGGGTCAAACTTGCATAAGTTTTTGTCCCAGAGGTATCGCCTTCAGCCGGTTTGCTCAATTGCTTGGTAATAGCATCTTGATTTTGTTGCAGATTTTTATACAAATCCTGCGTCTGTGTACTCAACACAGACTGTTTCATGGTCATAAGCTGATTCATGAATTCTTCATGGCTGATCTTGTCACTTGAGCGTTGCTTGATCAAGCTATCAAAATTCTGACCATATTGACTTTGAGATTGGCTCAATTGGTCAAAAGCCTGTGTATACGATTCAAGAACTGTTTTCAAGGCGTTATTTGATTCGACAGATGACGTCGATAAACTATAAAGACTTGGGAAAATATTCTTTGAATCCAGAGCTGAATCCAACAAATTACTCCGGTAAGAACCGATATTGGTCGATTGTACTTTGTTACTTGTCTCAACATTTTTCTGAGCTGTGTAGAGGTTGCTCAAAATGCTGACCATATACATATCCACCAACTGATTTCTGAGATCTGATACAATATCTTTTGCAACTTTATTGGCTTCGTTTTCAACTTGCGCATTTCCAGCAGCATTGACCTTATAGGTAACTGTCGTCTTTTCTGCATTGACCGCATTGACTTCAAGGACCTTTTCAGAAAAGTCACTTGGAATTGTAATCAACAATTGATATTTTCCGTCGGCAAGTCCCGCTTCAGCTGCTCCACGAGGAAGGACCGACCAGTTTTGTGAGTTATCCCGCTCGATGTTTTTTACATAACTCGCACCGAGGTTGTACTCTTTGTCATTTAACTTAACCGCTTTATCTTCATTCACTACAGCGATGTTGAGCTTGGTATTTTCCTTGGTTTGGACGGCCTTTGCTTCCCTCTGTCTTTGATCTTTCTGAACAGACGTATATAAACCGACAACAGTTCCCATCAAAAGGAGCACCATTGCACTTTGACCGATGTATTTTAACCATTTTTTATGTTTTGCTTCCATACCTTTTCCTTTTTCTAATCATAGATACAAAATAGGGGTTAGGAATTAAGAATCTAACCCCTATTTTCTATATATCAAAAGACAAAAGGGTGATCTACCTACGAGAAGTAAGATCACCTCCAAGATTATCTTAGTGGATTTGTGCTGCGATATCTTGGTCAGTTTGTTCAACGATATCAGCAACTTTGATCAATTGACCGTTGATGTCTTCCAACAATTGAGCGAATTGTTTGATTTTTGGAGACAATTCGTTGAATTGTGCTTCAAAGCTATCAAATGCAGATCCATCCCAGTTTGCATCGATGACTTGTTGTTCATGAGTCAAAGTAGTAAGGATTTGATCGATATCTTGAGACCCTTGTGCATAGCGTTGAGCTGATTGACGTAGATCTTCTGGAGTTAATTTAATTTGAGCCATATGTTTCTCCTTTTGGGCTGATACCCTTATTTTTTTCATAAACAATACTTTAGTACGAATTAGTAAAATACCAGATAACTGTATATTTTACCTTTTTCTCCTTGTCTGTATTATTTACTTAACACTATCTTAATGAAATATCGCTTGAATGTCAAGATTAGAGGACCATCTGATAAAACATTGTAACTTTGTTACAGCTCTGTAATTATTTGTCACAGAAATGTAACATTTTTCTCAAAAGCCTTCCCCCAATAGTCTTTATTTAGTAACAATGCAAAGAAATTATACCTCCATCTTTTTCTATATGTTAATTCAACACATCCATTAAAAATGTTAATTTAATTGTATACTTTCTAGAAATAAATTAATAAATTGCATAAATTACCATTTTTGTTTTCATTATGGTATAATGGAAACAGTTTAGAAGCCTGTTTGTAAGGATGCTAAACACAAATGAAATCCTAAAAGGAGTGTTTATGAAAAAATTTTTACTAGCCAGCGCCTGTCTGCTGACTCTCACAGCTTGTGGTACGCCTAGTCAGAACAAACAAGAAAACAAACCAAAACAAAATCAGAGTCAGGGGCAAAATAAATCCATAGAGGAAAAGGTGAAGACGAAAACTTTTTCAAGGGCAATAAGTTCGGATTCCGTTACTAAAATCAAAGTCTATTATCAAAAAGATAAGGTTACTTCTTTTTCTTTCATTCAGGAAAAAGAGATCCCTGAAGCGGAAAAAGATAAAAGCCGCAAAGAGCTAGCTGATCTTTATCAAGAAGACATGAAAAGCAGTCCCAAATTTGAAGCGGTGAACAAAACCAAAGGGATTGACTTAGATGTTAAAATTTCTGCAGATAAAAAAACAGTTCAGCAATCTGTCACTTTTGATTTGTCAAAAATGGATGTAGATGAAGCTGCTGCTGCTTTTGGCGTGACAGACCAGAAGGGTACCATCTTTGAAAGATTAAAAGATAAACCCGAAGATTTTTTTGAAGCTATCAAAGAGCAAGGCTTGACAGAAGAATAATTTAGCTATCTAATTCATCTTTTAACTTTTACCTGTTGATGAATTTTAGTCTATTTTTTAGAGAGTGGGACAGAAATCGGTAATTCATTAGAATTCGATTTCGTCGTCCCACCTCCGCACAGTTGAGTAGGGCTGTAAAAGCTGATGAAATCAGCGTAGTAGAGCCCACTCAACCACTGCGTCTTGCTCGACAACCCAAAAACAATTAAGGAGTCTGGGACAAAAGTCTAACCTTAAATATAAGAAGCGAACAAAAAGAGTTTTCTAACACTTGAACTGCTCCCAGTCAAGTAGACAATGAAATAATAAAAGATTAAGCAACGGCCT